>Ga0310345_10004934_pt1 | contig 11992 bp, 8 predicted proteins | sample HC15DNA20500_MG_FD_204667 | JGI IMG/M metagenome (GOLD analysis project Ga0310345, IMG submission 204667) | Marine microbial communities from station ALOHA, North Pacific Subtropical Gyre - HC15-DNA-20-500_MG | ecosystem: Environmental > Aquatic > Marine > Oceanic | place: Pacific Ocean: North...
CCGCAGCTCGGTCGGATCGCCGCCCTCTTCGCGGGTGACGAAGCCTACCGTGTCGCGCTGGGCCGCGAGAGCATCGCGCACCTCGGGCCACATCGCCTCCATGCGCGCGGCATAGACCTCTTCGACCTGCACCTCGGCCAGAAGATGGGCGCCGCCCCGAAGGTCGAGCCCGAGATTGACGAGGCCCGAGGGCATCCATTCGGGCCAGAGGCCGGCATCGGCCTCGAGCTCGGCATTGGTCTGGCCGGTCTCGATCACGGCACGGGCGTCATTCGCGGTCTCGACCCTGTCGTAGAACAGGTTCGGCAACGCGAAGAACAGCCCGCCCAGGCAGACCAGCCAGATCAGCACCCGGCGCCAGGTGGAGATGTGCATCATGTCGTTCGTCCTCTGGCGCGGGGCCGGATCGGGAAGGTTAGGCCTTGGCCGGTTCGGTCTTCGAAGTCACGGTGGCGATGGTCGAGCGGACCACGCGAACGTTGACGCCCTGCGCGATCTCGACCTCGATCTCGTTGCTGTCGTCGCGGACCTTGACCACCTTGCCGATCACGCCGCCCTGGGTGATCACCTGGTCGCCGCGGCGCAGCGCCGCCACCATCTTCTGGTGCTCTTTCAGCTTCTTCTGCTGCGGGCGGATCAGGAAGAACCACATAATCGCGAAGATCAGGATCAGCGGGATGAAAGATTCGATGCCTTGCATGGCGGTCCTTTGCGTCGGTCCGGGGCGCGCGCTGTTTGCGAGCCTTTGAAAAAGTCGCGGCACCCTACTGCCGGGTCCGGTGATTGTCCACCGCGGCCCCGGCGTCGCGCGGGGCCGGTTTCGCGGTTCACAAGGGCGGGCGTTTCGGTCCATATGGGCGCGGCCCCCGGGCCCTGAAACCCCCTATCACGGACGAGACAATGCACGACATCCGCGCCATCCGCGACAATCCCGACGCCTTCGACGCCGCCCTGGCCCGCCGCGGGGTGTCTCCGGTGTCGTCGCAGATCCTGGCGCTCGATGACGCGCGCCGGGCCAAGATCCACGCCGCCGAGACCGCCAAGGCCGATCAGAACCGCGCCTCGAAGGAAGTCGGCGCCGCCAAGGGTCGCGGCGACGAGGCCGAGTTCGAGCGGCTGCGCGCCCTGGTGGCCGAAAAGAAGGCCGAGATCGCCCGGCTGAACGAGGAGGCGCAGGCCGAGGACGAGGCGCTGCGGCAGCTGCTGCTGACCATCCCCAATCTGCCTGCCGATGACGTGCCCGCCGGCACCAGCGAGGACGACAACGTCGAGATCAAGCGCCACGGCACGCCGCGCCAGTTCAACTATGCCCCCAAGGAGCATTACGAGCTGCCCGCCGTGCAGGACGGCATGGATTTCGAGGTCGCGGCCAAGCTTTCGGGCTCGCGCTTCGTAGTGCTGTCGGGCGGGGTCGCGCGGCTGCACCGGGCCTTGGCGCAATTCATGCTCGACACCCATGTCGAGGAGCACGGGCTGACTGAGACGATGACCCCGGTGCTGGTCCGGGAAGAGGCAATGTACGGCACCGGCCAGCTGCCGAAATTCGGCGAGGACAGCTACCAGACCACCACCGGCTGGTGGCTGATCCCGACCGCCGAGGTGACGCTGACCAACCTCGTGGCCGATGCGATGATCGAGGCCTCTTACCTGCCGCGCCGCTACGTGGCCGACACCCAGTGTTTCCGGTCGGAAGCCGGCAGCGCCGGGCGCGACACCTCCGGCATGCTGCGCCAGCACCAGTTCGAGAAGGTCGAGATGGTCTCGGTGACGCATCCCGGCGAGTCGGATGCCGAGCAGCAGCGGATGCTGGGTTGCGCCGAGGCAATCCTCGAGAAGCTGGGCCTGCCCTACCGCACCATGTTGCTCTGCGCGGGCGACATGGGCGCTGGCGCACGACGCACCTATGACATCGAGGTCTGGCTGCCCGGCCAGGACCGCTACCGCGAGATCAGCTCGGTCTCGACCTGCGGCGATTACCAGGCGCGGCGAATGAACGCGCGATTCCGCCCCGAGGGTGGTGCCAAGCCCGAATTCGTTCATACGCTGAACGGATCGGGCCTCGCGGTGGGGCGCACGCTAATCGCTGTGCTCGAGAACGGTCAGGAAGAGGATGGCTCGGTGACGCTGCCCGAGGTGCTGCATGGCTATCTCGGTGGGCGCAACCGGCTTTCGGCGACCGGCGAACTGATCCGCGACTGATTGCCTCTTGCCGCCGAAATTCGCGCCGCCCGGTTGAACCACCGGGCGGCGCGATGCGTAGTGAGGGCATGAAAACCCTCATCTCATGGGCCGTTCTCGCCCTTTCCCTCGCCTTTGCGGCGGCGCCCCTCGTGACCTCGCCCTTCGCCGGCTTTACAGCCGACCAGCTACCCAACCCACAGATCGACCCACCGGTGCAGCCTGCGGGCTGGGCCTTCTCGATCTGGGGGCTGATCTATCTCTGGCTCATCATTTCCGCGGGCTACGGTCTGTGGCATCGCGCGGCAGCCGAGGACTGGCACCGCATGCGGCTGACGCTTCTGGTCGCGCTCGCGGTGGGCGTGCCATGGCTCGCCATCGCGAATGCCAGCGCGATCTGGGCCACGATCACGATCTTCATCATGGCAGCCGGCGCCATCAGTGCGTTTCTGGCCGCGCCGGAACGGGACGTCTGGCTCGCCCGGGTGCCGATGGGGCTTTTCGCCGGCTGGCTTTCGGCCGCGAGCTTCATGTCGCTGGGCTCCACGGCGGCGGGCTACGGTTTGTTCATGGGGCAAACCGGCTGGGCGATCCTGTGCGTGATCCTCGCCACGTTGCTGGCGCTCGTGGTGCAATCGCGGCGGCCGCGCGCGGCCTCCTACGGGCTCACGGTCTCCTGGGCCCTGTTCGCGATCGTCGTTGCTAATGGCCTGAACTTGCCGGGCCTGATCGCACTCGCGAGCCTCGTGGCCATGCTCGGGGCACTGACCTTGGCACGGCGCGTCGCAAGCTAGCACCACATCTCCCAGTTGAATAGACTAGAGAAAAGAGCGCCTTGCGGCGCTCTTTTCACATCAGTCCTTGAGATGTTTCCGTAGCCTCGAAGGCTGCGCCTTCTTGCGGTTCTGGAACGGATTCTTCTTGCCCTGATCACGCAGGAACAGCCTGATCGGCGTTCCCGGCATGTCAAAGTCGTTCCGCAAGCCATTGACCAAGTAACGAGAATAGCTCTCGGGCACCGCATCGGGATGCGAAGTCATCACCACGAAAGCCGGGGGCCGGGTCTTGACCTGGGTCACGTAGCGCATCTTGATGCGGCGGCCGCCCGGTGCGGGCGGCGGGTGCTGCTCCAGCATGCCGACCAGCCAGCGGTTGAGTTGCGCGGTCGAGACGCGACGGTTCCAGACTTCGTGCGCCCGCAGGATCGCGTCGTGCAGTCGCTCAAGGCCGCGGCCGGTCTTGGCCGAAACCGTCACCAGAGGCGCGCCACGCAGCTGCGGCAGCAGCCGCTCGAAGCTTTCCTTCAGCTCGCGCAGCTTGTCCTGCTTCTCGTCCTCGAGGTCCCACTTGTTGACCGCGATCACCACGGCGCGGCCCTCGCGCTCGGCCAGATCGGCGATGCGAAGGTCCTGCTGCTCGAAGGGGATTTCCACGTCGAGAAGCACCACCACGACCTCGGCGAACTTCACCGCCCGCAGGCCGTCGGACACCGAAAGCTTCTCGAGCTTTTCCTGAACCTTGGCCCGCTTTCGCATGCCCGCCGTGTCGAAGATCCGGAACGGCGTGCCGCTCCAGTCGATGGCAAGCGAGATCGCATCGCGGGTGATCCCGGCCTCCGGGCCGGTGAGCAGCCGCTCCTCACCAAGGATCTTGTTGATCAGCGTCGATTTCCCGGCGTTGGGGCGGCCCACCACGGCCACCTGCAGCGGCCGATCGACGGTCGGCGCCCAAGGCGCGTCCTCGTCGGTTTCACCCTCTTCGTCGACATCGACATCCATCACCGGCGCGTCTTCCTCGGCGCGGGCCTCGAATTCACCGGCCAGCGGCTCCAGCATCGCCAGAAGCTCGCTCATCCCCTCGCCATGCTCGGCCGAAAGGCCCAGCGGCTCGCCCAGCCCAAGCGAATAGGCCTCAAGCAGGCCGCTCTGACCGGCGCGGCCTTCGGCCTTGTTGGCGGCGAGGATCACGTGCTTGGCGCGCTTGCGCAGGATGTCGGCAAAGATCTCGTCGGCTGGCAGCACGCCGGAGCGGGCGTCGATCATGAACAGGCAGACATCGGCCATGTCCACCGCGCGCTCGGTCAGACGCCGCATCCGGCCTTGCAGGCTTTCGTCCGTGGCGATCTCGAGACCGGCGGTGTCGATCACGGTAAAGCGCAGCGGTCCGAGCTTCGCCGGACCCTCGCGCAGGTCGCGGGTGACGCCGGGCTGGTCGTCCACCAGAGCCAGCTTGCGCCCGACGAGGCGGTTGAACAGCGTGGACTTGCCGACATTGGGCCGTCCGACGATGGCGAGGGTGAAGCTCATCTCAGGGTCTTTCGCGTGCGGAAGAGGGCCCCATACACCGATTGCGCGTCAACGGAAAGCGGCAAGCGACCCGTCGGAGGTCACGACGTAGAGGATCCCCCCCGCGACCACCGGTGCCGAGGCCGCGCCGCCTTCGAGCGGCGTCTCCCGCATCAGCTGCCCAGCCAAGGGATCGAACTCGCGGATCAGGCCATCGGAACCGGCGACGAGCAGGCGGCCACCGGCCAGAAGCGGGCCGTAATGGGCGACCCGGGTGTCACGGCGCAAGAAACCCTGCGGCGCGCCTTCCGGCAGATCGACCCGCCAGAGCGCAGCGCCGGTCGCAGCTTCGAGCCGCACCAGCTGGTTCACGTCGTTTAGCAGGAACAGCGAGCCGCCAGCGGGAACCACGGGCGAGATCGCTCCGTCGGGCGCGCTCCACAGAGTCTCACCCGTGAAATCGTCAATTGCCGACATCCGGCCAGAGGCATTGCCCACATAGACCCGCCCGTCCTCGAGCACCGGATCGCCCGAGATGCCGTTCGCCGCGAGTGCTGCGGCGGCGCCGGGCCGGCGGCCCGCGACCACGGCGGACCAGCGTTGGCGACCGCTTTCGGGGAAGGTGCCGACGACCTCGCCCGAGGTGAAGGGGAACACCGCAAGATCACCGTCCACGGCGGGGCCGGCGCCGCCATCGTAGCGCTGCAGGTCTTCGACCCCCGAAATCTGCCATTTGACCCGGCCCGTCCGTGCATCGAGCGCGAGGCCGCGCCCGTCGCGCGATACGGCATAGACGGTGCCATTGGCGACGGCCGGCGCTCCTGCGCCCGGCGCACCGAGATCCTGAGTCCAGAGCCGGGCCCCGGTTTCGGCGTCAAGCGCCACCAACTCGCCGAAACCGGTGACAGCGTAAAGCCGTGCCCCGTCCGTGGCGAGACCGCCGCCCGAAGCCTGGCCGGGCGCGTCGGCGGCCGGCACGAGGGTCCGCTGCCAAAGCAGGGTGCCGTTGGTGCCCAGCGCCGCAACGCCGGCCTCTGCATCCATGACGAAGACGCGGCCGCCCGCGACGACCGGCTCGGCGGTGATGCGCAGTCGCCGCGTCTCGGCAGCACCGAACCTGGTATTGAACAGCGGTGTCAGCTGCGCGCCGAGCGCCGGGTGGGCGATGTCACGATCCGCGCCGCCACCGCGCTGCGGCCAATCCGCATTGGCGACGGGGGCCGTGAGCGAAAGGGCTGCAGCGGTGCCGCCTGCCGCTTCGGCAGCGCCGGGGATCGCCACGCCGATGCGCGTGCCAGGCAGCCGTACTTCCGGCTGGCTACAGGCCGCAAGAAGGGCCAGCGCCCCCGCTCCGATGACTCCGCTGCGACGCATGACTGCCCCTCGCCCCTATTCGTGGTTACCTGCGACCTGTCCCGGTCGCTTTTCGATCATTCGGTCGGGGCCGCCGCTGCGGCCGCGTCCTCGGGCGGGACGCCCAGCGCAACCATCAGGCTTGCGGCGCGGTCGCGCAAGTCCGGTGTCGTCTCGGCATCTTCCATGATGGCGCGCAGCTGATCGACGGCGGCGTCCTGCTCGCCCTGCGCGAGCCGGATGAGAGCGATCTGCTCGAGCGCGAGCATGCGGAACGGCGCGCCGGGCGCCGACAGCGCTTCGAGTGCCAAGAGCTTGTCCTCGGGCGAGCGGCCGGCATCGATCAGGACCGATTTCAGCGCCGCAAGATCGCGGTAGATCTCGGCGACCTCGCCATTGCCGGCCAGCGCATCGAGCGTGGCCACGGCGGCCTCGGCGTCACCTGCGGCCTGCTGCTCTGCGGCGAGCGCCAGTTGCGGAACCACGGCGTCATCGGATTGCGCCGTGATCGGTGCCAGCGCCTCGGCCCGCGCGGCGGCCTCCGGCTCAGCCAGCGCGGCGAGGAGCGCGTCCCCCCGCGCCTGCGCCTCGGCGGCGATCTGCGACTGGCGCCATTCATAGACCGCTGCGCCGCCGACGATCAGCACGACGACGGCGAGGCCGATCCAGCCATAGCGCCGCAGCAGGTGGAACAGCCGGTCGCGCCGGACCTCTTCGCTGACCTCGTCGATGAAGCTGTCGGGATTGCTCACGCCTCGTCTCCCCTTCGGGTTGCGCCTGAGCGCCATGTCGGATCGGGCCCGTCTTATCGTGAAGCCATGCGCGGGGACAAGGGCCGCGCGGCGACGGCAACTTGCCCCCGTGACCCCATGTCGCGTCTACGAAATGTGCATTGAGTAGGATGCCGCCGAATCGTAGTTTGAACCGGACAGTTCAGCGCGTCGCGGCGCTTCGTGCTTTTCAGGCACCAAGCTATGATCGCCTCGTCGACAGGGCGTGCGGGCGCCCCGAAAGGAACCTGATGAAACTGATCCCTGCCCTCACCGCGATTCTGGTGGCTGGCTTTCTCTATCTCCTGATCGTCGATCGGGAACGCCTTTACGCCATTGCCCAGATCGACAGCTCGGCTGCCGAGGAGGCCGACCCGGCTGAAGCCGAGGACGGCGCGCCGCAGGTGGGCGTCGTGGCGTTGCGTAGCAGGGCACGCGAAGTCGACGATACGGTCGTGCTGCGCGGTCGCACCGAGGCGGCGCGAGAGGTCGAGGTGCGCGCCGAGACATCCGGCCGGGTGATCTCGGAGCCGCTGCGCAAGGGCGCCTTCGTGGAAACCGGCGAGGCGCTGTGCGAGCTCGACCCCGGCACCCGTGAGATCCAGCTCGCCGAAGCGCAGGCCCGGCTGAGCGAAGCCGAAAGCCGCGTGCCTACCGCCCAAGCCGGCAAAGCCGAAGCCGAGGCGCGGCTGCGCGAGGCCGAAATCAACCTCAGCAATGCGCGGCGACTAAGCCAAGGCGGATACCAGAGCGAGACCTCGGTGATCAGCGCCGAGGCGGCGCTGGAGGCCGCATCCGCGCAGGTGCAGAGCGCAGAATCGAGCCTCGTCTCGGCCCGCGCCGGGATCGAAGCAGCGCAGGCCGTCGTCGCTTCGGCGCAGCGGGAAATCGACCGGCTCATGATCCGCGCGCCCTTCGACGGCTTATTGGAGACGGACACGGCCGAGCTGGGGCTGCTGATGCAGACCGGCTCGCCCTGCGCGACCATCGTCCAGCTCGATCCGATCAAGCTCGTGGGATTCGTCCCGGAGGTCGACGTCGACGATATCCGTGTTGGCGCCCATGCCACGGGACGGCTCGCCTCAGGGCAGGCGCTGTCGGGCGAGGTGAGCTTCGTGTCGCGCTCGGCCGACGAGACCACGCGCACCTTCCGGGTCGAGGTCAAGGTGCCCAACCCCGACCTACAGATCCGCGACGGACAGACCGCGGAAATTCTCGTCGACACCAATGGCACGGAGGCGCATCTGCTGCCGCAATCGGCGCTGACGCTCGACGATTCGGGCCAGCTCGGGGTCAGGACCGTCGGCGGCCCGGAGGCGGCGCCGGTGGCGCGTTTCATGCCGGTGGAATTGCTGCGCGACACGCCCGAAGGCGTGCTGGTGGCAGGGCTCGACCCGGTGGCGTCGGTCATCGTCGTGGGTCAGGAATACGTGACCGACGGGGTCCGCGTCGCGCCGCGCTACAGGGAGCAGGCGCAATGACCGGCATCGTCGACTGGGCCGCCTCGCGCGCCCGGATGATCCTCGCCTTCATCGTGCTCAGCCTCACGGCGGGCATCGCCGCCTATATCGGCCTGCCGAAGGAGGGCGAACCCGATATCGAGATCCCGGCGCTCTTTGTATCGGTGCCCTTCCCCGGCATCTCGGCCGAGGATGCCGAACAGCTTCTGGTCAAGCCGATGGAGACGCGGCTTGCCGATCTCGACGGCCTCGACACGATGATCTCCAACGCCTCCGAAGGCTATGCGGGCGTGGCGCTCGAATTCGCCTTCGGCTGGGACAAGACCAAGATCATGGCCGATGTACGCGACGCGATGAACGCGGCCGAGGCCGAGTTTCCCGATGGTGCCGATGCCTGGTCCGTTGCCGAGATCAACTTCTCCGAGTTCCCGATCATCATCGTGAACCTGACCGGCTCCCTGCCCGAGCGGACGCTGATCCGTGTCGGGAAATCGCTTCAGGACCGGCTCGAAGGGCTCGACGCCGTGCTCTCGGCAAATCTCACCGGTCAGCGCGACGAGATGCTCGAGGTGGAGATCGACCCGCTCCGGCTCGAGGCCTACAACGTTACCGCCGCCGAGCTTTTGCAGGTGGTCACCAACAACAACCTGCTGATCGCCGCGGGCGAGGTTGAGACTGCGCAGGGCGCCTTCTCGGTGAAGATCCCGTCGAGCTTCGACGAGCCGCGCGACATCTACGACATCCCGGTGAAGACCAATGGCGACCGGGTGGTGACGCTTGGCGATCTTTCGACGATCCGCCTGACCTTCGAGGATCGTACCTCCACCGCGCGCTACAACGGCGAAACCACGGTGGCCCTGCAAGTGGTCAAGCGCAAGGGCTACAACCTGATCGACACCGCCGCGCTCGTGCGGGAAACCGTCGAGGCCGAGCGCGCTTCCTGGCCCGAAGACCTTCGTGCGGCGATCGAGGTCGGCACCTCCAACGACCAGAGCAGCAACGTCGCCTCGATGGTCAGCCAACTCGAAGGCTCGGTGCTCACCGCGATCGCGCTGGTGATGATCGTGGTGCTGGCCACGCTCGGGCCGCGCCCGGCGCTGCTGGTCGGCTTTGCGATTCCGACATCGTTCCTGTTGTGCTTCGCGCTCTTGGCGGTGATGGGCATCTCCATCTCCAATATCGTGATGTTCGGCCTGATCCTCGCCGTGGGCATGCTGGTCGACGGTGCCATCGTCGTGGTCGAGTATGCCGACAAGCGGATCTCCGAGGGCGTCGGCCCGATGCACGCCTATGTCGAGGCCGCCAAGCGGATGTTCTGGCCGGTGGTCTCTTCGACCGCGACCACGCTCTGCGCCTTTCTGCCGATGCTGTTCTGGCCCGGTGTCGCGGGACAGTTCATGGGCATGCTGCCGGTCACGCTGATCTTCGTGCTCTCGGCCTCACTGGTGGTGGCGCTGATCTACTTGCCGGTGATGGGCGGCGTGCTGGGCCGGATGAGCCGCGGCTTTTTGCATGTGTCAGAAGGGCTGCGGAGGCGTCTGCCATGGGTGGTGCGCGCGGCGCTGGTGCCGCCGGCGGCGGGGCTCATCTTCGTGGGGCTGATGCTGGCGCTGAACCCGGGTTATCTGACCGGCGAGGCCCGTCCCTCTCGCAGCCTGATCGAGGCGGCTCCGGGCCTCGTCCTCGCGCTTGCCGGCGCGATCGCGACCACGATCTTCGGGGCCGCGGCCAAGATCCGGCGCGCCCCGAAACGGCTGCGCGCGGGGTATCGCCGCTCACCCTTCGGGCGGCTGATCGCGTTGATCGCAGGCAACCCGGTGATGCCGCTCGTGACCATCGCGGGGGTCGGCGCCTTCATCTTCACGACCTTCACCTATTTCGGCACCCACAACAACGGCGTCGAGTTCTTCGTCGAGACCGAACCCGAGCAGGCGATCATCTACGTGCAGGCGCGCGGTAATCTCAGCCTTGCCGAGAAGGACGCTCTGGTAGCCGGGGCCGAGGAGGTGGTGGTCGGCTTTCCCGGCGTCCAGTCGGTTTTCGCCTTCGCGGGCCAAGGCGGGCTCAACTCCAACACCGCCGGCGCCGGCGGTCCGGCCGACGCGGTCGGCCAACTGCAGATCGAACTTGTGCCATGGGACGAGCGCCCCGCCTATGCGCGGGAGAACGGCTACGACCTCGCCGATCTGGATGGGGATGTGGTGCTTGAGCGGCTGCAGGCCGAACTCGACGGCATCCCCGGCATCCGTATCGAGATCCTGAACCTTGCCCAGGGGCCGGGCGCCTCGAAACCGGTCAATCTGCGCCTCACCGGCGAGAATTTCGAGGTGCTGCGTGCCGCCACGGCGCAGGCCCGCGACCAGTTCGAGGAGACGCCGGGACTGACCCTGATCGAGGACACGCTGCCGCTGCCCGGGATCGACTGGCAGATCGATGTCGATATCGAGAAGGCCGGCCGCTACGGCGCCGACGTGGCGACGGTGGGCGCGATGGTGCAGCTCGTCACCCGGGGCATCATGCTCGACACGATGCGCGTCGAAAGCTCCGACGAGGAGATCGAAATCCGAGTGCGCCTGCCGGAAGAAGATCGCGTGCTGTCCACGCTCGACAGTCTGCGGGTACGGACGCCCGCCGGGCTGGTGCCGCTGTCCAACTTCGTCACCCGCACCCCTGTGGCCAAGCTCGCCGAGATCACGCGGGTCGGCCAGCAGCGCTATTTCGAGGTGAAGGCCGACGTTCTACCCGGGCTGGTCAAGCTGGTGGAGGGCGACGAGACCCGGGTCGTGCGCGAGGATGAAATCGGACCCGAATTGCAGGAGCGCATCGACGCGGGCGAAGTCACGCGCATCAGCGTCAATGCCAACGAGCGGATCGAAGTGCTGACCGAGTGGCTCGAGACTTCGCCCCTCCCACCGGGAATCGGCTGGGAATGGACCGGCGACCAGCAGGATCAGGCCGAGAGCCAAGCCTTCCTGCAATGGGCCTTCACCGGCGCGCTGGGGCTGATGTTCATCATCCTGCTGGCGCAGTTCAACAGCTTCTACAACGCGGTGCTGGTGCTCCTCGCGGTGGTTATCTCCACCGCCGGGGTGCTGATCGGCATGCTGGTGATGGAGCAAACCTTCTCGATCATCATGACCGGCACCGGCATCGTCGCGCTGGCGGGGATCGTGGTGAACAACAACATCGTGCTGATCGACACCTATCAGGATTACGAGCGCTACATGCCGCGCACCGAGGCGGTGATCCGCACCGCAGAGGACCGGATCCGCCCGGTCCTTCTTACCACCGTCACCACCATGGCAGGCCTCGCGCCGATGATGTTCGGGCTGAGCCTAGACTTCTTCGGCGGCGGCTACACGATCGACAGCCCGACCGCACTGTGGTGGAAGCAGCTTGCCACCGCCGTGGTCTTCGGCCTTGGCATCGCCACGGTGCTGACGCTGGTCTTCACCCCGGCAATGCTGGCGCTGCGGATCTGGGCCGCGCGCTACGCGCACTGGATGTCGCGGCTGATGGCACGGCTCTCGATGGGACGCGGCAGCCGGGCGGCGCGCGACTGGGCGCTCCGGCGCGAGGCGCGGCGGATCAAGGCCCCCGAGATCCTGTGGGAGGACGAGGACGGACCGGTGCCGCCCGTGGCGGCGACGCTGCGTGCCGCCGAGTGAGCAATGGCAAAAGGGCCGCCCTGGGAGGGGCGGCCCTTTCGGCATCAAGGCTACAAGGGTCGTCAGGCCGGTTGCGGCGTTCTTTCGCCCCGGCCCAGCGCCACGAGCGCGAGACCGAGCGCCATTACCGCGCAGCCGGCGATCACCGCGACCATCGGCAGCGCCGTGCCGTTGAAGAACGGCCCCGTGAGCGCGACCATAAGCCCGCCCGTCATCATCTGCAGCGTGCCGCCCAGCGACGAGGCGAGACCGGCGATCTCGCCATGCGGGTCGAGCGC
>Ga0310345_10004935_pt1 | contig 11990 bp, 24 predicted proteins | sample HC15DNA20500_MG_FD_204667 | JGI IMG/M metagenome (GOLD analysis project Ga0310345, IMG submission 204667) | Marine microbial communities from station ALOHA, North Pacific Subtropical Gyre - HC15-DNA-20-500_MG | ecosystem: Environmental > Aquatic > Marine > Oceanic | place: Pacific Ocean: North...
CGAAATTTTAAAAAACTTTAAAAAATCTCAATAATTTAATTATTACAATCTTGGCGGCCAAAATTTTCTAAATTCAATTAGAACCACCTATATTTCGCTAAATATGCCCCATCCTACAACTTTTTAAAACACTCTATATTTCGCTAAATATGCGCCAACCTGCAAAAATTTTAAATAATTTTAATATCTTTAATATAATTCGGCGCGGCTTCTATATTTGGCTTTTTTTGCTTCAACCTGCAAATTTATTGAATCATTTTCATTTAATTGTCTATATACTTTTCTTTCTATAAGAGAAGCAGAGTCACTTTCATTTATATTATGCTCTTTCTTTACTTTCTTGTTCCATTCATCTATATTATGGAGAACATGAGTAATATAATTATTAAATTTACAGTCTTTATTTTTCACTCTATTATTACACTCTTTTATTATTGACATAAAGGGGGATACATTAACAAATTTTAAATAATTATTATTTGAGATAAATAAATTTTTGACACTACCCACATTTTAAAACTTTAAATAATTTTATAATACTTTGGCGGCTTATATTTACTGTATTGAATGTTAAAAGAACCAAGGGCCATCATCACGTTTTTCTGCATATTTTTCTTCTTTTTCTGCATTTTCCACTCCTTCGTTATCATTCTTCCACATAGCATACGCTAACCAAACCCCTAATATCAGTGGTATTTCTACTTCCATTCTTACTCTCTCTTTTTGTATATGACAAAGAGTAGGTTGTCTATGTAAATAAGTCATAATTTGTTGCTTTAGAATAAGTTAATAATCCAAAGAAGTAAAGTAGTTGTTTAAAGAAAAGCTAACATTTCTGGTTAAGCTCTTATTCACCCTGCTTTCATCGTAGTGCTTCTTCTTCAAGACCCTAAAATCAAAGCTCACGCGAGTTTGTCCTGTTTCATTAGCCTTGTTGCCGTGTTCTAGCCTAGCTCCCTGCCAAACGATAAGCTGTCCGTAGTCTGCCTCCATTGGGGCGTAGTCTTTCTTGTCTTGCTTGCTCTCTGCCCAAATAGTATTGCTCCCATAGGCTTTAGTTATGGGAAGATAAACATTAGTTTCATGCTCGCTATGCCCAAAGTCCATGTCTCTGTGCCATTTGAATACGCAAATGTTGTCGGGCTGGTGGATTCTGAACGTAGGAAATTTCTGATAGTATATTTCCTCTTTGAATATGGGCTGAATGATTTCTTTAATTAACTTTTTGTATGTTACAATGAATCTAGTGTCGGAATCCATTTGATTATAGAATTTCCTATGGAGTGCTTGCTTTTGGTCGCCGTAGTCTCCCTTTGCGGAGGTTAATTCTCCTTTGAATTTGTCTGTAACATGAAGATTCTCCAAGTCTGCGTTTCCGAGGTATTCCTCAACGACAGTTCGGAGATTGTAGGTGGAAGTATTAAAAGCATATTTTTTCATGTTAATTTTTCTATTCCCTTAACATTTCTACCATCCCAATACCAAGAGCCTTTGTATTTTTCATGCACCCTGCTCCTGTTGTCCATCCGTATGTACGAAAAGGTTCCAGACACACCCATAAAGGCTCCAAAGTCCTCTATGCGCTGCGTTGATTGCTTGGGTTTGCCGTTGTCCTTGAACTCCGTATCCATCGTTAAAACAACGTGTGTGGCAAATTTTGGGGGGCGTGGTACTTCGACTGCCCAATCTCCTCTGCCTACTACTTTTGTTGGTTTTGGTTTGAATGGCATTTTAGTCGCTCCATGTGAAATCGTCAAGGTTCCATCCGAGAAGGATGATGAGCGTGACTACTGCGATTATAACTATGGTTTCAATCATTTTTTAATAAACTTTAATTATAGTTGATAGAAGATATGGTTGCCAATTACTTTAGTGGCTTTTTTGCCTTTTGTCCAATAAGGTTTCTTCGTTAGTATCATTTTACCATCTTTCTTTTGCCACTTGGCGTAATAATGGTTTGCTCCCCCCGTAACCCTCTGCTTGAGTTCTTTGCCTTGACAAACTACCCTAGCCAGTTCTCTAGCGTACATCTTGCTCGGAGACTTCCAGAGATAATACAAGTCACTTTCTTTCTTGATTTTACCCTTGCCAGCGTTCCAAATACTAAACTGATAAGGTTGATGGCATACCTTTGCTGGCGTGAGGTTGCGTTCTGACGCACGTTTCTGGATTACACACGCTACGGCATACATCCCCTTTTTGCCCTCTCCTCGCGCCTCTCCCAAGATGGTCAGGGCAACGACTCGCTCGTCGCGGGTCAGCACCTCGTCTGCAACCGCGCTGAATGCTACTAACAATGATAATAGGTACTTCATTTTTTAATAAACTTTTTTTAAATTAAACCAAAAGAGAAGGGAGGCTACCGAGTCAGATGAACAGAAATTCCCGATAACCTCCCATTGTTGGTCTTGGTGATGAATCAAGACCTAATTATTTTTACCGTTCTCCAAGTCTGCTTTGGCTTGCTTGTATCCAGCGAACCATGCTTCGTTGTATTCGTCTTGCTCCTCATCGCCATCATCATCGTAGCCCATGCTGTAAGCCGACTCGTACAAGTCATGCTCCAAAGGAGGGGCATCAATCGTTTCGTAATGAGACACAACCTTGTATTTGGAAGTACGCAACTTTTGGCACTCACAATCATAAGGCACACTCACAACGTCAGAGGGGTCAATCTCTACGACCATCAGGTTGCCGCCATTGCTGGCATAGCCTTTGGCGTATTCGTAAGAACCCGCATGGAAACCAGCAGAACAACCTTGGTTGGCATTGTCACACACACCATTTCGGCGCATTTCTAATGTCTGACCAACGGAGTTGTCAAACTTATGACTCCAAAAATCTTTAAAGTCACCGTCCACACCCTTGTAGGCAAGGAAGTTGCCCTCTGGAGTCAGAGGCATATTCTTATGCTCCAAGAAGGAGTATAGTTCCTCTGTCGCACGACTAGAGGGGTTATCCATCAGCTTGCCCAAAAACTTGACCAGAGGTTGATGCGGTAGGTTTTGGCGCATGAAATCCAAAATGCGGTCAACCACTTGATTGTGGATTGCTTCGCCTTGGAAGAACACCGCGCCATCCTTGACTTCGATTTCTGCTTCTGTATCCAAGTAATCTTGAACAGCAGTCTCGACGTTAAATAACGATTGTAGCCTCTCCCAATCTTCGCTAGACAGTGCCTCTTTGGCTTGCTCCCAAGCGGGGTGTTCGTTGCTCATCGTTTCAGCTTTGCCGTCAATTACTACGGTCAAACTTTGTTCTGTCAGAATATAAGGTATCATCTTTTTATTGTCTCTACTTTCTAAATAGTAATCTACCCTTAAATTTGAAACAAGCCTTTTCTTTAATTTTCTTCATCTTTTTTTGCTTCCTCCTGCTGCCATTGGTGGAATCCAACTGTATCTCCCATTTGAACGGGTTTTATGTCAGGACTTTCTTCCACCTCGTCTGGACACTCTCTTACCAGTGAGACGATATGCTTGTTGATTTCCTCTTGGGTCGGGTTTCGTTTGCCAGTTTCTTTCTCATAATGATTCAAGAAGGCATCATCTACCTCAAAGTCTAACGAGAGTTCATGCCCATCTATTATGTTAACTAGCTCCATTGCTGCTGCCTCATTTAAAACTTTAGGTTTCTTTTCTTTCTCATCATAGGAAATATATGCTGTTGTTGATGATTCTATGTCTTTTTTCATAATTAGATTTAAATAATTTCTTCTCGCAGAGAAGGAATCGGTAAATTCTCTGCTCTTAATCTTATCCTCACGCCAAAGTTTTTCAAAATTTTAAATAATTCAAAACGAAAAGAAGGCTCCCCGCCGCAACGGGGAACCCCCTCTCCACGCTCTACGGACAACCTACTCAACCGTAGAGTTAGAAGCGTTGCATACGTCAATCACATTGATGTAATTCGTGATTTCTGTCGCTGCCTTGGACTGCCACTCGTAGCCCCAAGTATTGCGGTCAACCAAAGGGAGCATCCCGTATTTCTTCCACATCTCAATAAAGAGTTTTTTAATGTCGTAAGATTTTACAACTCCTTTGGGGCATTTGAAATCTACACCAAAATCTTTGGCGATTTCTTGTACCGCTTTGATTGTTTTACGAACATCTTTGTCTTGCCTCATCTCGTTGTACTTTGAAAGGTAGTCGCACATCGTTCCACTCTTGGAAACGAGATTCCTCTCTATTTTATTAAGCGAGGCACAAACTTGCTCTGTACTTGAACCGTAATACCTAGAACTGTCCTCCTTGTATTGGTGCAGTACGTCAATGGCTTGAATATCAATCCATGCTTGGTGCAAATTGGCATCAGTAATTTTATTAGATAACTGAACAGCAACCCAAGTGAACAAGTCAACCCAACCGTCCTTGCCTTCAATCTTGTCACGTTGTCCGACTTTGAAAGCGTAGATGTGCTGGGGCATTTTAATCCCTGCTTGCTCCAAGGTTCCCTTCCAATTTGAGAGTCTATGGGGGTCTTGCGTTGAACCAAACCCGTCTACCCTTGGTTTTTCTATATGGAACTTATCAATGATGACATAAACACCACTCTCATTCTCAATATCCAATTCTGCAATCTTCCAGAAGTCAGACTTCTTGGTATGGTAAGACCTATCTGGTGAGTCTTTGAAGTCGTATTCAAAGCATTTGGCAGAATGTTTTGCGTTTGCCTTGTAAGAACTACCTCCGCTCGCTTTCTGGTATCCATCGAACTCACTCAACTTGTGTTGGGGCAACTCTGACAATCTCAACATCTCACCGTCAAAACTGGTTTCCGATTTCCATGCCTTCTCAACCTGTTTGGCAGTTTTGGATACGCTACTCTTGCCGTCGATACGTTGATTCTTATAACCATCAAAGACAATTAAGTAAGGGGTCTTACCCTCGTTATGAATCAAAGGCAGAATCTTACCCATCGAACCGCGCCGATGCCCAACGTCATTGAGTATGACTACGACATCCTTCTCACAATGAATGGTATTATCCTCTTGCCCCGTATATCTACCACTTCTGAAAGACTTCTTGTATTTCATTAACCCAACGCCAGCAGTATTGTAGCAACTAAAGGAACTACAATCAACTTTCTTACCGTTCCAAGTTAGGTGTTTGGAAATACTATCCCTCAAGGAATAAAGCGGAGAAGTGGTTTGGAATACGCTACCGTAAAGACATTTAGCATCAAAGAGAGTCTTGCACTCGCCAAACTGTTTACTGATTTGTGTGGCAATTTCTGATTGCACACGTTCAAGAGTTTTCTTAATGCTTTTACGGGTGTGTTCGGTGAATTGGAGTTTTTCGCGTGATGCAGAAATTTCTACGTCACCAATATCTAATGTAAGAACCAAATTTTCAGTCAGAAGATTCCTATAATCATCCTCGTAAGCAAGATTCAAGTCGTATTCAGTAACAGGATAACCGATATTCCCCATGACAACCATAGCATCTCCACGATTATACCTATCGTTATTACCCTCTCTCCATTGCCAACCCTTGCCAGAAAACAAGGTTTTGCTATCGTTATACTTAAATTGTGAAGTACCCTTCACTATCGGGCGAACTTTAAACCACTCAAAAAGAGTCTTGCCTTTCTGGACAAACTCATCAGCATCACCGTCTTTTACTGGTACTACGATTTCGATACCGTTTTCCTCATCAGAATCTTCTACGGACAGTTTAGAAATTTGACCAACTTGAGAGGGGTCAATAAAAGCGTTGTAAGTATGCTTTTTGCCGTCAATGAAGGAGTTAATTACGAAATTGTCTCCATAAGCAAACGCTGACTTGGAACCGATGCCAAGCATACCAATTTGGTCGTTGCTGTTACGCTTGGTAGACTCACCGTAAAAAGCGTAAACATCCGAAATCTCGTCGTCTGTAAGTGCTGGGCCAAAATCTCGCACCTTAAAAGTGGGTTGCATACGAGTTGCGAACGTCACTTCAATCGGACGTTCGGGGCATCCTGCTTCAGTGTGTGCGTCTACCGCATTACAGGTATATTCACGAATCACCGCAAGAGCCTTATCAGAGTAAAGTTGATTACGGAGGATGCCGAGGATGTGGTGAAGTCCAGAGGATTTTATTCCAAAACTGGTAGAGTTTTTAATCCCTTGCTGGCGAACGGTGTTCTTATCAATAGTTAATGGTTTCATAGTAGGTTTTTCTTATACTTCCCCTAGTCTACTGGAGGGTTAAACTGGAGTCAATCTTTTTTTATTCCAAGTCTTGTATCCCCATCGGGCCGCACTCCCTTTTGACATATTCATCCTCATTATAATCTTCATCATCAAACCCCTTCAATAGAAACTCTACTTCTTCGATAGCTTCCATCTCTATATCTTCGCGTTGGACTTCGCAAGTGGCTCGCAGTTCTTTCGCCATATCTATCACAATCTCTAATGCTTCTCCAGTTAACATTTTAAATAATTTTAAATAATTTTAAGTTAATACTTCTCCGTATTTAGATTTGTACCTAAATCGCAGTTTCCTCATGGCGAGCATCTCTATCTGTCTTACTCTCTCTCTGGTTAGCCCCAATTTCTTGCCTACGGTATCCAAAGTGTCGGCTTTACCACCGCCGAAACCAAATCTGCCTTTAATAACGACTTTCTCTTTAGGCGTAAGGGTATCCAGTAGCCCTTGTATATTGTCGCTATCATCAGTAGTTATTGCGTCTAACAATGGAGAGTTAACGGTTTTATCTTCAATCTTGCTTGCGGCTGATTGCCCTGCGTAAGTCCTAACTTTCCCATCGAGTCCCGCATCAAGGTAGACCATGTTTTGCTTTGCGCCTGTTATTCTTTCAACCGTAACGAGAGGCACATCTAAACTCTCTGATATTTGCTCTTTGGAAGGAGATTCGTCTTTGTTTTTACTCCTGTAAGTTTCAATATATTTGGCTATAAGTCTGGCTTTTTGTACCAAGTATGTAGGCAAACGAACCGTCCTAGAGGTTTCCGTCAACCCCTTCATAATTCCTTGCCTAATCCACCAACTAGCATAGGTAGAAAACTTCGCGCCATTATTGACATCATATTTATCTACTGCCCTGACAAGCCCTATGTTGCCTTCGCTGATTAGGTCTAACAGGTCTAACCCAAGGTTTTCATAGCTTTTTGCCAGTTTGATTACAAGACGCAAGTTGGCTTTGATGAGTGCTTCTTTCGCTTCCTCTCGCTCTTTCTCGCCTTCCGCTTTATCTTTTGCCGTAGCCAATCTGATTTCTTCCTCCCTTGAAAGGAGAGGGGTTTTGCCTACGTCCTCGCAGTAGCGGGACAGGTTTTTGTTTATGTTATTATTTTGTTGCATTATTTAATAGTGATTCAATTTCTTCAAGGGACTCTTTTACGTCGATACTACTATCACCGCAATGGACTTCCGTATATCCGTCACCAAAATGACTGACCGTATCATTGACGAAATCTACGTTACTCCAGTTCACTAAAACCTCTCGGCCAGACCCGTTTCTTGTTAATCTTATATTTTTCATTAGAAAAGCCCTCCAACCGTTCCATCTTCACCGATTTCCAAACCACGGTGACGCTCTATTTCTTTTATATCATTGGTGCAGGGGTCAACGGGAGGGTAAGAATGATGCCATTCGTCTTTGACCCATGAGGGCGGGGGCGAAATATCTTTTACGTCCTTAACCCAATCTTCTGGCTTTCTGTTTCGGTTGTATTGGTCTACGAGTTCTTGCTCGTCTTGTCTTTGCCATTCTTCTTCAATGAAAGACTTTACATCGCATCTCTCAAATGGATTGCAGCACATTTTGTAAACTTCGGCTAGTATTTCTTTGTCTGTCATAATTCTGTGTCGTTAAAAAACTCCTGTGTTGCCTTATAGCGTTCGACGCTTTCGTTCGGGACTCTACTTAAATCCCATTCTCCTAGTGCTGCGTCTAGTACGTCCTCCATAGTGAGGCCATGCTCGTTCGCTTCAGCCGCCATCGTTAGTGCGCTCCACATTACTTCTGCTTCCAGCTTCCAAGGACGAGCAACAGAAAGAGTTTGTTCTACAAGATGGCAGTCCGATGATTTCATATTAAAATGGATGCTGTTCTCCCTCCCAATCTCCTACAACCTCTACTGAATCTTCGTAACAACCTTCGCACATCAATACCTTTTGGCCGCTGTTACTCGTCGCCTCGCATAGCTCATTTGTCATATATCCACATTCGGGACACTGTATTGATTCTTCAAAATAAGTCGCCATAATTTAATCCTCTGTTATAAAATGCTCTTTGCATTTCTTTTTTAATTTAATTTTAAAATTATCTAAAAAGTCATAAAGCCTACGTTCTTCTGGCGTGTTGTTTACTATGTCAAACTCATCTTTAGCCAGAAAGAATAACTCCCCGAATTTTTCGTCAATCATGTGGTCGAGAGTAATTTTTCGCTCTTGTTCTTCTGTGTTCATTTTAATTGAAATCCTTATCCTCGTAGTCCTTCTTTGTTACGCTCTTGTACGCTAAATTCTGCAATCCGTTTTCGTGAAGAAGATTGTCGAATAGCCTCTCTGGCGGCAAGGGTTTAAACTCTGGTTTACTCGCAGCGCAACCCATAAGTATCGTCACTACAAATAACACTAGGAGGAACCAAGCTATTGTTAGTGCTATTCGTTTCGCTATTTGTCTATTATTCATAATTTTAACTGTGCTTATCTAAAAGTTTTTCTAATTTTCCTGCTTCTTTTGTTAAGTCCATTGTATCACCATCTTCTTTGCTAATCAAGCTCAAGATAATCAAATCATTCGGACTCAAGCTGTCTGCTCCTTGACCAAGCATCTTAAATCCCATGTTGCTCTTGAGCCTTTTCTTTGCCCAATCGTCTATTTTAATCTTAACAATCATTAGCCGCCAATTCCGTAGTCGCATCCTGTTGGTGGACGCTCTATCTTTTCAAAGTGTTTGTCTACGATGTTTAATAAATTCATTGTTAGCTTACGCTTAAATGGAGGCTTGTATCTTTTCATGCCTGTTTTGCTAATCAGCTTGATTATGTCCTCTTGAATATCTTCTTTTAAGTCTGGTATTTTGTATCCCATGATTTTATTCGTAGTCTCTAATCGCAATCACATAGGGGAAGCGCGGCACACCGTCAGGCGTAAGATTAAAAAACTTAACCGTTGCGTCCGTTCCTATTAAACTGTCTGCTTTCTCTAGTAAGTCTGCCAGATATTCAAAAGAACCTTTTACGTTTGAATTGAACTCCTTACCATGCTCATTTTCAAACTTGAAGTGTTTGATTGTTCCGGTACGGTTGCCTTTACCTTCTTCGTATCCAAGGATAGTATATTCTTTATCCATGAACTCTTTACGCTTGAGCAGTTTTGGTGAACGCTTGTTTTCGTATGGGCCATCAATGCGAATCATTTGTCCCTCGTAGCCTTGCTCAACGTAATCTTCATACAACTCATCAAGATGCTCTCTGCTATTTACTTCGGTAGTCTCTACGACAACAAGAGGATTACCCGTGCGTGTCGGTGCATCTAACCCTAGATTAGCAAACTGTGCATCCAATACGGAAGTCCTGTCTGAAAACAAATCCTTCTCTGTATAGCATCCACCTTTGCGGAATGGGTTATCTTTACCTATTACTGGTGCATCATAAATATGATATTGAATCATTTCCTTACTCTCTGCCAAATGTTCTTCGGTGAGGTTTTGCTTCCGAACAAGGTGAATGATTTTATTGAAATCGTCCTTGTATGCGTGATTATACAATTCACCATCAAGAGTAGCATTAGGGTACTTCTCAAAGAAGGGTTCCAACGCTTCATGGATATGTGGTACGGCAGTAATTGGTTTGCCGCTTCGCGTAAACAATCCCTCACGCATAGCAATACAACGTATGCCATCTAGCTTGGGTTGTGAAAATACAGCAGCACCATATCCAGTTGTGTTATCTTTTTCTGAACCAATTTCAGACATCACTTCCTTCTGGCGATTCTTGTTCTTGAAATCCTGTGCCAGCATAGGCTCATAGAATCTTTTGTTCTCTATGTTCTCTACATTTAAATGGTATCCACCTTCAAGTTTTTTGTCGTGCTTCGCTACCGCTTCCTTGATTGCTTGTTCCTCACCAGTGGTTGCGTTTGCGCGACCAATGTTCTTGGGCTTACAAGTTGTCCACTTGTTCTGAACCTTTTTCCCATCCTGCTGACCAGATACGGTGCGGTATTTGTCTCCATCTGTTATGATTTGCCAAGTTTGGGTTTTGCCAACGGTTGTTTTTTTGTATAATGTAGGTAGTTTCATAATTTAATCCATGTGGTTGTCTCGGTGAGGGTACTTCCTCATTTCTTCCATCAAACTTTCATTTGTCGGTAGCTTTCCAGCTATTTCTGGACGGTGCAATTCAATCATATCTATAATATCTTGGCAGCGGTCAAAGTATTGGTCTATGGTATAAGGATGGTCGGTTGCATCGGGGCATCTATCATAGATTGCTTTAATTAGCTCGTAATTTCTCATCGTTCTGTGCTTTAACAATCAGTTCGTTTTTCTTAAATATGTGATAGTGTTTAGATAACTCTTTGTAAATTTTATGCGCGAGAATTTCTCTCGCCATCTCTGACCCTATGTTTACTTGCGCGTCTTGGTATTCGTCAAGCACTCCCCGTATCACTTCTCTGGATTTCATAGCTATCTCTCTGTCTTTCATTTTAGTCCTCCTCTAGTTTTCAAGGGGATGAGTTTGTGTGTTCCGAAATCGCTTAATACGTCAACCAAGTGAGTTAAATCCTCAAAGTTTTTCACATAAACGTCTTTACCTTCTACATCAAGCTCTTTGGCGTAAGTGTTAGCGGGATGTTCGTCGTAATCATGTTCTTCCGCAAACGCTGCGACAAAATCATAATCACCATCTTCTCTTGCTTCGTATATTGCTCTAATCATTTAATCCTCCAATACATAACTCCAATATCTGCTGTCAGTCTTGTCCTGCTTCCTGTCCCAAAGAATACAACGCGCAATGTATGATGGCACGTTCCACATACGGCACATACCTAACCAATAGTCCTCAATCTCTTTGTAGCGGCGAGCGTCCTTGCTCTGATTAAGTCCATACGCTTGGAATAGGTGCGTATCCATACAGGTTACTTCTGCCTTGTTGGGGTAAATCATTTCTAAAGAGAATGATACCTTTGCAATCCCAAGACCAAGTATCTTTTTAACAAGCCTATCACGAAATGTTTGCCAGTTACCTTCTTGATACTTGAACCATTCGGGGTCATTCCAAAAATGTTGGGCAAACTGTGAGACAAACCTTGTGCGGTTTTTATGCAAACCAACTCGGCTTTCAACAAGCCTCCGCTCAAGTTCGTCATCACGGTTTACCCAAGAAATCCAATCTTTAATTGCCTCATAGCCCCTCACGTTGGCTTCCCAACCTGTATGAACAGACATGAACGCAAAAAGCCAACGCTGAAATACCTCTGTATCATTCTTCGGCGCGACACTATCCCAATAACTTTTATAGCGTTCCACTTCTTCCGTAGAGAACGAATTAAACAAAGTGTCAATCTTGGCAAAATCAATATCACGTTGAAGTTTAGTAGGCTTCCACTTGTTGTCCCACAAGCTAAATTGCTCTGGTTCTCTCTCCACCTTGGGAGTACCGATAAAATCTAATTGAGTCATATTGACATTGCCTCCTTGACTTCTTCCACTACGTTATGAACGTCTTGCCAGCTATAACTTTCATCAAGGTCGCCATTTGAACACATGGTATCTGCGTATGGGCCTCCTAAATTGATTCGGCACACGGGAGCATAAGTCCATGTGTGCCATTGGGTCGTTCGCTGTGCAGATTTTCCTCTAATATGAACGGTTACAAAAGGCTTCTTCTCTCTTACCTTGTGCTTCCTTACCGTAGCCACTTCATCCAGAAATTCGTCCGTTCTGGAGCGAGGCACGATGTCCTCAAACTTAATTTTACCTTGTGCAGCCATCGCTTGCACCCTGCTATTTTTTTCCCAGTTGATTTGCA
>Ga0310345_10004936_pt1 | contig 11989 bp, 10 predicted proteins | sample HC15DNA20500_MG_FD_204667 | JGI IMG/M metagenome (GOLD analysis project Ga0310345, IMG submission 204667) | Marine microbial communities from station ALOHA, North Pacific Subtropical Gyre - HC15-DNA-20-500_MG | ecosystem: Environmental > Aquatic > Marine > Oceanic | place: Pacific Ocean: North...
CACGGCCGTCGAGCGTCTGGTGGAATGTCTCGAGGAATGCGGTGCCGGTTTGCTGCACGCCAACAGCGTGTCGATGAGTCGGCTGGCCGGGCGGCTGGCCCGCCGGACCGGCCGTCCCACCACCGGACATCTCCGCGACATCCTCAATCTTTCGACAACCGCCCTGGCCGACATCAACACCAATCGCCGCCTGCTGGCCGTCTCTCACGCCACCCGCGACCACCACGTCGCCGCCGGTCTCGACCCCGACCGCACCCGCGTGGTGTACAACGGAATCGATCCGGCCCGATTCCGGAATCCGCAACGGCCACTCGGCTGGCTGAAGCGCGAACTGGGAATCACCCGCCCCGGCCTGCTGGTGGCAACCATCGGCCAGATCGGTCTCCGCAAGGCACCCGACGTGTTGGCCGAAGCGGCAATCCGAATCGATGCCGACATCGACTATCTGGTCATTGGCGAAAGACTGTCCCGGAAGGCCGAGAGCGTGGCGTTCGAGGAACGGGTGTTTGCGAGGTTTGCCGAATCGGCCCCGTCGGGCCGGATCCACCGCCTGGGCTACCGCCGGGATGTTCCCGAGTTGCTGGCCGAAATCGACCTGCTGGTCCATCCAGCGCGGCAGGAACCCCTCGGCCGCGTGCTGTTGGAGGCCGCCGCCGCCGGCCGCGCGATCCTGGCCACCGACGTGGGTGGGACCCGCGAAATCCTCACCGACGGACGCACGGCGATCCTGGTTCCCGCCGACGACCCGGCCGCGCTGGCCGACGAACTGGCACGACTGGCGTCCAGCCCGACACTGAGAACCCGGCTGGGAGAGGCGGCGAGTGAACAGATCGCCGAGAGATTTCCGATCAACGCGGCTGCCGAGGGACTGGTCGCCGCGTGGCGCGAGACACTGGCCGAAGTGGACGCCTCGGTCTAGACATCATGAAATTCGGACCAACGCCCCCAGGCATAGGCCCATTCCATCCACATCCGCAGGAACGACCACAACATCCTCATCCGTCCCAGAGACTCCGAAGGGAGCTTCTCCTGCCGCGAGACCGAAACCTGGGCCACGTCGGCCAGGTTCCAGCGGGCGGCCAGGTGACTGCTGATCCCATCGGCCGTCAGGTCGGCATCGGCGTCCTCGGAGATCAGGCCGGCGGCGTGGGCCGTGACGAACAGTTCGAAGAGCTTGTCCCTGTAGGGGTCAAGCTCCAGCGGCCGCGTGGTCGCTTCGGCATCGAGCAACAACGACTCGATACGATCGACGATGTCGGTGGCAAGAGCCGTCAAGCCGGTTTCCTGGTTGCCGAGTCCGGGGTGTGGTGTATTCACGGGCGTAGCCCCAAGTCGGGATGATGTCCCGGACGACCCATGCCGAAGAGGACCGTTCCAGCCTACCAAGCTAGGGCACCAGGAAGAACAGTCCCGTCATCACTCCAGCCTGTGCCGCTGCGGCCTCGGTGTTCCACGGCACCTGGTACAGAAGCATCGGCGCCGGTTCACCGGGACGGTACCAGCCCAGCGTGTAGGTCTTCTTCAGGATCGGATCGATGGTCATCTGGTAAGGCAACCCGATCAACTGCATGCCGAAACGGTGAGCCGACACGAAGGGCTGGATCAGTTCATGGTGAGTGTGCCCGTACCGCTCGAGGGGGGGATCCTCAAAGTAGAGCGGAAAGTGGTAGAGATCGGTGGCCTTCCAGTGGTAGATCTGCGATTCGAAGGCCCGCTTGGTCAACTCCGCCCCATCCAGATTCAGTTCTTCGGGCTTGCGGGCCACCGGTGGCCGGCCCAGGGGCGAGTAGTCCTGGAATGGCCGGATCGTGGTGATCCGCCGCAGCCGCTTCGGGTCTTGGACGGCCGGCGGATTCTGCAGAGCCGAAACCGGCGTCACCTTCGACTCAGACGACTGTGTCACCTCCGGAAGCCGTGTACCCCGAACAGCGGTCTTGCTCCGGACCGGATCCTCGGCCGGCCTGGCAAGTGGTGCCCTGGTGGGCCTGGGCGATCTCGGCTTCGCAGGTTTCCGGATCACCACTCGCGGCAGGGCGTAGGGTGACGAGGAGCCGGGTTCTGCCGCCGTGGCCGCTCCGGTGGCCAACAGCAGCATCGCCACCGCGGTGACCAACCGGCCGGGCAGCCGGTCAGGTCGTTTCCATCGGCGAATGTTCCGCCGTGTAGTTGGGTGCTTCCTGTGTGATCGCGATGTCATGGGGATGATTCTCCCGGACGGAGGCTGGCGACACCTGGATGAATCGCGCTTCCGTCCTCAGCTCCGAAATCGTCCGTGTTCCCAAGTAACCCATGCCGGCCCGCAGTCCGCCGATCAACTGGTAGAGGAAGTTGTTGAGTGGTCCCTTGTGGGGCACTCGCCCCTCGACTCCCTCCGGCACCAGTTTTCCGGCCTCCTGCCGACCCGCTTCACTCGTACTCTGCCTGTATCGTTCGCTGCTGCCCTTGACCATCGCTCCCAACGATCCCATTCCGCGATACCGCTTGAAGCTGCGTCCCTGGAAGAGGATCAACTCGCCGGGACTTTCGTCGAGTCCGGCGAGCAGCCCGCCGAGCATGACAACGTGTGCCCCGGCAGCGAGGGCCTTGGTGATGTCTCCGCTGTAACGAATCCCTCCGTCAGCAATGATCGGAACGTTGGTGTCGGCGATGGCCTTGGCCGTGTTGGCAATCGCAGTCAACTGGGGAACCCCAACTCCCGAAATGATCCTCGTCGTGCAGATTGACCCGGGCCCGATTCCGACCTTGATCGCGTCGGCTCCCGCCATCAGCAGGTCACGGGCCCCTTCGGTGGTGGCCACGTTGCCGGCAATCACGTCGATTTCGTGCCGCCGCTTGATCTCCTTGACCGTCTCGACCACGTTCTCCGAGTGCCCGTGAGCACTGTCGACGACCAGGACGTCGACTCCCTTCTCCAGCAATGCCTCGACTCGATCGAAATCCGACACTCCGACCGCAGCACCGACCCGCAGCCGACCCCGCGTGTCCTTGGAAGCCAGCGGGAACCGGCGGTTCTTATCGATGTCCTTGATCGTGATTAATCCCTTTAATCGGTAATCTCGATCCACCAGCAACAGTTTCTCGACCTTGTTTTCCAACAGAATTCTCTGAGCGTCCTCAAGCAACGTCTCTTCGGGAGCCGTCACGAGGTTCTCACGGGTCATCACTTCCTCGATTTTCGTCTCCGGGGAGTCGAGAAACCTGAGATCGCGGCGGGTGAGGATCCCCTTCAAGATGCCGTCGACGGTGATCGGAACGCCGCTGATGTTGCGTTCGTCCATGATCCGGGAGGCCTCGGCCGCGGTGGCGTCGGGGGGCAGGGTGACCGGGTCGACGATCACGCCGTGTTCGCTCCGCTTCACCCGGTCGACCTCCAGCGACTGCTGCTCGACGGTCATGTTCTTGTGGATGATCCCGATGCCCCCCTCCTGGGCCAACGCGATCGCCATGTCGCTTTCGGTGACCGTGTCCATCGGACTGCTGACCACCGGAAGATTCAGAGGGATGTTCCGGGTCAGGCGGCTACAGACATTCACCTGCGAAGGCAGAATGCTGCTGTAGAGCGGCTCGAGCAGCACGTCATCGAACGTGTACCCGCGGTAGACGATCCGGCTGTCCATGGCGCTAAACTTCCTGTTGAGCTTCCTGTGCGGAATTGACCCTGTGATACAACCGATTGGACAATTCCACCAGAGCAGCCACATCGATTTGTTCGGCCCGCGTCCCGGTGGCGATCCCCAGCTGTTCGAACACTTCGTCGATGTCGGCCTTGGCGAGTTGCTTGCGGTACATCCCCGACAGCACGCTGCGAAAGTGCTTCCGCCGCTGGTGAAAACCTCGACGCAGAAAATCCTGGAAGAACACCCGATCGACGATCCGTCGACGCCCGGCCGGATCGGGCGCCAGCCTCACGATGGCGCTTTGAACCTGCGGTCGAGGCCAGAAGACGGTCGGCGGCAGCCGCCGGAGCGTCTTCACGTGGCATTGAGCCTGCAGCCAGGCCGAGAGCGACCCGTACTCGCGACTGCCCGGAGAGGCCGTCATCCGCTCGGCCAGTTCCCACTGGATCGTCACCACCATCCGTTCCCAATCGAGGTCGGTCGCCACCAGGTTCGAGACAATCGGCGTGGCGATGCTGTAGGGCAGGTTGGCCACCAGCTTCAGTCTCCGCCCCGACACCTCGCCCAGCCGCTCGTCGATCACATCGAGCAGTTCCGGCGCGAAGTGGTTCTTGTTCTTCAGGGCATCGCGGTGCAACAGCGTCACGTTGGGCAACCCGTCGACCACCTCCCGTGCCAGTTTCACCATGTTGGTATCCACCTCGACGGTGATCACCGCCCCGGCCAGTGCCGAGAGTTGAGCCGTCAGGCTGCCGGTGCCGGTGCCGATCTCCAGCACGACGTCCTCCGGACCCAGACGTCCTTCCCGGGCGATCACATCGACGAGATTGAGATCGATCAGGAAGTTCTGGCCGAAATCGGTCCGCGGGTGGAACCCGTGGCGTGCAAAGAGATCCATCAGGTAACTGCGGGTCTGCCGGACGGCGGGCTTCATTCCGAACCACCCTCGACGACCTCGCCGATCGAACCGCTCCCAACCAGCTTCTGCACATACTTGGCCAGGATGTCTGTCTCGATGTTGACCCGCGCCCCCGTCTCGCGAACCCCCAGCGTGGTCACCTCGAGTGTGTGAGGAATCAGCGCGACGCTGAAACGGGTCCCGGCCACGTCGACCACGGTCAGGCTGATGCCGTCCACGGCAACCGAGCCCTTGGGGACCAGTTGCGGCGCCAGGTCAGCGGCCACCTCGAACCACATCGTCACCCACTCTTGGTCACCGCTGACATCGACCACGCTGGCCGTGCCGTCGACATGGCCCTGGACAAAGTGTCCCCCCAACCGCCCACCGGCTGCCAACGGCCGCTCGAGATTGACCGCGGCCCCCGGAACCAGTTCTCCGAGGTTGGTGCAGGCCAGGGTCTCGGGCCCGGCCTCGAACCACAGCGACGCCTCACCGATCTCCACCACCGTCAGGCAGCAGCCGTTGATGGCGATGCTGTCGCCCACCGACGCCGCGGTGGCCCACTCGTCACCGACATCGACCTCCAGCCGACACGCCGGCGGATTGTCAACCAGGCCGCTGACGGTTCCGCGGGCTTCGACAAGGCCTGTGAACATGGAGGAAATCCGTCAGATTTCGGTCGGTTTGTGGAGCCGGCCGGAGACCAGGGACCGGCAGAGCACCTTCACCGGTGGTGCAAAGGCGTACCAGCAGAGGATCAACGGGATGGCAATCTCGTGCTGCCAGTAGATCACCGCCAGGGCAAAAACCAACTGGATCATGTGAGCACGGCCACGACGACCCCGCAGCAGGTGATTGACCGCGTGCACGTAGGGAATTCGGCTGACCATCAGGCAGGACAGGGCCAGCGTCACCACCGGCAGCGAGAGTTGCAGGATCGGTCCGAGCCACTCGGCCACCAACTGGGTCGGGTTGTCGTGGGACCGCACCAGCAGCTGATGCGAGATCGGAATGCTCGCCACCACGCTGGCCGCCGCCGGCGAGGGCAGTCCGCTGAACTCCACGTGCGAGTCCTCCTCGTCGACCTCGGAATTGAACCTCGCCAGCCGCAATGCCGCACAGACGGCGTACAACGCTGCCAACACCCAGAGCAGACGTTGCAGCTGGCTGCCCTGCTCAGCCCACAAATCGTGCGGAGCGTAGATGCGAGTGAACTGCAGCATCAGGAATGCCGGGGCGATCCCGAAGCTGACAACATCGCAGAGGCTGTCGAGGTTCGCACCGAACTCGCTGGTCTGGTTGGTCAACCGTGCCACGCTGCCGTCGAAGGCGTCGAAGACCATCGCCAGGTAGATCAGCACCGCGGCGATCACCAGCCCCTGGCCCTCCTGGGCTGCGTTGGGGCCCAGCAGCGCGGCGAACGTCAGTGTCGAGTCGGAGGGACCGAGCTTGGCGGCGAAGGTGATGCAGCCGAACCCGCAGACCAGGTTGCCCAGCGTCAACATCGTCGGCAGCACGGCAAAGACCTTGCGGCGACTTTTCATGACGCGTGTCCTTCCTTCGGAGTCGACGAGAAACAGGCCATCACGCTGGTGCCCGCCCGAACCACCTGGCCCAGTTCAACGGCCAGTTCGAGACCCTCCTCGCGGGGCAGCACCAGTTCGGTCCGAGACCCCAACTTGATCATCCCAAACACCTCACCTGCCGACAACGTGTCGCCGGGTTTCAACCAGCAGACAATTCGCCGGGCGACCAGTCCGGTGATCTGGCGGACAATCAACGGACGCTCCGATCCACCAGTCTCCTCCAGCCGCACCGCCAACTGCTCGTTCTCCTGAGATGCCTCGGGACGGCCGGCGTTGAGAAACTTGCCGCGGCGATAGGTGAGACCGATCACCCGGGCCGGACGGGGGCTGCGGTTGACGTGGACGTTGAACAGGGACAGGAAGATGCCGATCTGAACAGCCGGACCCTCGATGTACTCATCGTGATCGATCTCGCGAATCTCGACCACTGTCCCATCGGCCGGCGAGAGCACCGCGTCGTCGTCATCTGGCGGCACCCGGTTCGGGTTGCGGAAGAACCAGGCGATGATCAACGCCGCGGCCACCAGCAGCACCACGCCGATCCAGCCGGCCCAGTTCGGCAGCGGTGCCGGCGAGGCCGACAACAGCCAACAGGCCAGGGCCGCCGCCGAACCCCAGGTCAGCACCGAAAAAACCAACAACTCGGCCAGCCCCACCCGCACGAACGGCAACCGGTCGCGACCTGTGAACGGATCGTCATCGGGACACCACCAGTAGCCCGGCTGGTTGCGGTAGAACTTCACGTCTCGAGGATCGAGCACCTCGTGGGGGCACCCGTTGGATTCTCCCTGTCGCAGTGCGGCCATCCGCTTCACGTAGCCGCTGCGGAAGGTCTTCAGCCACAGCCGGCGAACCACGCCCCAGGCCAGCTCGAGACGGATCACGACCCCGCCACCGGGCTGGATTGACGTCAGCTGAGGGTCCATCGGTTCGAGCGCGCGGCCCATCCTGTTCATCCCTTCTCGAGTCGACTGTCTCCAGTCTACCGGGTCGGGGGACCAACGTCGTAGTGTCCGTTCCTGACGAATTCACCGACCGCGCCGCTTGCGAGGACACCGCTCGAACAGTTGATGCCCCGCCCGGTGGCCGGTCGATAGTCTCGAAACGGTGGCCTTTTTGCGTGTCGTGGATGCGGTTCGGTCCACCTGCTACAACGGGATCGCAAACGCCACAAGCGACAGCCTGCCAGGAACAGTACGCGATGAGCACAGCCATCACAGAAGTCCGCGCCCGCGAGATTCTCGACAGCCGCGGCAACCCGACCGTCGAGGTGGACATCACGACCGAGGAAGGCGTGGTGGGACGGGCCGCGGTGCCCAGCGGCGCCAGCACCGGACAGCACGAAGCCCACGAACTGCGTGACACCGACGCCGAGAACCGCTATCTCGGCAAGGGCGTCCGCCAGGCCGTCGACAATGTCAACAACCGCATCGTCGATGTGCTGATTGATCTCGACGTGACCAACCAGGCCCAACTCGACCGGCGGATGCTCGAGTTGGACGGCACCGAGAACAAGTCGAACCTCGGAGCCAACTCGATACTGGCCTGCTCGCTGGCCGCCGCCCACGCCGCAGCCCGCAGTTGTTACCAGCCGCTGTTCCGGTATCTCGGCGGAGCCGGAGCCAACCGGTTGCCGGCACCGATGATGAACATCATCAACGGCGGCGAACACGCCGACAACTCGGTCGACATCCAGGAATTCATGGTGATGCCGCTGGGTTTCGAGAGCTTCGGCGAAGCACTGCGTTGTGGAACCGAGATCTTCCACAACCTCAAGAAGGTCCTCTCCGAACAGGGCCTCAGCACCGCCGTCGGCGACGAGGGCGGGTTCGCGCCGAACCTGGAAAGCAACGAGGCGGCGATCACTTCGATTCTTGAGGCGATCGAACGAGCCGGCTACCAGGCCGGTGACCAGGTCCAGATCGCCCTGGACTGCGCCGCAACCGAGTTCTACGACGCCGAGAAGGGCGTGTATCACCTCGAGGGCCAGGACGTCGACGCGGCCGGCATCGTCGAACTGCTCGCCGGATGGGTCGACAAGTATCCCATCTGCTCGATCGAGGACGGCTGCTCGGAAGACGACTGGGACGCCTGGAAACTGCTGACCGATGCGGTTGGTGACCGCTGCCAACTGGTCGGCGACGACCTGTTCGTCACCAACGTCAAGCGGTTGGCCGACGGGATCGAGAAGAGCGTGGCCAACAGCATCCTGGTCAAGGTGAACCAGATCGGGACGTTGACCGAGACGATCGACGCGGTGCGGTTGGCCAGCAAGAACGGTTACACGGCGGTGATAAGCCACCGGTCGGGAGAGACCGAGGACACCACGATCGCCGACCTCGCCGTGGCGTTGGACACCGGGCAGATCAAGACCGGCTCAGCCAGCCGCACCGACCGCATCTGCAAGTACAACCAGTTGCTGCGGATCGAGGAGTTGCTCGGCTGCAACGCCACCTACGGAGGCACGATCTGACCGATCGCGCAACCGGCCGAAACAGGACCCTGAACACGTGAACCGTCTTCCCACCGAACCGGCCGGCAGGATCTCGCTGGCCTTCTGGCTGACGCTGTTCACCGCCACCGGTCTCTATGGAATCGTCTCGCTCGCCCCCGGCTGGCTCATTCTCGGGGACCTGGCCGCGCACGCGGCCGACAACCGCGACGACGAGCGGGCACTGGAGAATCGGATCGAGTACCTCGAGCAGGTTCGCGACGCGCTGAAGGCCGATCCCGGATACGCCAACGAACTGGCCGGACTGGACCTCCAGGAATCCGGTCCGGGCGAAAACCGGCTGTCGGTCGACGAGTCGCTGCGGCTGATCCCCCGGGCCCCTGTCGCCCTGGCGGTCTCTGACCAGGCGGCCCGTCAATGGGCGGCACGACCGGTTGTCGCCTCCCTGGCCAACAACGACACGCTGCAAACCACGCTGCTGGTGATCGCCGCCGCGATGGTCCTGTTCGCCTTCACCGCGTTGCAGGAAACCCACGCCGAGCGGCTGGCCCGGTGGGGCAACCGGCTACGGCGTCGGGAATCCGTCTGAGTCGGAACCGCCGGTCACCACCGCCCCCCGCTCGGTCGCCTTCCACAGACGATCGAAATCCCCGCAGTTCTTCCGGTCCAGGAACTCGGACTTGACCGCGTTGAGGTAACCCGGAGTCGGCCCCGGGATCCTGTTGCCCGGCACCTTTCCCTTCAGCAACCGGCCCAGTGACCTCAGGCTGTCGGTTTGGCCGGGCAGGTGACCGTCGTGGCGGACGACGATCGTCGGCCCCCCCTTGTAGACGATGCGGACCAGGAAGGGCCGGTACCGCGGACGTGGGGCGTTGATGTACTTTTCGAGTTTTTCGGGATCGAGCCGCACGCCCAACCCGGGCCCTTTCGGCACGGCAATCGTCCCGCGTGTCACCTTGGCGCGGGACGTCGTCACGTTATCGGACCAGAGGTGAGCCAGGTTGACGTGGTCGATCCTGGCCCCGTCGAAAACCGCCACCTCGTGGGCCAGGAACGCCTGGTTGATCTGGCCACCGGCCTGCTGCAGCATGAACGGGAGTCCGGATTCCTCCGAGACGCCGGCCACCTTGATCGCGTTGCCGATCGGGGCATGACCCGCCATGTACCCGTCGCAGGCCCTGTCGATCAGGTAGTCGACCGGGCCATGGTGAATCAACAACTCGATGTCGGATTCGGCGATCAGCTTGCGGTACCCGTCACGATCACCCGTCTGGATCGGGTCTTCGACCCGACCGATCACCGGAAACCGCCCCAGTTCCTTGAGGATCGGCGAGATGTCCCGGTACTCGGCGTTGGCATTGAAATCCAGTTGGACCCGGAAACCCTTCGGGGCGACCCGCTGCATGGCGCGGGCCTGGTCGACCACGTTTTGGACCTCGTCGATGTGGTACTTCAGCCACAGGTAGCCGCGGCCTGCCGCCTGGCGGACCTCCTCGGCCAGTTCCTTCGGCGACCTCGACACGGTCCAGGCTGCGACCGGAATCCGGTCGCGGACCTTCGGTCCGATCAACCGCCAGGCGGGCAACCCCAGCACCTTGCCCATCAGGTCGTAGAGGGCCATGTTCAACGACAGGTCTTTCCGCGCCCCCAGCCATTCGAACGGGCTGGTCCCCACGTACCCGGCCACCTGCTTGTCGGTCAACGAGGCCGCACCCCACGATTCTCCCAGCCCGACCAGGTCGGTGTTGGTCCGCACCCGGAAGATCGTCCGCAGTTGCAACGACAGGCCGTGGTAGCGGAACAACGCCTGGCGGTTGAAGTCCTGGTAGGGCACCAGTACCTGGTCCCACTCGATCCCGGTGATTCTCAGCTTCTTCGCGTCCGCCGCCTCGACACGGCTTCGCAGAGACGGCGTCAGCAACGACAGCCCCGTCACCGCTGACGTGGCCAGGAACTCACGACGATTGATCATCAACACTGCCCCCTGAACTTACCCACGCCCGCCCCAAGGGCGGCCGACTGGTCGCAGCATGCCACCGATGCCGCGAGGATTCCAGTCGCAGCGGCTAGCGTCCGAAGCGAACCGGCACGTTGATCACCGACACCACCGGCCAGCGGCCATCCTGCAACGCGGTCGCCACCAGCTTGATCTGCCAGTCTCCGACCAGTTTCGCGTCGGGCAAGGTCATGATCTTCAGTGTCCCGTTGCCCTGGGTGGGCTTGAGCGTCAACGGCTCGGCCTTGATCAGCCCCGCCAACGGTTCGGGCACCTCGACACGGACAACCGTGGTTTCGGCGAGTTTTGCCGATCGGGCCACCGTCACCGGCACCTCGAAACTGCCCCCCGGCGCCACGGTCAGCTCGCCGGCCCGATGAGCCAGTTTCAACAACGCTCCTTCCAAGATCATCGTGATGCTGCCGGTCGATCCCTTGACCAGGTGCCGCAGGCGGCCCTTGGCGTCCTTGTGGACGGCAACCGAGTGCACCAGGAACCGGGTGGTCCGGTCGGTCTCGAGCCACTCGGGCATGAAGCACGGGTACTGGATCCGCTCGGCCCCCTCGGGAATCGGGACGACCGGCCCCCGCATCCCCTGCACGCGGCGTTGCTGCGCGGCGGCCATCCGCACACGGATGGGTCCCTGGAACCCCTTGTCTCGCTTCACGATGAACTCGGCCGGATAGGTCGTACCGCGGTGCACCGGCCGCTGGCGGTTGCGATCGATCAGGTCCAGCGTCACCGGCGAAGCCATGGTGCGAACCAGCATCATCCGGTTGTCGAACCTGGCGGTGGCCCGGCGAGGCACCAGGTCGCCACCGAAGCTGGTCCGTGCAGTCACGGTCACCGGCCGCTTGTCGAGCATGGCGGTCCCGGTCAACGTCACGAAGGCGACGTCGGTGCCGGACGTCTTGGCCACCTCGACATTGATCTTCACCGAGTTCTTCCCCTTGGGGATCTTGATCTCCGCGGGCACGGTGACCCCCTCGGGCAATCCCGCCATCTTCAGCACGATCTCATCGGCAACCCCCCCGGTCCGGACACACGAGACGGTCAGGGCGGCCTTGCCCCCGACGGCCGCGGTGAAGGCCTGCGGCAGCGACAGGGTGAACCCGGGTTCCTGCAGCCGCGAGGTCAGGCGGTAGACCGAATCGAGCCTGCCATCCTCTCCGGTGCCGTTGTGGAGGCGGACGCGGAAGGTTCCGTCGGCCGGAGCCTTGAAATCGAGACGGGCATCGAGCGTGCCACCGAAATCGTCGTTGATCGCAACCTGCTTGTCGTCCTTGTCGACGATGCGGAGAACAGGATCGAGCCGCGTGCCGATCTGTGCCGAGATCGCTTCGAAACGGAACAACTGGCCGGCCTTGGCCAGGAACGGATACTCGTCGATCTCTCCCGGGCTGGACAGGGTGCCGGTGATGGCCGCCCCCGGGGCCA
>Ga0310345_10004937_pt1 | contig 11988 bp, 13 predicted proteins | sample HC15DNA20500_MG_FD_204667 | JGI IMG/M metagenome (GOLD analysis project Ga0310345, IMG submission 204667) | Marine microbial communities from station ALOHA, North Pacific Subtropical Gyre - HC15-DNA-20-500_MG | ecosystem: Environmental > Aquatic > Marine > Oceanic | place: Pacific Ocean: North...
AAAGCGATTCTGGAAAGAAAAAAGGCCTGCACTTTCGTGCAAGCCTTTGATTTTTCTTGGAATTTTTGGTGGGCCCTGTAGGATTCGAACCTACGACCAACGGATTAAGAGTCCGTCCACCCCTAGCCGGCCAGCGCCTGACCGAAGACACAAGGTTGAGAGGTCTTTAAGCCATGCTTAAAGCCCCTGCGGCGAACCCTTCGCTGCAAAGCCCTCTCAAGTACCTAGTTTATACGGGAAAAATCATGTGTCAAACATTTGCATGGTGATGTGTTACAGAAGGTCGACCGCCGCGCGCATGTCCTCAAGATCCGGATGGACGTACTGCAGCGTGGTGTAGGGCGTCGTATGGCCAAGAAGCTCTTGCACCACCTTGAGGCTCGACCTGTTGCCCCGTAGCAACTGCGTTGCTGTGGTGTGCCGGATCTTGTGCGCAGTCATGCGAACAGAATCCTCGTCCTGCTTGCTATGAAAGCGTGCAAAGAACCTGATGACACGCTCACCAGTCATCACGTCGTGCTTGAACGGTCTCGTGGAGAACAGCGGCAAGCAGAACACCTGTCGATCGGCCAGGTCGTATCCCACAATCTCCCTGGTCCGCCTGCGAAGGTCCTCTAGCGTAGGCAAGAGTGCGTCCGAAATGGGCACATCCCACTCACGCTTCGTCTTGCTCGTCTCGGCTCGCAAGCGGATGGAGCGCGCGCCCCAGTCAATGTCCTTCCACTTCAACCCCACCAGCTGACGCAGGCGCATGCCGGTCGTGTAGAGCGTCTTCACTACTGCGAGCCAGAAGAACTGGGGCGGGAACATGTCGACCTCGGTGCCGTCGCGCAGTTCACGCCTGGCTGACGACAGGACCTGGACGTAGCGGGCCAGGACCTCGCGAGGGATCGCTTTCGGCTTCCTGGGCACCGGCGCGGGCCTCACCAAGCGGAAGATGTTCTCTTCGATGTACTTTCGCGAGACCGCATGCTTCCACAGCACACAAAAGTGCCTGCGACGAGAGTTGAACGTCACAGGACTGAGCCTGGCAAGACACCGGGCCCGGTAGCCGGTCAACCAGCCAACGGTGATCTCTTCCAAGTCAGGGTTCCCATGCTCAAACTCTGCGCACAGCACATCCACGCAATACTTGTAGGTCTTGTAGGTGGCCGGCGTCCAAACACTCAGCTGGCGAACCTCTTCCATCAACTCACGCACTTTCATCGGCTTCCTCTTCTCTCACTTGTCATCGTTTCCACGTGCCGGTCAGGCACGTCAAATCATTCTGAGAGAGAGGACTTAGGGTTAGCACCCCCACAAGATGGGGGCCGGAGAATTCAGGCTGGTGTTCAGGCGTATTTCTTGTAGTAGGTCAGTTGCATCCGCGCACAAATTGCGCACAGCAGCACCATCGCGACGATGACCCATTCAACGCGGACACCTGCCGTGGGCCAAGCAAGATAGGCCATGAACGTGACTGCGATGATCTGGAGCTGCGCGATCTTGAAACGGTGGTACAGATTCGCCGATTCGCGCCCTGCGTCGGCACGTCGAATCGCCCGAGCGGATGCCCCATCCGTGAGGCCCACGGCATACGCCAGGGCAAGCATCGGAATGGCGCCCGTCAGAAGGGCCAATGCCCGGATCGCCAGCACGTAGTTCGCCCACAGACATGTTTCGACGATGTCGCCGTTGTTGGCCCACCATCGATCAAAGAACGTCTTGCCCGGGTCTGGATCATCCTCAGGACTCGCTGTACGGCCGGGCAAATGCGACGGCAGGTTGAGCAGGCTGCGCATCCCCTTGGTCATCAATCCGATGACGCCGCTACGGACAGCATCGCCGAACTCGATGGACAAGCTCGTGGGATCCAAGACCGGCGTGCTCAGTTGAGCCGAGTGCACGATCTCTTGCTGCGCGAGCTCCTGCATTGCCCAGACGGGATCGTGCTGACGCCACAGGGCTACGCCGGCAAGAGCCACGACGCCATATACCCAGAACACGGCCAGCAGAAGTGCTGTCCACGCCGCAGCACGAATAGGCCAGATCAGGGCGGAGAACGCCTGACCATCGGTCATTGAAGCGTTCTTAGAAGCCAATCCCCGCCCCCTCCACCGTCAGCTCCTCCATCGCATCTTCGTGCGATGAGAGCTCTGCAGCTTGGCGCCTCATGTGTTGAAGCATCTCTTCCCACTTGCTCGGCACCACGAGGTCCTTCTCTGCCAGCGCAAGCGGTATCCGGACATGGACCAGGCGCCCTCCCTCCAGCAACGCGAAGGCCTGCCCCTTTGGCTGGGACATCAGCATGGCGGGGGTCACCAACGGAACCTTCTCAGAGCTGAGCTTGTCGCCCGACCGACTGCTGAAGTCTGCGAAGTCGCCGGGATCGTTGGTGTCTGTGACCCCACTGTCCGGTGTAACAGACCAGACGGGGACCTCCTCGAGCTGGGAGGTCAGCAGCTTCGCCGTGTCCTCGTTTTTGACCCGCAGCATGATCATCGTGTTCAGGTTGCCCCCGATTTGACCAGCTGCTGCAGGAGAGCCCGTCTTGACCTCGATGTCTTGGCCGGTTTGCGTGTAAGCAGTGATCTGCATGCCGGCGCCGCCAGCTTTGTTGGCAAGCTGCTTGAAGTACGGGCCAATGAGCTCGTTGACTTCGTCCAGGTGTAGCCGAATGCGCCTCACCTTCTCGGAAACGGACTGACCGTATCCCAGGCCATGCTTGTAGATGGCGCCAGCCACCGACGTCAGGTCGGAGAGCATCGACGCCGAGACGGCCTCGGCCACGTCTGGAATCGACAGCGCGTCGAAACCACAGTAGACGATCGCGTTCCGCGAAATCAGCGACTGCCACTCCATGAGCGGGCGCGGGTCCATCGAATCCATGTAGTCGGGAGAGATGAGGGCAGCGAGCTTGCCCGTGGTCATCTTCTCCAGCAACGGATAAAGGCTGTTGACCAGCTTTTCAAAGTAGGTCCGGTCGTTCGACAGGATACCTGTCAACGAGTCTGCAACAGGATCCTTGTGTCCGAGCTCGCGGAAGTGTTTGGCCAAGAGCACGACCGTGATGTCGCGCCCATTGCGCTCGGTCTTCGCGACGAGATCCTTCATGTCCTTCGTCGGGTTTGGATCGAAGGTGGCCCGCCAATTCGGGCTGCGCTTGTCGAGCCAGTATTCCAGGTAGTCACGCGCCAGCTTGTCGACGTTCACGCCGTACGCGTAGATCTTGGCCATGTCGGGCTTCTCCCCGGTAGCGGCCATTGCACGCGCGATGGTGTTGACGTAGCGCCAAGCGAATGCTTTGAACGCCGCCGACTGGCCCTCGTCGGGAAGCTGGCCTGTCGTGCGGCTCGCCACCTCGGACTCTTGCTCGAACGAGCCGATGGGGTTGTACCTTGCCGAGATCTCAGGGAAGCCGAGGTGGAACACGACGAAGTCCTTCTCACGCCCAGCTCGGACAGCCTCGGCGTACATGGACAGGAGCAACTCGACGTCACCCTTTGGGTCGAAAACAAAGGTGGGATCTCCCCGCCGGATGTCCTGCGTGACGAGCAGTTGGGCCAGGCGGGTCTTCCCCACCCGGGTCGTGCCATAAACGATGACGTGGTTTGTCAGCTCGGCCAGGGCCGTCCAGATCTCCTCCTCATCCGGCTCAACGCCATGGATTTCGGGCTTGCCCCCGAGAGGCGCCAGGGGCTCGACGGGATTCCACCAGGCACTGCGTTGGGTGACACTGGTCAGCCAGTCGCCCTGTGGGTGCTTTCGCTCGTAGTCGCGTGCGAACTTGTAGAGACGCCCCAACTTGAGAAGATGGGCGTTGTAGGGCATGCGCGCCTGGTGCAGGCGCTGAGCATGCACCTGCGTCCACTCGAACCCTCGGCCGAAGAACAGGCCATCACCAGCGTGAGGAATGTCCTTCGGCTCCAATGCATAGGCGGGAAGACGCCGCAGGCTGCGCCGATAGCGCACGATTCTGCGTGCCTGCATGCCGCGCACAGCGGCCAGGCCTGCCAGGCCTGCTGAGCAGGCCATGGCCGCTTGTGTCGGGATGACGAACAGTTCTGGCCATGTCTTCAACGCGATGGCAGCAGCCAACGCGCCTGCTGCCGGAAGGATCTCATAAGGACGTCGATAGACGTTCTCGATCTTGACCTGCATGGGCCACCTCGCTCAGTGATCAACGCAGCGCGTCATAGTCGGGCCTGGGCTGATGTCGCTCGAAGCGTCGACGCAGTTCATCATGCGAAGGTGATGTCCCCTCTGGCCATGCAGCGTCACGCAATTCACACAAGAAGTCGTCCGTTGCGCTCAGCCAGTGAGTGAGGCCAAATTCGTCCTTGAAGAGTTCAGGGTGCCGAAGCCGTATGACCTCGGTGACCTCCCGTACCTCCGATATCCGCTTATGAACGCCCCCTTGGCTTCTTTCGAGCAGTTGAAGCAGACCAAGGTCCACAAGACTGCCTTGGGCTGCCATCACCACGTTGTTAGATGGCGGCGCCAGCGCTGCAGGTTCTTCAGATCGCAAGAATTTCGGCGGGCATACCAAAGCAAAGCCCAGCCAGGCAACGACTGCCAACAACAGCGAGATTGCATATGCGTCTGCGTAATCAAACATCCGGATTCTCCTGTTTCAGGTCTTCGATTGAGCTCCAACAGGCTTGAGCTTGCGAGCTGGTCGACCGGTTTTGACAATGCGCGAATTCAATGCAGGAACTGGATTGAAGAAGAGCTGTGGCTGTGGGACCAGAAAAAAGCTCGACGTGGCCGAGATGCCGCCGTCGTGCTTTGTGAACGCGTAGTAGTGCAGGTTCTCATCCCCGTTGCGCAAGGTGTAAGGGGACTTGGCAACCTCGTTCTGCAGGCGATGCATGACCTTCTCGCCATAGGTCTGCTTCAACGCCGCCACAGGGCCACTTTCAACGCCATCGTGGTCCTCCAGGAAGCGCCTGAACACCCCAGGGGAAAGCAGCAGCATGCCTTCTGGCACAAAGTGCACCAAAGCCTGTGGCTCGTTGTACTTGAGGTGCCCAGTTGCGACAGACGTTTGGAGCCACACGAAGAAGGCAGTTGCAGCAGGCGTCGCATCCTTGGCAGGCCTGGGGCTCTTCTTGAGCTTCTGGTGAGGTTGCTGCGGAGCCGCGATGGCCTCATCACGCATGACCACCGGCATCGCAAGAGGCACGCTGTTGACGGCCTTGGCCGTCTGTCGCGGGGCGCCGGCCATCGCTGACAGATCAGCCTGGTCCTCTTCGCGCAGGAACGGCGCCCCCTCACCATCTTTCAGTTGATCGGACTGCTCCTGGGCAGTCGATGGCTGAGGTGACGAGACAGGACCTTTGCCGGGTTCGGCTACATCGGTATCGCCCCCCTCAGGCTGTGGCAGGCCACCATGTCGAACAGTTTCAGCAGGGGCGTCTTCCTCGTCGGGAGGCATCGCCATCATGTCCAATGACGATGAAGACTGGGCCAGGTCATGCGGCAGCTCCTGCGGAGAAGTTGGCGCAGCCTTTGCCTTGGGCTGCGGCGCCTCAACCTTGACAGCACTCTCCCCTGCAGAGGGAACTGTGGTGATGGCTGGCCCAGGCTGAACAGGGACGGGCTTTATCGCTGCTCCAGCTGTCGTCAAGGGTTGAGCCAGAGGCTTGACGGCTGGCCCAGGCGAGGCATTCGACACTGCGGCAGGCTGGGTCAATTGAGGCACTGCTCCAGTCCCCTGCTCGCTGGTTTGCGCGGGAGCTACAACCACATTAGCTGCGGCAGCTTTGGAGGCTGACCCCAACACCTTGAGGCTGCCGACTATCGGGCTTGGCCAGGTCGATTGATCGGCACCAAACAGCTTGACCAGTGGAAACTTCAGCACCGTCAGAGGCGGGGACTTCCAGCCCACGTCAAGTTCCACCTCAATCTTCCACACTGCGCCAGAGCCATCAGGATTGGACTCGCATGCACCGTAGTCCTGGAACTCATCGAAGATGCGATCATTCTTCGCAGCACTGGGAATGCCTTCGGCCGATTCATGCTGCGCCAGGTAGTCCCTGATTTCGTCAGCCAGGCGAGCACAGACGAACCACACTGCCCCGTCGTAGACCCAACCTACTGCACCAGGCTTGTTCAAGGGCAGCAGCCCACCTTGCGCCAGCATTCGACGCAACCCCTGCATCAGGCGCTCGATCAAGGGAACCACCTTGGCTGTGGCAAACCTTGTTCTTGGACCAGAAGCCAGATTACGCTTCACAGACGCAGCGTCAGCTTGTCTGACGATGTCGGGCAGAAACGACTGCGGTGCATCCTCACTGCTGAGGTACTTGAACAGCTCGCCGAGCAGCTGCGGCTCATCGCCCAGCCACTTGATGGTGTGCTCAGGCACAAATCGCTGCGCCAGGATGGCTGGCAGACGCTGGTGCAGTTGATACTCGCGCTCGTCCTTTGGGGCGAACTCCACCCGGTAATACTGCCCCACCTCCATGGGCCCTGCCAGAGCGGCCCATGGCTTGCCAAGCCTAGGATCGTCCGGGAAAACGGTAACGCGAAGATCTGCGACAGGCTTGCCCACGTCGTGCAGCAACGCGCCGATGAAGACCATGTAGGTGCAGCGATGTTCCAGCCGCTTGCGATCCTCTGTGCCTACCCCGCGCGGCAACTCAAGCCCAGCCCGGAAAGCCAGCGCCGCATCGGCAACCTCCAACATGTGGATCCACAGGCCACCCGGTTGAGCGTGGTGATGGCTCTCGCTCGCGGGCAGCATCTGCACGAACTCGGCCAGCAACCGAAGCACCGGCAGGCAATCCGAGTTGTACGCCTTCTGCGAAAGGCGCGTGCGCCGCTCGATGGAGTCGAGCAACGAGCTGGTGCTCGTCGCGGCCACGATCTCCTCGAATGACTGGACGCGAATGTGCGACGCAGGCCTGCTGATCACGGGCACCGTGCCGCCGGCGGGCTTCTTGCTGATCGCTCGAACGTCTGATCGCCTTTGCAAGGCCCACACCACACTGAGACCGCCGATGAATGCAGCGGACAGCAGCAACATGTGTTCGGCAGTCGGGCTCATGGCCATGGCTCAGACCTCCGACACAGCAAAGCCCAGCTCGTGCTCTTTCACGCGACCGAGCAACCAGGTCCGAAGCACCGTACGAGGCCAGAGAGTCTTCACATCCTCCCAGGTGAGCAACCTGCCTCGCGCCTGCCGAAAGCTCAGGAACGGCTGCTCCAGGGGATTCCATGGTTGTGGCACCTGCTGGTCAACCATCGCCTGCCAGGCAGTCATGTCGACACAGGCCAACGCTTCGGCGCAAGCCAGCTCCCGATCCTGTATTTCCCGGCGACGACCTTGACCAGGCGGACCATCCAGCACCGGCACGGTTCTAACGGCTTCCATGACCTGCTGCAGGGGCTCATGGTCTGGGGACATCGCGTCATCTGCGTAATAGTGCGCTTGCCAACCATCCCACCTGCAGGCAAAGTCAACCACCACGTCATGCCAATGTGCCAAGCCTCGCTCTTCGAGCAGGCAACGCAGGGGCTGGAGTTGGACAGACGTCATAGAGGGCAGATGGCTTCTGGGATGGGAGCCGCCGCAGACTATTGATGTGCATCGCCGCAGTCCAGCGAAAAGGCAAACGTAACGGGCAGGTGTTTAAGCTTCCGTAGGAAAAGCCTTTCCCGATATACTGGTCGGTTTGCGCGACGTTTCGATTGCATCGCACACGCACAGAATGACCTGCGGCAGCCTCCATCGCGACAGCCCTTCTGCCATTTGCGCGAAGCCGCTAACCATTTGAATTGATTAGCCTTTAAGGCAATTCCCATTGCCCATTAATGCCATTTAGGCAGCCGCGGAGCGGCTTAGCGGCAGCGGCTGCCGGCCCTTTGGGTAGGGCCGTTATCTGTTACAGAAGGCCCTCGCAGGCATTTCCTCATGCGCCCGAAGCACGAGCCTATTTGCGTCTATTCGTAACCCAGGGTTACGCACAAATATGCGGCAAGTGCTTGATTCTCCGTCGCAACTGGCCCTTTCCGCCAGCTTTTGGCAAAGCGAAAAACCTTTCATCTTCTGTGACTTGCTTTGATTCGTCAAGGCAAAAGGACACCCCGTTACATCTGCTTTGAAACGCGACTTTTCTGCATCGATTTCCTAGAGTCGCCCCCGTGTTGGCCAACTTCCTCGGCCACACACCCTTGTCAAGCGTTCACCCGGGGCCAGCCGCCCCGGGTTCTTTTCCGCTTGAGGACACGAAGAGATGCAGAAGCACAGGTGGATCAATCGGCGGATCGTTGGGGCGACAGTCGCATGCACTGTCGCCCTCGCGTGCGCGCTCATCGCCCCATCAGTTCATGCCTCCTCCAAGCGTGCACAACAGAAGAAGGCTCCTGCGACGTGGGCCAGGTGCTTCTCGATCAGCGGTGCGCGCTACAACATCAACCCATACCTGTTGGCCGGGATCTCCGTTGTTGAATCCCGAGGCAACCCTGCGGCCGTCTCCCCCTCCCCCGCATATGGCCTGCTGCAGGTAGACCACAGCTGGCTTCCCAAGCTCAAACAACGGTTCGGCTTCACCAAGAGCGACCTCTTGGAGCCCTGCACCAACATCGATGTCGCGGCCTGGATCTTGGCTCATGAGCTCAAAGCCAAGGGCGACACCTGGGAAGCCGTAGGCGCTCTCAACGCCGCTTGCACGACGCTCAAAGGAGCGCGATGCCGCTCACAACGCGCCTGGTACAGCTGGAAGGTTTACCAGGCCATGGCCAACCTCACACCAGAAGACGTGGGCCATACAGCACCCACGCAGGCTCCGCAATGATCAGCAAGCTCAAGTTCATGGCCATGGGTATCGCAGTTGCTTTGTGCGGCTGCTCATCCTTTCAACAAGAAACCCCGCCGCAAGCTCCGCCTGTCCCAGTCGGCTTCCAGCAACTCGACAAGGGGCTGTCCCAGACCTTCGTGACATGCCAGCCTTGCGCCCAACCAACGCAGAAGACGCTTTGGACTGCCCCAGCGCCTTCACGGCAGCCCGCAGCAAGCACCAACGCTGCCCCAGCCCAAGAAGCCTCCCCAGCAAAGCCCCAGGTCGACAAGGAAACGATCGTCGCCACGAGCGTGCACTTTGCCTCCGACTCGGCTGCGCTTGATGCCACTGCCAAGTCTCGCCTCAAGGCCTTCTGCCAAGGCCGCATGCAGCTCGACGGCCTGACCGTCACCGGCCACACGGACAGCACTGGTGCCCCAGTTCGCAATCATCGACTTGCCCAGCAACGGGCCAGGACCACATCGCAGTTCCTACGCGCATGCGCTGAACAGCAAGGCACAGCACTGCATATCGACGAGCAAGCCAAGGGCGCTTGCTGTTATGTCGCACCCAACAACTCACCCGAAGGCCGTGCGATGAATCGAAGAGTTGATGTTGAGCAAGCGGCCAATGCCCTGCCCACCAGGCAGGCCGATCAGTAACTGGGGAACCGACAAATGAATTCAGGCAATGAAGGCACCGAAGAAGGACGTAAGCACAGCGGAGCCAAAGGCGTCCATATGGTCGAAGGGTGCAGGCGAATCCTGCTCTCCAACGACCTATTGGACGACCTGGGTGAGCTCCAGCGCAAGACCCAGCCCCGACTGGACATGCGGTATCTCGTCGAGGGCGCCATCTCGGCGCTCTTGGCAAGCCCCGGTGGTCTGGAGAAGGTGGCTGAACACGCTCGCCAGCGCCTGCGTCAGCAGCTGGACAAGCACAACACATGACCTTTCTTCTACGGAGCTTCAAGCAATGACTTCCCTGACCATCAACGCCGCTGTCGCCGCGAACCAAACGAAGGCCCAGGCCTTCCTGCAGACCTTCTTCAAGTACCTGCCCTACGCCCTGATCGCCATGCTCGCGGTCATCGGCCTGATGGAGGCCGCACACGCTGTCGGCACCCTGGATGCCACCGCCAAGGGCCAGGCCCTGAAAGCTGCCTACACCGCCGTCGATGACCTGACTGGTGGCTACGGCAAGGCCTTGGTGCTGTCGATCGGCTTCATCGTCACGGTCTTCGGCATCCTGGCCTCGCAAGCCACCGGCCCGGTCCTCAAGTACATCGGTATCGCGATCTACGCGTCGATGGCTCTGGGCGCCGCTTTCGCCCTGGGCGGCGCGCTGATCTGAAGAAGCGCCACTGAGCAACACCACTGCATGACCAGCCCATGACTCAACAAACAGAAGATCCGGACACGATCATCATCAACAGCATCAAGGATCCCTGGAAGCTGCTGGTCCTCGATCTTGACATCGCCATGGGTGTAGCGCCCACGGCATTCATGGGCTTCATGCTCAAGCACGAGCTCATCGGGCTGGCCATCGCAGTGGCCGTTGCATACAAGTGGCAGACCTCTCGCAATAACAACCCGAAGGGGTTCGCATTCCGCTGGCTGTGGTGGCACACCCCCGCCTCCTTGTGGACGCTGTTCAAGCATGTCTGCCCACCTTCTCACAAGCGAGAGTTCATCGGATGACTTCGCCCATAGCAGCCAAAAACACCATCGCCGACACCAAGTCCTGGCTCTCGGTGTCCCTGCTCGTCAACGCCGCCCAGGCCTTGGCGATCATCGTCCTCCTATTCATGTTCATGTCGGCCAGGAAGGCCGAGAAGATCGTCCAGCAAACCCCTGATGGCGACCGCAGCCGTTGGATCAGCGAAAGCTCGGGCCCATCACGACAGAAGATCATCGACACGGGCTTCTTCATGAGCTCGTTGACGCTCGACGTGTCACCTGGATCCGTGAAAACCAAGGGCGAACTTCTCAAGACATGGATCCCTGCCTCCGGCTGGGACGTCATGAACCGCAAGATCCAGAAGGCCTCACTCGCACTGGAGCGGATCGGAGGCGTTCAAAGCTTCAACCCCCTATTCGCCACGCCAGACCCTGAGCGTCTGCGCATCGCGCTGACAGGCGAGTTCCGCCAATGGGTCAACGGGGTCCCTATTCCCACCGAGACCCGCACCTACGCCTACATCTTCACGCAGGACGGCTCGCGGCTGTATCTGGCTGACTGGTTCGAATCGAGCAAGGACAAGCCCTTCGAGAAGTTGAAGACCGAAAACGACGAGACGGCCGGAAAGTAAACGGACACAGCCATGACGACACCCTTGAACACCTTGCGCGCCCTGCTGCTCGCCGGCCTGCTCGGCACATCTGCTCTCAGCGTCGTGCAAGCCGCACAGTTCATCACTGTGCGAGACGGCGACAGCTCCATCGCCAGCATGTCACTGCGCGACCCGACGAGGATCACCCTGCAGGGCGGCAAGATCGTTGACGTGGTTGGCGATGTCTACGACCAAACGCGCAATCCGAATGGCCGGGTCACCGTGATGACGGACGCCGAATCGGGTGAGGTCTTCGTGCAGCCGGTACTGGTCGGCGGTGCCGGCTACCAGGCCGTGACGCTGACACTCAAAACGGACTTGGGCACCTACTCCCTTCTGCTCAAGCCTCTCGATATGCCTGCCGATGCGATCGTCATGCAGTCGAGGGGCAAGGCCCTGCCCCCGGGTGCTGCGCGCGCTACGAACAGCTACTCGCAGGAACCAGCCCGTGGGCAGACGCCGGAGTTCACCAGCTCGTCCTATGTTCGAAGCATCAAAGGATGGATGTTGGCAATGGCATCGAATCGCGCGCCCGAGGCCGTCGATGTTCGTCGGGTTGACAAGCGGATCGCGCTGTGGAGCGAGGTGACTTTCACGCTGGACGACAGCTGGGTAGGCAAGGCCATGGTCGGCGACCGATTCACGCTCACCAACGTCTCCGATCGCACGCTGATTTTGGACGAGCGTGAGTTCTATCGAAACGGCGTCCTTGCAGTCACGGTTTTCAAGCACCAAGTCGAACCCGGCACCAGCACGCCCGTGTGGGTTCTGCGCACACGCTCTGAGCAGGACTGAGAGCCATCATGAGCCTGAAACAGATCAAACTCCCCGGCCTGTCTCTATACCGGAACCTTTCGACCAAGCAGAAGAAGACGGCAAACATGGTGCTGG
>Ga0310345_10004939_pt1 | contig 11986 bp, 10 predicted proteins | sample HC15DNA20500_MG_FD_204667 | JGI IMG/M metagenome (GOLD analysis project Ga0310345, IMG submission 204667) | Marine microbial communities from station ALOHA, North Pacific Subtropical Gyre - HC15-DNA-20-500_MG | ecosystem: Environmental > Aquatic > Marine > Oceanic | place: Pacific Ocean: North...
GGCAGTTCAAAATCGCCGACCCGCTCACGCTGCATGCCGGCGTTCGCCATGAGCACGCCGACCTTGAGGTGGATGCCTACGAGACGATTGACCGTAGCAACGTCACTCAAGATAACGTCGCGGTAGGGGGCGGCAATCCCAGTTTCGATGAAACGCTTTATAACGTGGGTTTGACGTACCAGGCCACGGAGTGGGCACAGCTGTATGCCAGCTACTCGGAAGGTTTTGGCATGCCGGACGTGGGTCGCGTGCTGCGGGGCATCAGCGAACCGGGCCAGGATGTGGATACGCTGCTTCAACTGCAGCCCATCGTGACCGATAACCAGGAAATTGGCGCGCGTTTCGACTGGGAGCGTTACGGCCTGGAAGTCAGCTACTACGAATCGAACTCTGACTTTGGTCAGCGCTTGGCCGAACAGAACGGTACGTGGGTGGGCAGCCGTGAGAAAACTGAAATCCAAGGGGTGGAAGTGACCGGCAACATGCAGGTCAATGACCAGCATGACCTGTCGCTCTCCTACGCCCATACCCAAGGCAAGTCAGACCAAGACGGCGATGGCAGCGTGGACACCAAGCTTACCGGGATCAATATTGCGCCCGATACGCTCAAGCTGGGCTGGAGCGCCGTATGGAACGACCGTCTCTCGACCCGCCTACAGGGCCGCTATTACTTCGACCGCAGCGTCGATAACCCGGCGCTCGACTTCGATGGCTACGGTTTGGTGGATGCCTCGCTGGCCTATCAGCTCCCTACGGGGCAGCTATCGCTGGGTATCGAGAACCTGACCGACGAAGACTACCTCACCTATTACTCTCAAGCCGCTCGCATCAGCGATGAGTACTACTTCACCGGTCGTGGGCGCACGTTCACGGTGGGGTATCAGCTGGATTTTTAAGGCTTAACGCTGGCGCGCCCGATACAAGAGATAAACAAAAAAGGGCGCGCCAATGCCCGCAACGAAAATACCGGCAGGCAGGTCGTTAGGCAAAAAGGCGACGCGGCCGAGTAGGTCGGCATAAAGCACGATTAATGCACCGACCAGTGCGGATGCAGGCAGTAGCCGCGCTAAATGTCGGCCCACCCATCGCGCCGCTAGGTGCGGTGCCATGAGGCCCACAAAGCTGAGCCCTCCCGCCACGGCCACCGCAGCACCGGCCAGCACCACGCTACAGGCAAGTAGCACGATTCGGCTGCGCAGTAACGGTACGCCTAACCCTTGGGCTACGCTGTCGCCAAGCGCCATTGTATCGGCGTGGCGCGTTAGCAGAAAACTCACCGGCGTCGCTAACAGTAGCCACGGCAGCAGGCTGGACACATCGGCCCATTGGGCGGCGTATAAGCTGCCGGTCAGCCAGGTATAGGCGCTCATGGCGGCGGAGTCGTCACTCATCACGATCAGTAGCGTAGTGCCCGCGCCCATGGCGGCGGCTAGGCCAATGCCCACTAGCACCAAGCGCGCAGGGCTAATACCACGCTGCCATGCCAAGCTGACCACAAGCAGAGCGGCGAATAAGGCTCCGAGCATGGCCGCCACCGGTAGCCAGCCGATGCTAACGTGCGAACTGAGCAACGCGATAAAGAGAACGGCGGCTAGCGCCGCGCCGCTGGTAATGCCAATAACATCCGGCGAGGCAAGCGGGTTACGCACGATGCTTTGCAGAATGGCGCCTGCCATTGCCAGCGCCGCCCCTACCAGGATCGCCAGCACAATACGCGGTAGCCTAAGCTGCCAAATAATGAACGTCAGCTCGCTATCCGCTGGGTTAATAAGGGAATGCCCGACTTGCAGTGGTGGAGTAGGAAAACTTCCCAAGCAAAGCGACAGAGCCGCGCTTAGCACAAGCCCCACACTCAATAGCAGCAGCGTGAGACGAAAACGTGTGCCAAGCGCGTTGCTGGCGTCAGAAGGAGAGAGCGCTGCGAGTGTCATTGGCGAGCCATGTTGCGTCGTGCGAGGTAAATAAAGAAAGGCGTACCAATGAGCGCTGTCATGACGCCGACCGGCACTTCCTGTGGAGGAATTAAAAACCGCGATGCCGTATCGGCCAGCAGAAGCAAGCAAGCGCCCAAAACGGCACAGCCAGGAAGCATCCAGCGATGGTCAATGCCAAAGAGGCGGCGAGCCATGTGGGGCACGATTAGCCCGACAAACCCAATCATGCCCGCCAGGGCTACTGAGCTGCCTGCCAATACAATCACCACGAGCCCCAGAAGCAGTTTGATGCTGCCCGCGCGCATGCCTAGGCTTGTCACCATGTCATCACCTAATAACAGCGCATTGGCGTGACGTACCAAGAGGGCGCTAAGCACTATGGCACCACCAAACAGCGGTAGCAGCGGCAGTACTAGGTCAAGGTCGCGTCCCGCCACAGAACCCGCTAGCCAATAAAGCACGCTTTCAAAGCTCTGCTGGTCGACCACCAGGAGCCCCTGGCTGAAGGAGACAAACATCGCGGTCACCGCGACCCCTGCCAGCACCACCCGCAGCGGCGAGTTCTCGCCATAGCGCCCGCGACTTAGCAACGCCACTAAACTTGCTGCCACTAGCGCGCCGAGTAGGGCGGCACCCACATAATGGGCAGGCGTATGCAGCGGCAGTAGCGCTACCGCTACCACGACGAAAAACATCGCCCCGGCGTTAATGCCTAAAATACCCGGCGAGGCGAGCGGGTTGCGAGTCATGGTCTGCATCAGTGCGCCCGCTACGGCCAAGCTAGCACCCACGAGCGCCGCCACCACGGCGCGTGGCAGGCGCTCGGTATATAGAATGATATGCGCCACATTAGCGGGATCGTAAGCGGTTAGCATACGCCACAGTGCCGACCACTCTAGCGGGGTGGTGCCGAGCATGACGCTGCCGATAAACGCCAGTAGCGTCATGGCAGCGCCTGCTAGCAACCCTAACCACTTAGCGGAGCTGCTGTTCAGCATGAGGGCGGCTCCTGAATGCATAAAGCGCAGTGTGGCAAGTGGCCATCGGTGGCCGGGGTGAGCTGATAGTAGCGGTAAAGGTCATCCAGCATGGCGTTGGCCGCCAAAATACCGCCGCCCATCATCCAACTAACGGGGTCTGCCTCAAATACTTGGCCGCGCTGCACAGCCGTTAGCTGTTGCCACAAAGGGTGAGAAGCCCAGTGTTGGTAGTTGGCCGCAATGGCTGGGTCATCTGGCTCCAGCAGCACAAAGATGACATCAGCCTCAAGCACCGGAATGTTCTCCGTGCTGGCAAGCTTCATCCCCCAGTCTTGAGAGGCCAGCGTCTCGGGTTGTTCAAAGCCCAGCTCATCTAGAATCGAACCGGCAAACCCGCTGGTATAGATCCGCACATGATCGCTTTTAAAGCGCACGACGGCGACTTTTTGCGGCCATTGGCCCCCTAGCTGATCAGCGATCTGCTGGCGAAAGTCCGCCACGCGGGTTTCCCAGCGCTGCAGCAGCGCTTGGGCTTGCTGTTCGCGCTCGCTGGCCTCGGCCACCAGCGCTAACGTCGTTTTGAAATCATAGACGGTGTTGGCGTAAACGCTGGTCGCCATGGCGCTTAACAGCGGGGCGACGCGTTCGTGCCGAAAGTGACTGGCGATAATGGCATCCGGGTTCAGCCAAGCCACTTTCTCAAGGTTCGGCTGGGTTTCCAGCCCCACGTGCTCAACATTGGTAAGCGCATCGCGTAAATAGCGGTAGGTGGGCTTTTCCAGCCAAGCGTCAACCACGCCAACGGGGGTAATTCCGAGAGCTACGGCACTGTCCGTGGCTCCTTGGTAGAGCGTTACTAGGCGTGGTTGGTCACATTGAGTAGGTAAATCAGCAGTGGTGGCTACTTCATTGGCTATAGCAAAGAAAGGCAGCAGGGTGGAGCAAAAAATAAGCAACACCCGCCACCCTGTGCGGCTGCCATAAGCGTCTGCTGTCTGCATACGTGCCCTTCGGTGTCACGGAGAAAGGCGAAATCATGGCATGTTGTAAAAGCTAATGCAAAGCATTATCAAATAAGGGCTGCCACTACCTCCACCGCCCCAAATACCCCCACCCCGGCGGCCACCGGCCAGCCCAGTGAGCGCAGGCGACGCCACACCAACAGCGTAACGCTCAGGCCAATCGCGGTGGCCAACCAAGAGACAGGGCTGGGGTTGACGGGCACAATCGAGACGCCCAACACGGCGGCAATCATCATGGGGCCCAGAATCACCAGCCATTGGGGCATGGCGTTCATTCCCGTTGCGCTGCCCAACCGCCGCTGCATCCATAAAAAGGGCACCACTCGCATCAGCAGCGTGCCGAGTGCGCAGATAATGACGGCGATCCACATGGCGCTGCTCATGGGCGGCTCCTCCGTGGTTGAAAGGTGACCGTGTAGAAGCACAGCGCGCCGCAGGCAGCTGCAAGGGGAATCGCCACGTTGCTCCACCCGGCCAGGTTCAACCCCAGCGCGGCAAAAATGGTACATAGCATGGCGGCAGCCCAGCGCTTGTCGGTAAAGCGCGGTGCCACCATGGTGAGAAACAGCGCGGGGAGGGCGAAGGGCATGATCTCCCCCAGCAGCGGCCAGCGGGCGGTGACCGCTTCGCCGCCGGTCGCGCCTATTACCGTGCCGATAATCCACACCCCCCACGCCAGCAGCGAGGCGCCAACAAACCAGCTAAACCGCTTGAATTCCGGTAGCTGGGGGAGCCGTGTGAGCGCCAAGGCAAAGACTTGATCGGTCAGGCCGTGCATTAGCCAAGGCCAGTGGCGGCTGCGGGGCAGCAGCGCGGCCAAGTTGGGGCCGTACACCACGTGGCGCACGTTGATGAGTAGCGTCATGGCCACCACCAGCCATAGCGGCGCACCAGCGGCAATCATGCCCACGAACAGAAACTGCGAGGCACCCGCGTAGATCAGCGCTGAAATGGCGGCCGCTTCCCAAGTGGTAAAACCGGCCTGCGTCGCGACCAAACCAAACGAGAGCGCGACCGGAATATAGCCGCCTAACAACGGAATTGCTTCACGCACGCCCTGTAAGGCAGAGCGCAGCGGTGAGTGGTTGGCGTGCACCGTGTGATCGGCTGGCTGGCTCATGGTGGGGTCCCTTCTTGGCCGTAGGTGACGGTGAGTAGCAGGGTGGCTTCATCGGTGTGCGTACGGTACAGGTGCGGCTGGTCGGCCTGAAAGGTGATGCTTTCTCCAGGGGTGAGCGTGGTGGTCGCACCCTCTGGGCCTACTTCTAACCATCCGCTAATGAGCGTCAGCGTTTCCCGCGTGCCCGGGGTATGGGCCTCGGCGTGGCGCAGCGTATTGGGCGCGCAGCGCATCCAGTAGGCATCCACCTGTGGCACGCCTTTGCCCTGGTCAATCAGCTGCACCTGCACGCCATCCTCGCCGAGCGGCACGCTAATCGGTGCAACTAGGGTGCCAAACGGAACGTTGAGTTGGACGGCCAGCCGCCAGATCGTGTCGAGCGTGGGGTTACCGTTGCCCTGTTCTAAGCGGCATAGGTTGGATTTCGCGATGCCTGCCGCGCTGGCAAGCTGTGAAAGCGAGAAACCCTGGGTTTTACGAAGCGCTTGGAGGTGTAGGCCTAGCGTAACAAGAGAGTGCTCATCCATGGTGATTGCCCGTTGTTCCTTTTATAGAACGTTCTATATAAGGAACAGCGGGCTGTCAATCGACAAGCAATAAAGAAGTGGTTAGGTGAGCTTGCGCGCTCGGCAGGCGGCGGCGGTAAACAGCACGTCGGTGGAGGAGTTGAGGGCTGTCTCCATGGAGTCTTGAACTACGCTAATCACAAAGCCAATGGCCACTGCCTGCATGGCGACTTCGGTGGGAATGCCGAACAGGCTAGCGGCCATAGGGATCAGCATTAATGAACCGCCCGCCACGCCAGAAACGCCGCAGGCCGCGAGGGCCGACACCACGCAGAGCAGCAGCGCAGTGGGGAAGTCGACGCTAATGCCCAGCGTATGCGTGGTGGCCAGGGTGATCACGGTAATCGTGATCGCCGCGCCGCACATATTGATGGTGGCGCCCAGCGGAATGGAGATTGAGTAGGTGTCGGCATCCAGGTCTAAGCGGCGGCACAGCTCCAGGTTCACCGGGATATTGGCTGCCGAGCTGCGGGTGAAAAATGCCGTAATAGCGCTGCCCCGTAGGCAGGCAAACACCAGCGGATAAGGGTTTTTGCGGGTGGCTAAATAGACCAGCAGCGGGTTACTCACCAGCGCCACAAATAGCATACAGCCAACGATCACGCCCAATAGCTGGGCGTAGTTAAGCAGTGCCTGCACGCCAGACTCCGCCAGCGTACCGGCCACCAAGCCGAAAATACCTAGCGGGGCTAAGCGAATCACCAGCGTGACAATACGCGTAATGGCGGCGGATAAGTCGCTAAGCGCTTGGCGGGTAGTGTCGCTGGCTTGGCGCAGCGTTAACCCCAGGCCAATCGCCCAGGCCAGAATGGCAATAAAGTTGGCTTCCATCAGGGCAGTGACGGGGTTGGCCACCGCGTTGAGCAGCAGGTCACGCAGCACGCTAAGAATATCGCTGGGAGGGTTGCCATCAACTTGGCCTGCATCCAGCGCCAGCTCCGTAGGGAACGCAAAGCTGGCCGCCACGGCAATTAACGCGGCAATCAGCGTACCCGTGACATATAGCACCAATACCGAGCGGATATGGGTGGGTTGGCCTGCTTGGTGGGCGGCAATGGCCGCCGCCACCAGTACGAAGACTAAAATCGGCGCAACCGCTTGCAGCGCAGCAATAAACAGCTGGCCAAGTAGCGCAACATCTCTGGCAATCCCAGGGGTGAATAGAGCTAGCAGCACCCCAGCGGCAATACCAATCACAATTTGAGGGATAAGGCCCAGCCGTAAAATTGGCCGAAAAATGGCATTGACGGTGGCAAACATTGCGCGACTCTCAGGTAGTAGAAGAGGGAAGCGGTGTGGCGGTCAGCCACAACGCGCCTGAAAGGGGCAGCATTCTAACAGTTGCAGGCACGCCTTGGGCGGATGTGTAAAAAAACGTGACCTGCTATCTCTGTCATAAGCGCCAGATTATACTTCGCTTGCTGCCATCACTAATCGCAGCACGGCGCTTGCGCCTCAAACCCTCGCTTTTCCTCTAAAAAAGAAAAAGGAATGCTTCCATGCGCATTAAGGTGTTTCTGGCTGCACTGCTGATGCTGTGCAGCTCGTCGCTGGTCATGGCGGCCGACTACTACGTCGATATCACCAACCGTACTGGCTACACCATTTACTATATGTACGTGAGCCCGGCGGATTCGAAAAGTTGGGAGGAGGACGTGCTGGGCAGCGACGTGTTGATGAATGGGGATACCCAGCGCGTGACGCTAACGGGGTATAAAAGTCCCTTATTCGATATTCGCTTGGTCGACGAGGACGATGACAGCTATACCTTCTGGAACGTCGATGTTTCTACCCAAGATATCGTGGTGACGCTGGATAATCTGGACTAATAACGGGCAAGCGGCTTGCAACCCATTGGGAAGCAAGTGTTTTGCTATCAGCATGTTCTGCGTGCTTATTGCGCTACAGATTAAGCACTGGAATCACTGAAAACAAAGCCAAGCAAACTCATCTACGAAGACTAATCGACAATAATTATTTCGACTAAAGTGGTTAGACTTTGGTTGTAATTGCCGCCAATTTACTGGACTAATGGCCTATTGCAGTGAATAAAGGGCACCCTAAAAGCCAGCGGCGCTGGCAAAAAATGCCATAGGGACAGCTAAGTCCTGAACCCTTTCGTTCACCCTGACTGCGAGCGGTACTTCCATAATGCGCAGAACTGCCACGATGACGCTGTGGGATCAGCTTTGGCACTCCCACGACCAAGTTAAAAATCTCCTGATGTGTGCGTTGCCGACCTCAAGTGCTGGAGGCTCCTCATCCCGAAGTGACTCCCATAAGACCCAGGGCAGCGGCGGCCATTCGCCCCGTCCGCCCGTGTATAGTACGGCACAGAAAATCGGCTTGGTGCTGGGCCCTTTGCTGTTTGCTTTGGTCGTGATGTTTTTCCACCCCGCCGGCTTGAGCTTCGAAGGGCGCATGGTGCTGGCAACTACTTTATGGGTGGCGGTGTGGTGGATTACCGAGGCCATTCCTATCCCGGTGACGTCACTGCTGCCCATTATTCTGCTGCCGATTACCGGAGTGCTGGAGAGCAGTGCCGTTACGGCGGCCTACGGCAACCCGATTATTTTCCTGTTCCTGGGCGGCTTTATGATCGCCCTGGCGATGGAGAAGTGGGATCTACATAAACGCATTGCGCTGTCGATCATCTCCGTGCTCGGTACTAGCATCAACAGCATCGTGTTTGGTTTCATGGCGGCCACGGGCTTCTTGTCCATGTGGGTGTCCAATACCGCCGCTGTGATGATGATGCTGCCTATTGGCACTGCGATTGTCTATCAAGTCACCCAGGAACTGAATAAAACCGAAGGAGATCACAGTGCCGAGATTGATAAGTTCAGTAAGTCGCTGATTTTTGGCGTGGGCTACGGGGGCACCATTGGCGGTTTGGGCACGCTCATTGGCACGCCGCCGAACATTATCCTGGCGGCGATCGTGAACGAGCTGTTCGGTGTCGAGATTTCGTTCGCGGGCTGGCTGATGTTTGCCTTCCCGGTGGTAGTGACGCTGCTGGTGATTGGTTGGGTGATGCTCACACGCTTCATTTATCCGATCAAGCTCGCCAAATTGCCGGGCGGCCGAGCGCTGATCCGCAAAGAGAAAGAAGCGCTGGGTAGGATCACCTTCGAAGAGAAGGCGGTGCTCGGTGTGTTCTTGTTTGCCGCGTTTTTCTGGATTACCCGCTCGTTCCTATGGCAGGGGCAGATCCTGACGATCCCCGGCATTAACGACACCATGATTGCGATTACCGCTGCCGTGGCGCTGTTTCTCATTCCTTCTCCCAACAAAGGTGGCTGCCTGCTGGGGTGGGATGTGGCCAAAGACGTACCGTGGGGTATCTTGCTGCTGTTCGGCGGCGGCTTGGCGATTGCCGCAGGTTTTGGCTCATCGGGTCTGGCTTCATGGATTGGCGGCCAAATGAGCGTGCTAGAAGGCGTCAACTTCCTGCTGGTCATTTTGCTGGCGACAGGCATGGTGCTATTTTTGACCGAGATTACCTCCAACACGGCCACAGCGACGATGATTTTGCCGGTGCTAGCCTCATTGGCGCTGGCGCTTGATATTCATCCGTTCGTGCTGATGGTGCCAGCGGCCATGGCGGCCAACTGCGCCTTCATGCTACCGGTAGGCACCCCACCCAATGCGATCATCTTCTCCACGGGTAAAATCAAAATCATCGAGATGGTGCGCAACGGTTTCTGGCTCAACATCATTGCGATGCTGTTGATCGTAGCCGCGGTCTACTTCCTGCTGCCGATGCTGTGGGGCGTGGATCTCACCACCTACCCGGATGCGTTTAGAGACTAACCCGCGACGTGTTCCGCATTAATCGCCCCGTCTCATGCGGGGCTTTTTCATGGGTGAAACGCAGGCGCGGTTGCTATGATGACCGCACACTTTTTTCATCGAGCCTGTCATGCGATTACTTCATACCGCCGATTGGCATTTAGGGCGGCTATTTCACAACCTTTCCCTGCTGGATGACCAGCGCCATGTGTTGCAGCAGTTGCTGGAGATCATCGACCGCGAGCAGGTGGATGCGGTACTGGTCGCCGGGGATATCTACGACCGTTCGGTGCCACCCGCTGCGGCGGTCACGCTGCTGGATGAGATATTGGTCGAGCTGTGCGAGCAGCGCGGCCTGCCGGTCGTGATGATTTCCGGTAATCACGACGGTGCCGAGCGGTTGGGGTTTGGCGCGCGCCACCTGCGCCAGGCCGGGCTGCATATTCTCACCGACCTAGCCACCTGCGACCAGCCGGTCACGCTCACGATTGGCGATGACACGGTGGATATCTTCGGCATCCCCTACGCCGACCCAGAATATGTACGCAGCGAGTTTGGCGTGGACGTACGTGACTTCGATGGCGCCCACCGCTACCTGCTGGAGCGCATTGAGGCACAGCGCCAGCCGGGCCGCCCGACGCTACTGATGAGCCACTGCTTTGTCGATGGCGGCACCGCCAGCGACTCCGAGCGCCCGCTCACCCTAGGCGGTGCCGAAAGCGTGGCGTGGGAACCCATGCAGAGTTTCGACTACGTGGCATTGGGCCACCTTCACGGCCCCCAGGTTCGCGGTGGGGAGCACATTCGCTATAGCGGCTCGCTGCTGAAGTACAGCTTTTCCGAAGCCACCCAGCGCAAAGGCGTCACCCTTGTTGAGGTGGGCAGCGAAGGCGTCACCCAAATAGCCCACCATCCGCTGCTGCCCCGCCGGGATGTCCGCGTGCTGGAAGGTGAGCTGGCTCAGCTGCTGGCCCAAGGGGCCGCTGACCCCCACGCCGATGACTATCTGCTGGTGCGCCTCACCGACCGTCACGCCATTCTCGACCCCATGGGTAAGCTGCGGGCGGTGTACCCCAACGTGCTGCACCTGGAAAAGCCCGGCATGCTGGAAGCGAAAGGCCGCCAACAGCTAGGCCGCGAGCGGCTTGCGTTCAGCGCGCTGGATATGTTCAGCGACTTCTTCACTCAAACCAGCGGCGAGCCAATGAGCGACGCCCAGGCCCGTGCCATGGGCGAGTTGATCACCACCCTGAGTCGCGAGCAGGGGGGCCAAGCATGACGCCATTAACGCTGACCATGCAGGCCTTTGGCCCCTTTGCCGGTAGCGAAACCATCGACTTCACCGCGCTGGGCAGAAGCCCGCTGTTTCTGATTAACGGCCCCACCGGCGCGGGTAAAAGCTCGATCCTCGATGCGATTTGTTTTGCTTTGTACGGCCAAACCACCGGCAACGAGCGGGACGCCGTTCAAATGCGCTGCGATCAGGCGGATGCCTCTCTGCTCACCGAAGTCAGCCTGACGTTTCGCCTGCGTGATGTCATGTATCGGGTGCGCCGAGTGCCTCTGCAGGAGCGCCCCAAGGCCAGCGGCGAAGGCACAACGACACAAACCGCAGAAGCCCAGCTGTGGCGACTCACTCCGGAAGGCGAGGAGGACGAGTGCCTAGTGGCGCGTAAGGTCACCGACGCCACGGCGGAGCTGCAAGCGCTAATAGGCCTAGACGCCAATCAGTTTCGTCAGGTGATGGTGCTCCCCCAGGGTAAGTTCCGCGAACTGCTGCTGGCAGGCTCCAAAGAGCGCGAAGTCATTTTCTCCCAGCTGTTTCAAACCCAGGTGTTCCAGCGTATTGAAGAGCGCCTGCGCACTCAGGCTAATCAAATAGAGCGGGCGGTGAGCGATCATCGCCAGCATATCAATGGCATTCTTGCCGGGGGGGAGCTTGAGAGCGAAGCCGCGTTGGCGCAAGAGCTGGAAGCGCTGGTGCCACAGGTAGACCAAGCACGAGAAGGCTTTGAAACCGCGCAGCGAAAGCGCCGACTTGCCGAACAGCAGCGCGATGAGGCCCTGGCGCTACAGCGCCAATTTGAGGCGCGGGACGCGCTGGCAGCCGATAAAGCCCGTCATCTTGAGCAGCACGCTGAGGTAGACAATAGCCAAGCGCGGTTAGCGCAGAGTACCCATGCCCAGGCGCTGCGCCCCCAGAAAGTCGCTCTAGACCAAGCGCAGCAGGCGTTGGCTACCGCCCACGATGAGAAGCGCCAAGCAAACGCTGCGTTAATCACGCGGCATTCTCACGCTGAACAGGCACAGCAGGCGCTAGAGACGGCACGCCAGCAGCAGGCGGAGCTCCCCGTAATGAGGGAGCGGCACCGCCAGCTGGGCGAGTTTATCCAGAAAAGCCAGCAGCTCAGTGAACTGCAGGAGCACTTTCAAACAGCTCAGGCTGTTTGGCAACAGGCCGATGAGGCGCTTAAGCGCGATGAGCAGCAGCTAGATGGCATTCGCCAGCAAGGCGAAGCCATCGGCGTTCACCTGGAACGCTTGCAGAGTGAGTTTCAGCAACTGGCGAGCG
>Ga0310345_10004940_pt1 | contig 11986 bp, 10 predicted proteins | sample HC15DNA20500_MG_FD_204667 | JGI IMG/M metagenome (GOLD analysis project Ga0310345, IMG submission 204667) | Marine microbial communities from station ALOHA, North Pacific Subtropical Gyre - HC15-DNA-20-500_MG | ecosystem: Environmental > Aquatic > Marine > Oceanic | place: Pacific Ocean: North...
CAATTGATTTTGTAAAAGTATTAAATTCAAGTGATATTACTCGACCAGAAAGTACATCTGTATCGAATGATATAGCAGCTCTTCAATACACTGGAGGAACTACAGGAAAATCTAAAGGTGCAATGCTAACACATAAAAATATCATAACAGAGGTAGAAATGGTTTGTAAATGGGTAAAATTAAGAGAGAACAACGATACTGCACTAATTGTACTACCGTTGTTTCATATATTCGGTTTTATTGGTCAGATGATTATGATGAGATCAGGTGGTAAAGTTGTTTTACTGCCTAGTTTTGAGGAGAAACAGGTCTTAAAAACAATCGAGAAGAGTAAGATTACAATATTTCCAGGTGTTACTACCATGTTTACAAAATTGATAGATCATCCATATATGAAAAAATCTGAATTATCATCACTTAGAATTTCTTTTGCAGCTGCAATGGCATTACCAGAAGCAGTAGTAAAGCAATTTGTTGAAAAATCAAAATCCCCCCTAGTTGAACTATATGGATTAAGTGAAACTACAGGAGCAGTAACTTTTAACCCAGTTCATGATATGAATCTTTCAAAAGTTGGATCTATAGGTGTGCCATTACCAATGTGTGATATTGCAATAGTAAATAGTGAGAACCATGAGGAGTTTTGTGCAGTAAATGAAATTGGTGAAATAGCAGTGAAAGGACCGATTGTAATGAAAGGGTACTGGGATAATAAAGAAGAAACAGACAATATGATAAAAAATGGTTGGTTATTAACAGGTGATATTGGAAAGATGGATGAAGAAGGTTATTTTTACATTGTTGATCGTAAAAAAGACATGATCAAAGTAGCTGGATTTAATGTATATCCAAGGGATGTAGAAGATGTACTATATGAAAATGAAAATGTATCAGAAGCTGCAGCTGTAGGAATAAAGAACAAAGATTTATCTGAATATATTAAAGCATTTGTAGTTTTCAAAAAAGGAAAAACTGCTAGTGAAGAAGAATTAATTGAATTTTGTAGGACAAAATTAACTGGATACAAAGTTCCTAAAGAAATAGAATTTAGGGATGAATTACCAAAGAGTTTAATAGGAAAAATTTTAAGAAAAGAATTAAAACAAAAATAAAACACTATTTAAGAGTCTCTACTGATTTATCAGGTCTGAGTAGGGTTATCATTAATTCAAAATACTCGAGTAATTTTGTTGAAAAATCATCCATGTCATTGAGATTAAAGTTTACAAGAAAATCTTCAAAAATCTCAAATGATTGTTTATTAGAATGTTCGTAGAATGAAAGAAAACGTTCATTCTTAATATTCATCTGATCTGATACTTCATGAAATATATTATGACGTTTCAAAGAAGCGCGAGCAAAAGCATTGCGAGCTAGTAGAGATGTATCTAAAACATTATTTCCCGTAGGTTGATCGGACATCCAAGTTAAGAAGAATTCTTGAATTAATTTTATATCACGTGTGTTGTTCATCAACTGAAAAACAATATCGTCAACAATAATATTTTGTAAATGGTTAAATCCTTCATTGAGAGAACGTGATTCTAAATTACTGAGACCTTCATTTTCAATAATTAAATTTAAAACTTCATCAATAACATCAGTTTGATGAGATGGAGAATTAATTTCTGTATAATAGATATGAGATAATTCATGAAGAATAAAACCGTGAAGCATATCTGAATCCAATGCCCAATCTGCTACAACTATAGAAGATAATCCTTCATTGAGAGAACGTGATTCTATTTTTACATAGCCCATATATTGCAAATTAGGATCAATTTCAATTATCACGTCATTATGTAATTCATATCCTGCATTTCTCATATTTTTCACAGCAAGTGCAAGAGATTGATTAAGAAATTCATCTTGACGTTTTGATTCCAACATAATTCACCAAATAAATATCTATATAATGTAATTTAATTTATTTTCATATGTATATCTTTTCATAAAAAATCAAGAATCACAACAAAAATAATTTATATGATGGACCGGAGGGGAATTGAACCCCCGACCGTACGTGATGATTTATCATTCCGCATGCGAAGCGGATAGTATATCTTTCGATTCTACCGCTGAACTACCGGCCCTTAAATGTATTATTAAGTAACTACATAATTGTTTTATTTAATAGCTCAAAACTTAAAGAAGTGAAATATTAATTAAATCTAGGGCGCGGTCGTCGTATAGTCTGGTCTAATACGTTAGCTTGCCAAGTTAATAACTCGGGTTCAAATCCCGGCGACCGCATTTATTAATAAAAAAAAAGCTGATTAATGAAATTCATTAAAAAGTTGCTGCGCACGTTGAAAAGTTATATTATTTTCGTTAATCATTATCTCAGCAATTTTATTTACAGAATCTCCCTGTGCTCCAACAGATATAGCAAGATTTCTTGAATGTAACTTCATATGACCTTTTTGTATACCTTCAGAAACTAAAGCACAAAGTGCTGCAAGATTTTGTGATAATCCTACAGAAGCAATAACTTCACTTAACTCTGAAGCAGTTTTAATTCCAAGTATTTTTTGACAAACCTTAGCCGTAGGATGAACTGAAGACGCGCCACCAACAATACCCACAGGAAGAGGAAGTTTAATTTTACCAAATAGATTACCAGAAGAATCTTTCTTCCATTCAGTCAAAGGAATATACTTTCCAGTAATAGACGCATAAGCATGAATAGTTGATTCTATTGCACGAGTATCTTGTCCCGTAGCAAGAGCTGACGCAATGATACCATTCATAATCCCCTTATTATGAGTTACACCACGATAAGGATCATTATTAGCAAATTCAACAGCGTCAAGAATTTTTTCAATAATTTCGTCGCCGCCCAATAATTCGTTATCAAAAGTAGCAGAAGCTTCAACTAACCTTTCAGTAGCAAAATTAGAAACAATTTTTAAGATAGATTTTCCTCCAGTAAGTTCTTCAAGTAAGGGAGATACAGCTTCAGCAACAGTATTACAAGCATTCGCTCCCATTGCATCTTTACAATCTATAAAAATTTCAACAATCAACATATCACCGCGACGAGTATTCAGTTTCTTCAATATAAGATCCTTAGCTCCACCTCCAAGTGAAAATAAGGTAGGGGTTTGTTCATTAGACAATTTTAAAATATTAGATTTATTCTCAATGATTTTATCTGATGCAGAAGAAATATCAGAGATATTAATTAATTGAATTTGTGTTCGCATAATATTACCTAAACTTTTAGCTTGAAAACCTCCATATTTACGGGTTAAACCTGCTGCTTTACTACAGGCAGCAACAACAGAAGGTTCTTCAGTGGCCATTGGAATAAGAAACTCTTTATTATTTACAATAAAATTAGTTGAAATTCCAATAGGGATAGAAACACCTCCAACAACATTTTCAATCATGTTAGAAGCTCCGTCAAGTGTTATTCCAGACATTGATTTAAGTATAGACAGGTCATCATCAGATAAAGATGAGAAATTTTTTAGATAAGACAATCTATCGTCAGAACTTAATTTATAAAAACCAGGAATTCTTGATGTTTTTTCCTTCATATAATATAAATAAAACAGTCATCAGTAAAATGATTATCTATAGATTATTTAATAGGAGTAAAAGATTCCAACTCAAAGCTGTATAAATTATCCAATGAAGTAGAATAGTTATCGTGTAGAAAAGCCTTAGCTTTATCAGATAAAGATGCCTTATTTACAATTATTTTAAAAGTATATTCTTGAGCATTATTGGTTTTTTCATGTGCGTGAATAATCAATTTAAGATCATTTTTACTTTGTAATACTAGAGTAACAATGTATCTACCATCAGGTAATTGTTGATAAAATTGTATGTCAATACTATTTTCTTTATTATTTATACTTAATACATAACCTGTTAATGCCAATGTTTCTAATTTTTTCATTTTAACAGAAGAAATTTCTTCCGCCAACCAGTTTGGAAATTCGTCAGCCAATGATAATCATCACAGATTATGTTTAGATGCAGAATTATTTAAAGCTCGTAATAATGGTAATTCTTCACCAGTAAGATATCGAACAAGTGCACCTCCAGCAGTACTAACATGATAGATTTTATTTTTAATTTGAAGTTGTTCAAGAACTGCACTAAGATGTCCACCACTTGTAATGGTTTTTGAATCAGCATTTGATAACTTATTAAGAATTTCAGTAGTCCCAAATCGAAATTCTGGGTTTTCAAACATTCCTAACGGACCAGTTATAAAGATATTATCAGCTTTCTCTATTTGTTGAAAATATTTTTGAATTGTATTCTGTCCTATGTCAAAAATTTTATCAGAAGGACTAACATCAGATAATGATTTTTCAGTTCGTTTTCCATCAACATCAATAGCTACATCGTCAGCTAATAGAAATTTATCAGGATATTTCTCTAAAAGAGATTTAGCAGTAACAATTGATTTTTCGTCATCAACAGATGTAGAAGATATAGGAACTTTTCCAGTAGCAGCAAGAAAAACATTACCAATTAGACCACCCAAAAGTGCTTTGTCAATTCTTCCAGCTTCAATTAATTTTTGAATAGATTTTAAACGATCAGGAATTTTTGCACCACCAAGAATAGCTGTAAATTTAATTTGAGAGTCATGAACTATAGTTTTCAAGGCATTTACTTCACGTTCAACAATTTTTCCTGCACAAGCAGGAAGAAGTTCAGCAAAACCAACGATTGACGGGTGAGACCTATGAGAAGTTGAAAAAGCATCTAATATACAATAATCAAAATGTGAAGATAATCTTTGAACTAAATGAGAATTTACGGCATGTTCTGGCAACATTTCTGTATTTTCTTCTGCAATGAACCTTAGGTTGTCAAGTAAGAGAACCTGACCGTTATCAAGATTATTTATTTCATTAATTGCAGTAGGTCCAAAGATATCTGCAACAAACTTGACATCTCTATTTATTAATTTAGAAAGAACAGGTGCGTGTTGTTCCATAGATACATAATCAGATTTACCAAGTCTACCTTGATGAGATGCAACAACAAGTTTACAATTTTGTAGTGCATTAATAGTCTCTGCCACTTCAACCAGACGAGAGATATCAAGTATCTTTAAAGTTGTTGGATCAATTGGGCTATTTATATCACAACGTAAGAAAACAGTTTTGTTCTGAAAATCCAAATCTTGTATTAATAACATACTAAGAATCCCTCGACAAAAAATTATTAGAGTTTGTCTTTAATAGTTTTAGAGATTAAATCAGCAACTCCAACATAACTAACAGAACTTGGAACTGTATCAGTTCCAACGACTATAGAAACTCCAGAATTGTATATATTAGCAAGAGCAGAGTCAAATGATGTTTTTCCACGTAAAACTGGATGAGTACATCCTACAACAATTTTACCTGCTCCAGCTTCTTGAACTAATTTAACGGCTTCAATAATTGTACCACCAGAACTAATAATATCATCAATAATAACAACGTCTCTTCCGTTTACAGGAAGGGGTTTGCCTTCTTTAGTAGTAATACTGACTTCAGTAGCACTATAACGTGTCTTAATCATAATTTCATATTCAGTATCCATTGTTTCAGCAGCTACCTTAGCCCATTGTTCAGATTCCTCATCTGGACCCAACACAATAGGATTAGTAAGATTAGCATTATTTTTAATCCAAGTTGCAATATCAGGAACTGCACTAATATTCTTAGTAGGGGTATTTTTAATCAAGTGACTTAAATCTGGAACTCGTTGAAGATGTAAATCAATAGTATAAATCATATCAAGGCCCAAGTCATCTATAATTTTAGAAACTAGGTAAAAACTTCCAGGTTCACCAGGATTAAATCTTGAATCTTGTCTGGCATAAGCAAAATAAGGAATAAAGGTAGTAATTGACTTTGCTTTACCATCTTTTAATGCAGAACATATTAACAAAAACTCGATAAATAATTCATCAGGTTTTAGTCCCATAGGATGAATTAAAACAACATCTTCATTTTCAACATCATCGTGATAACGAACATATTTTTCACCGTCAGGGAATTTAGTTATTTCTATTTGACCAAGTTTTGCATTTAATAATTTTGATACTTGTGCTGCAAGAACTTGTCCTTCCGATCCACCGTATATTATCATTTCATATTACCTTTTACATTAGTTCTATTAAATCTTTTATTACTAAAGATGCGGCCGAAGGGGGTATTATGCCTTTCTCGGTAACAATAACATCAATATTTTCTGGCGGTGTTACATCAAAGACAGGATTTCGAATTTTTATATTTGGATATGCTTTTAGATATTCTTCCGAACAAACTTCTGTTGCATCTCTTTCTTCAATCTCTGTAAGCTCTCCGTACATTGTATCTGCATAAAATTTGTATGTTTCCGCTGCAACCATTAGTTTAACACGAGCTTCATGTGCTACAGCTGCTAATTGTGAAGTACCAATCTTGTTAACTACTGCTCCGTTTACTGCGACTGCATCAGCTCCACATACTGCTCGATCAGCCTTCTCAACAAATCGTCTTGCAGCTGAATCTATTATTATTGTAACATCACAACCATGTTTCGACAATGTAGCTGCTGTCTTATGTCCCTGGAATAAAGGTCGTGTTTCACAACAAATTATTTTAATTCCTTTGCCCATATCATGTGCTGCCTTCAATACACTTATTGCCGCTTCACTATTACAAATCGTAATAACTGTATCACCATTTCTAATTCGCTTTCCACCATATTCGCCAATTTTATTATAGGCGTCTAAACTGTTATGCACGAATTGTTCTGCCGCTTTAATAGTAGCTTCTTTAATATCACCAGATGATGCACCAGAATTATAAGATTTTTTTGATGATGCAAGAACGATATTCACTCCGTTGGGAAGAGAAACTGCAGTAGGTCGAGCAGACCTTAATTTTTCTCCTGCAGTCATAAGATTATTAAAAAATTCATCTCTATCAGAAACATTAGAATTTTCAGTAAAATTTTTCAAAGCACTAGCTGCCAACCTAGCAATTCTACCAGCTCCATGTATACGCATATCTTTGATTTCAGTATATGCAGTATCAACATCAATATCTACAACTCCCGAAACAGTAGGAATATTAATTGGCTCAGATTTAGACATATCAATAGAACTTACAAATAATAACTTACTTAAGTGTTGGGAAATATTTTTTAACTAAAAAACGTAAAAAATGAGATTTCTTATATGCCTGCTGTAGAATTAACATAATAACTATGAAAATTGCCCCTTCTTTGTTAGCATCAAAACCAGAAAGATATGTAGATGATGTAAAAATGTTAGAGAAAGCTAACGTGGAATGGTTTCATATTGATATGTTAGATGGAACATTCACTGAGACTTTTGCATTTCCTGTAGAGCATCTACAAATGATTAATGATGCGTCAGATTTTCCAATGGATATACATCTAATGACGAACCATCCAATTGAATCATTACCAAAATTCATTGATGCTGGAGGAGATATGCTTACTGCGCACGTAGAGGCGGTAAACCCAAGAAAATATATCGATGCAGTAAAAAAATATGATAAAATGGTAGGACTAGCCATAAACCCTGACACACCATTGTCTTCTATTGTAGATTATATTGGAGAAATAGATCGAATTTTAGTAATGACTGTTGTTCCGGGTAAAACAGGTCAATCATTCATTGAATCGCCATTATCAAAAGTACGAGAAGCACGTACAATTATTGACAAACATAACTACAACGTAGAATTATGTGTAGATGGAGGAATTAATGAAAAAACAGCACCATTAGCAATTGAGGCAGGAGTTGATGTTGTAGTTTCTGGTGCAGGAATTTTATATAAAGAAGATATGATCAAGGCAGTAGAAGATCTACGTGCACTTTCTTCTAAATAAGAGAATTCTATTTATTCAATAGTTTTAGACTTTCATTTACAACAGTTTCAACATTAAATCCAAATTTTTTCATTACATCTTTTCCAGGAGCTGATGCACCAAAACTTTTCATGCCGAGAGAAACGCCGTCAAGCCCTACATATTTTTCCCAACCAAAAGTAGTTGCAGCTTCAACTGAAATTCGGTTTTTTACTGATAAAGGTAATACTTTCTCTTGATAATCGAGTGATTGTTTTTCAAATAATTCCCAACTTGGCATACTTACAACTCGAGAATTAATTCCTTTGGTTTTTAATTCTTTATGAGCTTCTACTGCCAAATGTAATTCGGAACCTGTAGCAATTAAAATTAAATCAGGTAAATTTTCTGAATCAATAAGTACATATCCACCGTGTTGTAAATTTTCTGGTGCAGACATTTCATTCTTAGTTGATTCTCCATATAAAACTGGCAGCGCTTGTCTAGTAAGTATTAATGCAGTCGGACCACTAGTAATTTGTAATGCAGTTTTCCACGCAACAACTGTTTCATTAGCATCTCCAGGTCTTATAACAGTAAGATTTGGTACTGCGCGTAAATTAGCAATATGTTCAATAGGTTGATGTGTGGGTCCATCTTCTCCAACTCCAATACTATCATGAGTATAAACAAAAATGACGCGTAGGCCCATAATTGCCGCTAATCTTACAGCACCTCTCATATAATCGGAAAAAATCAGAAATGTACTGCCAAAAGGAATTACACCACCATACGCAGCCATTCCATGTACAATTGCACCCATAGCGTGTTCTCTTATACCAAAATGAATATTACGTCCATGCACAGATTCTGGTAAAGAATCAACAGATGATTTAATTCGTACATTTGTGGAATCCATCAGGTCTGCAGACCCTCCAATGAGTGCAGTAATATTATCGGCTAATGCATTTAGTGTTTTTCCTGAAGCCTGTCTTGTTGCTAGAGATTCACCTTCGTCAAAAGTAGGAAGATTATTGTCCCAATTAGATGGAAGCTTATTATTCATTACATCTTCAAATTCCAATGCTAGATCGTTGTTGACGTTCTTGTATGAATCATATAGCTTTTGCCATTCAGATTCATATTCTTTCCCTTGGGATATAGTTTTTTGAAATTCAGTTTTGACGTCATCAGGAATATAAAATGTAGGTTCCAATGGCCAGCCAAGATTTTCTTTAGTTAATTTAGTTTCCTCAGGTCCAAGTGGTGCACCATGAGCCGCTTCACTATCTTGTTTATTTGGACTACCAAAACCGATATGTGTACGTGCAATGATAAGAGATGGTTTTTCCAACTGTTGTTGACTGGTGTGTATAGCTTCGTCAAAACCTTGTAAATCATTTCCATCAATGTTTTGAACAAACCATCCATGAGCTTCAAATCTTTTTTGTATATCTTCTGATGTTGCAAGATCAGTACCACCATCAATGCTAATACGATTATCTAAGTGAATGTATATTAAATTGTGGAATTTTTGATGACCTGCAATTGCTGCAGCTTCGGAAGAGATTCCCTCCATAAGATCACCATCACTACAAAATGCATAGATTTTATGATCAAGAATTTTATGTTCAGATGTATTAAATTTATTCGCCAAATATCTTTGTGCAAATGCCATCCCTACTCCTGCACTAAACCCTTGTCCTAATGGACCTGTTGTTGTTTCTACTCCAGGTGTTTCTCCATATTCTGGATGACCTGGAGCTTTACTTCCAAGCTGTCTGAAATTTTTAATCTCCTCCAAAGGAAGATCGTATCCACAAAGATGTAACAAAGAATATAATATCATTGAACCATGTCCTGACGATAAAATAAAACGATCTCTATTAATCCAATTTGGATTACTTGGATTGTGTTTCAATATTTGTGTAAACAATTTGTATCCCATTGCGGCCGCTTCCATTGGTAGACCAGGATGTCCAGATTTTGCTGCTTCTACAGCATCAACTGATAAAAATCTGATTGTATTTATGCATAATTTGTCAATGTTACTATCTGTCAATATTATTACCTTTCTTATCTAATATTGAAATTAAGCCATATATAAATCGAAAAGAAAAATTTTATTATACATAACAAGTGTAGAATAATGAGAATAATATGAAATTTTTCTTAGATACAGCAAATATTGATCAAATAAAGGAAGCAAAGGACATGGGAATGCTAGATGGAGTAACAACCAATCCCACTTTAGTTTCAAAAGAAAATAAATCCCTACATGAATTATATTCAGAAATTATTGAGATATGCAATGGAAAGCCAGTTAGTTTAGAGACTACATCAAATGATACTGATGTAATAGTCAAACAAGGCCAAGAATTCGTAAATACATATGGCAAGAATGTTTATGTCAAAGTTGCGAATACAAAAGAAGGTCTGAAAGCAGTTAGAGCACTATTTGAGTCAGGAATTAATTGTAATGTTACGCTTACATTTTCTGCGTCTCAATATCTACTTGCGGCAAAAGCAGGTGCAAGAGTTGTCAGTCCATTTATCGGAAGGTTAGATGATATCAGCATCGACGGAAACAGATCTTTGATTTGTGACATTGAAAAAATACGAAGGAATTATAAAGATAATAAAGAACACATTCCAAATCAAGCTGAAACTCTAGTGTCAAGTATTAGACACCCTGTACATGTTGTTCAAGCTGCAAAGATGGGAGCGCCACTTGCAACAATGCCATTTAAGGTACTAGACATGTTGTTTAAACATCCATTAACTGACATCGGATTCGCTACATTCATGAAAGACTATGAATCAGTGAACGAATAATAATGAAAGTTTTAGTAACTGGAACGGGCGGAATGGGAGCTCATATTTCCAAAGTTTTAGTAGATAATAATGTAGATTGTTCACTATATGGCACATGTCGTCAAACTGAAGCTATTTCTAAAATTGTTGATTTAAACAAAATTGAGATGCACAAAGGAGACATATTAGATCATACAAGATTAGAATCAGTCATTAAGGAGAATAATATTGATAATATTATACATACAGCAGGGCCTCGTGCAACTCAATGTAGAAACCATGATTATGTAAATAAATCCGAAACTGGAATTCGTGTTCATACTATGGGTACCTCTAATGTTCTAGAAGCTGCACGTAAACTTGGTGTTAAAAGAGTTGTTTATACTAGTACTGGTTCTGTATATCTTGCAAACAAAGTTCATCCTCCTGATGGAACATTCATTAAAGAAACAGATGCTGTAGTACCTTTTGACAGCGGTGACATCTATGCCTCTGGTAAAGTTGCTTGTGAGTATCAAGGATTTAATTATGCAAAAGCTTATGGAATAGAATTTGCTTCTATTCGAATGGCACATGTTTATGGACCTTGGCCTGGTGAAATGGGAAGAGGTCGAGCAGTTGGAGAAATGATCGATGCTTTTCTAAATGATCAAGAAATCACTGTTGAAGAACAAGTTGCACAATGGACTTACCTTTATGATTTAGCAGAAGAGCACTATGCAGCTTTAACTTCTCCAAATCTAACTTATGGAATATTCAATGCAGGTTCCGGAACAATTTCGGGTCTATCTGATGTAAAAGATATTTTAGGTAAAAAAGGCGACGTATCAAAAATTCATGTTGATACTTCTAAACCTGGTTCAAAGAAATTCCCATTCAACATGAGTGCCGCAGAAGACAAATTGAATTTCAAAAATAAATATAATTTGGAAGCCGGCGTCGAAAACCTTATTAGTTATTATTCGAAAAAATAATCTCTAATTATCTATAATAGAAATTCTATAAACCTATAAATATCCCAAAGCACAATTTTTTTTTGATTAAGATGCCAGAAATTAAAAGACAATGGAATACACCATCTATCGAACATAGTGATCAAAGTGTATTTCAAACAACCCCTGATCAAATAGATCCAGATAAGTACATTGTTGCAACATACTTCATCACTTGTGATCCTAGAATGACTATCGATCACGCCGGTGTAATTATTGCTGCTGAACAATCAGTAGGTACTTTTACTGACGTTTCTACTGCAACTGATTTAGCACACAAAACTGCTGCTAAAGTATTCTCCTGGGAGTATGAAGATCCAAGTGGATCTACTAAACATTCAGGTTACGTAAAAGTTGCA
>Ga0310345_10004942_pt1 | contig 11982 bp, 13 predicted proteins | sample HC15DNA20500_MG_FD_204667 | JGI IMG/M metagenome (GOLD analysis project Ga0310345, IMG submission 204667) | Marine microbial communities from station ALOHA, North Pacific Subtropical Gyre - HC15-DNA-20-500_MG | ecosystem: Environmental > Aquatic > Marine > Oceanic | place: Pacific Ocean: North...
TGTCGAATTCGTCGCGAGTGTCGACCTTCGCATAGTGCTACTTTTCGGCAGAATGGTACCAACCGAACTACGGATGAAAGGACTGTACGTTTGCAGTAGCAACTGTTCCTTGGAATCGATCAGCGGCTTGAGGACACTCGAATAGAACTGACACAACTATCTTCTCTTCGCATGCTCTGCGTCGGAAATGTGAAATCCTCGTGTTCCACGTTCTCCAAAGCTGCAGCAATCAATTGGTCAATCGGTAGATTTCGTTCAGCCATTTCGACGGCTCTCAGGCGTGCCTTCGTGGCGGGGTTACGTGGTGTGAAAAGCTGACAGCAATCCTGGTCTGGAATAATCGAGATAGGATACGTACCGATTGCGATTGCTTCGGCAGAGATTTCTTCCTTATCCGATCCAATCAAAGGCCGTAGCATCGGCAACTCTGAAACCACATTTGAGATCACAGCAATGTTCTCAAGTGTCTGCGACGCCACTTGCCCTACCGATTCACCGGTGACCAGCGCCTTAGCTCCTACCTCTCTCGCTAAACGCTCAGATATTCGCATCATCAACCGACGATAGAGAACAATCCTAAGAGGAGGCGGCACCGACATTACAATCTGTCGCTGGAGCTCACCAAATGCTACAAAATACAGATGCGATATAAGCTGGTACTTCGTAAGGTGCTCAACGAGCTCTCGAACCTTATCCTGCGATGCGTGGGACAAAATAGGGTAGCTGTGGAAATGCACGAACCTGACACGGCACCCTCTCTTCATTAAGCGATACGCGGCAACTGGCGAGTCGATCCCCCCTGACATCAAACACAGCACCTGGCCACTCACTCCCGATGGCAACCCACCCGATCCGCTATACCGGTCGAGCATGTAGAAGACTTCCCGTGGCAAGATCTCGATGCGCACGACGAGCTCTGGATTGCGTAGATCAACCTTCCAACCCCGTGCTGACTGTATGTGCCCACCCACCAACCTCTCGATCTCAGGAGACGTCATAGCGTAGGCTTTGTCAGCTCGTCGCGCCGTAACACGAAAGCTCCTTACTTCACAATTTACCAAGTCAGAGAGAATAGCCGCCGTTATCTCTTCCATGCTTCTACCTACCCGCCGCGCCCTCGCAAAATTTGCCACTCCGAAGACTCGACTAAGACGCGTTCGCACCTCATCCCAATCCGCGTGTTGGCCCAGCACAATCTCGATACGTCCCATTAGATTACGCACTCGGACCACGTCAATATCAACTAGGCCGGCACGAATATTTTCGATTAATCGTTTAATGAACCAGGGACGGTTGCGACCCTTGAGAGATATTTCCTGGTAGTGGACAATCACAGAATTCATATTAGAAAATACTAACTGGTCAAAGTTTGATATGCAGCAGCAGCGGATCGATGCCCGCTGGCAACCGCGCCTTCAATCGTGCCTGGCAACCCTGTCTCAATCCAATCACCCGCCAAAAACAGTCCAGCCACCAGCGTTTTCGTATCCGGCCTCTGGGGTTCTCCCGGTGCCAGCGAAAATGTAGCCTTGCGCTCCCGGAAAGCCGTCGCGTGAATGACATCAGCGCCACGAGCGCTCGGAATCGCGGCTGTGAGTTCTCTTAGACTGAGATCGATCAGCTCAGTATTCGTTGCGCTCATGAGCCTGTGAGCCCCACTCGACACCAAAACCACGTGCGACCCCGCTGACCCAAAAGGAAAGTGTTTGTTGAATACCCACTGCATCGTGCGACCGATGAGTCCAATAAACGGCCGATCAATTACGGGTCTGGTAAACCACACGTTCACTGTGACGATAGGCTCCGAACCCATGTCCATTGCACGAGAAATCACTCCTTCGAGCGTCGGTGGTCGGTGGTCAAAGAGCCGTGTAAACGCAAACCAAGGAACAGCGGCAATCACGGTACGCCCAGTTAACAACTCACCGTGTACGTCGACACCGACAAGTCGACGGTTGATAACCCTGATTCTCGCTGGTGCCCGTGTTCTAACTTCCCCGCCCTTGGACTCAATGAAGGCACGGGCCGGCTGAGCATAAAACTGTTCCAATGGTTTCGTAGGGATACCAACCGCCGCATCCTTAGGATTCGGTCCACTAAGCTTGGCTAGCACGCGTGCGAAGAGCAACGCTGAGGCTTGATCAGGTTGCTGGTTGAGAGCCGCCACTGCCAACGGCTCCCAGAGAAGCTCTCGGAGCTTGAAACCCTGACCATTCCGTACCAACCAATCTCTAACCGTCTCGTTGAGGCGAGCAGCACTATTACAGTGCGCACTATGCTTATCGCGTCCAGCATAACAAAGAGGCACAATCATTCTGAATACAGCCAGTCGCTCACGCAAACTGAGTTCATCACATTTCAATATTGCTGAAATGAGATGAAAAGGAGCTGGGACGTTCGATGCCTTAAGCGTAACAAGATCATTATCTCGATCTATGTAATCAACGCGGAACACCGGCTGACTCTTCACATCGCTATCTGCGCCGATCGCTCGAAGAAACTTGAATGTTTCGCGGTAGCACCCGAAAAGGACATGCTGCCCATTGTCCACGACCTCCCCGGTCACCCGGTCTATGTACGACGTGGCCCGCCCTCCCAATCTTGGGCGTGCCTCGAGCACAGCTACACGAGCGCCTCGAGCCGAAAGGGCGACTGCCGCACTGAGACCAGCAAAGCCGCCGCCGATGACAATTGTGTCGTACATGCTTGTTAAGGGGTCTGGCTCAGCGATGCAGAACGCACAAGACTTCGCAACATCGTTCGTGACCACACCGACACAGCAATCTTGGCACGATGGGCTCGGGGCACCCTCACTACTTTTGAGAACACGTCGTACTGCCGCTGTTCGATACGCTCGAGAATACTCAGATAAATCGCTCCCATTATTTCTGCAGCTACAAGACGGTTCCCATCCTCAACAGGCAACGCAGCAGCCGCTTTAGAGTAGAAGAATCGGGCGCGCTCACACTCAAACGCAAGTAGCGCACGGACCGAATCCGAGAGCCCGTTTCGCAAATCATCGTCTGTGCATCCGAAACGCCTCATGTCATCGGTCGGCAAATAGACACGATCTCGTTTGAGATCGATCGGGACGTCACGAATGATGTTAGTCAGCTGGAGAGCTACCCCTAGCGCCACCGCGTAGTCACGCGTTAATGGACTCCGGCACCCAAAAATTTCAACACAGATCAGCCCGACCGTCGATGCCACGCGCAAACAATACTGATAAAGGTTATCGAAGGTCTCGTAACGACACGATCGTAGATCCATGCCAACACCATCGATCAAGTCATCAAATGGCTGCCGCGGCAAATCGAAGCGCTTAATATGCGGCTTGAGCTGTACGCCTTGAACGGTCTGCGGCGGATGGTCGTCAAAACAACGTGCCAACTCTCTACGCCATCCGTCCAACTCAATGGCACACTGAGTCGTATCCGCCTCACTCTGAGTCATTTTTAGGTCGACCGCGTCATCTACGGCTCGACAGAAATCCCATACCGCAATCACCGCGCGCCGTTTACTGGGCGGCAATACCAGAAATGAATAATAGAAGTTGGTATCCCGACTCATGGCCTTTTGATTTTCCACGTCAATACATGCCACAAAATCGGCACATAATCTGATACTTCGAGAGTCGGACGGCGCACGCACGGATCGTATCCGGTCTTCGCAATCCGGTCGAGAATTCGTTGACCACCAAGCCAGGTTAGACGCAGTTCTAATTTCAACATCCCTCCAACCGCATCGCACACACTTCGGCCACGCTCAAACATCTCATACGTCCGACGACTGACCTCTGCCAACGCCTGTCGCCACGATAATGGGAGACATCCTCTTCCGAGATCTTCTTCTTGAGCACCAAACTCTCGGTAGATCTCTGCAGGCACATAAAGCCGTCCGCATTCCCAATCTCTTGAGAAGTCTTGCAAGAAATTCGTGAGCTGTAGAGCAGTGCAAATGTCATCGGCAGCCCTATCAAGTGCCACGTTGTGGAAACCGGCGATCTTGAGCGTGAGTCGTCCAACGGGATTCGCCGAACGACGACAGTAATCGAGCACTTCGTCCCATGTCTCGTATCGATTCATCGTCACATCCTGACGAAAAGCACTCAATAAATCCTCGAACAATTCGACTGGGAGATCACAAACACGGATAGTGTCGCCGAGAGCCAGAAAGAGCAAGTCTTGGCTATCGCCGCTTAACTCGGGTTCTCTCGTTGCTACCGCCTTATGTAACCGCTTCAGCCATTCATCAAGTAGTGTGAGGCGCTCTTGAGAAGTGCGCTTACCTTCATCGGCAAAATCATCGGCATGACGAGCGAACGCATAGACAGCGGCAACATAACGGCGCATCTCACGTGGCACCAGCCAAGAGGCGACCGGAAAGTTCTCATAATGTGTGTGCGCCACTTGCTGACAACTAAGATATGCACGGTCGAGGACTTCTGAAGAGACTGGCATAGCTCTGATAGCATAGTGCCCCCACATGCGAGACTTTGTCGCAATTATCATCGCCCTGATACTCATCGTAGCCGCCCTAGCTCTGGCGACTTCGCTCCAGTGGTACCAACGGGGACACCAACGACTCCGGAGAAAGCTTCGCGAACGAGGTCAAATGATCCTTGCCGAAGTACCAGCGACAGATGGACTCGAATTCTTTTCGGAGGACATTGATGCGTTTTACTGGAAAGGACAAATCATCCCGAAACGAAACGTCCGGTCAGTTCAGATTCTAATTAGTGGCGCACCGCTCTCTATCGTTAGATCACAAAAATTTCCAGATCTGGGACCATCTCATCAAAAAATCACTAAAATGAAGCCCGATAGCGTCGAGCGAGAGCGATGGGACGTTTCCATCGATACGAGTGATTTTCCCATCCTCGTTGAGTGCGGATCCATCCGCCAACATGTTTCACAAGAGTTAGCCACGCGAATCTTCGAAGCCGTGAAACAAGCAGTCGAAGTATGTGACCGTCGTGATTACCATTCGCGTTCTTGAGTATCGCATCGCCGGTTAGCCGTTCGGGCCAAAACAAACAACAGATCGGATAGGCGATTAACATAACGCAAGATACTGACCGGTACCGCATCGACTCCAAGCGCGATGATGCGGCGTTCAGCCCGCCGGCACACTCCGCGGGCCACATGCAGTGCGGCTCCCGCAGAGCCACCACCTGGCAATAAGAATTTCTTTAGCGGTGGCAGCGCGGCATCTAGCGTATCGATCCAAGTCTCCAGCTTTACGACATTCTGCTCATCCAAAGCAGTCTTGCTAAATCGTCGAGTTACCTTCTCATTCGGGTCTGCAAGGTGAGCACCCAGCGCAAATAAATCTCGCTGAAGTTCTGACACGATGTCAGTGATATCAGAATCGAGATCAAACGTAAGAACCACCCCGAGCGTAGCATTCAATTCATCAATGTCTCCGTAAGCTACGACTCTTTTGTCACACTTCAATACGCGGGTTCCATCAACCAGCCCAGTTTCGCCTCCGTCACCCGTACCGGTATAGAGTGGCACGGTACGGATTCTATACTGTCCACCACCACATGCCGAAACACTCCACGAGATCTCCACCACCGCCGATCCCCAATCCAGCGCTGCGACGACGCTTTCGACGACGCTTACTCGGCTGGTATCACCGTCATGGTCGAGATCTTCCCTGGCGAAGGACACGAAACCCATACCACATCTTGGTCTCGGAAATAATGCTGCAACAGACGCAGGTAGACCGTGTGCTCCCAAAATACAACGAGTGGATAACAAAGTATCCAACGTTCCAAGCCCTTGCAACCACACGTCTAAGTCGCGTAACTCGAACCTGGTATCCGCTGGGCTACAACGTGCGCCCCAAACGACTCCATGCTATCGCGCAAAAGGTTGTGGCCAACCATGGCGGTAAGCTCCCGGCTGACGCGGTTACACTTCGCTCGTTTAAAGGACTCGGAGCTTATACGGTTGGAGCGATCCAAAGCTTTGCATTCGGCCGACGTGCTCCAATCGTAGATACGAACATAGCCCGCGTCTTGTTCCGAGTCTTTATTGGTCGTGGGGATGCAAACAGCCACGCAATGAAGCGGCACCTGTGGGTAATCTCCGGCACGCTACTGCCGCGCTTGCAAGTATTTGACTTCAATCAGGCTCTCATGGACTTGGGCGCTACAGTCTGCGTGGCTCGACAACCCGCATGTCATATTTGCCCAATGAAGCCGATCTGCTTGTCCTTCCCCTTCACTCAAGACACTGGGAAACGATCAAATCGGAAACAAACGGGGTCGCGGTAACGACCGACCACGTCCGCTCTCCTGCTAAATCAACCCGGACCCTAGTCCCGATTTCAGCCAATGCCCTGGGCAAATAGCCAAGAGCAACCGCGCAGCCCAAGGCGGGTGACAAAGCAACGCTGGTAATGGTGCCCACCGGGTCTTCATCGGACCACAACATTGCTCCAGGCTCAGGTTTCACCGTTCCGAGACCGCTGTTTTGGACCGTAAGACCGACGAGCCGACGGGCGACGCGACCGTCTCCGCGATGCAGAATTCTGATAATTACTTCCTGGCCAACATAACAACCTTTCGTGAAGCTGATCGCGCGGTCTTCAATTCCAGCCTCAAGAGGAATAGTGTCGCTACCCATATCGACCGGGAAAGCCGGTCGTCCTGACTCGATACGAACAAGATCGGCAGTCGTCTGATCAATGGCTATGCTTCCAGCAGCCATCAACGCTTCGTATATTGGAGTTAACTCTCCCTGGGTGATGTGAATTGAAACACCACACACACCGAGTTCGTCCGTTCGGGCGATGATAGGGGTCTCCGGTCCATCGAGCGGACGACAACATTGATGCTCACCCAAGCGGCGAACGGCCGAGAGTGTTCCTGAACTCGCCCCGAGTGAACTGAAGGCGGCTTCGACAACGTCCAGTGTGGCAGGCCCGTGGAGGCCATAACTAATCCAACGCTCGCTCATATCAACGACACTGACATCCTCCGTGAAGACAAGGTTTTCGAGACGCGTGATCAGCATTTGCTTAACACCTGCGTCAACGTCCAGCAAGATCCAGTCGCCCAGGTTAAAAACCTCGAGGTCAAGCTCCAGACGACCTTGAGGGGTCAGATAGGCCGCATAGCAACCTGCCCCAACGGCGACCGCAGCAATATCGTTGGTCAGAAGCCCTTGAAGATAATCGGAGCGGTCGTTTCCTCCGACTGCGATCAAGCCACGACTAGTCCGACTGAGTAGGCCGGCTCCACGGCGTATTGCGCGATATTGCTTCAACCCCATAATGACAACGCTCCAAATGATATGCTGAAAGCCGTGCAGCATCGCTTACTCCACCCGGGATGTATCCAGGTTGTCGTCGTTGTTCTATCACTGATCTTGCTCAGCAGTATCTCCGTGACGAGCCAGAATGACGAGGACCCCCTCACAGGCGAGGTCATTTTCACCATATTCGCCAATTCAGTTCCGGTCGGAGTTGAACGCGTGGGTGTGGCCAAAACATCGACGGGCTGGCTGATTACATCGACAGGCCAGATCGCGCCACCAATAGATCTTGACATCCGGTCGTTCGAGGTCGAGTACGACGCAACCTGGAAACCGGTCAAGCTGACTATCGACAGCACGCGTAATGACCGCAATTACTCAGTGCAGACCAGCTTTACCGACGGTAAAGCCACGAGCGAGATCCAACAGGCTGAGTCAAAAATCACTCAAGACATGGAAATCGATCCGAATGGGGTCATCCTACCTGATTTCTTTTTTGGCGCGTACGAGGCTTTGGCAATCAGACTGAGCACCAGCCGCGAGGGCGATCTGATTCCCATCTACGTCGCACCACGAAGGGAAGTAACAGCTCTTGTTGAAGCGATTCGAAGCCAGTCTATCCAGACAGCGCAAGGAGAGCTAGCGACTCTAGTCTACCGCACGATCTTCCAGTACGAAACGCGACAGCTAGAAGCCGACATCTGGGTCGACCAAAACAACCGTTTACTCCGCGTCTACCTACCAAGCGTGCAGCTCGACATCGCTCGGCAAGACCTTGCACTAGTATCCTCTCGCGTAACCGGTGTTAGAAATCCGGGAGACACCGAGGTTCGTGTACCTGCGCGCGGTTTCAGTCTGGCGGCAAGCGTAACGACTCCCCCCGATCACAGACCACCTCTAGGTGGCTGGCCGGCGGTGCTCCTCGTTCCAGGCACCGGTTTAGTCGATCGTGACGAAAACTTGAATGGAATCCCCATTTTTGGCCAATTGGCTGCTGGGCTGGCAGATGCTGGCTATCTGGTGGTTCGTTACGACAAACGAGGTATTGGGCAAAGCGGCGGACGGCCCGAATCAGCTGGCCTAGAACAATACTCTGACGACGTCAGAACCATGGTTGAATATCTTGAACGTAGGAACGACGTCAACGACGACCGGATTATCGTGCTCGGTCACGGCGAGGGTGGTTGGATTGCCCTACTGGCGGCTGCAAGAGAAAACGAAATCGATGCGTTGGCTCTCTTGGCAGTGCCTGGCACATCAGGAACCGATCTCATTTTCGAGCAGCAGAAAAACCGACCGGGATATTTAGAAACTCCAGACTCGGAACGAAGTCGACAGGTCGCTCTGCAGACGCGGATCATCGAAGCCGTGCTCGGGGAAGGCACGTGGGACAACATTCCAGAAAATTTTCGAGCGCGCGCTGACACTCGGTGGTTCCGAAGTTTTCTAGAATTCGACCTGAACGAGGTCGTCCGCCGTGCGAGACAGCCTATATTAATCGTCCACGGCGATGAGGATCAGCAAATTCCTATTCACCATTCCGATCGCCTTGCTAGCCTCGCGGAGACTCGACGCCGACAGGAGTCAACCGTCGAGGTCATTAAGCTGCCCGGCATCAATCATCAACTTCTCGTGGCTACCACTAAGCCAGTTAATGAATATAGCCAACTGTTCGATCGGCGTGTGTCGTCTGAGATGATTTCTGTTTTGACAGATTGGTTCGATCGCACTGTAGCTTACGGGCGTTAGAACACAGTCGTTCGCAATAACAAACTCCCTCTCTGATATGTGGGTCCTGAGATCAACTGATAAGTCGATTCACCGCGCGCTGCGTATCACCCCTGGAACAACAAAAACGCTGGGACGAGGTTTGCAGGCCGACTTCGTCATCGATGCGCCACTGGTGTCGAGAGTTCATTGCAATCTCTCGGCGTCGGCGAACGGATTAGAAGTAGAAGATCTTAGAAGTACGAACGGAACGTTTGTGAATAACCAGCGCGTACAGCGGTCAAGTCTCCGTGAAGGCGATCATTTAAAGTTGGGTAGGCTCGTGCTGACAGTTTCGGAAGAATAGGCGTTATGGTTGTGGCCGTGCCGGACGAACCTCAATACGGCTTGGAAGGCTTCTTGAATCATGTTGAAGCAGATCGACAATAACCTGTGCCACGTCAGCGGCGGTAAGCTTCCATCCTGCTTCGCGACTGAGTGTGTCTATAGTTCGGGTATCTACGGAGCCGGGTGCGACACAACTGACACGAATTTTTTCATGACGTAGTTCCTGCATCAGCACTCCACTCAGCGCATCGACCCCAGCTTTTGAAGCACAGTAAGCACCACCACCCGAGAAAGGATGGGCCCCGGCGAGACTGCTGACATTGATAATCCAGCCCCCACCTCGACGGCGAAGTGCCGGAATTGCTGCTCGGCAACAGAAAAAGACGCCGTTGAGATTCGTCTCCACGATCTCACACCACTCCTCTACAGATTGTGTTGCCAAATCCTGAAACCGAATCACACCTGCGTTGTTCACAAGAATGTCGAGCCCGCCAAAACTAGTCGTAGCGTGGTCGATTACGAGCTGAGCCTGTTCCGCGTTCCTGACGTCAGCCTGGATTGTTTCGATCCGACCAACCGTGACGGCATTGGTGGACTCGTGTATCACGTGGTCTCGAGCCTGTTCCAATGACTCCATCGAACGCCCACAAATCACTACGTTAATACCTCGCGAAACCAGCACAGCCGAAACGTGCGCACCGATACCGCGAGAACCGCCAGTGACAACGGCAACTTGCCCAACCAGGTTTAATAGAGTGTCCACGTCAAACTTTACTAGAATACCGCGAGTGTCCATAGTCGCCATTGTCGGAGCCGACACTCTTGGGGGCTCGATTGCCCACAAGATTGCCGTGCGTGATCGTTTCGCAGAAATCAGATTGATCGACGACTTAGGTGACGTGGCCGCAGGGAAGGCACTTGACATCCGACAAGCGTCTCCCCTCGAGCGCTTTCATACAAAGGTTACAGCACACGCCAATCTCGATGCTGTCAGTGATGCAACGGTAATCGTACTCGCTGGTGCTGTCCGGGCAGTAGAAACCGCGGGTGAAAAGAATGCCGATTTGTCGACGTTAGAGAAGCTGCTGATCTTCAATCGTCGGGCCGTGATCATTTGCGCTGGTGTCTCCCACCGAAGACTAGTGGAACTTGGTGTGGGCACACTTGGAATTCCCAGAGCTCAACTGATTGGATCGGCAGCAACCGCTTTACAAGCAGCGCTGCAGGCGATTGTGGCCGTAGAGTTACGCTGCTCATCGTCTGAGGTGTCCCTAGCGGTTCTGGGTAAGCCGCCTAATCATCTTGTCGTACCTTGGAGCACGGTAACCGTTCGAGGATTTTTACTGAGTCAGCAGATCACTCCGGTCCGTTTTTCCCGGCTTAAAGCAAGAGCGCGACTAATCTGGCCACCAGGCCCGTACACGTTGGCATCGGCGACTACCAGAGTGTGCGAAACGATCATTAATTGTTCAGGGTTGCGAGGACTATCGTGTTTCGCTGTACTGGACGGCGAACTCGGAGCGCGCCAAATTGCTGCTGCGGTCACCGTCGAACTCGGCATCAGCGGCGTGACACGCATTCTCAAGCCATCGCTCACAATTCAGGAACGCGTTCAACTCGAAACCGCACTGGTTGCAAAATAAGCATCCCGCAGGGAAAACAAGCAGAGACTGGGATCTGTTCTGTACTAACTGTTCAGCTTAAGCTTCGTCTAGCCAAGACCACACTTATGGCCTATAAAATAGCAACCGTTGGCACCTCAATCGACGAAACCGACTGGCCAAACACAGCAACAAATTCTCGGACGAGGATTGGCTCGACCTCGTCGACAGACACCCGTTGCCCTGTAAGAGCCGCCACCGAAGTCACGCCACCGCCTCTGATGCCACAAGGATGAATCAGCTTGAAGTAATCCAAGTCAGGATTAATGTTCAAGGCGAACCCGTGACTCGTTATCCAACGCGACAAACGGACGCCAATTGCTGCCACCTTCCTGTTTCCAACCCAAGCACCAGTGAAACCTGCTACACGGGTCGCAGAGACATCAAAAGCTCGAACAGTCCGGATAAGCACTTCCTCTAAGTCACGAACATACCGATGGACATCGCACCGATCCGGACTCAAATCCAGAATCGGATAACCCACCAGTTGCCCGGGACCGTGGTAAGTCACATCGCCCCCTCGGGACACTTCGTGCAACTCGATACCACGGCTAGCAAGTTCACTCGAAGGCACCAAGACGTTAGAGCGACTCCGCCGCGAACGAACTCCAAGCGTTATGACGTGAGGATGTTGGAGAAGCAGCAGGACATCCGGTATCCGTCCCGCCTTGCGATCGGAGACTAGTGCACTCTGGAGCTCTAGAGCTGTTTGATACGGAACGATACCAAGACTCCGCACCTGAAGGCCAAGACGGTCATCATAAAGGTTCATCTTAAACGTCTAGAGAAGGGCCTCATCGAACTGTTCGACATTACGTTTGACGACTGTCATAAACTGGTCAGCCACCGAACCGTCAATAACTCGATGATCAAATCCAAGCGTCAAATACCCACGTAATCCAACCGTCAAAGTATCGTTTACCACAACTGGTCTCTTCTCGATAGCACCGACCGCCAAGATCGCGAGCTGAGGCTGGTTAATAATAGGCATCCCTAGTAAC
>Ga0310345_10004943_pt1 | contig 11981 bp, 13 predicted proteins | sample HC15DNA20500_MG_FD_204667 | JGI IMG/M metagenome (GOLD analysis project Ga0310345, IMG submission 204667) | Marine microbial communities from station ALOHA, North Pacific Subtropical Gyre - HC15-DNA-20-500_MG | ecosystem: Environmental > Aquatic > Marine > Oceanic | place: Pacific Ocean: North...
CTATGACGAACTGCTCCATATCCACCGCCGCTATATCGACCCGAACGCGCTGCGTGCCGCAGCGGCACGCGTGGCCAACGCGACACTGGCGATCCGCAATCCGGCGATCTGGGGCGAGGCGGGCACGGCCTGCGGTTCGGATTCCACCAAGTTCGGAGCCTGGGATCGCAACCTGATGACGGAATGGCACGCGCGCTATGGCGGACGCGGGGTGATGATCTACTGGCATGTCGAGCGTCAGGCGACCTGCATCTATTCGCAGCTCAAGAGGTGTTCCTCCTCCGAGGTGGCGGCGATGATCGAAGGGGTGCTCCGCCACTGCACCGACATGGAAATCCAGCGCCAGTACGTCGACAGCCATGGTCAGACCGCTGTCGGTTTTGCCTTCTGCCATCTGCTTGGGTTCGAATTGGCACCACGTCTGAAAGCGATCGCCCGGCAAAAGCTGGTCCTTCCCGCCGCGGGCATGCGGGTGCGCTTACCGCACCTGGCGCCGATCTTGTCGAACGTGGTCGATTGGGCCGAGATCGAGCAGCAATACGACGAGATGGTCAAGTACGCCGCTGCCATGCAACACGGCACCGCCGATCCCGAGGCGATTCTGCGCCGGTTTGCCCGGACGGACGTGATGCACCCGACCTACAAAGCGCTGGCCGAGCTGGGTCGTGCCATCAAGACGATCTTCCTGTGCCGCTATCTGCGATCCGAAGCCCTTCGCCGGGAAATCCACGAAGGCCTGAACGTTGTCGAGAACTGGAATAGCGCGAACGGGTTTGTGTTCTTCGGCAAGGGCGGCGAGATGGCCTCGAACCGGACCGCCGACCAGGAAATCTCCGCCCTGGCGTTGCAACTAGTCCAGGCGTCGATGGTCTATGTGAACACGCGCATGGTCCAATCGGTCCTGTCGGACCCGAACTGGCAGGACCTATTGTCGCCCGAGGATTATCGCGGCCTGACCCCGCTGATCTACGCGCACATCACCCCCTATGGTCGCTACGACATCGATCTGACGACCCGGATTGATTACGACCGTATGGCAGCTTGATGCGTATTATGGGTATACCCAAGATGGTGTGCGGTATAAACAGTTGAGCATGCGGTTTTTCTGTTCACTTTGGGCCCGTTTTACCTTAATGAACACATCATGTCGCAGGCACAGTCAAAATGAACAGTTCAGGCGCCAGAATCGGCTATGCTCGCACGTCGACAGTGGATCAGAACCTCGACGCCCAGATTGCGGCGCTGACGACCGCGGGCTGCGGCATGGTGCGCCGGGAGCAGAAGAGTGGCGCCAGTCTCGAAGACCGCGCCGAATTGAAGACCATCCTCGACTTCATCCATCCCGGCGAGACGCTGGTGGTCACCCGCATCGATCGGTTGGCGCGGTCCATGCGCGATTTGCAGGTCATTGTAGCGCGACTGAAGGAAAAGGGCGCGCATCTTGCCGCCACCGAGCAACCGGTGGATACGTCCACCGCCGCGGGCAAGGCCTTCTTCGACATGCTGGGTGTCTTCGCCGAGTTCGAGACCAACCTGCGCCAGGAGCGGCAGGCCGAAGGTATTGCCGCCGCCAAGCGCCGGGGCGTCTATCGTGGCCGGCCGCCCAGGATCGATATGACCGCTATTCAGGCCAGACTGGCCGCGGGCCAGTCCCCCACGGAAATCGCCCGCGACATGGGCATCTCGCGCGGCACCGTCTACAAGGCAAAGGCTTCGATGTGAGAAAGAGCAGCAGGAAAAAACCACCCGCAGCGGCCAGACCACCAGCGCAGGCAGACACCACCAAGGTGCCGCCGCCACGCAACCTGACGCCGGCGCTCTGTGATCGCTTGCGCCGAGATCTGCTCGCCGCCTGTCGGGGCGTGGCCGAAACCCACGGGCTGACTGTCGAGGGCGGCGAGCTCAGCGACATCGACTTGCGCCATGGATTCAGCATCGGGTTCCGCGTCGGCATCCCGATGGCCGATGGCGCGATCTTCTCTCCCGACAAGGCCCTGTTCGAAGCCCTCGCCAGCAGCTTCGGATTGCAGCCCACCGACTATGGCCGGACATTCAGAACCCAAGGCGAGGCCTTTCGTATCACCGCCATCAACCCGAACCGGCCCAAATACCCCGTCAGCGCAGAACGCCTCGCCGATGGAAGAAGCTACAAGTTCACCGCCGAAAACGTCGCCATGTACCTGAGTGCACCAGGCGCCTGATCCGTTCTGCAAAAGTTCTTCAAGATGTCCAAATATGCGCGCTCGGGCCCGCCGGGCCAAGTACCTCCAGCAGGCCATCGGAGGCGTCGAGGGCGAGATACGCGTCGCGATGCAGTATTTCTTTCAGGCCATGGGTGCACGCGGCGACGCGAAGTACCGCGACATGCTGATGATGACCGCCACCGAGGAATTGTCGCATATCGAGTTCCTCGGTCATGCGGTCGCATTGAACCTCGAGGGCGCCCCGGTGTCGGTACAAGAAGAGGCGGCGAAGGACCCGGTCGTTCACGCGATCATGGGCGGGGCCAACCCCCGCCACATTCTTAGCTCGGGGCTGTCGGCCATGCCGGTGAACGCCAACGGCGTGCCCTTCGACATGAGCCACGTCTATGCCACGGGAAATCTGGCGGCGGACATGATGGCCAACGCCACGGCCGAGTCGGGCGGGCGGGTGCTGGCCAGTCGCCTCTACAACATGACCGAGGATGCCGGGATGAAGGACATGCTGTCCTTCCTCATCGCGCGGGACACGATGCATCAGCAGCAATGGCTGGCGGTGATCGAGGAACTTGGTGGCTGGAACCAACAGCTCCCAATCCCGAACTCGACGCCAGAGGATCACGAGGCGATGGAACATAGCTACTATTTCCTCAACACTTCGCTCGACGAGCCGACTCCCGAGGGACGCTGGACCTCCGGCTCCTCTCTCGACGGCCGCGCCGAGTTCTCGGTGAAGGAAAAAGTAGAGCCTATGGGCCAGAAGCCCGATCTCGGCAAGGCGCGTCCCGGGTCCGGTACGCAGACCGAACAGCAATGATCTCCCGCCCCCGGCACGACGCCGGGGGCGATGTCCACAAGGACAATAACATATGTTCTTCGACGACGAAGGCGCTTACTGGCATATCCCCGTAACGGTTATCTTGGGGTTCTTGCTACTGCTCTTCTTGCTCCGGCTGTCCGGCAAGCGGACGGTCGCGCAGTTCAATATGTACGACATGATTCTGACCTTCACGGTCGGGTCCGTCCTGAGCTCCTCTATCATTCTCGACAATGTGGCCTTTCTCGATGCTGCGATTGCCTTAGCGTCCTTGATCGCCATGGATTACGTGACCTCTCTCGTCATCATGAAGTTTGACGGCGTCCGAAAGCTCGTGCGGTCGCAACCCACGTTGCTGGTCTTCAAGGGAGAGCTGCAGCACGCGAACATGCGCCGGGAACGGGTTGTCGAGGACGAGGTCCTGATGTTTATGCGCCAGCACGGCGTGGATCGGCTGTCGCATGTGTCCGCGATGATCCTCGAGGGGAGTGTCTGAAACTCTGTGTATCTGAGCCGACGCATGCGGTTTTCAGATACAGTCAGGCGTCAAAGCGCCCGGCGAACATTATGGCCAGCTGATTGCGGGCGGCAACCCATTCCCGGACAGCGCGGCCACCCTTCTCGAAGTTGCGTATGGCCAGGAAGATCAGCTTGGTTGCTGCCTCCTCGGTGGGGAATGAGCCCTTGGTCTTCAGCGTTTTCCGCAGCACCCGGTTCAGCGATTCCACGGCGTTGGTGGTGTAGATGATCTTCCGGATCGCCGCGCTGAAGGCGAAGAACGGGGTCACCTCGGCCCACGCCCGCCGCCAGGCCGGGGCGATGGACGGGTATTTCCCGGCCCATCTTTCCTCGAAATCGTCGAGTCGGCGGGCAGCCTCCTCGGCGGTTGGGGCCTCGTAGATCGGGCGCAGGTCGGCGGCTACCGCCTTGCGGTCCTTCCAGCTGCAGAAGTTCATGGAATGGCGGATCAGGTGAACGATGCAGGTCTGAACCGTGGTTTCGGGGAAGGCGGCGGTAATGGCCTCCGGGAAGCCCTTCAACCCGTCGACGACGGCGATCAGGATGTCCTGGACACCCCGATTGCGAAGCTCGTTCATGACCGAGAGCCAGAACTTGGCGCCTTCGTTGTCGGCGATCCAGAGCCCGAGGACCTCGCGCTCGCCCTCCCGGGTGACGCCCAGAGCGATGTAGACCGCCTTGTTCCGGACCATCCGGCTATCGGCGTCACGGATCTTCACGCGCAGGGCGTCGAAAATGACGATCGGATACATTCGGTCCAGCGCCCGGTGCTGCCAGTCCCGGACCTCTTCCAGCACCGCATCGGTGACGCGGCTGATCAGGTCGGGCGACACCCGAAGTCCGTAGATCTCCTCGAGATGGGCTTGGATGTCGCGCACCGACAGCCCGGCCGCATAGAGACCGATGATCTTGTCGTCGATGCCGTCGATCCGGGTCTGGCCCTTCTTGACCAGCTCCGGTTCGAAGCTGCCATCCCGGTCGCGCGGCACCGACAGGGCCACTTCGCCATCCGAGCCTTTCACACGCTTCGTGGCAACTCCGTTCCGGCGGTTGGCCTGTTCGGGCGGCGGCTCCGCGCCGGCACCATAGCCCAGATGCGCCGTCAGTTCGGCTCCCAGCATTCGTTCCATCAGCCGGACCTTCAGCTCTTTCATCAGCCCGGCATCGCCAAGCAGATCCTCAGGCCGCTTGCAGCCCTTCAGCAACTCGTCCAGCAGTTCGTTGGAAATTGTCATCGTCAGTGCTCCCTTCAGGAAGCATGGACCGGTTCAGCGATACACAGAAGACCGGACACTCTCTCCTCGAGCCGGCGGGGAACGTTTCGGTATTCAGCGACGCGCAGGATCACGGCGATGTCGCTAAGAGCCTGCAGAGATCCGGCGTGGACATTCCGAGCTAGCAACTGTGTTCACCTGTCGGGCTGGGGTTGCCAGGGGATGCCGGTTTTGAGGATGGCGTTTGCGATTGTAACCAGCCTCCGGGCGATGGCGACGATGACCAGCTTGTGGGTTTTCCCACGTATTTTGACAGCCCGTGCGACTGTCTTCAGAACGGGGTTGTGAGAGGCTTCAGCCAGTGCCGCCTGGAACAGGACATGTCCCAATGCGCGCCGACCTCCGGCGATTGCCCTCTTGCCCCGCATTGCGCCACTGTGGTGCGGAATGGGAGCAAGGCCGGTCATCGCCGCAGCTTCACCGGATGTCATCCGCCCGAGTTCCGGCATTTCCGCGATCAGCATGTCCGCAGAGACGGGGCCACTTCACGTTCTCGTCGTCGAGCTTCGGACTGTACCGATAGCAGGTCTCGCTGACCTCAAAGGCCCGACACGCCAGCGCTATGCTGACGCCCCTTGTTGCCACCGCTTTCTCGGCCAGCGCGCGGCGGTTCGCTGGCCGTATCACTTTTTTCCGAGCGCCTCTTTGAGCAGGTCATTCTGCATGCTGACGTCGGCATACATGCGCTTGAGGCGGCGGTTCTCCTCGGCCATGGACTTCATCTCGGAAATCAGGCTGGCATCCATGCCGCCGTACTTGGCCCGCCATTTGTACAGCGTCGCGCTGCTCATCCCATGCTCGCGGCACAGCTCGGCAGCAGGCACACCGCCCTCCATCTGGCGCAGCACACCCATGATCTGGGCTTCGGTAAATCGTGTCTTCTTCATCGGAATCTCCCCGTTCATCCTGCCGAGAAAATTCTACTTCCGCATCCCTCTAAGATCGGGGGGGATTACCCCTGCACCGGCGGGCGACCCGCCAGAAAAGCGAGGGTGCCGATAGAACACCGCCGCGTGACAAGCATCAACGTCCGATGCGTTTCATCGCCCAGCCTACCGAGAACCCATGCAGGATGGTGGAAAGCAGGATTGTCAGCGCAGTGATCACCCACAGATCGGGCAGATTGGCAAACTGGGCGTGTCCGCTTGCATAGGCCAAATAGTAGATCGACCCGATACCCCGCACACCGTAGACGGCCACAAGTGTCCGATCGGAATTCACCATTTCGCTTCCCGAAAGGGAAAGCAAACCCGCCAGGGGCCGCAAACACACGATCAACAGCACTGCCAGCGCGACGTGATGCCAGCCCAGATTGGTAGTTAGGACAGGCAGCACGCCGCCCAAGGCAATTAGCAGAAGTGCTGTCAGTGCGTGTTCAATGGATTCCGAGAAATCGTGCAGGTGCCGGTGATAGTCGTGCCCGGTCTCGATCCGGCGCAACGACAGGCCCATGGCTGTCACCGCGATAAAGCCGTACCCCTCGACCAGTTCGGTTGAGCCATAGCACAGGAACACTCCGGCAATTGCAATCACGCCCGATCCGGTATCGGCCAACCGGGTTTCGCGCGGCCAATTGAAGATGATCTGGCCCAACAGCCAGCCTCCGGCCCAGCCCATGACCGCGCCAACTCCGATACGCCAGATCACGTCTTCCAAGAGCCATCGCAGGCCCCATTCCCCGGGCATCAGTCCTTGCGCGATGATCAGCAGTCCCAAGTAGACGAACGGAAAGGCCAACCCATCGTTCAGTGCCGCCTCGGTCGTCAACGCGAAACGGACGGGGTGTTCACCGCCTTCATGCGGCGGCGCGATCTGCACATCAGCGGCGAGCACCGGATCGGTGGGCGCAAGCACCGCCGCCAGCAGAACGGCCCCGCCTGCCGTCAGTCCGCCCAGTATGACACCCAGTATCGCTATCAATATAATTGTCAGCGGCATGGCGAACAGAAGCAGACGAAGGGTCGGTCCCCATTTGCAGGGCGGCCCAAGGCTGTCCACACGCATCCCCGCGGCGAAAAGGGCCACAATCACGGTGATTTCTGCCATAACCTCCCACACCAACGGTGCATGACGCGGGTCGGGCGGAGTGGGCAGACCCGGTATCGCAAGCACGGCAAAGGCGCCAAAGAGGATCATCAGCGGTGCCGCTGCCGGTTCACGGGAAGAAACCAGCCGCGGAAACCACCGTGCCAGGATCACGATGATCCCGACAACGGCCAATGAAAGGTGATAGCCGCTGAATTCGAAAAAGGCTTCGGCGTCCATTTTAGGTGTTCCCCACGCCTTTGAACAGCACCTCGTCCATGCGATCACCGTGCAAGACCGAGATGTCGCCTGTCGTCTCCAGCACGACGGCTCGGATCGAAGACAGGTCTAGAGCGTTTGCTTCGCGTAGCTTAGCGATCAGGTCCTCCTCGGCCACGCGGGTGGCGCGCAGGGCGTCACGCAAGATCACCCCGTCCTTCATCAGCAGGACCGGCGTATTCTGCACCAACCGGTCAATTTGCTGCGACCAGCGCCGCAGCCGGGACATCGAGTATTGCACAGCAAACAGGCTTGCCATCGCCGTGAGCGTTTGCACAAAGCCCGACCATTGCTGCGATTGCGAGACGTTGGCCAGAAGCGAACCCATGGCGATCGTCATGACGAAATCGAAATTCGTCATCTTCGAGAAGGATCGCAGACCGACGATTCGGACTAGCAGGATGATCCATGAGATGCCGAGCGCACTCAGCAATGCCCCCTTGATGATGGCGTCGAGGAAAGGTTCGTCAACGAACATGGGTTTGTTCCTTTCAGAAGAAAGACGTTACTGCTCCAATTCCGTCTCCAGCTCACGCTTCAAACGATACCGTCCCCACCAGGACCTGATCTGCGTGGCATAAACCGTCTTTGGGCGTATCCGGCATTCGCCTGCGTCAAATGTGATGCAGAACTGTCTTTGGGCGGCGACGACCGCAGAACTGGCCGCCGAAATGGCAGCAGCCTTCAGTTCTACTCGGCTTACACCGTCAGCCTGCAGATCATCGGAGGTATTTCGCTGTGCCCGCTGCAAGAGATCCTCGAAGCTGCCAATATCTACAGATTCCCCGCTTTTCAAAGGTCCTTGGGAAGTAGTGGCAACCGGATTTTTTACTTCCTCTTCTGCAATCTCTGTCCGGTCGGCGACAGAGGTTTCCCGTTCGCCATCCGGGGTCCGTATCGTGAGGAGAATTTCCAAGATATAGATCGGCTCGAAACCAAGATTGCTGATGAACAAGCGCCCTTCAAGGCTGCGACTTCCGCCAATATGAATCAATATTTCGGTGCGCCGCTGACGGCGCACACCCGAAACAAGGACTTGCAGGTATACAAACCAGACCAGAGCCGTAACGATTCCGACCGCAGCTTGAACCAGACCGGCATTTTCCACCAACGACGTCCATATGAATAGATCCTCCGGAGAAATAGCGTCGCTCCTCTGCGTCTTCGGCGATATCGGCACCATAAATGCGCCTGCGATGCTTCGCCTCAACACATATTGAATGTGCGGCTCCCTAAACCTGTTAACCAAGCTTACGGCAACCTTCATGGAGCACGTTGGAAAATGATTGATTTCAGCGAATTCATCCTGCGCGTCCTCTTCGCGGGAGGGGGCGGGCTGGTCGTCGGGCTGGACCGTGAGATCAAGGGAAAACCACTCGGGGCCGGGACCTACGTGCTTGTCGCGATCGGCTCGGCCGCGCTGATGGTCGTCACGCTGAACTTCGCGCTGAGTGGGGTCGCCGAGGATGAAGCCATGACAGTCGACCCGACCCGCCTCATTCAGGGGATCGTGGGTGGCATCGGGTTTCTCGGCGCCGGCGCGATCATGTCCCCGGGCGACAACGGACGCATCAAGGGCATCCGCAGCGGTGCCGCGATATGGGCCGTGGGGTCGATCGGGATCGCCTGTGGCCTCGGATATCTTAAAGAGGCGGCCTTCATCTCGGTGTTGATCTTCGTGGTTCTCAACATCTTCGATTGGCTTCATATTCGGGGTCAAGAATAGGAACTCAGACATGCCCGAAACATCCAGTTGCCTCGTTACCAAGCTATCTCACTACATGCCGCTGTCAGAGAAGGACGAGGAACGGCTTGCGAGGCTGGAAAAGTCCGAGCGCACTTTCCCCGCGGGACAGGAGATATATCAGGGGGGTGACGAGAATAGGAACCTCTATGTGGTCAAGCACGGCTGGGCTTTCAGCTATACGGATCTGCCCGATGGTCGACGCCAAATTGTCAAGATCCATCATCCGGGTGATATCATAGGGTTTCCGGATGTCGCCCTGAAACACGCGACGACAACCTTGCGCACGGTCGAGAACGTGTGCCTGTGCCCGTTCCCGAAATCCTCTCTCGACGAAATTCTGAGGAAATCGCCACGGCTTTCCGCGTTGCTCATCTCGATCGCGCTGAGAGATCATGTGGTGCTGATCGACGTGCTGCGCGCCATGGGCCGGATGAGCGCGCAGGAGCGGATCAGCTATATGCTGCTCGACCTGCTGGCGCGGTTGCGGATCACCAACCGCAGAATGACCGATACCTTTCGCCTGCCAATGACCCAGAGCCAGATCGCAGACTATCTGGGGCTGACCAACGTCTATATCAGCAAGACCTTCCTCCGCCTTGAGCGCGAAGGTTTCATCCAGCGCGATCAGGATCAGGTTCGCATCCTGAAAGAGAGCGAGATGATCGAGCTTACCGATTTCCATGATCGCTATGCCGAGATGGACACATCCTGGTTTCCACAGGACTGATCAGACGGCCTTTCAATCCAGTTGAAAGCCGGACCTCGTCTTCTCAGGCAGGCTTGTCCTGCGTCTGAGCGTGTAATGCGCCTGCACGTGGGAACTTAAAAGCACCAGAAGCGTTGCCGTGGAGGCTTCTAATAATCCTGTAAGCCACTGATTTATGGAATCTAATATCTCTATTTAACGCCCGGGGGTGAACGGTGGAGCTAAGGCTTTTCATAGCTTTGAGCGTGCTTGTCCTTGCTGCAGCAATTCCCGTAATCGGCGCCGCGATCTGCGGTGCCACCATTGCAATTCAGGTCGCCCTCCTGGCGCTTCGGCCATTAGGCGCCTGTCTGTCCGTTCATCCCTCTGCTGTGCCGCGGGACCCTGCCACTCCCTGGTTTTCGGTTCACATCGCCACCCATTGCGAACCGCCCCGCATGGTTATCGCCACGCTGCGCGCCCTGCTGGATCAGCAGTGGCCGACAGAAGGTTACGAAATCATCGTGATGGACAACAACACTGCCAATCCCGCGCTTTGGAAGCCGGTAGAACGGTTCTGCGCCACCCATTCCGGCCGGATCAGGTTCCTGCACCGAACCGGCGTGAAGGATGCCAAGGCCGGGGCGCTCAACATTGCGCTTGCGCATACTGACACGCGCACCACCCATATCGTGACCGTGGATGCCGACTACGTTGTCGCGCCCGATTTCCTAAAGCGCGCTGCCATCGCGCTGCGGCGGACGGGCGCGGATTACGTCCAGTTTCCTCAATCCTACACGGGCACCGCTCTCGTAGCGCCGGGCGTGGATGCCGAGCTTAAGGAATATTTCCGTACCAACGCCGCCAGTGCCGACGACGCCGAAGCTGTGCTTCTGACCGGCACGCTTTGCGTGATCTCGCGGGCGGCCCTTGTTGCCGCGGGCGGATGGACAGGCGCGGCCACGACAGAGGATGCGGAACTGGGCGTGCGGCTTTGCAATGCTGGCTTCTCTGGCCGTTTCATCAATCAGGTGGTCGGCAAGGGCCTGCTGCCGCTGTCGCTGTGCGACCTTGAAAAACAGCGCTATCGATGGTGCAGCGGCAATGTCCAGACGCTGACGCGCCATTCCCCCATCGTCTTCGGCCTTGCCAGTTCGCTTACGCTGGCCAAGCGGATCGCGATCTTGTCCCAGCTCACCGCTTGGGTCAACCTGGCGATGGTACCCTTCCTACTCCTGAGCGCGTGGCTGCTGACCGGACAGGATCACACGGTTCCAGCAACGCTGGCAGGCGGCGCCATCGTCCTGAGCCTTTGTGACATCATCATCCGCGTTTTAGCGCGGGCCTGGCGGGACCGGTTGGCTCCGGGGATCGCGTTACGCGCCCTTGCCTGCCGCATTGCCTTGGCCCCGCAATCGGCGAAGGCGACGTTTGATGCACTGACCGGCTGTCGGCTGAAATTCATCGTGACTGACAAGACCGGCAGCAGAACCTCTGCTGTGAGCGCGCTGTCTCCCTGCACACTGCTGATCTACATCATCGGCGTTCTGTTGCTTGCTATCGCGCAACCGCCGGATCCGATCGTCCTTACCGCGCTTACGGCACTGATGCTGCCGCTTCCGGCAGCAGTTCTCACCGGCAACAGCTTGCGCGCTTATCGCGACGCTGTGAGGGCGCAAACACAAGAGGCTATGGCATGAAATCCGATCCGCTCGCCCCACTCGTCGACATCATAATTCCCACCTACAACCGCGCGCATCTGATCGACAGCGCCATCCGCGCCGCGCTGGATCAAAGCTGGTGGAACATCCGTGTAACGGTGATCGACGATGCCAGCACAGATGTCACGGCGCAGGCGGTGGCGCCCTACCTTGAGCATCAGAAGTTCAACTATGTCAGGCTGGCGCGAAACGTCGGCACGGCACAGGCCAAGAACGTAGGCCTGTTGTTGACCGACGGCGATGCGGTCACCTTCCACGATTCAGATGACATCCCGCATCGCGACAAGGTGCTGCACCAGGTTCGCGTGCTGACCGCGCAGGACGTGCGCGCCAACGAATGCCTGAACTGGCGTCTTGCGGGCAAGCAGGGTGGGCAAAAGCTGGAGGTGAGTGCCGTCCTGACCCATCATGAACTGATCCTGCCAGACGGTCGGCGGGTTGAGATCCGGCGCGACCTGTCGCTGCTCGATGACGTGTTCCCGAACCTCCAGATGGGTTCGCAGGTCCCAGGCGAATGGACGCATATCAATTCGGGCCTCTTTCGCACCGACGTGTTTCGGCGCCTCGGCGGGTTCGAGGATTGCATCGAGGAGGACCGCGAGTTCCGCAACCGCCTGATCCTCAATGGAGAAGTCATCTGGATTGTGCCAGAACTGCTGCTGACCAAGATCGAGACGCCGGACAGCCTGACGCAATCGGCGGTGTCCGACTAT
>Ga0310345_10004944_pt1 | contig 11981 bp, 9 predicted proteins | sample HC15DNA20500_MG_FD_204667 | JGI IMG/M metagenome (GOLD analysis project Ga0310345, IMG submission 204667) | Marine microbial communities from station ALOHA, North Pacific Subtropical Gyre - HC15-DNA-20-500_MG | ecosystem: Environmental > Aquatic > Marine > Oceanic | place: Pacific Ocean: North...
GGCCGGGGCCTGGAGGGCCATCCCGATTTCCCTGAGAGAACCAACGTGAGTTTTGTTCAAGTGGTGGGATCGAATCAGCTGAAGATCCGATTGTGGGAGCGCGGCGTGGGACCCACCCACTCTTCCGGGACCGGATCCTGTGGTGCCGCCGTGGCGGCCATCCGGGCCGGGAAGGTCCGGTCTCCCGTCGAAATCAGCACCGAAACCGGTGCTCAGCAGGTCGAGTGGGACGGCCGGACGGAAATCCTTCTCATCGGGAGCACCCGGTTCGTGGCAGAGGTGATTTTTCACTGGGAGCAACAAGATGGCTGAGGGAAAGCCGAACCTGGTCGAGAAGATCCAGGGCGAAAGCCAGCAGATCATCGATCTTTTGCGTGCACTGGTGGAGCACGAGAGTCCCTCCAATAACAAGGAACGGGTGGATGAAGTGGGAGCTTTCATCACCAACTGGCTGCGGGAGCAGGGATTTGCTCCCCAGGTGCTTCCTCGCCAGGATGTGGGCGATATCGTCTGGGCGGAGTGGGGAAAGGAACAGCCCGGACGTATTCTGGTGCTATGTCACATCGACACGGTGTGGCAGACCGGGAGCCTCGAGCGCAATCCCTTCCGTGTCGAGGATGGGCGCATCTATGGACCCGGCATTTTTGACATGAAGGGGGGCGTGGCCTCCACCTTGAAGATTCAGGAATATCTGAATCGAGGCTGGATTTCCCCGGCCAAGAAAGTGCGTTTTCTTTACACCACCGATGAAGAACTCACCAGTTCTCACAGCCGGCCAGTCATCGAGGAATTCGCCCGGGAAAGTGATGCAGTCCTGGTCACCGAGCCACCGCTTCCGGGAGGAGGTCTCAAGACGGAGCGAAAAGGGGTGGGCAGCTATCTCCTCAAGATCCACGGCAAGTCGGCGCATTCGGGGGCGGAGCCGGAGAAGGGAATCGATGCCGTCGATGAGCTGAGCCGACGGATCGGTGAGATCCGTTCTTTGTCACAGTCCGAGCAGGGGACGACGGTGACGGTGACCCAGGTTCGGGGCGGAACGGCCATCAATGTGATCGCCGAATATGCGGAGGCGGTGGTGGACACTCGATTCTCCAGCAAGCAGGAGGCCGACCGAGTGGATCAGGCACTGCGCAACATGAAACCCGAGGTGGAGGGAGCTCGGCTGGAGCTGGAGGGGGGGATCGAACGATATCCTATGGTCAAGACCGATGGTTCACATGAGTTGTTCCTGACGGCCCGGGAAATTGCCGCCGAGCTGGGTTTTGATCTGGATGAAGGAGGCAGTGGGGGCGGGAGTGATGGGAACTTCACGTCGGCGCTGGGCATTCCAACCCTGGATGGAATGGGCATTCCCGGGGATGGCGCCCATGCCTGGCACGAGCATGTCCAGGTGGATCAACTGGCTCCCCGCATCGCCCTTCTGGCCCGCCTGATCGAGAGACTGTGACCAACAGACCAACAGACCTGAAATCTGAAATCAGAAGTCCTAAATCTGAAACCTGGGTTGTTCGGGTTCTCTGCGCGCGAAGTGCGCTTCTCCATGCGGAGCGGAGGCGACGCGTTTCTCCTCTCCGCGTGCGAAGCACGCTTCTCTTGACCCCTTAACACAGACCAACAGATCAGGGACCTCAACGATAAAAATGAAACGTGGAATGTGGAACGTGGAACCTGGAACGAGCTGGTCAAAGACCAGCGACTCCAGTTTGACTCTCAACACGAGTCTCAGTAACCTACCGGGCCGAAGTTTTGGAATCCGGATGATGCATAATAGAGAAAGAAGGATAAATACCGCATGGTTAGTGGAAAGATCGTAATACCGGACAATGGAGAAAAAATCACCTTTGATAAAGGCGAGATCCAGGTGCCGGACCACCCCATCATTCCCTTCATCGAGGGAGACGGTATCGGACGGGACATCTGGAAGTCCACCCGTCGGGTACTGGATGCAGGTGTTGAAAAAGCTTTTCAGGCAAGTCGTTCGGTTGCCTGGTGCGAGGTGTTCGCCGGTGAAAAAGCCAAGCAAAAATTCGATGAATGGCTTCCCGATGATACCGTCAAGGCCATCTCCGAATACGGGGTCGCCATCAAGGGTCCCCTGACCACCCCGGTCGGAACGGGAATCCGCAGCCTGAATGTCGGTCTGCGCCAGATTCTGGACCTCTACAGTTGTGTCCGGCCCTGCCGCTACATCCCCGGAGTTCCCTCGCCGGTTCGGGAACCTCAGAAACTCGACGTGGTGATCTTTCGAGAGAACACGGAAGACGTCTATGCGGGAGTGGAATGGCAACAGGGCACGCCGGAGGTAAAGGAGGTTATCGATTTTCTCAATACCAGGTTTTCCTCGGGGATTCGGGAGGACTCGGGAATCGGGATCAAACCCATCTCCATTTTCGGAACCGAGCGACTGGTGCGCCAGGCGATTGAGTATGCCGTCAGCCATGGACGACGACGCGTGACCCTGGTCCACAAGGGCAACATCATGAAGTTTACCGAAGGAGCCTTTCGAGACTGGGGATATGAACTGGCCAGGAGGGAATTCCCGGACGTCTGCATCGACGAAACCGAGTTGTGGGACAAACATGGAGGGCAGATTCCGGATGGCAAGATTCTGATCAATGATCGTATCGCCGATGCCATGTTTCAGCAGGTCCTGCTGCGTCCCGATGAATACGAAGTGATTGCCTTGCCGAATCTCAACGGAGATTACCTCTCGGACGCTTGTGCCGCCCAGGTCGGGGGATTGGGGATGGCGCCGGGTGCCAATATCGGCGACCAGGTGGCGCTCTTTGAAGCCACCCATGGGACCGCACCCAAGTATGCGGACCAGGACAAGGTCAATCCCAGTTCGTTGATCCTTTCGGGCCTCATGATGCTGGAGCATCTGGGATGGCAGGAATCAGCAGAGCTTATTTATTCCGCTTTGGGGGAGGCTATTGCTCAAAAGCGGGTTACCTATGATCTGGAGCGACAGATGGAGGGAGCAACTGTCCTGAAGACCAGTGAGTTCGCTTCGGCCATTATCGAGAACATAGAAGGGTAAAGGAGAATTCAATGCGATCAAAAGTGACGGTAGTGGGAAGCGGCAATGTGGGTGCGACCACCGCACAGCGCCTGGTGGATCAACAACTGGCGGACGTGGTGCTGGTCGACATTCTGGAAGGGATCCCTCAGGGAAAAGCCCTGGATCTTCTGGAAGCCGGACCGGTGGAAGGCTACGACTTTCAATTGACCGGTACCAATGATTATGACGACACCAAGGACTCCGACGTGGTGGTGATCACGGCGGGGCTTCCCAGGAAGCCTGGAATGAGCCGCGACGATCTGTTGCTGAAAAATGCCGGTATCGTCAAGCAGGTCACCGAGAACATCGTTCGCCACAGCCCGGAGTGCATCATCATCGTGGTCAGCAATCCGCTCGACGCGATGTGTCAGGTCGCCAAGTCGGTCAGCGGCTTTCCTCGGGAACGGCTCCTGGGAATGGCCGGTATCCTGGATTCCGCCCGTTTTCGAACCTTCATCGCCCAGGAACTCAACGTGTCGGTGGAAAACACCCACGCCTTCGTTCTGGGTGGGCATGGCGACACCATGGTTCCGCTGCCCCGCTACTCCACCGTGGCCGGTATTCCAATCACCGAGCTGATGCCGCCGGACCGGGTGGAAGCCCTGGTCCAGAGAACCCGGGACGGTGGGGCTGAGATCGTGGGACTGCTCAAACAGGGCAGCGCCTTTTATGCGCCCTCAGCTTCGGCCGTGGAAATGGTGGAAGCGATCCTGAGGGACAAGAAGAAAATTCTTCCCTGTTGTGTCTATCTCGAAGGTGAATATGGGGTTAACGATCTTTACGTCGGCGTCCCCGTGAAACTGGGTTCCAGGGGGGCCGAGGAGGTGATAGAAATCACCCTCAGCGACCCGGAGAAGGCCCAGCTCCAGCACTCGGTTGACGCCGTCGCGGAACTGGTGAAGGTTTTAAAAGAGAACAAAATTTTGAGTTAGAGCGCCAGTCCGCTACGCGGACTCATGCAATCGGCCGGACTTGGCGCGGGACTCCGTTCTTCATTTCGTGAAACGTGGAACGTGGAACATGAAACGCCCTGGTCGAAGACCAGCGGCCGAGGCGCCTCCCGCATTCCGTAGAGCCGCTCATAAGAGCGGCCGCTATAACTCTGGCCATGTGTAACGTGGAACCTGGAACGTGGAACGCGCTGGTCGCAGACCAGCGCTCCTACCCCTCCCCCCGAATGCAGTCCTCCAGACTCTCGCGTTCCCGGATCACCTCAAAGTGGTCCCGGTCCACCCAGACCTCCGGAGCCCGAGGACGGGTGTTGTAGTTGGAGGCGGCCACGAAGCCATAGGCGCCCGCGTTCATGACGGCCAGCAGATCCCCCGGGTCCAGAGGAGGTAAGCGGCGATCACGGGCAAAGAAGTCTCCGGTTTCACACACCGGACCCACTACGTCCACCACCATCGAATCCTCACTTTTTTGGTGGAGCGGACGGATCTCGTGATACGCCTGATAGAGGGACGGCCGGATCAGATCGTTCATGGCGCCGTCCACGATCAGAAAAGTTTTCTCATTGGCGGCTTTCCGATACAGAACGGTACTCACGAGAACGCCGGTGTTGCCGACGATATAGCGGCCCGGTTCAAAGAGGATTCGACGGTCGCCTTGATGCTCCGCCAGCAAATCGGCGTAAACGCTCAAGTCGGGCTCGTCTTCATCCTGATAAGGGATGCCGATGCCCCCGCCCAGGTCGAGATGCTCAATTTTAAAGCCTTTGGCCTCCAGTTCGCCGGCCACCTTCTGGAGAATCGTGAAGGCATCCATGAAGGGTTGCACATCCAGAATTTGTGAGCCGATATGAAACCCCAGGCCGGTGAGCCGAACCGATTGAGTTTCTTTTAAAAGCGCCGTGATGTGCTCGATCCGGTCCAGATCAATGCCGAACTTGTGTTCCCTCAGCCCGGTGGAGATATAAGGATGAGTAGGAGATTCCACATCGGGATTGACTCTCAGGGAGATGTCCGGAAACACACCCATTTCCCGGGACAGAGATATCAGAGTTTCTAGTTCTTCGACCGACTCCACATGCAAACTCAAAACCGACATCTCCAGAGCCATCTTCAATTCGTCCACGGTCTTTCCCACTCCGCTGAAGATCACACGGTTGGGATCGGCGCCTATCTTCATCAACCGAAATAGCTCTCCTCCGGATACCACGTCAAAGCCGCTTCCTTCCTCTTTGAGAAGACGCAGGATACTCAGATTCGAGTTGGCCTTGACGGCATAGCAGATGAGCGGATCGACACGCTCAAAGGCTGAGCGAAAAGATTGGAAGTTCTCGCGGATGGCATTCTTGCTGTAGACATAGCAAGGTGTACCCACCTGCTTGGCAAGGGTGGCGAGGGCAACGTCTTCGCAGTGGAGCTGCCCGTTTTGGTAGTGAAAAACCTGCGCGAGGGACATGGGCTGAAGGGCAGGATGTTAGCAGAGGCCCCTGGAAAGTTCTACTCTCCACCACAAAGACAGGGAGAGAAATTCACCACAGAGGCACAGAAGGTTTTTCACCACAAAGGCACAAAGACACCAAGCAGACTGTCCCAGGGCGTGCCGCCCTAAGCCAGGCTACGGTCGCCCCTTCGGAACGATGCCGTAGAAGTGAGTGTAGGGGTGCACCGAGTGCGCCCGCAGCAAGGACGTGCCGACCGGATTCGGCACCCTCCCACACTCCGGACTCGTGGAACGGGGAACCTGGAACGTGGAATGATTCCGGAGAGCCGCTCGCAGATCGGCCGCTACACGACGACGCCAACTGAAAGAAGGGCGCACGTTCGTGCGCCTTACCTGTGTTGGCTGAGATTGGATAGATGAGACAAAGGAAAATCATCTTCTCTGTGTCTTTGTGACCAGAAGGATGAGATAATTCGCCGCGGGAGAAACAGGGAATGGTGGAAAATTCATTTGATGTGGTCACGGGAGGAGCGGGTTTCATTGGCTCGCACCTTTGCCGGGCGCTGGTCGAGCAAGGTCGTCGCGTTCGCGTGGTCGACAACTTCGCCACCGGGCGGAGCGAGAACCTGGCCCCACTCCTTGAGCAGTATCCCGATCAATGTGAGGTCTGCCGGCAGGACATCCGTCAGCTGGAGGAGCTCAAAGCGGTCTGCCAGGGCGCCGCGACCGTCTATCACCAGGCGGCCCTGACCTCGGTTCAACAATCGGTTGAAGATCCCCTGGAATGCAACAGCGTCAACGTGGAGGGGACTCTCAAGGTCCTGCTGGCCGCCAGGGACGGGGGCGTTAAAAAAGTCATCTTTGCCACCAGTACGGCCATTTACGGAAACTCCGAGGTTCTTCCCAAGCATGAAGCAATGGCTCCCGAACCGGTGTCGCCCTATGCCGTCACCAAATATATAGGAGAGGTTTATGGCCGGGTCTTCTCGGACATCTACCAGTTCCCCACACTGGGGCTGCGCTACTTCAATGTGTTTGGACCCAATCAGGATCCCAAGTCGGAATATGCCGCGGTCATCCCACGCTTTATCACCCGGGCACTGGCGGGAAAAGATCCCATCATCTTCGGCGACGGGGAGCAGAGCCGGGACTTTATCTTCGTGGAGGATGTGGTGGCAGCCAACCTCAGGGCGGCCCGGTCGGACGTTCACGGGAAAAGCCTGAACGTGGCCTGTGGTCAACAGTGCACGTTGAATCAACTGGTCGAGGTGCTGGGCGAAATCGTCGGTCGGAAACTGACGCCCGATTATCACCCGGCTCGACCTGCCGAAGTTCGCCATTCGGTGGCCGATATTTCCCTGGCTCGCGAGCTGATAGGCTTTGAGTCTGCAATCTCACTTGCCGAGGGCCTGGGCCGGACGGTCCAGTGGTTTCAGAACCAGAAACTCGAAGTCTAGTCGCGATAAATCAGGGCAGGAGGAAAGAGCGGGTTATGGATTTAAGAGAGAAAATCACCACTCACAAGGTTGCAATCGGGCTGGTGGGTCTGGGTTATGCCGGCTTGCCGATGGCCATCGAATTTTCCCGCTCGGGTTTGACGGTCCACGGCATCGACACCGACGACGAAAAGGTCCGCCAACTCAACCGGGGCAAGTCGCATGTTCAGGATGTTCCGGACCAGGACCTTCAAAGCGTCATCGACTCGGGACACTTTCGCGCCCATTCAGATTATAAAGTGGTTTCCCAGCTGGACTGCGTCATCATCTGCGTGCCCACCCCTCTGCGGCAAACCAAGGATCCGGACATCAGCTTTATCATGGATGCCGCTCAGAACATCCGCACGCATCTGCACGAAGGGATGCTGATCGTCCTTCAGAGCACCACTTATCCCGGCACCACCGACGAAGTCCTGAAGGGGGAATTTCAGACGGAAGGTCTCGAGTTTGGAAAAGACCTGTTTCTGGCCTTCTCACCGGAACGGGTGGATCCGGGCAACCCGACCTTCAATACCAGGAACACCCCCAAGATCGTGGGAGGAGTGACGCCCGAGTGTACCGAAATGGCCCAGCTGTTTTACCAGCAGGCGACCGACGAGGTCATCGCGGTCTCCTCGGCGGCCACGGCCGAAATGGTGAAACTTCTGGAGAATACCTTTCGAGCCGTCAACATCGGACTGGTCAACGAAGTCACCATCATGTGCGACAAGCTGGGGGTATCGGTGTGGGAAGTGATCGAAGCCGCCGCCACCAAACCGTTCGGCTTCATGCCCTTTTATCCCGGTCCGGGACTGGGAGGACATTGCATTCCGATTGACCCTCTGTATCTTTCCTGGAAGCTGAAGATGCTCAACTACAACGCGCGTTTCATCGAACTGGCCAGCGAAGTCAACACTCAGATGCCCGAGTATTGTGTGCATCGAATCGTCGACGTTTTAAACCAGAACCAGAAGTGCGTCAACGGAACCCGGGTCCTGATGCTGGGGTTGAGCTATAAGCGCGATGTCAGCGACGTCCGGGAATCACCCTCCCTGGATATCATCCGTCTCCTGGAGGAGGGCGGGGCCAGAGTGGACTACTCCGATCCCTACGTGCCTGAGTTCCATATTGATGGGACCGAAAAAAAGTCCGTGACCCTGAGCCGCGAAGCCGTTTCCGAGTATGATCTGGTGGTGGTAGTGACCGACCACTCGGACCTGGACTACCAGATGATCCAGGAATCGGCCTCCTTGATTTTTGACGCTCGTGACGTCTTTCCCAGGACTCATGACAATGTAGTCAAGCTCTAGCGGTGAGCCGCTCTGATCCATTCGACCCGACAGCCCCCTCCGACGAGGGGTTTCGTCGCTGGATTTCCTTTGCCATCGGATTCGGGATCGTGGGCTCGCTCGTGTCCATCTCTGTTTCCTACATCTTTTTCGGAGTGGCCCTGCTGCTGTGGATCATTCACTGCATCATTTCGGGGAAGCTTCACCTGAAGGTTCCGCCCTTTTTTGCCTTTGTACTGGCCTTTGTGGCGGCATCGGTTGCCTCCATTATTTTTTCCAGTGATGTCTCAAACAGTGTCCCCAGCTTGAGGGAACACATTCGGTTTTTCTGGATCCTGATGATCTTCACCTATCTGGGACGCCGCCAGGCCGAAAGGATACTCAAGGCCCTTTTCATCGTGATGGGAATCAGCGGCGCCTACGGGGTGCTGCAGTATTTCTGGCTGTGGGAAATCGATCTCCTTCACCGGATCCAGGGCTTCATGGGGCACTGGATGACTTTTTCCGGGCAGCTGATGCTGTGTTCTGTCGCCCTGGGTGGGTACCTGCTGTACCGCCTGATCCCGGAACCCGCTGAAGTTGGGGAGATCCCGTCCGAGATGGCATCCCGGGGACCTTCCGCCCGGGTGGCGCCCTACTGGGTCTGGGTCCTCCTGTGGCTGGTGATGTCTTTAGCTCTGGTGTTGACCCAGACACGCAACAGCTGGCTGGGATCGCTGGCCGGACTCTTCCTGCTTCTTTGGGCGTACCGCAAGAGGTGGATGGTGCCGGGGCTGATTCTGGTGGTGGTTGTTTTTCTGGCCTCTCCCGAGGCTCTCAAACAGCGTCTTTATTCCGGCTTTGATCCTACTGATACCACCACTCAGATCCGACTGGAGTTGCTCAGAACCGGCCGCAATATCATTGTCGATCATCCCTGGACCGGCCTGGGGCCCCGCATGGTGCCGCGGTTGTATCAAGACTACAACGAGTCCGATGAGTTCCCGGCCTGGATTTACCAGCATCTGCACAACAATTTCGTGCAGATCGCTGCCGAGATGGGGCTCATCACCCTGGCCCTCTGGGTGGCTCTCTGGATTCGACTGCTCCGGGACTTTGTGTCCTTCGCCCGCCGACCCGCCACGGACGGATTCTCCACCTTCACGGCAATTGCTTCAATCGCCGTGCTGGCGGCCTTCTTGACGGCCGGACTGCTTGAGTATAATTTCGGGGACTCGGAGATACTGATTCTGCTGCTGTTTTTTATGACTGTTCCTTATGTGATGCATGACGGCCGGGAATAAACTGAATATTGCCCTGATGGGGACGCGGGGCATTCCTGCCAATTATGGAGGGTTCGAGACCTTCGCCGAGCAACTCTCTCACCGCCTTGTCGAACGTGGACATCGTGTGACCGTCTATGGGCGCTCCCACTTTGTGGATCCCCGACTGAACTCCTATCGGGGCGTTCAAATTCGTTCCCTGCCCTGTATTAGAACCAAATATCTGGAGACGGTTTCCCACACCCTGGTGACCACCCTGTTCGGACTCTTCCAGCCTTATGACGTGGTCTTGATGTGCAATGCCGCCAATGCCGCCTTTTGCTGGATTCCCAAGCTGGCCGGCCAGAAGGTGGTACTGAACGTGGATGGGATCGAGCGCTTGAGAAAAAAATGGAGTCCCATCGGAAAGTCCTATTATCGACTGAGTGAGTTCCTCTCCACCGTCCTGGCCGATTGCATGGTGACTGATGCCCGGTCGGTGCAGAACTACTACCTGGAGGAATACGGTGCGCGCTTTCCGTTTATCCCATACGGCGCTCCTGTAGAGAAGTCCCTTGAGCGTGACGAACTCGACAAGCTGGGAGTCACGCCCCACAACTATCTTCTTTACGTCAGCCGTCTTGAACCCGAAAACAATGCTCATCTTGTGATTCAGTCCTACATTGAGTCCGGGGTCCAGTACCCGCTGTTGGTGGTGGGAGATGCTCCTTACGGAAAGCGTTATATCAAACAGCTCAAGCGTCTGTCCGAGGGAAACAAGGTGGTCTTAACGGGAGCCATCTACGGCCGGGGATACCGCCAGCTGCTTTCTCACGCGCTTTGTTACCTGCATGCCACCGAAGTGGGCGGAACTCATCCGGCACTGATTGAAGCCATGGGGGCGGGAGGGCTGGTGCTGGTCAACGAGACGGCCGAAAACCGCGAGGTGGTGGGAGAGGCCGGCCTTTTTTGTTCCTTCAATGACCAGCCGGTCCTGGCCCGCCTGATTGCGCAGGTCTGCGCCGAGCCCAACCGGTACCGGGATTACCAGGAGAGGGCAGAGCAAAGGGTCCGGGAGTGCTACAACTGGGAGGACGTCGTCAACCGATACGAGGCCATTTTTTGCCAGCTGGTGGGGGATTGAGCGGCCTCGCTCTGCTCGCCCGCGTTCCACGTTTCAGGTTCCACGTTCCACGAAAAGAAGTGTAAGGGCGCGCCCGGCCGTGCGCCCGCAGCAAGGTCGTTGAAGCGGCCTTTCGGAATCGGCGCGGGGCTTCTTGCTTTCGTGAAACGTGGAACCTGAAACGTGGAACGCGCTGGTCGAAGACCAGCGTCCGAGGCGCCTCCCACACTCCAGACCGTTCTCCACGCGGAGCATCAGCGATGTGTTTTTCCACTCCGAGCATCAGCGAGGAGTTTCTCTGCGCGCGAAGCGCGCTTCTCCTGACTCCTGTCTTCTATCTTCTTTCTTCTCAGTCCCTCGATTCTATCTTGTCGCCATATTGACATTGCCTGGACAGGTTCTCTAGGCTAATCTGAGACCGTGAGAGGCGATGCTTCCTACCATGAGGCACGTCATCCCATCGGGGTGGTGTGCCGCCGCACCGGCCTCAAGCCCGATCTTCTGCGGGCCTGGGAGAAACGCTTTGGTGCTGTTTCGCCACTGCGCTCCTCGGGGAATCTTCGCCTTTATTCCGACGCCGACATTGAAAGATTGCAACTCCTTCACCAGGCCATCAAGGGGGGGCGCAGAATCGGCCAGATCGCCGCCCTGAACCCGCAGGAACTGGAAACCTTGGTGGCTGCAGACACCCAGAGCATGGCCAGCGTGAGAACTCTCAGAAGCCGGGTTCGACGACAGGAAATCGAGGACCGAATCACCAACTGTCTGGCTGCCATACAGGATCTGGATGCCCGTGAACTGGCGCTACAGCTGGAAGGTGCGGCAGTCGTCTTGAGTCAGCCTCAGTTTTTGAGCCGGGTGGTGGCCCCCTTGATGGAAAGAATCGGAGATCTGTGGAATCAGGGCTCCCTGAGAGTGGCCCACGAACACCTGGCGTCCGCAGCGGTGCGTTCCTTTCTAGCCGGCATGCTCTCCGAGAGCACGGCTTCTCGAGGGGGCCCCCGGGCGCTGATCTGTACGCCCCTGCATCAAAACCATGAGGTGGGCGCCTTGATTATCTCCGTCGCCGCGGCCTTTGAAGGTTGGGGCGTGACCTATCTGGGACATTCACTGCCGGCTGAGGACATCGCCGCAGCCGTCCTTCAAAAATCGCCTCGGGTGGTGGCTTTAAGCATCGGCTACCCTCCGGACGATCCCCGCTTGCCGGAACAGCTTCGAATGCTCAGTCGTCATCTGGGGGACGCGGTTCTGCTGGTGGGGGGGCGATCGGCAAAGGCCTATGGAGAGGTGCTGGCGGAGGTGGGCGCGGTTGTGGTCAGGGACCTTTCCCATTTTCGGGAGGTACTGAAGGAGCTTAGAAGAAGCGGCACCTGAGGTGCCTCCCCCTTTGGAGAGAACCATAAA
>Ga0310345_10004945_pt1 | contig 11980 bp, 10 predicted proteins | sample HC15DNA20500_MG_FD_204667 | JGI IMG/M metagenome (GOLD analysis project Ga0310345, IMG submission 204667) | Marine microbial communities from station ALOHA, North Pacific Subtropical Gyre - HC15-DNA-20-500_MG | ecosystem: Environmental > Aquatic > Marine > Oceanic | place: Pacific Ocean: North...
AGCTGATGCTGGGACCGAAACGGTGATTGCGTCACCAACGAATAGTACGAATCCACGGAGGTTAACGGTTGAGCAAAGGGAAGCGGTAAACACGTTGTCCCATCTGATCGAGACCGATGAGTTTCACGTTGCCTTGCTGCACGGTGTTACCGGGAGTGGAAAGACCGAAGTGTACGTCCGTATAGCCCGGACCGTCTGTGGGCGGGGTCGGCGAGTTCTTGTCCTAGTGCCAGAGATTTCATTGACTCCTGCATTGGTAGCTACGTTCGGAGAGGTGTTTCACGATCGAATCGCGATTCAACATAGTGGTTTGTCGAGTGGTGAACGCCACGACCAGTGGCATCGCATCCGACGAGGGGAGGTTGACGTTGTCGTAGGTACTCGTTCGGCTGTCTTCGCTCCGCTCGACAACCTCGGCCTAATTGTTGTCGATGAAGAGCACGACACGTCGTATAAACAAGAAGAGAGTCCCCGTTATCACGGACGGGACGTGGCGGTCGTACGGGGCCAACGTGCCAGTGCTCTGGTGTTGCTTGGATCGGCCACGCCGTCGATGGAGAGTTATTTAAATACGCGTGTAGGGCGTTATCAACGTGTGGTGCTTTCGCAACGCGTACATAATCGACCTCTCGCCACTGTGCGAGTTGTCGATATGCGAAAAGAGATCGCTAAATCTGGAACAGAGGTTGTTCTCAGTGGGCAATTGGTAGAGGCGTTGACCACCACACTAGGGAAAGGAGAGCAGGCCCTTATATTGCTGAATCGAAGGGGTTTTGCTACGGCGGTATTATGCAGACAATGTGGTCAGACCCTCGAATGCCCTAATTGCAGCGTTTCCCTCACTGTTCATCAGTCGGTCGGTCGAGCCAGATGCCATTACTGCAACTATGCTGTAGTCCGCCCTAAGAGGTGCTCCTATTGCGCGGGACCGTACCTGGAGATGGTTGGGTTTGGGACTGAACGGATCGAAAGTGAGATCAATGAGCGCTGGCCGAACGTCTCGGTGGCACGTATGGATCGCGACACCGTGCGTCGGCGCGGAGCGGCACTGTCACTGCTTAGTCGATTTGCAAAAGGTGATATTCAGGTGCTCGTCGGGACCCAGATGATTGCCAAGGGCCATGATTTTCCAAAGGTCACAGTAGTTGGTGTAATTTCTGCTGATGTCGGATTGGGTATGGCTGACTTTCGGGTCGCAGAACGGACATTCCAATTGCTCACGCAAGTAGCAGGACGTGCCGGCCGAGGGGATAAGCCGGGCGAGGCGATTGTCCAGTCTTTCTATCCGGATCACTATAGTATCAACTACGCTTGCCAGCAGGCGTACGAGCCATTTTTCGACGACGAAATTCGTTTTCGGACAGGCATGCGATACCCGCCAGTCGTATCAATGGTTAATGCAGTTGTGAGAGGCAGAACATCTCGGGAGGCGATGACTAATGCAGCTAGGTTGGCCGGTATCTTGCGCAGCGCCGGTGGAAATTTTAGCGTGCTTGGACCGGCTGAGGCACCGATCGCCCGTCTTCGCGGACAGCATCGGGCTCAGGTCTTCCTCAAGGGTGATCATCGCTCGGCTATGCGCGAGGGGTTGCGGAAAGCGCTAGAAGGTCGACCCGAATTGCGGCGGCGTGTAACAATCGATGTCGACCCGTTGAGTGTACTGTAGACAAACACCAGGGCTAGATGGAATGCGCAGATATTTAGGAATCAGGGGTGTGCGATGACTTCGGTGACCTCAATCGGTGTCGGTGTGAAGCACAGTAGAAAAATGAGTGCGGTGCCGAACGCGATTTTTCTCCGGGTGGGATCCAAGGGGATGTGGTCGTCGACTGTTTGAGGGTGACGAGGTCCGGAGATAATGAGCATAGAAACCATGAGGATGGCCCATAAGAGCCAGCTCCAGGAAGATACGACGGTAAGCGTGACGACTACGACGACGCCTCCGACGGTGATGAATGTGGATCGGGAACCAAGCATGGCATATGAGATGTGTCCACCATCAAGCTGACCAATAGGGAACAGATTAAACATAGTGGCAAGAAGTCCAAACCAGGCGGCGAACCCCATTGGATGAAGGTTAATGGAGTGTCCGGGAGGAGCGTCTCCCCAAATAAGCCATGACGCAATCTGGAACAGGGGAGGTTCGCCCAGGGTGAACCCGACAAAGTTATCTGGCAGAGGTACGATGCGCGATAGGCTTAAACCGAGAAAGAGCGCGGGAACCGCGACAATGAATCCAGCGATTGGGCCGGCGGCTCCGATATCAAATAACATCCGCTTTGTCGGAATTGGTTGGCGGATTCTGATAAATGCGCCAATCGTTCCGGTTGGTATTGGAGCTGGGAGAAAGTACGGTGGTGAGGCGTCGACGTCATAATATCGACACGCAAAGTAATGGCCCATTTCGTGCGAGCCGAGGATTGCTAGTATTGTGAAGCTATACCATGCTCCTTGGATGAACGAGATTTGCGGCACTCCGTCACTGAAATTGAGCTGGAACGCGGCATAGTGCAAGCTCCCCCAGTACATGGTGCTGGCGACTGTGGCGAGAAACAGTCCGAGGTGGAGCCATTTCCGGTTTGGGTGTCGGACCGTGGATGCCGAATCCCGGTGAGAAGCACGTGGCTCCAGATCGGGACCGCGTGACCATGGGGACGAAGAGATGACTATGCGGTCAGTCGGTTCGAAGGGCAAGAGAGTTCACCCCGGGGATCACCCGACGATGTTTTGAAGGTCCTTTCCTGGCTTGAACCGGATTGTGCGACCGGGTGGAATCCGGACTTCCTTTCCGGTACGCGGGTTACGTCCAATGCCTCGTTTGCGAGGTTTGACCTGAAAAACACCAAATCCGCGGAGTTCGATTCGCTCACCACGTTGCATCGACATGCGCATGGCGTCGAAGACAGCGTCAACGGCGACCTCGGATTTGACCTTAGTTATGTTGGCGGCCCTCGAAACCTTGTTGACAATGTCTACCTTGATCATGAGTCGTAATTTCCTTGGATTCTATAAAGATCATAGATACTGCAGTTTACGGCTGTCAAGAGCAAGAAATCCCTGGGCGGTGTGAGCGATGGGTGGACGAAGTGGTCGAGAAAAGCGGGTAGTCCTGGTTGGCCGCCCAAACGTGGGAAAATCGACACTTTTTAACCGTGTAGCTGGCACGCGCCGCGCTATCGTATCCCCGGATGCCGGAACCACTCGTGACGTACTGCGACAAACGGTTGAGTGGCTCGGGACAGAATTTGACCTTGTGGATACCGGTGGTTTGTTCGGCGTCAGTAATGACCCTTTGCATGCCGAGGTGACTGCGCGGGCGCTAAAGGCAATCGATAGGGCATCGGTGATCGTATTGCTCACGGACGGCCGGGAGGGACTGGTGCCGGCCGATACGGAGATTGCGACGGAGGCACACCGCGTTGGAGCACCAATAGTAGTCGCCGTTAACAAAGTTGATGATCGTCGTGCTCAAGACCAGATAGCGGAGTTCTACGAACTAGGCATCACTCCGCTTATGCCCGTATCCGCAGAGCATGGGGTAGGTGTTGGTGACTTACTCGATGCAATAGTAGCCTACTTGCCCAGGCGGTCGGTCAAGCAGAAGAGTCATGAACTTGAAGCATGGAATGAACTGAGCGGAAAGAGGGTCGCCGAACCTGAAATTAGTATTGCGATCGTCGGGCGTCCCAATGTTGGCAAATCCTCACTCGTTAACCTTGTCGCGGATGAAGATCGTGTTTTAGTTACCCAGTTTGCTGGTACTACACGTGATGCGATTGACACGTCCGTTCGGTGGCATGGACATCGACTACGGTTAGTTGATACGGCCGGAATTCGGAGACCAGGACGAGTAGCGCGCTCAGGTATGGTGGAGTCGGTCAGTGTAATCGTTGCTCGTCGTGCGTTGAAACGGGCAGATGTAGCGGTACTGGTGGTCGATGCAACGGTCGACGCCACGAAGCAGGATGCTGGAATTGCTGGAGAGGCGGAACGAGCCGGTTGCGGTATCGTTATCGCGGCGAATAAATGGGACCTTGTCAAATCCCGTGGGGCGGGTTTTTCGAAGGAATTTGATGAGAAGCTGCGAGACGAACTTAAATTTGCACAGTTCGCACCTGTCGTTCATGTTTCGGCTTTAACAGGCGAGAGGGCTCCGAAGTTGATTGCCAAGGCAATTGAAGTGGCCAAGGCGCGCACGGTCCATGTAGCTACTGGCGAGTTAAATCGTTTTGTCAAACAAGTGACGCGTAAGCATCCGCCGGCTAGTCCTGGCCGTAGGGAGGTACGGATTCTATACGCCACTCAAGTAACGGCTACCCCGCCAACATTTCTCTTTTTTACGAACGTTGCTACCAGGTTTCATTTTTCGTATGAAAGATTTTTGCGTAACCAACTAAGGGCCACGTTTGGCTTCCTGGGTACGCCGATCCGCCTCCGAGTGCGTGCCCGAAGGTCTGAGGGGCGTGACATCCGTCGAGAGTGATGGTCACCGTTCGACCGTTCAATCGCGGTGCTATACTGCCGAGTCGACACAGCGAACAGTCTATGGACCGTACGACAGACGTTCCGGAACGGGCATTGTTTAGGGCAGCGGAGGTTTGCGCGATTGCTAAAGTACAACCCTATGTTCTTCGATCGTGGGAGGGCGAATTTTCTAGACTAGGCACCACCCAGGGAGGGGGGCGGGTACGAGTCTATCGGCGCGCGGATGTTGAGCTAGTACTTGAGATCAAACGTTTACTTTATGAAGAGGGTCTAACCCTGGGGGCCGCTCGCCGCCGGCTGGAGAATGAAAACGAATCGAATTCTTCTGGCGATGAGCCCTCGATCGATGAGCTTGTTGGGAAGGACGCCCGTCAGCGGATCGACGAGGTAAAGCGAGGTTTGCGGTCGATTCTTGATCTCTTATCGGCGCATGGTGAAAGCGAGAGGAGACTCTTGGATGCGACTCCAAAACTTACTCCTAAGACTCAGAGAACTTCTACGTCAAAGACGTCCCGAAAGCGCCAACGTGTAGTAGTAGCGAAGAGGAAACGGCGTGAGACATAGGGCTTTGTAACCACATGTTCTATGTCGGCATAAATTGTAGTTTGCTGGTGCGCTGAATGTGGGAGTAATGTAATCCAGAGTAGACAGAGCGCCATGTTCAGTAAGGGTGTTGTTTCTTTATTACTTGGAAGTTTTTGAAACGTTGCTAGATGCAATCCTAATAGTTTCTGGTCTCTTTTTAAACTCGGGGCGTGGCGCAGCCTGGTAGCGCGCTTGACTGGGGGTCAAGAGGTCGGGAGTTCGAACCTCCCCGCCCCGACCATTTTTCTGGAGTAGAGAGACCTTTTGTAATTTTCCTTCCGACCTAGCTCACACGCCGTCATAGCACAGGGATGTCTGAACATCGAAACTAGCAGTGAAGCTTTGACTTTAATGGGCCGACCTACGTGCATGCGGCCGGATGTCGGAAACCGGCGCAGTAATATTTCGACTGAGTATAGTGACAGTTACTCGACGAGATATAACTACGGTATGCGCGAGACGTAAACACAGGAAACGAGATCGGATGACGCGTCTACGTAGATTATTGCTGGTTTACGGATTAGCTTTGACGATATTTCCGCTAACCGCCGCGAAAGAGAATTGGCCACAGTTTCGTGGTCCAACGATGAACGCCGCGGTAGGGGAAAACCCGAATCTACCGGTACGGTAGAGTCAGACCGAAAATATCGAATGAGTCTCTGAAATCCCTGGACTTGGATGGTCAAGCCCAATCGTTTGGGACCAACGGATCTTTCTAACGACGATGGTCGCGGCCGGTGAATTCGAGGAACCGAAACCTGGGCTCTATGCACCACGCGGCCGACCAGAACCACCACAGGTGGAATAAGACTGGCGGATTTACTGCCTGGACTTAGAAACGGGTGACGTTCTCTGGCAACGGTCGGTGGAACTCAACGTTGCAGAATTTCCTAGACACATGAAGAATAGCTATGCGTCGGAAACACCAACCACGGATGGTGAATACGTGTATGCACGGTACGGGGATCTGGGTCTTTTTGCCTTCGATATGGAAGGTAACGAGGTCTGGAGAGACTCGATTCCATTCAAGCGGACAAGGTCGGACTGAGGTTCAGCCTCTTCACCCGTATTGTATGAGCAGCAGCTAATAGTTCTTTACGACAACGAAGAAGAGTCCTGGATAGCCGCTCTTGATAAGCGTACAGGCGAAGAACTCTGGCGCACAGCCCGTATGGAGGTGTCAAGCTGGGCGACCCCGTATATCTGGCAAAATGAAGTCCGTACCGAAATCGTTACGTCTGGTAGGAATCGGATTCGCTCGTACGATCTTGACGGCACATTGTTGTGGGAAATGGACGGTCAGATGTCATGGACGTCCATCGCAACACCCCTCTCAGGTCATGGACTGGTGTACATTAATTCTGGTTACTTCCGAGACGAGCACCGACCTGTGTATGCGATTCGACCCGGTGCGGAAGGGGATATCTCACTCAGCGATGGCGAGCAAGCGAACGACTATGTCGCTTGGTACCAGCCAAGGGCTGGGAACTACAACACGTCGCCTCTAATCTACGGCGATAGTTATTACAGTCTTTTGGACAGAGGGTTTTTCGAGAGCTACGACGCGTTGACCGGCGAGCCCGTTTACGACAGGCAGCGAATCAGTGTTGGGTCTACCTTCACGGCATCACCGTGGGCGTACAAAGGTCTGATGTTTGCGTTGAGTGAACAAGGTGATACCTATGTAATCCTGGCTGGGAATGAGTTTAAGGTTCTCGGTGTGAACAGTCTCGGCGAGATGGCGATGGCTTCCCCCGCGATAGTTGGTGACCGGCTCCTCATCCGGACGCGCTCCAAACTTTACAGCATCAGGCAGTGAGGCTTATCCAGTCGTCGCCTGATTCGATCATGTGAATGGCGCTGTCTGATCTGTTAAGCGGATCTGTTAAAAATATTTCGTCGAACGGGTCGAGCTCATAGAGCGCGCAGTGCACAATGGACGGGGGGCCGTACGGTAGTAATGCATCTTCACGACGTGCGGTAAAGACCTTTCTGTATTCGAGCAAAAATGGAGGTTAATGATGCGGTGGTACCGGTTAGCGGTGGTCGTCGTGATCGGAACCGCTCTTTGGTTCTCTCCTATTCCATCTGAGGTGAACCCGCGCGCGTGGGAACTCTTAGCGGTTTTCGTAGCCACGATCGTTGGGGTCATTCTACGGCCTATACCGATGGGTGCTATGGCGTTCGTTGCTGCTTCCTTTGCGGTGCTGTCTGGGACTCTGACTATCACGGAAGCAACAGCCGGATTCGGTAGTACCGTAGTCTGGTTGGTCGTTGCTGCTTTCTTTATCGCCACAGCGTTCATTAAAACGGGACTTGGTATTCGCATTGCGTACCACTTCATGAGGCTCTTGGGCAAACGGAGCCTGGGTTTGGCATACGGGTTAGTGGCTACCGATCTGGTCTTGGCACCGGCAATTCCCAGTAATACGGCTCGGGCTGGTGGTGTCATCTTTCCTATTCTCAAATCTCTCTGCACATCCCTTGGCAGTGACGTGGCACTGGGAACGCAGGGACGCATTGCTAGTTTCCTGACGTTTACCAGCTACCAGGGGGTTGTGGTTACTAGCGCGATGTTCCTCACCGCGATGGCGGCAAATCCCCTCGCGGCGGAGTTAGCGGCACAGCAGGGAATTAAAATTTCTTGGGGTCTGTGGGCACTAGCGGCGTCGCTTCCTGGTGTTCTTAGTCTCTTGCTCGTTCCCTTTCTAATCTTCCGCTTGTATCCCCCGGAAATTACTCGAACCCCAGAGGCTCAGGAACTCGCCCGTAAACACCTTCAGCAAATGGGAAGCATGAGTAGAGAGGAACGTATTCTTCTGACAGTTTTTATATTACTTATGGCGCTTTGGATCTTCGGTGGCTTCTTGGGAGTAAACGCGACGGCTGCGGCCATGGCCGGTGTGGGCACGATGCTGATTACCGGCACCTTGGATTGGGAAGATATCCTCAAAGAGCGGCGCGCGTGGGACACTCTGATTTGGTTCGCTGTGCTAGTTATGATGGCCAGTCAACTGGGCGAGTTGGGTCTTCTTTACTGGTTCAGTGACCGCGTATCTGGCGTATTAGTGAGTGGTTATTGGCTTCCTAACTTTCTGGTCCTGATCCTTGTATATTTCTACTCGCATTATCTTTTTGCCTCTAATACAGCCCATGTAAGTGCCATGTACGCGCCTTTTCTCGTGCTCGCGTTGGCTGTTGGGACGCCACCCCTCTTAGCCGCTCTTGTCTTAGCCTTCTTCAGCAACCTTTTTGCCTCTATCACCCACTACGGCACGGCGGCGGCTCCTGTTCTATTTGGATCGGGGAACGTGGAAATCGGTACATGGTGGAAGTTGGGTGCCCTTATTAGTGTAGTGAATATCACGATCTGGTTGGGAGTCGGGAGCCTGTGGTGGAAATTTCTTGGACTGTGGTAATGGTGGAATTCGCTAAACCCTGGTGTTTGCGACCTTCGGACACGTTTTTTAAAGGTGTGAACTTACGGAGCCAAAGACGGAATCTTATATAAAAACCTGCTGGGTAAGACGAAGTGCCTCGGTGAATAAAACCCGTGACTGTTGAATCGCCTCCCCTTACTGTAATTCGCTAAAGTCGACGTTTCGTTCCGTAAACGCCGCCGTGGCCAACCGTCCGGCATTCACTGCTGCGGGCCAACCGGCATAGAACGTAACGTGGAGAATCACCTCAGAGATCTCTTGTGGCGTTACACCATTTTCATCGAGTGCGCGATTGATATGTACTCGGAGCTCGTTAGTTGCGTAGAGTGCCTGGTTAATCGCAATCGTGATTAGGCTCCGGTCACGTTTGGATAGCAGTGGCCGTTCCCAAACATCTCCGTAAAGTAGGCTATTGCGTAATTCACCAAGTCTTGGTACTGCCGCATAGGCGTCACTCAGTGAACTTGGAGTCGATGCCATTCTTCCTGACCGTGAGCGCGGTAGGGTGCTAAGCAAGAGACTCCGTTCCTCAAATGTCTCAGCAGCGATCAGTGATGCCTGCACGCCGGTGGGCCAGCCAGAATAGAACGTGACGTGTAGGATAATTTCAGAAACCTCTTCAGGCGTTAACCCGTTGTCGAGTCCACGCGGTATATGGATTGCCAGTTCTTCACGCGCTTGCGCCTGGAGTACGGCGATCGTAATCAGACTCCTGTCGCGTTTCGATAGTTGTGGGCGTTCCCAGATCTCTCCGTAGACGACGGAATTGCGAAGTTCTCTTAGATACGGAGAGCCGGCATAGATGTCGGGTGGCGGCAGGGTCGACAACTCGACCTCTTGTACAGTGGCCGCTCGCGAGGTGTCGGAACCACAACCGATTACGAAGATTAAGATTGTGACGGTGGTGACGAGCAGGAACGCTGTGGAGAATTGAATGGTCGCTTTCATTATTTGTACTCCTCATGGTGCCTGTTGCGTATCCGTTTGCGTTGACGGCATCTGCGCGTTGAGCTTATCTATGAATGCATAGGTCAGAACGTTCCGTTACACAATGAGCAATCTTGTGTTCATGTTCTGTAAACCGAGTTGTAACGTTACGCACCACTACGTTAGCCTGAATGACTGACTGGTTGTCCTCGTCGGATGTATTCCGTCCCAAAAAAAGCACGTAGACTTGAGTTTATCAATCCTTACAATTACGAAGAGGTCGATTTCGTGTCGGGTCAGAATTCTGCAGCGATACCCCGAGTTAAGCTAATTGTGATATTTCGATGAAGGTCACCGTTCCGTCTCGGACGCATCTACAAAAATCAGTTGTTGTAAGTTCAGGTAACCAAGATAAGTTTCAGTTTGATGGAGGTTACCCTCGTTCCAGTCGAACTGGTAAGTCGTGACACTTACGCCTAGCGAGTCAAGGCTCTTGCCATATTCCGCCTCGTAAAGGTCCAAGGCGCTCCTCAGTTCTGCATGCAGGCTGTCTGGAATCGACCGGTGGCCTTCTCCATAGCGTGTGTCCGCAATACGGTTGAAGGTCGAAAAGATACCAGAGCGCTCTAACTCTGATGTGATATTCGTGGTGTCTGTTCCGGTGCCGTGATAACGGTACTGCCGACGGTTCCAACGCAGAGTCTCATTGAATGCTTTCTTTGATGGGTAGGTATGGCTATACATCGGAAAGTCTGAAATTAGTGGTTCTATTTCAAGTTGCAGTGTCGAAGAAACTAGCTGTTGAATGATGAAGAGCGCGACTACGAATACCTGGAAAGGGCGAAGAAGTGTGCGCGTCGAACGGAGCTCGAGGATTGTTCCGTGAGGTTGTTCGCACCATTCCCAGGGCAGAAATGCGAAAAGCAAGCCCCACCAGGGAAACCAGTATACGCCCTGGAATAAACCCCAACCTAGAAATAGGCTGGATGCGGCGGCGGCAAAGACAAGTCGGATTGCCGGCCTTTTTACGAACACAACGGCCACGATACTAGCCTCGACACAGATTGCTGCGAGGGAGAAGAGGATAGAAAGTGCGTCACTTGTCGCGATGCTGAGTCCCCAGTCGACGCCGCTCTCCTGGACGTCCGTGATGAAGTGATATCGGACTGCCCCGTCGGTTATCCAAGCAATGCCTGAATTTCTAAGTTTTGCCACGGCTGCAGCCAAGAAAGCGATGCCGAGCGTCAGCGACGGCCACCAAAGGGCAAACCCAAAACTGATGCGTGATTCATCTATTAGCTGGGAACGTTCTTTGTCGAAGAGAATTCTTAACGAGGGTGTCTGTTCCCAGGGAACGGCAAGTAGACCGATTGCCGTGACTAATGGAAGGCCCCAACTGTGTGAGCTACCCCCTATAAGTTGTACGAGTACGTGACAAGTAAGACCGGCCGTGAGCAGTGCGTAGGTTTTACGCCCACCGATCCCACCAAGGAAGAGAAGGGCCAACACGATGATAGACCCATCAAGTGTAAGCCAACGTACAGGCTCGGTCGCCAACCAGTGGACCCACACCCAGTCAGCGATTGGACTTGAAGTGCGATGCAATTCGATCGGAAAAGTAGACCAAGATCCGGTAAGGTCTTGACTAACAGCATAAACAAGATATGCGGCGTATGTGATACGCACGAACCCCAAAGTGCGCCCTGATATTTTAGGAATACCGCGAAATAGAGATTCCCACACTAAGCTGTGTGTAGATGATCTGGTTCGGGTAAGCGCCGACACAATCAGCAGCGCGAAAGAACCCATTGGGAGGCCAACAAGTAGTGCCAGCAGTACATTCTGTCGCGTGTGGCTGGGCGACTGGTTATGAACCTCGAATGTAGAACGGTCGATGTGGTGGGTATCCCTGACAGCCGAGTCTCTGACCAGAGCCGCTACGTTTTCGACGCTTGTGTCTCGCAGGACATAAATCCAAGTTCCCTCTTCATTGATGCTGGATGGCACGAGGTTATAGCGTGATTCCAAGACGTGGCGACGTCCTTCATCAATTGAAATGTTCCAGGCTACGTTCACGTTCGGTTGTGGGCGCGGGAACAAAACGAATTCGGCGAGGAGAAAGAGCAGAACGACACATACAGCAGAAACGAGGCTCCACGAACGCCAGAAACCGTGAATATGTATGTTCATTGACTTTACTATTCTCGGTTTTCCGGTTTGGCACACAACCAGGCGGGCAACTTGCGATTTGAAAGGGTTTTACCTGGCTTGCAAGTTACGTAATGTCGCCGGAGTCTAGGTTTTACCCTGGGCATCAGTCTTAGGGTACGGGTGTACGATGGCTCATGCTATCGTAGCGAGGACTGGATGTCTTGAACGGATCGGCATGGGCTTAATAATGAACCGAACGATACTAACGTCACCGGGGAGATTTGTGGCATGCGGAAATTTATTGGTTTAATTGTCCTCCTAACAGTTCCCCCTGTTGTTGGTGGCGTATTGAGTGCTCAGACGGGGCGTTCGTCTAACGGCCAAGCATTGGA
>Ga0310345_10004946_pt1 | contig 11975 bp, 10 predicted proteins | sample HC15DNA20500_MG_FD_204667 | JGI IMG/M metagenome (GOLD analysis project Ga0310345, IMG submission 204667) | Marine microbial communities from station ALOHA, North Pacific Subtropical Gyre - HC15-DNA-20-500_MG | ecosystem: Environmental > Aquatic > Marine > Oceanic | place: Pacific Ocean: North...
CATAACGTAGTCGGGTTCTGGCTATTTCTCCCCTTATTAATCATTGTTCTAAGCGGAATCGTAATCTCCTATCAATGGGCTGGAAATCTTATGTATCGCGCAGTGGGTGAACAGCCACCGGCCTCTACTTCGCTACGAGCATCGTCCGGGAACGAACTTCGATCTGCCGGGTCAGGGCCTTCCCCTGTTGCACAGTGCAGCTATCAAACACTCTTCAACCGAGCTTCTGAGGAAGTGTCTGATTGGAAGAGCATTACCCTCGAACTTCAGGACTCTAATCACACACCAGTTGTCGTCCTGGTCGACCGAAGCCTTGGGGGTCAACCATCAAAACGGCTAGACCTCATATTCGCAGGTCCAAATTGCAAGGACTACGAGATTGGCGGCTACCCAACTCAAAGTCGGGGACAAAGATTGCGTAGTTGGCTCCGATACGCTCACACCGGTGAGGTTTATGGAATCGTTGGCCAGACTGTAGCCGGCCTAGCCTCACTGGGTGGCGGCATCTTGGTATGGACCGCCCTGGCCCTATCTTGGCGACGATTCATCAAACCATAAAGGAAAAGGGCCAGAGCGGAAAACCACCTTAGCCCTTCCAGACTTGGTCGGGATGACTGGATTTGAACCAGCGACCCCCTGACCCCCAGTCAGGTGCGCTACCAAACTGCGCCACATCCCGCTATTAAAACCATATCCCTGAAGTTTTCAGCGCCGAGTGCGTGTTCGCTTGACCTTCTTAGCCATCCGACGACTCGTTGTCTTTTGACGGCTTCGCTTCGTGGACATTGATCGCCCCGAACTCCCTACATCCTTACCAAGCATCTCAAGAATGCTACGAAGGCCCGTCTCTATCTCGGTCAACTGCTTTTGTAATGCAGAAGCGGATTTAGCAGACACCGCGCCATTCTCTTCACCTTCATTTAGAAGAACCTGCTCCTCCTCCAAACGACGTCTGGCGCCTGCTAGAGTCAGCCCTTCATGAAAAGTTAATTGCTTTATGCGAAGAACACGATCAACATCGGAACGACGATAAACACGAGACCCGCTTCCTTTTGCCTTACCAAGATCGGCAAATTCTTGCTCCCACGATCGCAAGACATAGGGTTTAATTCCAACGATCTGACACACCTCTGAAGATCTAAAAGAAGGGCGCCTGGGAATTTTGATTGATTCACTGCCGTCCACTGTCGAAGCCTCAGAGCTCAGTATAGCATGCAGACATACGCTACTTTTGACGCCGCCTCACATGCAAACGAATCGGTGAACCCTCGTAGCCGAAGGCATCCCGGAGTCTATTTGTCAGAAAGCGAACATAGGAAAAATGAAAGCTGGTAGCAACATTGGTGAAGCAGACAAAGGTCGGTGGAGCCACGGCCGATTGAACCGAGTAGAGTATCCGCACCTCTCTTCGATTAGGACTCACCGGAGGATGGGCCGCAGTCACTTTCTGAAAGAATCTGTTAAGTTCGCCTGTTGGTATGCGGTGTTGCCTAGCCTCGGATACCTTGTCAATGGCCTCAAGCAGTCTCGGCACACGCTCACCCGTCAGCGCTGAAATATGTAAGAAGGGTGCGTACTCCATAAACTTCATCTTACGTTTAGCTAACTCATCGAACTCACGCACTCCCTCTTCACCAATCCCTTTCATAAGGTCCCATTTGTTCACAGCAATGATGACACCGCATCCAGCTTTATCAGCTGACCCGACAATGGCAGCGTCTTGGTCGGTAATCCCTTCTTGTGCATCAACAAGAAGCACCGCAACATCCGCCCGTTCAATAGCTCGTTTGGACACAACCACGCTAACCGACTCAATCTTGCCGCCCTTTGCGACCCGACCCGGTCGCCGAATGCCAGCGGTGTCCACGATACGAAAATGCCGGCCACGCCAGACCAATAATTCGTCTACAGCATCACGAGTCGTACCCGGACGATCGCTGACCATAACCCGGTCCTCACGCAACAATCGATTCACCAGTGAGGATTTTCCGACATTCGGCCGACCGACAATCGCCACTGCGGTCTCCTTTAACTCCTCCGCTGTTTTAACTCCTGAGCTGCTAAGGGAGCGCCCGGATGGACGTTTGTTCTGAAGTAATCGGACCACGACATCTAGAAGATCGCCGGTTCCGGTTCCGTGCTCTGCGGACACTTCCGTGATCAAATCGAACCCTAATTGAAAAAACTCAAGACCTCGGTTTCGTGCACGCCGAACATCGAGCTTGTTAACCGCCAAAACCACTGGAACTCCGACCTTTCGCACTAAATCCGCCACTGCTTGGTCGGGTGGCACCAGCCCTTCCCGTGCATCCACGACAAAAACAATCACATCGGCAGAATCAATCCCAAGCTGTCCCCGCTCGAGCACTTTGAGCTCTAGCGGATCATCACTCGCACCGAAGATCCCACCAGAATCAACTAGGCGAAAGCTGACCCCACACCATTCTGCATCCTCGGCCACTAGGTCTCTGGTGGTCCCTGGTGTCATCGTCACAATCGCCTTTCTCGACCTTGTAATCCGGTTAAAAAGAGTAGATTTACCAACGTTCGGTCGGCCAGCGATTACGACTGAAGGAAGAGCTCCTCTCCGTTTAGTTGCCATGGCAATAGTGGTTAAGAGTAAGAACAGTTAGGTCTTTACTTGACAGTGTAAGTCACCATATTTATGATAGTTACACACTGTAGTGAGTTCATAAGTCATGATTAAAGTAGACATAGTAAACAGGGTTTCATCGACTGCAGGGATTACCAAAGTAAAGGCCGAAGTTGCAGTTGACGCCGTATTTGAAGCAATGCGTCGGTCGATGCGACGAGGGGAAAGAATCGAACTCCGCGGCTTCGGGGTCTTCCAAGTGAAGCCTCGTAAACGCGGTATCGGGAGAAACCCTCGTACGGGCAAGGAAGTTCGAATTCCCCCGGGCCGAACCATCCGATTCAAACCGGGCAAGGACCTACAGAACATCGGCGTCTTACCGCCGGCACCCACGTCTTGACCTCCGCTTGGGATGATTCCCCCGCTCCACTAGACTCCTCTACTAATTCAGGCGGAGAGACAGAATCGCCGTTCAATACCACTGCTACCGAGCAAGGTCAGGGAGGACAGCCTCGCCCCTATCTCCACCTGCTCCTATTTCTCCTCACATTTGCTACGACCACTCTAGTCGGGGGCTGTCATTACCAGGCCTTCGTCTCAGATTTTGGGGTCCTGGAATTAGACCCCAGTTCTCTACTGCACCCTCAGGGACTCTGGTACAGTATGACGATTCTCTCAATCCTAGGCGCCCACGAATTTGGCCATTACCTGACCTGCCGATACTACGGGGTTAGCGCCTCATTACCCTACTTTATCCCAGCACCGATTTTACTTACTGGGACCCTCGGCGCTTTCATACGAATTCGTGGACCAATCAAAACCAAACCGATCCTCTTTGACATTGGTGTCGCTGGGCCTTTAGCTGGTTTTGTCGTGGCCGTGCCCACACTGGTCGTTGGCCTAGGTCTCTCCCGCCTGACACCCTTACCTCCTGATTTCTCTGGCCTTTCCTTAGGCGAACCACTTCTGTTCCAATTCGCCTCATGGCTAATTTTTGGCACCGTGCCAGAGGGCTACTCTGTAAATCTCCATCCAATGGCCTTCGCCGCATGGTTCGGATTACTCGCGACTGCTCTCAACCTCTTTCCGATCGGTCAACTGGATGGTGGCCACCTTACTTACGCGGTATTCGGAAAGCGATCTACGCTCATCACACTCAGCATGCTCTGTATCACGGTCCTACTAACCTTCTGGTCTAGGAGTTGGGTCGTCTGGACCATCTTGCTTACTGTGATGCTGATTGCCTTCGGCCCGCGCCATCCTCCTACACTTGACGAGGACTTGCCGCTCGACCGGAGAAGGCGTGCTGTCGCGTTCGCAGCCTTGCTCATACTTATCCTCTGCTTTACACCAACACCACTTGAACCATTGGACCTTATTGAGCAGCCATGATTCACAATCGTAACTAAAAACACGCGCACTCTACTCATCCAACAGACACTGGGTCAACATCGACACTAATTCGCCGGCGAATCCGAGGGAGTTGGTTGAGTGCGGCCTCAACGACCTCACCTAGCCGAGTCCGATGATCTCCTTTTGCAAGGATTTGCACGCGATGTTGCCCTTTTAATCGACCGAGAGGTGCAGGAGCAGGTCCAAGAATCCATCCTGCGTGACCTCTGTGCTCAAGTGCCTCCACAAGCTTAAACCCATCACGCATTGCTGCAGCCTCACTAGGGCCTCTCACGATAAGATTAATCAATCCTAGAGTTGGGGGATAGCGCATCGCTTCACGAAATCGAAGTTCCTCCCGATAAAACTCTTCGTAGTTCTGCAAGCATGCATGTCGGATGCTGTAATGAGTTGGATTTATTGTCTGCACAATCGTTTCACCGGGTCGAGATCCTCGACCCGCCCGTCCTGCCACCTGCGTAAGTAATTGAAAAGTCCGCTCCCCCGCACGAAAATCAGCTACGCCCAACCCAACATCTGCCGACACCACTCCTACGAGGGTCACTTTAGGGAAATCGTGCCCCTTCGCAACCATCTGAGTGCCAACCAGTATGTCAATCTCGCCTCGTCCGAATCGTGTCAGCACTTCATCCGCGGCTCCCCGATGGGCCATGGTATCTCGATCCATACGGGACACTCTGGCTTCAGGACAGTGCTGGCGTACCTCAAGTTCGACTCGTTCAGTACCAAGTCCAGAGAATTCAAGATATTCACCTTGGCATATCAGACAACGAGTTGGCACCAATCGGGAATGGCCACAGTAGTGACAACGAACTCGCCCACTTGTTCGGTGTATCGTTAGCGACACGCTACAATTCGGGCACTCCGCTGTGCCACCGCATTCGCGGCAAAAGACCGATGCTGCAAATCCTCTTCGATTCAGTAAAATAATGACTTGCTCATGACGGTCCAGCCGATCGCGTATCCCGGTTGCTAATGCGCGGCTCAACACTACCTCTCCCCCTTGCTCGGCGAACTCCTCCTTCATATCAACAATTTGCATGACTGGAAGCCCTTGGCCCGAGATTCTTGTCGTTAGGGTAATTAGCTCATACCGACCTCGAATCGCATGGTGATAACTCTCAAGTGACGGTGTCGCAGACCCAAGCACTACAAGAGCTCCGGCCTGCTTCGCCCTCATTATTGCCACATCACGGCCGTGATATCTTGGAGTCTCCCCCTGTTTATAGGAGCCGTCGTGTTCCTCATCCACAACAACCAGTCCAATATTGTCCATTGGGGTAAAAACAGCAGAGCGGGTGCCAACCACAAGATCCACTTCGCCCGCACGTATTCTGGACCATTGAGCATGACGCTCCCTAGCCGACAAGCCGCTGTGCTGAATAGCCACGCTTGATCCAAAAAGACCACGAAATGCTCTAGCCGCAGCTGAGGTCAAACCGATTTCTGGAACGAGAATCAGCACCCGTCTTCCAGAACGCAATGCTGCCTTGGCGAGCCGAAGGTAAATCTCAGTTTTGCCACTTCCGGTGATGCCATGCAAAAGAGCGGTTTGAAATCGCTCCGTGGAAAGTAGGGACAAAAGGCGCGCCAACGCCGCTTCCTGTTCGGACGTCAGTTGAAACTCAGCCTTCGAAGCAACAGGGTCAGTAATCAATTCATCTCCAGCTACCGGCTTATTCGTTACCCTCACAAACTCCATGTCAGCCAAACGTTTGAGCGTGGACACTGAAACACCGCATTCATTGAGATCGCTCTGACTGAGCCCTTCGCCCACTTCCGTCAATGCATCGAGCGCAAGACGCTGTTTGGGACCGAGCCTCTTTGATGTTGTTGAACTCAGGTTGCCAGGGTCTGCGCAGGCATGGCTTCGTCCCTTGGCTGTCAAAGTGAAATGACGATACATCCGAGGTCCTAACCTCCTACCCTTCGGTAAACCTACCTCTAAGACCTGACCCGGACCACAGAGGTAATAGTCCGCCGCCCATAGAGCAAGGTCCAGGACAGCTTGAGGAAGAAACGGTTGATCGTCGACCTGTTTCAGAATGTCTTTGATCGCTCGGTCAGAAGCCAATTGAATCGGAACGTCATTCTGAATGACGTAACCAATCATTGTCCTTGGGCCTAGCGGGACAGAAACCCGTGACCCAATTGGGGGCATCGGCGACCCATCTGGAACGCTATACGTTAGAAGATTACGTAACGGTACCGGAACCGCCACCTGCACTAAACGAGGCACGGCTAAAGGATATCAATTACCTGAGCAAGACCAATATTTACGACTTGAGGCTACAGTCCTCTTTCAAGAAGACCACGGACCCTCTTCATATCTTCCCACACCTCTCGCTTACCTTTAGAGTTACGTAACAGGTAAGCAGGATGAAATGTGGGGATAAGAGTTGCGCCACGATATTCGTACTCACGTCCTCGCAGTTTGGAAATTGGCGTGTCATTTCTTAGAAGCGTTTTGGCCGCAAACGCACCCAGGGCTACGATAACCTTAGGTCGTATCACGTCAATCTGACGAAATAGAAACGGCTCGCATGTCTCAACCTCATCCTCTTCGGGATTTCGATTCTGTGGCGGGCGACACTTAATTACATTCGCAATGTAGACCGATTCTCTAGATTGTCCAATCGACTCAATAATCTTGGTCAGCAACTGCCCGGCCCGTCCTACGAAGGGGATTCCCTGCGTATCCTCGTCTCGGCCTGGAGCCTCGCCTACAAACATTAGTTCTGCACTGGGGTTTCCGACACCAAAGACAATCTGCTGGCGTCCTAACCCAGAGAGTTTACAGCGGGTGCATTCGCCCAAGTCCGACCGTATAGCTTCAAGATTCTCAGTACCTGTAAACGCACTACCCTCGGTTCCAACTTCGGAAGGCTTCTGACTTGCTTGAGCACCCCGACCCCTCCAGGATGAATCTTTGCTCCATCCGGTTACACCAAGCTCGCCAAAGTACTTAAGATGAGCTGTTACGGTCTGCGGTTTCACTTAGCACTTTCTGAGGACCGTCAGCCTCTCGGCCCCGTAACAATTCCTCGACACGATTGAGAATCACTTCGGCAATCTCGTTCTTGGTTTGCAACGGCACGGGTGTTTCAACATCGTGAGATACAAGAGTAACTGCGTTTGTATCAACGCCAAAACCTGTATCTGGTTGGGACACATCGTTTGCAACGATTAGATCAACGTTCTTCGCTTTCAACTTTGCCCTAGCGTGCACGAGCATCTCTTCGGTTTCAGCAGCAAATCCGACAAGCACAGGCCTCGACTGCCCACCTCGCCAACCTCCCAGGTCAGCCAAAATATCCAATGTCCGGGTAAGCTTTATCGTCTCAATGTGCTCATCTTTGCAAAGCTTTTGACTCCGTGGACCACTGGTCGGTGTATAGTCTGCAACCGCCGCGGCCAAAATCATTGCGTCCGCTTCCGTCTTACGTTCCATAACCGACTGGTGCATCTCCGAGGCTGACCTCACCTCAACAACCTCGACGCCTGCAGGCATCTCCAATGAGATGGGTCCGGCTACCAGAATAACTCTAGCTCCTCTGCGTGCTGCCGCTTGGGCCAAGGCTCGACCCATTCGTCCGGTCGAACGATTCCCCAAAAATCTTACCGGATCAAGATCCTCATAAGTTGGACCGGCAGTGATCAAAAGACATCGGCCAAGAAACGAGCCGCGTGGACGCAGGCTTTCTTCTACAGCACTGACGATACTTGAGGGCTCGGCAAGCCGACCAGGACCAGTCCACCCACAGGCCAAGTCACCCTCGGTCGGCTCAACGAAGCGGACACCTCTTCCGCGGAGCACTTCCAGATTTCGCTCAACTGCAACATGACCCAACATATTAGAGTTCATTGCTGGCGCCATTAATATTGGCGCCCGGGTCACCAAATGCATAGAGGTGAGAAAGTCGTCCGCAATACCGTTTGCAAACTTACCGATGATATTCGCCGTAGCCGGAGCCACGACGAGTGAGTCAATCGCAGACGCCATCGATACATGCTCTACAGAAGCATTGAGACCAACTGTAAACTGGTCTGTAATGACATCTCTACGCGTGATCGCCTCAAAGGTAAGTGAGCCAATAAACCGTTCTGCCGAAGCTGTCATAATGACAGTTACTTCGTGGCCATTCTTTTGGAGCCCACGCGCCACCTCAACCGCTTTGTAGGCGGCAACGCTACCGGTTACTCCTAATGCAATAAAAGCCATACTCTACTTTAACTCGAATGTCGCAACTATGTCGTCCACATGGGACCCAGCTTCCGACGATATATCACCACTACCAGTTACTATGGCCCGTAAGCGACTGAGGGCTGTATCAAAATCATCATTGATGATCACGTAGTCGTACTCATTAAATGCTTTCACTTCTTCCCGCGCCACGCTGAGGCGCTCCTGAATCTCCAGGTCGCTATTCTGGCTCCGGGTTCGAAGGCGTGACTCAAGAACGGTAGGTGAAGGGGGAAGGATAAAAATGGTCGTGGCATTAGCCGATCTCAGACGAACTTGACGCGCGCCTTTAACATCAATAACCAGGGCTACATCAAGACCACCCGACACCTTCTCTTCTATATCCGCCTTCGACGTGCCGTATAGATTCCCAAAAACACTTGCCCATTCGAGAAATTGGTCACTATTGACCATCTTTTCAAAGGCTGCACGACTAACAAAACTATAATCCACGCCGCTCGTTTCACCCTGTCGAGGACTTCGCGCTGTATACGAACGAGATTTGACCACAGTTGGCACCGACTCGACCAAGCGCTCTACAAGACTTGTCTTACCAGTTCCAGACGGAGCAGAGATTACAAATAGTGAACCTTTACGCACGCTAAACCTTGCCTTGGACTCTATTCAACATTTTGCACCTGCTCACGAAGCCGCTCGAGCTCTGCCTTGGCTGAAACAATTAACTCAGACACCTCCAATCCTTCAGCCTTAGAACCGATAGTGTTAATCTCACGGTTCATCTCTTGAAGCAGAAAATCTAAACGCCTTCCGCAGGCCAGATTATCATCTACGATTGTCCGCCAATGAACCAGATGTCCCTTCAATCGAACAATCTCTTCATCAATGTCTGAACGAGCGACAAATTTTACAATTTCCTGGGCAACCACTCCCTGGTCCACCTCTATTTCGCCCACCAATTGATCAATGCGGTCGCTAAGTCGAACCTCTAGTACCCCCTTGGCCTGAGCAGCCGAGGTCTCGAGGTTCGCGATGAATTCACCGACTAAAACGCATCTTGAATCCAAATCAACGAGCAGATACTCTCCCTCGGTCGACCGCATAGTGATCAATTCATTTAGGGCTTGGGCCACAGCTTCGGTCACAACTTCTATAACGTCAGGCTGTGCAGCAACGTCGGTATCCGAAGTAGCTTCCTTAACGTCAAGAGCGTGGGGTAAATGCAGAAGGTCGCCAGCGGTCAAGTCACCAATTGAGAGCCCGCTCGCCCTCACCCGATCAAAGGCTTCACCTAGCCTCTTGACAAGTGCTTCGTTCACCTCGACCTCAAGGCCGCCTCGCTGAACAAATTGCGCACCTACATTCAACTCAACTCGTCCTCGAGTGAGTTGCTTCTGAACCTGTGCGCGTAGCCGAGCCTCTAAAGCTAGTAGTGAACTCGGGAGGCGAACGTGTAAGTCCAAATGTCGATGATTTACACTTCGCAGAGTCACACTCAGAGCTACCATGGGGTGCTCTATATCAACACTGGCAAAACCCGTCATCGACCTAATCATTTCTCTTAACTCCAAAGTCGGCATGCTCATTAGCCAAATAGCCAACTCCGCTCATTGAGTTTTCAACATCTTCGTATTCCGCTGGCTGTGGCCTCGGTCGATCAAAGATTTGCATGTCATAAAGTTTTCTATACACACCACCAGCACACTGCAGAAGGTCATCGTGTCGTCCCATCTCAACTACCTGCCCAGCATCTAATACAACAATGACATCAGCTCGTCGAATCGTTGACAATCTATGGGCAATTACGAACGACGTGCGATTCGAGAGTAGACGCGTGAATGCCTTCTGAACAAGATCCTCTGACTCACTATCGAGTGCCGAGGTAGCTTCATCAAGAATCAAAATAGGTGCGTTTGTAAGCAGGGCCCTAGCAATCGCAAGCCGTTGTCGTTGTCCACCTGATAATCTCTGGGCGCCTTCCCCTACTTGCGTTTCGTAACCATTCGACAGTTCACAAATGAACTCATGTGCATGCGCGATCCGAGAAGCTTCCTCAATCGCATCTTGTGGGGCGTCGCGAGAACCATAGGCAATATTCTGCGCAATCGTTCCGTCGAACAAGATTGTGTCCTGGGTAACCATTGCGATTTGCCCACGCAACGATCTCATTGTTCCATCACGAATATCCACGCCATCCAGTAAAATTGCGCCCTCGGTGACATCATAAAAGCGCGCTATCAGATTTACGAGGGTTGTCTTGCCCGATCCACTAAGACCGACAAACGCAATCATCTGGCCGGGCTGTACGGTAAGGTTGATATTTTGAAGTACCGATTTACTATCAGAACCTTCATAGGAAAACCCTACATCCTTAAATGTAATGCTGTGCTGTAATTCAGCTAGGGATTTCGCAGACGGACGATCCACGACTTCTGTGTGCACATCAAGTATTTCAAATATCCGCTCAGCAGACACAGAAGCCTGCTGAAGGCCAGCAGTGACTCTACTAAGTTTCTTGACCGGGCCATACATCATAAACAGCGCGGCGATGAAAGAGGCGAACTCGCCAGAGGTTAGACGAAGGGCAACGATTTCACGGCTGCCGTACCAGAGAGCACCAGCCACGCAAACCCCGCCCAGGAGCTCCATAAGTGGTGGTAAGGCCGCAATGGAACCCATTACTTTCATATTCGTCCGAAACAAGTTTTCCGAAGCAACCTTGAACCTCCCAATCTCGCGTGATTCAGCACTGAACGCCTTAACGATTCGATGGCCACTAAATGCTTCAGTTGAAATGTGATGCAAATGTTCCAATTCTTCTTGGCTTCGACGAGTTGTTCGCCGAACTCGCTGCCCTAGCCGAATCAACGGATAAATGACTACGGGGGCACCAGTCAAACAGACCAGAGCCAATCCAGAATCTATGTAGAACAGCAGAGCCCCATAACCGACCAGCGCTAACGATTCCCGGAGTAGATCCCCAACAGTTACCGACACGGCTAGCTGAATCTGATTCACATCGCTTGTGATGCGTGACACAAGCCGACCCGTCATGCGAGATGAAAAGAATCCGGCCGACTGATTGACAATATGACCAAAAAGTTGATTACGGACATTGCGAACTACCCGCTGACCAACTCCCGTCATCAGATACGTTGATAAGTATGAGCTCGCGCCCTTAAGAAGGTAGCAGCCAATCATCGTGCCAACCACAAAACCGAGTTGCTCACGATTAGGTAGAACTTCGTCGAAGATTGGCTTAATTAAATAAGCTAGGCCAGCGGAGGCCGCTCCAAACACACCCATAGCCAGTAGTGCCGCAAGTAACCGACTGCGGTAGGGCCATGCGTATTGCCATAGGCGTCGAACCGGTGTCACCCCGTATCTCCCGTCGCACCAAGGTGCCAACCAGTTTGATGCCACCGCCAAGCACTCTCGACAATCTCCTGGAGATCCGAATGTATCGGCATCCAACCAAGCTCGTTCTGAATACGATCACTTGCAGCTAGAAGAGAACTCGGGTCACCAATGCGTGGCTGAGAAATTATGGTCGGAACCACGCGACCAGTCACCTTCTCGACCATTTGAATAACTTCCCGAACTGAATAAGCACTGCCTGTTCCAACGTTGTAAACACCTGAATCGCCCCCGTCTTGAAGGCACCTAAGAACAAGGACGTGGGCATCCGCTAAATCTGTGACGTGAACGAAATCCCTCAGACATGTTCCATCCGGCGTTGAATAGTTGTCCCCGAAGATCTCAAGCGGA
>Ga0310345_10004947_pt1 | contig 11970 bp, 11 predicted proteins | sample HC15DNA20500_MG_FD_204667 | JGI IMG/M metagenome (GOLD analysis project Ga0310345, IMG submission 204667) | Marine microbial communities from station ALOHA, North Pacific Subtropical Gyre - HC15-DNA-20-500_MG | ecosystem: Environmental > Aquatic > Marine > Oceanic | place: Pacific Ocean: North...
TTAGCAGGTCGATTTTGTTCAGGACTAGCCAACGTTCACGCTGCGCGAGTTCGGAACTAAAGCGCTCAAGTTCGGCTAGAATCGCCTTCGCATCGTCGACCGGATTGCTAGTTTCGGACGGTGGCGCAATATCCACGAGGTGCAACAACAGCCGGGTCCGGTCGAGGTGTTTCAGGAAGCGGGTCCCCAAACCAGCGCCATCAGCTGCGCCCTCGATTAGCCCGGGCACGTCAGCCATGACGAAGCTGCGATACGCTTCGACCGAAACCACGCCAAGGTTTGGATACAGCGTCGTGAACGGGTAATCGGCAACCTTCGGCCGGGCCCCCGATACAGCTCGAATCAGCGTCGACTTGCCCGCGTTCGGCATGCCGAGCAGACCTACATCGGCAAGCAGATTCAGTTCGAGGCGCAGCGACCGCCGCTCGGCGGGGGTCCCCAGTGTTAAGCGCCGCGGGGCCCTATTGGTGCTGCTCTTAAATCGGGCATTGCCCTTACCGCCGTACCCACCGGCAGCGACCAGCAACCGCTGCTGATCGCCGGTAACGTCTCCAATCAATTCACCGGTATCACGTTCAAATACGCGGGTACCGCAAGGCACGTCGACCATCAGGTCATCGCCGCTTTTGCCGGTGCGATTACGCCCGGCGCCGGACTCGCCCTTGCCTGCCTGGAACTTGCGATCTACGCGGAAATCAGCAAGCGTATTAAGGCTGGCACGACCCACGAGGAACACGCTACCACCGTCCCCACCGTCACCGCCGTTCGGGCCGCCGCGCGGGACGTATTTTTCACGCCTGAAACTGATACAACCGGAGCCCCCATTACCGGCAATGACACGCAGGGACGCTTCGTCTACAAATTTCATCTTTTATGGAGACCATAGTTCCGATACTGAACTATGCATTGCCAAGCCTCGCAGTTCACCCGCGCTGAGTCATCGCTTACACATGAGACACCTGCAACGCTTTTTTCCATTTCAGTTCTTCCGTTGAGACGCTCAGACTGATATCGAGGAAATCCACAGCGTTAATGTGGCACGGCAACATCTGCAAAGACAATCAGAGAGTGTCATTTGCTATGACTGCTGGAAGCAGGACGGCCGTCAGTTAGAGTTCGATCAGCGGAACCATCGGCGGATACAGACCGGCAATTACGATCCACGTCTATAGCCTCGATCTGATACGCAACGCCTAGGCCATCAATACCAAATTTAATCTCGGTGTAAAAAGTTTTTTATTGCAGCCACTGGACCCCCGCATGGCGGGGCTCCGTTTGAATGCAGCGCGACTCAGGCTTCGTTAGGCACGACGCTAACGTACTGGCGATGTTTTGCTCCCTGGTGATGAAAACGTACCGCCCCGGTGACCTTCGCAAACAACGTGTGATCACGACCTATACCGACATTGACGCCGGGATGAAATTGCGTACCGCGCTGCCGAACGATGATATTGCCGGCCCGCACCTGCTCGCCACCATAGCGCTTGACACCGAGGCGTTTGGATTCTGAATCGCGGCCGTTGCGGCTACTCCCCGCCGCTTTTTTGTGTGCCATGCCGATTACTCCTTGATTACCTTACCGGCCAACTTCGTGGCAGTTTTCTTGGCGGTTGTTTTCTTGCCCACCGCCTTCTTAGTAGTGGCTTTTTTGGCCGCTACCTTCTTAGTAGTGGCTTTTTTGGCCGCTGCTTTCTTTGTTTTAGATGCCGCACCGAGGGTGGGCTGTGTGCCTACCTTTCTTTTTGCATCGCTAGCGATTCCGGTTATCTCCAGCAGGGTGAACCCCTGACGGTGGCCACGGTTGCGCCGGTAATTTTGCCGGCGCTTGAATTTAATCACCTCGATCTTTTTGTCTTTGGCCTGGTTCAGAACCAAAGCCTGAACCTTGCTGCCCGCAACCAGCGGGTTGCCAATTTTAACGCTGGCGCCCTCGCCAACCAGCAGCACCTCAGCAAACTCGACTTTGTCACCCTCGGCGGCATCCAGCTTTTCTACTTTGAGCGTATCGCCTTTGCTGGCGCGGTATTGCTTACCCCCTGTTCTGAACACGGCGTACATCTATGTCTCCGTCGGGGCCCCAAGGTGTCTGGAAAAGAGCCGGAATTCTAATGATTTAAGCCGCCATTATCAATGGCTTAGCTGCTATCGTCGCGCTCTTTCAGCGGCCCATCGCAATCGATCGCGTTGAGCAGCCCAGCCAGTCTGACACCTGCCTGGACCAAACGTAACTCAACGATGTCCTTGCTCGCCGACACGTAGCTAGGCGCCAGCTCTACGTACCCGTTTCCCGCTAGTTGGCCGTAGGCATAAATCTTGGGCCGCAAGTTCTGCGATTCCACTGCCCAGTCCAGCGGCGTTGAGGCCTGCCATGTCTCAACCTTCCCGTTCGCCAGCGGCGCGATCTGCTGCGCGTAGGCTAGAGGTTCTAGGCCCGCCTGCAGAATCAGATAACTGTCCCATAGCACATGCAAGTTGGTCGAATAGTCTCCGACCCGCACCTCGGTGCGGTTACCGCCCTGGTCTTGTGACCGGCCCACATGCAGCGGCTGATGTACGTCCGCGACGAAATGCACGACAAAGCGAAGCGCCTGGGCGTGCATCTGAGCATCCAGTGATTTGTCCTGCAATTGGCGCTGGAATTTATCCAGTGCAGTCAGCACGTCCCCTCGCGGTGGCCGCCTTCGACGTGCAATGGATTGGCGGTCACCGACGTTCAGGTAATGCCATGAGCTAGCTTGGTACCAATCCGGATCCGAACGGATCCGGTCGGCCCAGATACCGATATCGCCAAGGCTATAGCCGCCCATCAAAGGCTTGATTGCCCGGCGGGTCGCGGCGCACAAGTATTCATCGGCAACATAGCCGACAATCAGGTGACCGTCCGAACCGAATGCAAGTGCGGTCATCGGCGGGACAACAAGAGCAACAAACAAACAAAGTTTTACAGGACCCTTCATCAAAGGCATTATCATCTTCAAGATGCACCTCATACAGACACAGGCTGGAAAATTCGACCTTGAGGAAGTTCGCGCTCTGCTCGGCCGCGACTGGCCGGCCGTCAACCGCGAAATCCAGTCTCAACTCAAAAGCGACGTCGCACTGGTCAACAGCGTGGCACATTATATCGTGAGCAGCGAAGGGAAACGCCTCCGGCCGTTGCTGGTGTTGTTGGCAGCTCGTGCCTGCGGTTATACAGGCGACAAACATATACTTACTGCAACCATTATCGAGTTCATTCACACCGCAACGTTGCTGCACGACGACGTTGTTGATGGCTCCAAGTTGCGGCGTGGCCAAGACACAGCCAACAGTGTGTTCGGCAACGAAGCCAGTGTACTGGTCGGTGATTTTCTGTATTCGCGTTCATTCCAGATGATGGTTCAGGTGGGACAAATGCGCATCATGGATGTGCTAGCCGATGCAACGAACATGATTGCAGAAGGCGAAGTGCTTCAATTGGTGAACTGCAATGACCCGGACACGGCCGAAAAAAAATACATGGAGGTAATCTACCGCAAAACTGCAAAATTGTTCGAGGCGGGTGTTTTGATTGGCGCGATTCTCGCCGGTCAAACGCGAGCAGTCGAAAATACCTTGGCCATTTATGGCCGTAACCTAGGGACCGCCTTTCAGCTGGTGGACGATGCACTGGACTACGACCCGAATGCACGTGAGTTGGGGAAGAATCTTGGCGATGACCTAGCCAAAGGCAACCCAACACTGCCGTTGATCTATGCCCTTAGGCGAGGCAGCCCGAGCGAGCAACTGCTGGTTCGCAAAGCCATCGAAGATGGCGCGGTAGATCGCATCGACAGAATTGTCGAGATTATTGAGACGACGGGATCACTAGCCTATACGGCAACCCGAGCACGCGGGGCGGCCGATGCGGCCATTGCCGCGCTGGAGTTGCTACCGGATTCCGGCTACAAAAACGCTTTGGTCGAGTTGGCCGATTTCGCCGTTCAACGGCGTAGCTGATCCAAAGCAATGGGATAAAATGGATTCCGACCGCACAGATGCTGTGCAATAATAGCCGCCCGCCGCGGCGACAGTTCCCGACTATATTTCGCGGCATCTGAAGAACGCTGGTTAGGATTGGGGTTGCAATTCCCGCAAAGCTAACGGTTATTCCATCGAGACCGGCTTTTCATAAATCGGGGTGTAGCTCAGCCTGGTAGAGCACTGCCTTCGGGAGGCAGGGGCCGGAGGTTCGAATCCTCTCACCCCGACCAATCTTTTCAATCGGAAGTATCCTTGAAACTTCCGTTAGGGGGTTGCGTAAATGCAGTCTGCCTCATGAATTGGGCTCAACCTGTTAGGCAGCACCAGGTGTTACGCTCACTGTAATCACACCGTCATCATTCCAATCAGAGACATGAATTTTGACACCCATCATTTCACCGTAAGCTTTGTACCTTGGTGCGGTCCACAACTCGTGGATCTCTTTTTCCGTGATGTGATGCATGCCAATCTCGGTAGTTACTGCAAGTACTCTTTTATAAGGCGAGGTATAAGTGAATTTTCCGGGCTCGCGCTCCACACCATCGATCACGAGACTAGTAAGGCAGGATCCTACAATGGCATTCAACGCCTGGTCTAGATCCCCGGTCATCTCAATCATTTTACGTCGCCTTGCCATCGTTCGTGGAAACAGTTCAACATTGGCTGCCACGAATTCATCCATGAAGCCTTGATCTATTGCAAACTGCAATGTCGTAAGTTGAAATCTAACGAGCACATCGTTGAATTGGTGCTCATAGATTCCAGGCCCTGTCCCTGTAATTTGAAAACTCTTCAGCAGTATTTCAACCGCCTCGGCCATTTCCTCTTCTCGGCCAAAGAAAAGCTCGTCTGGAGATTTGCCGGCCTGTTCAGCAACAATTTCGGCTATTCCAGCACCAATTATCGCTGTTTTTTCACCCTTGAAAGCTTCCTCAACGACTTTCTTTCTTTCCATAACCTCAAATCTGGATTGAATGCCGTCAGAATTATTCTTTATAAATATATCAGCGGCCCCTGACTCTTGCGCTGCTTCACCTTCAGTCCAAGCTGTGCCGACAATGGATAAGCCAAAAACAACCACTGATGATAAGAAGAATGATTTATCTCTCATTTGTCTGTTCTCCCGTTTGTTGCCGCCTAATTTCCACCAAGTCAATTGGGGTAATTTCAATTCAAGGTCGCCCTTCTGGAAAGTATTACCGACGATTCAAAATTTAGCATCTAATACAAAATTGCTTTTGAATGGCCAGGCCAAAATCATTCAGCATTCGAGGTGAGAAATGCGTGAATGTTATTAATTTCTTCATCGGTGAACATACCCATGAAATCGGGCATATAGGTCGATCCCCCATCGAGCATGAATTGCAAGCGCTCGAGCTCTCCATTGAATTTTGACAAACCAATTGCGCTATCGCCATGACACCTCACACAATATTGATTGTACAGCTCGGCACCCAATGTGGCATCTCCGGTAGCTGCGACGGCCGTATCGGGGCTAAACTGCATATAGACAAAGCCAATGCCTACAATCAGAGCGGCCTGCCCTGATAACTTATTCTTGGGAATCTCCAATTTTTTCATCAAGATGATTCGCCTTTTAGACTGATCCAACCAATCCATTAGGCTCGGAAGATCATCTGTCTGATCAGCCGGCCTTATCCAAAAATCACCATGGCACCCAGCTAGATGTTTCTCGTTCTCATGCCGGCGACAGAGATTTCGGGATGCCACGTAAGTTCACCGCCTGGCCCCCACCTTTCATAGCTCACATCCAGGAGATAAGGATTACCGTTTTTTGTGGCCTGTATCGCTCTTTTAATAGCAGGCCCGAGCTCTGACGCGTCTTGGACGACTTCCCCATCCACGCCGTAGCCTTTAGCAATGAGAGAAAAGTCAACGTCGGGGTCTCCCAAATAGCTCGTAAGATCTTTCTCCTGCTCAGCCTGAGCACCGAACCAGCGAAAGGCTCGGCTCGTGTTATAGCAATGGTTATTGAAGATTACTACGATAACCGGGACGTCATACCTCGCCAATGCCCAGAGGTCATGTTGAAACATAAAAGCGCCATCACCACTTAAAGCAACCACTTGGCTGTCGGGATTTGCCAATTTGACACCCAGTGCCGCCCCTGTCGCCCACCCAAGTATCGCTCCGCCCGGTATGCGGATAAACCTCTTTTCATCGGGCCCGAGGTCGAACCAATCCCAGGAGGAAATGGGCGTCGACTCCGAAACAATAATCGCATCATCTTCAAGATTTTCATTCAGTTCAAACGCAATGCGCGCCGTGGTCATGGGCGACTGATCCCAGGTTTTCTTTGCCGCTTCCAACTTCCTGCTTCGCTGCTTTTGAGTGAATGCATTGATTCGGTCAAATCTCTCATCCCTTATGGAATTGAGTCGCTGTTCTGTCGCCAGACTCTTTACAGCGTCGATGAGATCGGAAATTGTCTCTCCAACATCGGCGACAATGTTTAAATCTGCGGGATAAGCAACACCGATGAGATCTGAATCGAGTGTGACATGAACAATCTTTGCGTTAGAGGGGATTGGTCCTAAGAGCTGCGGGGCCGTGCTTTTATCGGGCATAGCAGAGCCGAGGCTCACGTAAAGATCAGCGTTCCTCACCTGAGGCAGGAACGGCGAGTAATCACCCAAAAAGAGTGGGTGTTTGTTTGGAAAATCGGCAAAACCACTGTTACCCTCAGTGACGGGAAAAGCCAGAAGTTCGGCAAGCTCAATCATCTGCTCTACGGCACCGGATCTGGTCACTTCATAGCCCACTGTCACCAAAGGGTTCTCTGATTCAATGAGCAACTTTGCAGCTTCCAAAACCTGATCGGGATTGGACTTTATTTTGGAAGTGATTTGAAATTTTTCATGCGGCAGGATTTTAGCTGTCGCCTGCTGATCATACAGATCCGCATTCATTTGCAAAAAGGTTGGTCCGCCGGGCGGGGTTTTCGCCACATTAATCGCCCTTCGGGTAAACTCTGGCACCCTATTGGTGCGGCGCATTCGATAGCTCCACTTCATAAACGGTGACATGGCTTCATCCCAGTCCACTAATTCGCCGCCCCTTTCTGAGTATTCACCGTTTTCTCTTACCGATATGACAAGCAGGGAAGATCGATTTTCCAGCGCATTGTGAAAATTGCCGGCCGCATTGCCGAGACCATGCTTAGGAATGACAGCGACGCCCAACTCTCCCCCAGAACCGAGGTGATACCCTTCAGCCATCGCCACCGCTTGTCCTTCATTGGTGGCAAGAAAATTCTTTATCTCGGGTCTTGTCACAATGGAATCAAAGAAGGGAACGGTGTTGCCCCCATTGCCATGAAAAATGTATTTCACGCCAGCTTCTAGCAGGGTTTCGGTCAAAAGATCCGCGCCATTGCCTGTCACCTCTCTCACCGCTTGAAACTCACCTTCCTCAGCGGCATGAACCACGGGAATAATGCTGTTGATCATAGCTTCAGCTGATGACAGGCCGACTCCCAAAGCGGCCAATTCTTTCACAAAACCTCTTCTTGAGAGTTTGTTGTCGAGGAGCAACTTTACGAGAGTTCTCATGCTAACCTCCGAGATATACATTAAAAAATTATTGAACGGCCTCCGGATTTGGTTCACTTACAAAGTTTATCCAATCTCCGTTTTTCTCTAGGCGAAATTGCTGTAAGTGCTGGCCGCGACGCTCAAACAAAATCCAACTGCTCTAAAGCAGTGTGCTTTTTCAAAATGATCCGACCCTCATAACTTCTATCAATTGTCTCACTTGCGCGGTAGCACAACTGCGACCACGGCGGGCTCGTCGATCAGGGCGATAATGCGCATGGTGGCGCCACAGTGGAGATATTCCGGCGGGTCGACTGCGTAGGCCTAAGCGGGTTTCCGATATTAGTTTATGGATGATGCGATCAAAAATCATAATCGACAGGTTGTGATGTTGGCTGAGGAGGTACTGTCTGCAGGAAGGCCCAGATAGCTCCCAGGTCTTGATCTGTCATACCAGCGTATGCCACCCAGGGCATCACCGTGTTACGCGTGAGCGGTACTGCCCGACCGCTACCACGTTCCTTGAATATGGAAATGAAATCAATTCGTCTGAGGGCCCCAATCCCTTCAGGGTGTGTGGTTATATTGCGGGTGACAACGACCCTCGCGTTTGGCATATAACGACCGCCGACCCAGTAACGCGAACCGCCAGTAAATGCCTTTTCTTTATTTTCTACCCCCGGCGCAATATTGGGCGAATGACAATACCGGCAGCGGCCGATGTCCGTCAGGTATTTCCCGTAAGCCACCTCGTTCGACGGATCCGGGCTCTTGGCTGGAGGGGGCGGCAAACTTATCAGTGCCGCATCGTGCACCTGCTTGCTCAAGACCTGGCCCCGGCCCGGTTGTTCATGAACCACCGGGGGCAGAGTTTGAATATAACTTGCGATGGCCTCGGCATCCTCGTCACTAACCGCGTGCAAGTTGTACCACATGTTCGGATAAAGCGGCGCGCCATCCGGTCTCAGTCCGTCTCGAAACGCCTGGATGATTTCGGCTTTGGACCAGTAACCGATACCTGTCAAAGGATCCGAAGTGATATTGGGATAGCACAATTTTGAAATAACGGCGCCCTCTGTGTCTTTGCCCGTCGGATTCTTTTCCCGCATCGGGCACTTGGCGCCTGCGTAGTTGCCCTCAACCGGTGGCATACCATCAATCTCGTAGTTCCGGTCTGCATGGCAATGAGCACAGAGCGCTACTGTTTCGGCTAGATACCGACCGCGCTCCAGTTTCGTATCCTGCTGCGTACTGTCATCTGCATATCCAAGGTTTGGAAGCAATCCCACCAATGTAGCGTAAAGCATCGCGACAATAAGTAGGGATATCCTGAAAGTGGACTGAGTCTTCATTATTGATCCCTGTGTCTCGGCTCGACCTAACGCTAACGCAGGTTCAGCAGCAAAAGAATCTTCGCATTCGTTAAAAACAGTGTTCTGTTGAGCTTCGTTGAACTCAGTTGTGAAATCGCAATGGACATAAAGTTAAAAATTTCTATTTGTATTATCGGGCAAAGTCGCTCTGTGGTATGAGACAACAACAATGCGCTCGGAGAATTACCCAAGAATCAGGCGATCTACAACAGCTGCTGCAAGCATCAAGCCTAGCTGAACAATCGAGGCGGCAAAAGTTCGCCACGCCGCTTGGGTACCCGGCTTCCGAAATAGGTGTAGGCTTGCCCTGACAAAATATGCACCACCAATTGCCGCACCCATCAGGTATATCCATCCGAGTCCGAAAAAAACCGGCAGCAGGGACAGCACACTAAGCACTACAGTATTAATCAGGATCGTCAGAGTCGCGGTCTGAGTATCGACGAGTACCGGCAGCATCGGCACCTCGGCGTTTCGATAATCTTCTTTGCAGGCATAGGCCAGCGCCCAGAAGTGAGGCGGCGTCCACAGAAACAACACCAATGCAAGTATTAGAGGAGCTGGCTCCATTGCTGCATTGACCGCAGCCGCTCCAGCCATTACGGCAAAGCTGCCTGCCGCTCCACCGACGACGACGTTCCACCAAGTCCTTCGCTTCAGCCATACCGTGTAAACAACACCGTAGCAAAAAGAGCCAAGAAACAGAAAAAACGCAGCCGCTACGTTAGTGACTAGCGCAAGCGCTAAAATCGCGAACATCGATATCAAAACAATCGCGGCAAACCAGTAAGCACTTGGCTGAAATCTTCCAGTGACAAATGGACGTGTCCGAGTCCGCTTCATACGGGCGTCGATATCGCGTTCGTAAAGCTGGTTGAACGCGCCGGCACTCGCTGAACACAATAAAACGGTTAATCCTAGAACTATGACCTGCCAGACCGTGAGGTAACTGTTGGGACTGACGGCAAAGCCGGCCAGTGCACACAACATGATCAAAAAACCCAGCCGCACTTTAGCAGCTGAATATATCAGCTTAATAGTCTCACCCATTGGTTGGTTTTTTATTTTCTGACTTGCTTTCAAAATCTAGTCGTTCGGCGCAGAGTATAGCCGAAACTTTTGTTTTGTTGGAATCGAGAACTGGGGAAATCTATCGCTAGCGTTCACCCGCCAACGTCACGAAGTCCTGCATGGCGAAATCGGACTTCAGGCACCCCGGATACATGATTCGGGTCTTGCGATATAGAATGAAGAATCAGCTGACGACTGTGGACCGAAGGCCTGCTACCAGTTACTGGTTCCTGGCAAACCCTTAACGGGCCCAGCGATTTCATCGGTCAGCCAGCCCCCGTAAAAGCCGCCCGGCTGCGGTCGGACGCGCTCGCCATCAACAAAGCATTTCACCAGTCCAGGATAGAATGATAGATAGCCGGCGATCGCAGTAAAATCTGAATTGGGCTGTTCATAGCCCCACGCGATGTTCTCAATAAATCGGCCCGCCAGCATCAGCGACCAATATCTCGCCGTCCCTTTCTATTTGCAAAACGACTTACCTTTGCCGTCAACCAACAAACCCATGCAAACGTCTTTAGGCGGAATATAAAACGTCGGAGGGCTAGCGGTTTCTAGAACCCGATACGTTGCCTTGGATTCAGCAATCTCTATTTTACCTAAGCACACCAACACTTTGCGAGTATCCGGGCGTAAAGCTGGCGGACGTGGGTAATCCCAGACAGATTCCTGACCAGTAGCAGGCGTTTCCGCAAACGGCGGACGTTTATTACCAGAAAATTGCCGCATTTCAGAATCTTTTAAAGACAAGCACGTGCTGCCACGGTAGGAAGTCAAGCGTGTCAACCCAACTCAAACCAGCAGAAGTCATCTCCCGTTTTGCTTGCTCTTCATCCATCTTATGCAGCGGCTTAATCGGTACTGAGGAATCTTCGCCACGATATTCGATCAGGTAGAGACGACCATCGGGCTTCAGACTTGCGGCGACCTGCTGCATGACTTCCAGTGGATAGGTGAACTCGTGATAGGCGTCGACGATCAAAACCAGGTCGACACTCGATTCAGGAAGCCCTGGGTTGGTCTCTGACGCAAGTACCGTTTGAATATTTGTTAGGCCTTCATTTACTTTGCGCGTTTCGATCATCGCCAGCATCTCCGGCTGCAAATCGACGGCAAACACCCCTCCGTCCACAACGCGTTTTGCTATGGGTACAGTGAAGTAGCCAGTGCCGGCACCAAGATCCACGACGAAACTCGTCGCATTCAAAGGCAGCTTCTCAATCAGCAAATCGGTCCGTTCCTCGCTGACGCGTGAATTTCTCTCTAGCCAACCAGCCCCTAAATGCCCCATAACGTGGGCAATCTCGCGACCCATATAAAACTTTCCGGTGCCGTCCCTGCTGGCCTTGCTATACGTGTAGACCGATTCCTCGAGTGTAGCCGAAAGCTGTTGCTCCGAAGTAAAGCCGGACGCCGGCAAAATCGCCAAAATGTTGGCCAAGCAAAAAATTTTTATGAAATGCTTCATAAATTTCTAAACACTGGTCTCTGGAACCTAACCGCAATATCGCCACGTATCACGTATCGAATTCACACATATCCATACATACGGCCTGGAGCATCAGTTGGACTCTAACTACTCAACTGAATCCAAGCACAGATAACCAACGAATTAAGCACTGTGGAGAATATTTTTTCTACACCTTAGAACTCAATTTTTGCACATAGGACACGGAAGAACATGAAATTAAAAAAGAAATATTTGTATCTCGTTTTAGTGGCCATTAGCAGTGCCGGTTTGGCTGTCGGTGCCAGCGCCGGGGCTCATAGGAGTGCCAAAACACAAAACGACATCGTCAACACTGCGGTAGCGGCAGGCTCTTTCAATACTCTTGCAGCAGCTCTTGACGCTGCCGATCTGATTGGAGCACTCAAAGCTGATGGACCGTACACTGTGTTTGCCCCGACCGACGAGGCATTTGCCAAATTGCCAGCCGGCACCTTAGACGATCTTTTACAGCCCAGCAATC
>Ga0310345_10004948_pt1 | contig 11968 bp, 16 predicted proteins | sample HC15DNA20500_MG_FD_204667 | JGI IMG/M metagenome (GOLD analysis project Ga0310345, IMG submission 204667) | Marine microbial communities from station ALOHA, North Pacific Subtropical Gyre - HC15-DNA-20-500_MG | ecosystem: Environmental > Aquatic > Marine > Oceanic | place: Pacific Ocean: North...
TTATGGGTATCATGATCAGACTCCTGGTTGGCTAATAGTCCGCTTCTCTTGGCACCCATACCGGCCAGTATTCATGACGAATACGCTTTAGACTATTATTCTCGCGCCATACTTCTATAATTAATCCTCCAATATCCGGATATAATGATCGTTCAAGCTCATAAGGCGTTTGAGCTTGCCAACATGGCACATTGAACCCGTGGACATTCCTGTGCAATGTAGCGTTATAGAAATGCCAGTGCCCAGCAATTACGATATCTGGTTTTAGCCCACCTGAAAATCCTTCAATTTGCTTTTGCATCTTGAAGCTTTTAGCGTACGCGCTTCCACCTGCTGGATGCCATATATAGATCCTAACACCACCAATGGTTAGGAAAGCTCCTGAGTTACCTAAGAAGGTAATGTCATCCCGTTCACTGGCAATGGATTGAACAATGTTATATCCAGTACCCTTTAAGAATGACTGGTCATGGTTTCCTGAAATAATATACGTGGGTTTTCCAGTGCGAGGGTACAGTTCACACGCTGCTTCACGCTGCAGGTCTGCTGTATGAAGGTGCGCTTCAACCTCCCATCCTCTGTACATCCGTACACCTTGAACGATATCCCCACAATGAAGCCAGTAATCTACATCATGTGAATCCATAAACCGTTTCAAAGGTGTGGGTTGTTGATGACGAGAACCAAAGTGAGTGTCTGAAATTACCCCTAGTTTTATATAGTCTTTTTCCGTTGCAACCTCAATCTCATCCGGCATTTGCCTAGCGTGCGTATTAAGGCTGATGTGATCAAGACCAATATAAACATCGTACCCTTGGCCCAGTAAGTCTTCCGCTTCTCGGTCGGATTGTGCGTCACGTGCCTGTACTCCATATTTAAGGAGTCTCGTAAGAAGGCTGATGGTAGGTGTTTGATCTTTTGGCTCATACTTAACTCCTAGACGTTGAATAGCACGCGCCAATGAGGTTTCAGTTACATCAAACTCGCGAGCAAGGGACATTGGACCGTCTTGTGGATACCTTTTAATGATCTCATGTTGAATATCTACGGGTAACCGTCTCCATGTTTTCATTATGCTTTCCCTGAGAAGTAACGATTCACATCACGAGCATCTGTTGTTATATCTTCCTGACCTTGCTGGGCTATTTCTCTAGACCACTCATTATCATTGTCAGTTTGTCCGATTATTTCTAACGCATTGACTGCCCGATTGAGGGCACGAGTAGCAATAGCCCCCATCATGATGTCTTGTGATGGAGGTGGAGGACTGGCCTCTTCAACCCTGGTTTTAGGCAGTACTACTGAAGTGTTAGCAGGCCATTCATCTGCCCAAAGCCAGTACGAGGAACCTTCAGCACCATGTTGTTTAATCTTGTGTTGAAATTGTCTGACCTCTGATAGATTTACCCCATCATAGGCTTGACCAATAGGCATCCATTCATTTGCCGATATAGGCTTATTGAATGTTTCTTGCCAGTCTCTGAGATGCCAATCGATAACGCTCCCAACATTCATACCGAAAGCCTTCCAATACAACATAGGCATTGTGATATCGGTATATGCTTCAAATATCTCATACGGAAATTTACGATGATACGAAGGGATGGCTTGTGGTGAGTACGCTAGTAACGATCCTTCTGTGCGTTCACGAACCTTACGACACATAGTCTCTGCAGCCTCTGCAGGGTTTACAGACTCTTCAAACTCTTGCTCTGCATCGTAAATATACCCATCAATACCAAGATCGAACGCTCGTAGTACGGCATCAGTTTCCCACTGACTGGTTGTACGCCAATCATTCGAAGACGTGTAATTACCGTAGTGGTAACCCCATCCATAGACCTTAATACCTTCACTCTGTAATGAGCTAATGATAGAAGGGTTTTTCCACAATGTTTGGTTCTGATGTGGCTCATCAAAGTTAAGTGACCCACTGACTAGCTTAGGAGCTATCCAATGGAGATCATTAGCTTTTGCCCTTGCGATGATGCGATCTAAATTTCCACCTTCGCATAGGTTCCAATACCAAATCCACATGCCGTTATGCATTCTGCCACCTCGCAACTTGTTTCTTCCATGTGTCAATCGCAATAACAACCCGATGTTGGGTAGGCTGATTAACTTGTACTGATCCTGTACCTGTAAGCTTGTCCGCAAACTGATCCGCTAATTCATCTGAGTCAAAATAGAAAACGACAACCGGGTTATCATTATCACTTTGCACAGGTACTTCTTCGATTTGTGATGTATCACTCGACGGATTCAATATACCTACAGCCCACGGTATATTGTCTGGTGCTTCTTCAGGATGCGGTTCATAAGATTTCTTACGCTTACGGCTAATTGCTTGTGTAAGAAAAAACGTAAGACTTTCTGATTCACTTGGCTCGTACAGTGCATCATCAGACTGGCTTACCTTACCTACATCCTTCAAAAAGTCTCGGGCAGCATCAGGTGTTAAGCCTACACTATCAGCTATATCAGTGAATGAGACAATCTCCTCTGTTGCAACTGCAATAGCATCCTCCTCATCGCTAGGTGATGGGTTTTGATCTCTAATCGCATGTAGGGCTTGTTCAAGGTCTGTAGGACTAATGCTCATTAAGTATCTCCTTCACAAATGAGACGGCTTCTTGTGGGGTACTTACAACCAACGCATACCCGGCATCGTCATTAATTAAATCGATGGTGTACCTTTGCAAAACGCTAAGTACATCATTTTTTGTCTTGATTTCTAGGGCAAAGAATACTCGTTGAGTGCCCCCGAGAATATCGGGGACACCCGAACGAGTCATCGGAGACCCGTGGAAATTAACCCACCACCCCCCAACCTCCGCTTTCAGAAGTTTGATGGTATTTCCAATGAGACGGGTCTGTTGTTTAGATGCCACCAGAATCAAGTGTGCTTTGGTTGGCAAACGTCTTAATCTCAGGCCGACGGCCAGAGCGTACGTTTCCTTCACGATCCGTGTATCGGTATGGACGAGTTTCTAGCTCAATAGCTATTCGCCGTCCTACCAGAGAAGGCCAATCAATTGTGAGCTTGGCGTTGGATGCGCTGGTCTTGCCTGTTAGTGCGTCATAGAAGTTACGTGTGACCCACAGTGCCCTCTTAGAGCGTACAAAGAACTTCCAAATAGTCTGGCCTTGAGCATGTTCTTGACCAGGAGGAGTATCCTCTAGTCGAAAGATAGCTCGTACCATCGGGTCACCACCCGTACCATCAGGCTTAACCGCAGATGTATTATCCTGCGCTGAATCCTCTTCCTGAACTGATGCAAGGTACCAACCATCAGCCATATCGAATTGACCCTGAGATTCCTCGTCATCGTTAGGGGTCCACTCCCATTTGTTGTTAGCCATTGAACGCCTCTAATACTGCCCCGATTGTGGGGTTTTCGAGAGTCCGGGGAAGTTTCCCGGTACGGTCTTTCGCCATAAATACTGGTCTTCGACGGAAATCTAGAATGCTTTTTACCTCTTCACTTTCTCCTTTTGTGAGCCGTCCAACGGCTGATGTGATGGTATTGACACCTTCCCAGACACTAGGGAATAGCTTCGGCAACACCTGATCTAGAATTGGATCTGATGTTCCTGCTGCCTTACGAAACTTTCGTTGCTCATGGGCTGTGACTATCAACATGACAGGTCGCTTCCGAAGTTCTCGCAGCTTACCTACAACAAGGTTACGAGCAATATCTGCTCGACGCCAGACATCCTGCCCCTGACCCGTACTCTCCAAGTCTTCCATAATTGTGATCTGAAGACTTGACAGTGTGTCAATAGCAATAACGTCGTAGTCTTTGTAGCCTTCGCGGATAAGAAAATCCATGAATTCTGCGAAGGTATCCATGCTATCCATAGCCACAGCGTCAATAGGTAGATCTTCTAGGGTTTCTCTACCCTCAAGGTCACCATCAAGAACTAGAATCTTTTTCCCGGCATCGACAGCCGTGCCAAGAAGATGTGTCTTGCCAGCACCCTGTTCTCCGTATACAAACAATAGTCGGTGATACTCCTCCTCATTAGTCTTACGGATCAGAGAACGCATCCCTGCGGGAGCCGATTTCTCTGGTGGGCTATCGGTCTTAGGCTTGACCGCCATTACGCTTCCATCCCTTCCATTGGTTCGTGCCTAACAACTGACACGACGATAGCTGCATCGAACATAGCAACCCTACTTTCCTGCTGGTCAATAAACTCAATAAAGTTATGCTGACCGGCAGTTACGTACCTATAGTCTATAGCTGTTACAAATTCCTTCATGATCCCAGATCCGTCACCCTCATCATCTCCATGAACGTTGGCAGTTAACGTGATGTGGTAATCATTCATGCTGCTTTTTCCTTGTGTCTGTCCCAATAATTATTTGGTTGCATTTCCTCAAGAGCTGCTTCGATATCTTCTGGGTAATTATCAAACTCTGCCATACACAGTCGTTTGTAATCGCATGTTGGACAAGCTGTAATTGACGTATGCCGTGGATAAACCCCGGTATTTATACTTGCTTGTGCAAATACACGAGTAGCTTTGGCTTCAGCCAGTACTGTATCAGTTATGTGAGGTGTGAGTTCGATAGTTACTCGCTTGAAAAACTTTGACGTATCAACCTGGGCTTGCCGTAGCAATTTAGAGTGAGTGTCATCCATCGTAATGTTTGGATACCTTGTCTGAGCCTCCCTAAAGGTTTCCATGAATGTCCAAGCATCCGTAGTTATTGATCGTGTAGATAACCGTGGTCCGCGACCGTCTCGCCACGTCATGTCATCTCGTTTCTTATCTTTGAGTCCAACAATTTCAGGTACAGTTGGAGGCTTGGTGAGGATGTAATCGAATGCAACTCTCTGGATATCTAAACCTAGAATGGTACGGGCTGCGACGGCATACATTGGAAGTTGAATGTCCAAACGTTGAATTGACTCATCAGGAATTCGGCCTGTGCTTTTGTGATCAACAAGCGTGATTCCATCACCAAGCGAGTCACTTCGTACTAGCTTATCAACGATCCCCTGAAATGGGATACCATCAATTTCACCCTTGATAAGTAACTCACGTTCTAGTACATCCCAGTCATCATTCTTATATTGTTGAAGGTATGCCCGTATGATACGTCGCACATCGTCGGGCAGTGTCGGGACATTGTCGGGGTCACCTTTACTTACATTTGTATACATCCCACGTTGTTCTGATGTAGCGTCAGACCAACGAGTGTCTACGCGCTTTAATGCGTTTTCCCATCCATATTCACCCTCTTCCTCGAATACTTTGTGAAGTTCGAGACCAAGCAGAAGTGGACGGGATTTGTGTTGACGTTCTAAATTTCGGACGTATCGGTACTCAAAAAGCTTTGGGCATTTCTGGTATGCTCGCAGCGGTGAGACCTCAATAGGAATGTCCATTCGATCCTCCTGTCGCCAAGTCTATCATAATGTCGTCTATGTCGGCAAGCGATTATCACAGCCAGTATTCACCTATTTTCCAGTCAGCCTCAAACGGCACCTCTGATTCCCAATCGAATATATCACGTAAAATCTGCATAGCTGCAGGTAATAACCGTTGAGCATATGTATCCCCGGTACCTTTTGGTTGCTCCCACAAAACAGAGTCATGGATGGTCGCAACTATTGGAAGTTCCCACGTTTTCGCCACAACCAACGCAGCGTGCGTAATATCTGCTGCCGGACTTTGGACCAAAAAGTTGATCGCGCTTCGCTGGGCATGAGCAGAGATTTGTGGATCTGGTGATAGGGCTTCTGGCAAGTGTCGTGTTCTTCCAAAAATTGACCGGACGTAGCCATCGTGGAGTACCTGTCGAAGAACGTTATCGTGCCAGGAGGATAGCCCAGGGTACGTATCAAAATACGTTTTTCGCGCATTTCGTGCCTCATCCAGGGTTACCCTCCGACCGTATGCTTTAAGAACTTGTTGTTGAAACTTTGGAGCGCCCATCCCATATAAGAATCCAAAGTTTATGTACTTGGCGTATGTTCGCTCTTCGTCGGACGGTGGCCGTCCAACCAATGAGGTGGCTGTAGCGGTATGGATGTCAGTCTTTTCACTAAAGAGTTGCGCCATGCGTCGTTCGGGCGCAATAGCAGCAGCCATTCTAAGCTCAACTTGTGAGACATCCCACGATACAAGTTCATATTCTGGACTCGAAGTAACCCAACAGGATCGTAACCTCTTATCTCGGGGAACTTGTTGTATGTTGGGATTGCTACAACGATGTCTTCCGGTTTCTGTGAGGGGAAAGTAACTTGCTCTGACTTTACCGTCGGTACCCACAAAAGCAGGCCATTTGGAAGTGAATTTTTTAACGAGTTCATGTGTACGTTTCCAGTTCTGGTATTGTGCAACAAGCGGATAGTCTTGTAAATATAACAAAGCATCCTTACCTACAGACAGTGATCCTGTTGGCGTTGTCTCAGTTAATGGTACTCCTTGTTTAATAAACCATTCAGCAACTTGTTTAGGGGAATTGAAATTGACCTTTTTTGACGACGGTAATCGTGCAAGCTGCTCTGTTTCTTCCTGCAGTAAATCTTGCTCAAGTTTCCCTGTCCTTTCTACGTCGAGGGTAAATCCCTGACGTTCCATTACAGCGACTGCCGAACTGATCTCCATAATAAATTTGTAATACGTGTCATGGGAATAGGGTTCCCACTTATTCGCAGCTTGTAGTGTGTAGAGACAATCTAATCCACAGTACCGAGCGTATGATTCAAGTGGCTCATGCGTATAATCTATGCCATCACCATAGGGGGGAGCGTCGAATAACCGTTGCGAGATGCTATCAAGATTCGCCGGTGATCTCTCATCGACATAATGAGAAAGCAGCATCGTGTCAATAGATGGAGATAACACAATACCTCGTGTTGCAAACCAGTTAACCTCAAATTTTGTGTTTTGCCCCACGAAACGAATACGTGGTAAGTAGTCTGTTAAGAACGTATGCACAGACAAACGAGGAAGTGCTGAGTCTGGGTGTTCATACGGAATGACATACGCATGGTTCACATCCCAACAGATCCCGATCATGAGGATTGTGGCACCTTCATTGTATGGAGATAGTTGACTCGGAGTCTCAATATCAACGGCAATATATGCATGATCTTTAATAGCGTCGTTAAGCAACTGCCCAACGTGTGTCAACTGATCAGGGGTTCGTACCAGGGTTACATCAAGAAGCTTTGAGGTCATCAACAAACCCTCCGATCCAATCCTGTAGGCGTCGCTTGTGGACAACGGCATCGTACATATAGTGATCAACAGTCTTACTCGCAAGCAAGAAGTACGTTGTCATTGGACGTGTTTGTCCAGGTCTATCATTGCGAGCATCAGCTTGTTCGACATGACTCAGATCAAAGTCTAACGAATAGAATATTGTGTACGCTGATCCTGACAAATTGATGGCTTCCGATGCTGCACCTAATGAACAGACAAGAATTGTGGGGCCATCGTGCGTTAAATACTCCTCACATGCCTGTTCCCTGCGATCAGAGCTATCCCCACCTTTGATAGTTCCTACGTGTACACCTAGTGTCTTAAAGGTTTTCTCGATGTCAGCTACCTCTGCTCGAAACCGTGCGAAGATTGTGATTCTTTCCTTTGCATCGAGCAGTGGCTCAACAAGATCACATAACGCAGATATCTTAGCGTTACTGATGGGCTGGCTTTTACCGCCGGTATCGTTGACAAACCCGCCCGTAACTTGGCTCAATCGTGTTAGACGTACCAACACATGGTCCGCTACGATCACGGGGCCATCAGGAAGTTGGGTGATGAAGTTCTTTTCAAGCTCATGGTATATACGCCGAGCATCATCACGTAACGTCACATCAACAATTTGTCGAGTCTTTGGTGGAAGATCCAGACAATCAGCCTTGCTGACGCTGTGAGTAATAGAGCCTACACGATCCTTCAGATCATCAAGGTTTTGATAGTCTTTCCGGATGTACTGACGTGGATACGGGAGCCATGTCGCGTATTTTTGCCGGAACTTTGTCCAGGTCATGGGGAATAATCGAGGTTCAATAAACCGGAAGATGCCGTAGTAATCTAGTGGCCCTTGTGGGGCTGGAGTACCAGATAGTCCAAGACGATGGGTTGTCACGAGGCCCATCCTTGCCGCATGTCGTGAGCGTCTAGTACCAGCACCTTTAATCTTCTGACATTCATCCATAATGACGAAAGTGTTTGGGTCTGGCATTATGTCACGTCGAACCATAAGATCATATGTGGTGACAGTAAATAAGAGAGGAGGTGATCCATTAAAGGTTTCAGTCTCACGTGTTGACGTTTGGCCAGCTAGAACCAGTTTGATAGTAGCTAGACCTGAGTACCAGGTTTCGATCTCTTGTGACCATATCGGGATCGCATTCAGTGGGCATATGACAAGAACATTATCGATTAACTCCCGAGTAGCTAACGCACCAGCAACCGTGATTGCTGTCGCAGTCTTGCCTGTACCCATCTCATGATGCAGTAACCCGCGACCATGTTGGTCCATGATCTCACGCGCTGCAGTAATCTGATGATCGTATAGAGGTCTTGGCGCGTGGTACATCATCCGACGATGATGTCATATGTGGGGTCAAACTGCGGCGTCAGTTGAAGGATACCTTGACCACCACTTCGCCTGAACTGACGCTCTACCCATATTGTATTCTCGGCATCAGATGGACGATTAATGAATAGCCCACTCATGATCCAGTCATGCTTAACGTGCGATCCCCCGAGACGTTGGCCTGACCGTGTTGAATCATTCTTTCCTTGCTTCTTTCGTTGGTGATCGACCAGACATACGCTGGTCTTATACTTCACACTTAGGTTCGTTAGCCATTTCAACTGAGGCTCAACCTCATGAGCTTGATTGTGGTCAACACTTGGTGTCATGCGGTAGAACGGGTCAAAGATAACGAGTACTGGCTCAATCTCACTGATCAACTGTTCGATATGCTCGCGTCGCTCTAGGCTCGTGATATCCATACCGGTCTGGTTCAGGAAGGCGATACTCAATGGCTCCATCCCATGCAGTGTCCATATAGTCCCATCGACCTGGATGGGGTCACGCTCTAACCGACCGCGTGCTTGCAGGATATCTACCATAGCGTCTTGCAAATGCCGGTGGTCGTTCTCCTCTTGGATCACCAGTACTGGACCTGTCGTGTGGACTTCCAACCCTTCGTAGTTCTTGCCTTTGAACAGTGGGATACCTGACGACACACTGACGGCCATCTCCATCGTGATAAGAGACTTAAAGCTCTTAGCTTCACCACTCATGATCCCCCATGAGTCTGACAACCACCAGTCTTTGATAAGCCATCCACTCCCTGCGTCTGGAACAGATAGCAAATCAGGGAGCCATGTGACGTGGAGGTTGTCAAGCTTCTTAGGTGTGGGTGAGATCTTCGCTAAGGCTTTACGTGCTTCTTTAACAAGAATCTCCCACTCTCGTTGTCTGCCTTTGAACTTGTTCCACGGGCTGCTCTTAGCAACAGTTGCAATCTCAGTAGCGGTCATGCCAGCTTCAGCAAGGTGACACATTAGCTCAAAGATTCGTCGGGATCGGTCGGACTTCTTCACTTCCTGGGCTGATGAGCTTAGTAAGGATTCAGCCCGTGGTGATACCTGATAACTATACAGAAGCTCTGTTGCTGATCGACCTTCCTCCTGTTCAGGTATCGTCTTTGCTGGGGTTGCCTCATCAGGGACTTCCTGCAGATGCTCCGTTAATGTCTGCGAGGTATAGACTGGACCGTCAGCCCACAATAAGGTAACGGTTGGTTTCCCTGGGTATTTGTGATTGATACTGCCAGGGATTCTTAGCACACGGCTGACGTTCCAACAGCCTTTATCAGCACCAAGTGTGTAGGCTAGTTGCTTACTCAGATGGCTAGCCGTTGTGGCTGTCGTGCTACCGACTGCCCATAATGCCTGGTATCGTCCTGGTGAGCTTTCCCAAGCAATTGTAGGTCGTGGCACGATATCTCGTGGGTCAACAGCATCTAGGTCAGACCATGCCCAGTTTGACCCGGTAGCCCGAGCCTCTGTACGTGTGCCATCGAATACAACAGGTGAAAAGTACACGTCGTATCCATTGTCAATATCGACACTCACTGAATGGGCAATAGCCAGCAGAATTTGACCATCGTCTGTGTATGCATGCGGATGCTCAGCCCATGACCCATCCTGCCCAGTGCGATGGCGTGGCGTATGGACTGTGCCCACGTATCCATCCCATATCATTCCTAAGAATTGTTCAATGTTCATTAGTAGTTCTCGCGTAGCCATTCCAAAATCGCATCGATAGTACTGAAGGGTGGACTCATCCATCCTCCTCCTGTGTATGACATATCGAGGTTGTTATACACTCTCTTCGTTGAAAACTGGGCTTGATTATCACCAACCATTACAAGGCTAATACCCTTCGGCATGAGCTTAAATATTGGTCGGAATGATCGAGCGTCCGCGTCACGTAAACGGGTCATGACGATTTCCTTCGTTTTTTAAAGTTTGCCGTGTATATCGAATGTTCATGCACGTCAGTAAATACCCAATTGCACGGTCGGGCATGTGGTTGTGGTCGCTGCAGTCGCCATACACGCTCAAGAGCGTGAACGGATTTCATAGCGTGTCTAGAGTCACGTCCCTCTGGGTGATCCTTTACCCACTGGCGCATGTACTCGATATGCTTACGACCGTGCGATATCCCTCCGCTAGCCATTCGTTATTCCTTTCTAGTCGCCTATATATGGTCGTTGATGCGTAAGTCTCGGTTGAGGATTTCTAACTCTTCAGTCGCCAGTGTCGCGCAACTGTTAACAGCCGCGACTAGGTGACGTGCGATTGCCTCCTGTGTAACTGGATCAAGCGTATGGATAAGTCTCATGAGCAGCGTACCATCCGCGTCACGTATCGTCCATGCTTGAATAAGTGAATCATACTGAAAGGTCCACGGGTTTTGTGTAATCATTTTATTTCCTTGGTGGCTGCCTTTAATGCTGCCTCTAGTATGCTGACCGACGCCTTGATGATATAGCTAAATCCGAGTTCCTCGCCATTGGGCCCGTATGTTTTGAGTATCACTCCGTTCGCTCTATTATTTACGATATTTGGTAGGATAACTGCCACATACCCTTCTTCGGGACTTGTCCTGAAGCCGTGTACGTTTTTTTGATAGCTGACCTTGGCACTAACTCTTCCTAGCTCTGTCTGTGACATTAGAACAACCCCGGAATGTCTGTGTACGATACCCACTCTGCAGTTAACCCGTCAGCATACACCTCTTCCAACCAGTCGAACGCCCACTCTTCCAACTCTTCAGCCGCACTCTCATCAGCCATCGCAAACGTGACATAATTCGCATTCCGCCGGAGCATCGCGTCTTCATCCAAGAATAGCGACCAGTACTGCTTATTGTCATAGATAACGAAGGTCGCAGACTCAGAGCCCGTGACTACCAGTAGCTCAAGGCCACGTCTACCCTGACGCTTATGTGCTGGCACTTCATCCATGAACCGTTGTACCCACGTGGCGAATAGCTTATCTTCGTTCTCGGTCTTGTTCTTCGGCGTCAATCGTAATGCGATATCACGTTTGAGCGTGAACATTCTACTTGCGTCCCTTCTCTGCATATGTTTGCAACGCCTTGATAGCATCCGTACGTGTCGAGTACTTCTGAAACCCATCGTCACCAACACTCTGGATTGTGCCATCAATTGCGGCAAAGCGTACAGTATACCTGCGGTCATACTTCGCCCATTCTGTCCTAAGATTCCGTATTTTATCCCTGTCAATTAGGAATAGTGGTTCTTGTTGTTCGCTCGTAACAAATAGTGCGCCATCCTCTACTGGTGTGAACGTCTTGTCATAGACTCTTGAGCTGAAAAACTTCAGCGTATCTTCCGCAAAGAAGTGATACCCGTTCCATTGATTCAGTGTTCGTACAGATTTCATGTTTTTGAAT
>Ga0310345_10004950_pt1 | contig 11966 bp, 13 predicted proteins | sample HC15DNA20500_MG_FD_204667 | JGI IMG/M metagenome (GOLD analysis project Ga0310345, IMG submission 204667) | Marine microbial communities from station ALOHA, North Pacific Subtropical Gyre - HC15-DNA-20-500_MG | ecosystem: Environmental > Aquatic > Marine > Oceanic | place: Pacific Ocean: North...
TGTTCCCCAGTTGCCAGCAAAAGATCCATTTCACGTCCTGATGGGTTTTTCGACACCTGGCTAGCCAGCGAGACCAGTTCATCCGTTGTCTTCCCCATCGCTGACAACACCACAATCAGTTGCGAATCCACGACACTCTTCGCCACGCGGTCGGCAATGGCTAGAATATGCTTCGCTGTCGCCACTGAGGTGCCGCCGTATTTTTGCACCAGCACCTGTTTTCTTTTTGATGGAGCAACACGCGTCTTCATTGCTCCCCCTGCTGCGACTTTTTCTCTGAGCCAGAGATCGGAACTACTCTCTCTCCGGTTGCTGCATTCAGCTGGGCAGAGAGTTGATGTAAAAACAGCCCAACATCCGTAACAATCCCGACAGTCTGCGCCGACCCCCTGTCTCCCAGCTTCGTAACCACGGCAGGGTTGATGTCCACACATACCACCCGCACCCCAGACGGAAGCATGTTGCCCACACCGATGCTATGCAGCATGGTCGACAACATTACAACCATCGTCACGCCCTCCAACGCCTCAGCGTACCTATCCTGAGCAACAATCAAATCCATTTCTGTATCGATGAGTGGCCCATCGTCCCGAATACTGCCCGCCAACACGTACGGGACCTTACGAGTGACCAATTCGTACATAATTCCGGAACGCAGGATCTTCTTCTCAACCGCGGGATGAATTCCTCCAGCCCCATTGATTGCATTAATTGCTCGCATGTGGTGTTGGTGGCCTTCTTTATGCGCAATCCCTATCTCAAGATCAATGCCCAGCGAGGTTCCAAATAAGGAATACTCCGCATCGTGCACGGCAAGTGCATTGCCTGCCAATAACACATCCACAAAGCCTAGGCGGACTAGGTCGCTAAAATACTCCACGCCTCCACTATGAACCACCACAGGGCCAGCCACGAAGGCGATACGTCCGCGCGTTTCCTTGACCTCACGCATCATCCCAACAACTTTTGAAACACTGACCTCCACCCGGCGTTCAGTGGATACGTCGTTTGTCATGAAAGCGAAACCGTGCCGCTCGCGATCTAAGAACTCCGGCAATACACGAATCCCTCGCACGCCACATACCACTCGATCTCCTGGCCTTATGTCTCGCAGCTTGACACATTCGGCATGCCTTTCCCTTACTCGAATCACGGCGTCCATTCGCTGTCGCCCAACGGTCACCCAATGCTTTTCGTAGCGAACTAAGGTCTGATGATTTGTTGTGGAGTAGAAATCCTCAGGACCGACACCCTTAACGGTTACCGACTTCAGCACGATTTCATCGTCTGGATGAGGATGACACCCTAAGGGCATCAAATCCTCGAGCAACCCACGCAGCGTTGAATCGTTGGGCGCCTTAACTTTCAACTCCAGACGGGAGACCTCTTCGTTTGTTCGACCGATGTCGAAATGCAGCACCTCAAACTTGCAGCGCCTCGCGATAACTTTGTCAAAGATTGCATTGAGCAACTGAGAGTCAATGAGGTGACCTTCAGCCGCTACGATTTCGGTGCGCTCGCCCACCCAAGACACATCAACGCTCTCTATCTTGGTGCTCTTGATTTCGCTCGGCAAGGAACGCTTCAAATTCTCGAAGAGATCGCCCTAGACGCTGCGGTTGCTGAACCCGCTCAGCCATCACGTCGGCCGTTTTGTAACCATTTCCCGTGATGCACACCACAACCGAATCGTTCTTTCCGATTACCCCATTCTCGACAAGGCGCATTGTCGCAGCCAGCGTTGTCCCACCAGCCGGCTCGGTAAAAATGCCTTCGGTTTGAGCAAGAAGTTCAATAGCCGATAAAATTTCATCGTCGCTTGCGACAGCGCCTGATCCTCCAGTCCCGCGCACCGTCTGCAATACGTGAAAGCCATCCGCTGGATTGCCAATCGCAATCGATTTCGCGATCGTGTGCGGTTTGACCGGCTCAGGATGTTCAAGTCCATCGACGAGAGCTTGAACGACCGGCGCACAGCCTGCAGCCTGTGCAGCGTGAATCCGAGGAATTTCTCCCTCTACCAGCCCTGCCTCTCGAAATTCTCGAAAAGCTCTACCGATTCTGGGCAACAGGGTCCCACCGGCCACCGGTGAAACAACGTGCTGCGGAAAACGCCAGCCGAGTTGCTCGACAATCTCAAAGCCATATGTCTTAGCACCCTCCGCGTAATACGCCCTGAGATTGATATTGGCAAAGCCCCATCCGTAGCGATCTCCGACCTGCGTGCACAACCGGTTCACGTCGTCGTAGTTTCCATCAATCGCGACCACATGAGGTCCCGACACTGCTGAACCAAGGACCTTCCCTCTCTCAAGATCCTGAGGGATAAATACATAACATTCAAGGCCCAGCCTAGCCGCATGGGCCGCAACGCTGTTCCCCAGATTACCCGTTGATGCACATCCAAAGATTGACACACCGAGCTCCACCGCTCGAGTAGCTGCTATCGATACGACGCGGTCCTTATAAGACAACGTAGGGTGATTGACTGAATCATCCTTGATATAAAGTTCCGTTAATCCAAGTTCCAGGCCTAATCGATCAGCGCGCACCAAGGGCGTGAAACCTGAGTGGAATCCAGTCAGAGGATTTCCTTCAACTGGAAGGAATTCGCGGTAGCGCCAGAGAGTCTTCTCTCTCGATTCAATTTTCTCGCGGCTAACATCACGGGCAATAGCTTTCATGTCATACGTTGCCTCAAGAGGTCCAAGACATTTATCGCAAACGTACAACGCCTCCGCGGGAAAAGGTTCCTTGCATAACAAACACTGAAGGCCTCTGAAATAACTCATGCTCGAAGTTTCCTACGCCAAGACTGGCATCCACAGCGGTGGCCGCTGATGGAAATCAAATAATTCGGATTCCTTTAACCCTTCCCTAACCGACGCCGTGTCACAGGCCTCCAGCGTCATTACGAAAGGCAACTCCTTCTTTGACCAACCCGGCTCCTGAAGAATGGAATCAACGTTCACACCGTGTCGGGAGAATACCCCAGCGAGCCCGGCTATAATGCCCGGACGGTCCGAAATCACGAACCTTATGTAATGCGGCGACACGAACTCTCCCACGACCTCTCTGGGTGCACTTTTCGTCAGAATCCCTGACACCTCTGAGGTCCCTCTAGTAATCGACTCGAGGTCCGATACGACTGCAACGGCCGTCGGCAACCCCCCTGCTCCGAGTCCAGCGAAAGCGGTTTCTCCACCAGACTCGCCCTCAACAACTACCATGTTTCGGCTACCACCAACCTGTGCTAGTGTCGACGAGGTCGGCACCAGCATTGGTTGGACTGATGCCACTACTTGATTGTCCTCGTTGCGCTCGGCACGTGAAACCTGCCGAATAGTTGCACCCAGGCGTTTCGCATAGATAAAATCTACGGCTTCAATCGATCTGATCGTCCTCAGCGGGATGCTGTCAACAAGGACCGACTCGCCTAGTCCAGCCGCTGTCAAAATCGCCAGCTTTGCTTGCGCGTCTAAACCGTCAATGTCTGCAGTTGGATCGGCCTCCGCATAGCCGAGCTCTTGTGCCTCACCCAGCGCCTTCTCAAAGGACACCTGATCGGATTCCATTCGGGTGAGGATATAGTTACAAGTGCCATTCAGGATGCCGAGAATTCTAAACAGGCGATCCCCAGACAAACCGTCGCGCAAGCCCTGAATCACAGGTATTCCTCCGGCAACCGCAGCCTCATACCGCAACCACTGCTTTTCCTCCTGCGCAATAAACTCTAATTCAGCGCCGTACCGTGCAATTACTTGCTTGTTCGCCGTCACGACCGATTTCCCTTTCCTCAGCGAACGACGAATCCAATCAGTGGCCGGTTCCTCTCCTCCAATAAGCTCTATTACAATGTCGACATCAGACTCCAGGACTACCTCAATGTCGTCTGTCCACGTCACGCCCTCCGACAACCACTCAACACGCTTCTGCTCAACATTTCTATTGCAGACATGTGTGACTCGGAGATGGTTGCGCGATCCGTCACTGAGGATACGAGCAACAGCACTCCCCACGGTGCCGAATCCGAGTAGCGCAACTTTGTAGTCAGTTTTCTTCACTTGGTTACCCGCGTAATTAGAAGCCGTGGCCCCTTCCCCTTCACAACAACAAAAAAGCCATCACCCAGTCTCGGATGATGGCCATTTCAACTCCAAAGCAGTCTCGGCTACATCATCCCCCGGGAGCAACCCGTCCAGTCGGACCGGTCGTAGCTAGTCTTGTCCTCGTCGGTCGATGAAAGCTTCCACTTTGCTTACGCATTGATACCACTACTTCAAGACAGTTATCACTTATACAACCCTCCTAGGCTGTAAGTCAAACCAGCTTTGCTTGGCTAGCACTTGACCTCTAATCTCCACCTCGGGACAATCGGAACATGCCCACCTCCTCAAAGTGGAAGAACCTTCCCACCGAAGCAATTAATCCGGCGAGCCTCGATCTTGATAAGGCCACGACTGAAGAGATAATCAATCTTATGCTCAAGGAAGACCGAAAGGTCGTCTCCAGCGTTTACCGGGAACGTAACCGTATTGCAATGGCAGCAGATCTACTCACGGCATCCCTGCGTAAAGGAGGCCGACTTGTCTTTGTTGGTGCTGGGACTAGCGGTCGTCTCGGCGTCCTAGAAGCAGCCGAAATGGTTCCAACCTTTAGCACTTCCCTGGGGTTAGTACAAGCCCTAATGCCAGGCGGTCGAGCCGCTTTCTTCGAAGCCAAAGAGGGGGCCGAAGAGAATTACGCGGACGGCGCGAGATCAATTTCCAGGCTTCGTCCGACGCGAAAGGATGTTTTGATTGGCGTTTCTGCTAGCGGAATGACGCAATATGTTCGCGGTGCCCTTACGAGAGCTAGGAGGTCAGGCGTAAAGATAATCTTTATCACGTGTTGGCCAGGAACCGAACTGGAAACTTTTGTCGACGTCGTCATTGCTCCCGCTGTGGGACCGGAAGTTATAGCTGGTTCCACCAGGCTCAAGGCTGGAACTGCCACCAAACTTGTCTTGAATATGTTGACCACCATCTCGATGGTGCAAATGGGAAAGACCTACGGCAACCTCATGGTTGACGTTAAAACCGGATCCGAAAAAGCACGGGACCGCGCCAGACGAATCATTACAACGGTGACGGGCCTCGATTATGATGAGGCCGGAAAAATCCTCCAGCGAGCGCGCTGGAGCGTAAAAGCCGCCATAACAATGCAGAAGCTCGACATTTCCTATGCTGCGGCCTTGACGCGTTTGCGTCAGTCCAATGGCTCGGTACGAGCAGCCGTAAGCGAACCCAGCTCGCAAAGAATTCGTAAAACGTCACGAAAGCTCTAGTTTTCATAGGCCTCCGCCGTGAGGACTGATGTTCTATTTTGACCTTCTAGTAATAGGTCTCTATCTCACCGGACTGGTCTATGTCGCTTCCCGTTTCTCTCGCGATCAGAATGGCATCCATGATTATTTTTTTGACTGGCCATCGCGTGCCATGGTGGGCTCTCCTGAGTTCAATCGTAGCTACTGAGACAAGCACTATCACTCTCATCAATATTCCTGGTTACGCTTTCGGCGCCGACCTGACATTCATTCAGCTTGCACTCGGATACGTCCTGGGCCGAACCCTTGTCGCGACACTTTTAGTTCCATTCTTCTTTCGGGGAACATTTCTGATGGCTTATCAAGTTCTCACGACCAAGTTTGGAGGTCTCGTTGGTCGCGCAACTGCGAGCCTCTTTCTCTTAACTCGTTCAGTCTCCGATGGATTACGTCTGTTCGCGACCGGACTCGTCCTCGCGCTCGGGCTTTCGTCCATGCCAGAGGTCACTGCATTGATCTCCGCACTCTTACCAGGATCCGATCACGTAACCGCGCTTCTCTTTCTTTCTATTGGTTTTATTACCGCGACTACTCTTTTTTTGTACCCTCGTCGGAGGGATGCAGGCCGTAATTTGGGCTGATGTAATTCAACTAATGATCTATCTGGTCGGTTCGTTTATGGCCGGGTCTACATTACTGGGGCAAATACCTGGTGGCTGGAACGAAATCGTTGATCGCGCCGCCGCCAGTGACAAGCTTGAGTTATTTGATTTTTCTTTAGACTGGAGCAGAGATCACACGTCTTGGTCGGGTCTAATTGGCGGCATCTTTATCACTGCTTCAACTCATGGGACAGATCAGTTATTTGCGTAACGCTATCTCTGCGCCCGTTCCCAATCCGATGCACGCCGCGCTCTTATTGGCAGCGGCTTGGTTGTCCTGCTTTAGTTCGGCTTCTTTCTTATTCTCGGTATTATGCTCTGGGTCTACTACACTAACTATGAACCAGCAGCCCTTGCGAGCCTCACGATTGAAGGACAGATTCAGACTGACCGTGTCTCTCCACACTCGTTGCAACGCAGCTTCCTATCGGTCTACGCGGCCTACTCATAGCGACAGTCGTCGCAGCTGGAATGTCGACTCTCTCGCCTTCTCTGAAATCATCTGCCACATCCACGATGGGCGATTTCTATCTGCCTTTCGCAGGTAATGAAAGGTCAAGCCAGCATTACGTGCAAGTCTCTAGGTGGATTACAGCCGCATGGGCGGTGGTGCAGCTCCTGGTGGCACTTGCTGCGATTGCACTCTCAAGAAGTGTAGTGGACGCAGTCCTGGGCATTCAGTCGCTGACAGGAGGACTGATTCTAGGAGCATTCGGCTTAGGTCGTCTTAAAACGACGATTACCTCTAAAGCTTTAATTTCCGGTCTTGCTATCGGCGCAGTAGTCTTGATAATCACACGGGCATTCACGGATGTCTCTTGGCAATGGTACGCACTGATTGGGTGCCCGACGACCTATATGGCCTCCCTCTGTGCAACCATCGTGCTTAAGTGCACTTGACAGCTAGCGGAGAACAACTTGACCAGATTTATCGCCGCACAGACAGTGCTGACACAGGGCGTTCAGATGGGTGCATTCCCGGCGGCCGTAATAGAAGTCGGACAATCTCGTGGCGTCCTCTGGCAGCAGGCATTCGGGACGCTTACGAAGGACAACGGTTCCCCCCCCGCGACACTCGACACAGTCTTTGACCTTGCTTCATTGACAAAAGTTCTCGCTACCACGACTCTAGCCATGACAGCCGTTTCCCGAGGCGCAATTAAGCTCGACTCGACAATTCGAGACTGGCTCCCAGACTGGCGCGGCTCTGATCGATCGTTTGTGACTATCCGCAACTTGCTAGACCATTCGTCTGGCCTCACTGCACACCTTCCTTTTTTTAGAGACCACCAGGGGCGCGAAGAATTCGAACGAGCCATTTGCACAATGCCCCTCGAGTACGTTCCACGCTCACTCTCGCTGTACAGCGATCTTGGGTTCATTCTTCTAGGGTTTATCTTGGAAGATCTGTACAGCGAAACACTCGACTCCTCGTTTCAGGCGCTCACCCTGCAGCATGGATGGGGCGAGCTTCAATTTCGTCCTCCTTCTAATTGGGCCAAGCGCACTGCGCCGACTGAGATCGATCCCTGGAGGGGAAGGCTACTCGTTGGCGAGGTTCACGACGAGAACGCCTGGGCTCTCGGTGGGATGGCAGGTCACTCTGGACTATTCGGAACTGCACCGGCTGTGGGTTCTTTCGCACGGACCATTACCCGTGGCCTACAAAGGCAGCCCGCGATCGCATCCGCGGATGTGGTAGCTGCATTTCTGACTCAATCCAACGTTCCAAACAGCTCGCGCGCGCTAGGTTGGGATACCATGCGAACGACATCATCCTGTGGGGCTCGGATGTCAAGTGCCGCATTTGGGCACACCGGTTTTACTGGAACTTCATTATGGATCGAGCCAAATGCTGATCTTTATGTTGTCCTCTTGACAAATCGCGTCCATCCGACACGCGAGAACAACAGCATTCTCGATATTCGTCCAGCACTTCACGACGCAGTCATGGATGATCTGAAGTAACCAATGCCGTTTGCCGCTATTGACTGGGTAGTTCTTATTGGGACCCTCTCCATTCCATTATCTATTGCCATTCTGTATTACAGACGCGCCGGACAAAATCTAACTCAGTATTTTCTGTCTGGGCGAGACCTGCCGTGGTGGCTTTCAGGAACATCTATGGTGGCAACTACCTTCGCAGCAGATACACCCCTGGTCGTGACCGGCATGGTCGCAGCTAGCGGTATTTCTGGAAACTGGCTGTGGTGGAATGCAGGCTTGGGGAGCATGTTGACAGTATTTTTGTTCGCTCATCTATGGCGACGAGCTGGCATAACAACTGACGCCGAATTTGCGGAACTCCGGTATACAGGGAAGCCAGCCGTCCTTCTGAGAGGTTTCCGTGCTCTATATCTTGGACTTCCGATTAACTGTCTCATTATTGGGTGGGTAAATCTGGCGCTCGCCAAAGTCTTATCCGTCACTCTTGGTTGGGAAAGAATTACCGCTGTCTTAGTTGGCTTGATAACAACAGGGATCTACGCTTCTCTCTCTGGCCTCCGTGGCGTAGTTGTCGGCGATCTCGTGCAGTTCACTCTGGCCATGATTGGAACCGTGGCGCTTGCCTATTTCGCGCTGCAGATTCCAACTGTGGGCGGACTGAAGGGATTGACGGAACAACTACCATCAACCGCGTTTCAATTCACGCCGTCCTTCCACTCCACTTCGAATGACCACACCCTCGTTCTGTCGCTCAGTGCATTTATTGCGTTTCTTGGGTTTCAATGGTGGGCGAGCTGGTACCCCGGGCAGGAGCCAGGCGGTGGAGGGTACCTAGCCCAACGAATGATGGCGACGAAAAATGAACATCATGCCCAGTCGGCCACACTATGGTTCGCACTCGCCCATTATTGCCTCCGTCCATGGCCCTGGATAATTGTTGCCTTGGTCTCCACTCTCCTATATCCCAATCTCTCTGATCAGGAGTCCGGCTACGCGTTGATAATGCGCGATTACCTTCCTTCGGGATGGCTAGGTCTGCTCATTGGTGTCTTTTTTGCGGCATACATGTCAACAGTGTCGACGCAGTTAAATTGGGGAACCTCGTACCTGGTGAACGATGTCTACGTTCGATTCCTCCGGCCCAACGCATCCCAGGTCGAATTAGTGAGAATATCTAGACTTACCACGGTCGTCGTCATGCTGATTAGCGGCGCTGTTACGTTTTTTCTCGAAAACGTCCGGCAGGCGTGGGAATTTGTATTGGAATCCGGCGCCGGCGTCGGCCTTGTCTTAATCCTCCGCTGGTACTGGTGGAGAATAAATGCGACCTCCGAGATCGCTGCTCTCCTCGCGGCTGGTTTCGGATGTCTTGGAATCCGATTGTTTTCCTCTATACCGTTCCCTGATTCTCTGTTGTACTTAGTCCCGTGCACGACATTGGTTTGGCTCAGCGCCACGTGGCTTACACCGGCCGAGCCAATGTCACATTTGATTAACTTTTTTCGGCGAGTTCACCCTAGCGGTCCCGGCTGGGAGCCTATCAGGCTCCAACTCGAGGAACTTCCGCACTCTCAGGGCATAGGACATCTTGCCCTGAATTGGCTCGCTGGATCCGTCTTGCTTTACTCAGTTCTCTTCGGAGTTGGCAATCTGCTTTTCGGATCAACCTTGCGAGTGCTTGTATCGGCGATTCTTGCAGGCGTATCGTTCTCATGGCTGAGATTCGGACCCGGCCAGCATTGGCCGCGCGCTTCTCGGCCCTAGGCTCTGATCCTTGTTTTCTTGAGCCTGACTTAATTTCCTGTTCTCAGTTTGCCTCAGCCCCTCCACTCTGCTAGCACCCTGGGCGAAAGCAATCGAAGGGCCGTCCTTGATAAATCGCCACTCGTTGTATTTTTTAGCGCCTTTGTACAAACGGATTGACGCTTCCGCGCTTTCGCTGACGACGCCAACAACCCCTCCCCGTATCCCCTCAGAAACGCTTCGCCTCTGATCGGGCTCTGGTCTCGACTGGATTCTTGTATTCCCTGCAGCCTGCCCCGACAAGAGTCCACTTTCCGTCCCTGTAACAAATTCATTAACCTCCGCTTGGTAAACAACGCGGAAATTACCATCCTTTGTCATTGGATCCGTATACGCCCGTCGCAGGAATCGCTGCTCCACAAGGGTGCTTATGTCCGGCGCCAAGGCCCCAGCGTACGCTCTCTCATACAATTCAACGGCTCGCACATACTGTTCACCCCGAAAAACTAGCTCCGCCTCTCGCTCCCGCTGTACAAATTGATTCCACACTGGAAGCGCAATCGACATGAGAACGCTCATGATTGCCAGACTAACAAGCAGCGAGCTCATCGCATATCCTGACTCCGACCTGACGCACTCACCATTCACTGTACGGGGTGCCATCTGACGCCATTCCGTCAAAGCTGCTACCGACGTCATAGATCCCCTGCGATAATGGATCCGCAACATCGAACTCTGCCATCTCTTCTTGCCAGGAGGAGGATGACCGTGTAAATGGATCCTCAGGAATCGCTCGTAGATAACCCGTCGAAACCAAGTCCATTAAAGAAGTGGGATATTCGCCTTTGTCAGCATAAAACTGATCAATCCCGTCCCTCATCCTAAAGAGGTTCTCCTTAAGTACGGCCTCTCGCGATCTCGTAATCGCGTTCCGATATCCGATCAAGGCCATACCCGCCAATATGCTAATCACAGAGATCACGATCGTGAGCTCGACCAAACTCCATCCTCTGCCGCCTCGTCTCTTTCTTCTTACCATTGGCGATATCTTGTGCCGTCGAGAGCGATACCATTCGATTGGGAATAAACGTCGTACACGTTATTTCCACTCCATCGGTTCGAATCGGGTTCGTCCTGATACGATCGTAATCCCCAATCCCGATCTTGAGTAAAAGGATCAGTTGGAATCCGTCTAAGGAATCGCATCTTCCGTCCGGTCTCGTCCCCAAGAAGCGTTGCCCCATCTACGAGCGCTTTCAAATCTGGAGGATAACCATCATTTTCGGTCTCAATCGATGCGCGGCTGATGACACCGAGATCAACGGCATCCTTATAGCGATCGATAGCAGTGCGGATTTCCCGGAGGGAACGACGTAGTCCGATTTCCCGCTGACGCTGTATAGTCACTTTCGCCAGGGGGACGGCGGCTCCTGCCAAAACGGAGAGGATTCCAATTACTATAAGTAATTCAATTAACGAGAACCCTCTCTCACTTCGCCTACGCATCAGGGCGAACGCCTTCATCTCTGTTTAGCCAGAAATAACATCTATCGTACTGTCACTGTAGCGGGATCGAAGCCCAAAGCTAGTGGGACCCCGCCGGGCGTCAGCCCGAGGCCGCTCGGGCTAAGGATCGCAGAACCCGACCGAACAGCCTCAAATATTACCGCTGCAACAAGACCAGATCCCGAGGCTCCAGTAGGATCGCTGCTCCGGGACAAAGCCAGGTCAACTCGTCCGTCAGCGCCGTCCACCTTCTGAACGAAAGTCACTCGAGCACCACCTTGCCGCATAAAACTACCTTCTCGGACTGTATTGACACGCAAGACAGTTGGGTCGTAACTCAGGCTCAGAGCCAATGTTGACACCTGCGATGCACCAGTAACAGAGATTGGGACGGTGTAAGGACCGGAACCCACGCTTAGACCTCCAGCAGGAAGCTCGACACCAATCTTAGGCCCTACCCGCGGATCCAAGGTTGTTGCTAGAAACCGCGGTTCAGCGCTGCCCACAATTGGCTCAGTCGCCTTGTCCCCTTCATCCAGAACGCCTTCGGTTGAACCACCGCCCGGATCGACCGGAGCTGTTTCATTCCCAGATTGAGACTCAATCAGAGGCGCAGGACCCCTGATACCGATGTTGCCTTGAGTGCCAATATAGATTGGGCTCAAATTCTCCTGCGTTAGCTCATGCGTCCTGATAATTCTCGGTGTCAGCAGCATAATGATATCGGTCTGCTTGTTGGTGTCATCGTTCGCCGAGAGCAGCTGCCTGATAATTGGCAGCCGGAGGATACCCGGAAACCCTCT
>Ga0310345_10004951_pt1 | contig 11965 bp, 12 predicted proteins | sample HC15DNA20500_MG_FD_204667 | JGI IMG/M metagenome (GOLD analysis project Ga0310345, IMG submission 204667) | Marine microbial communities from station ALOHA, North Pacific Subtropical Gyre - HC15-DNA-20-500_MG | ecosystem: Environmental > Aquatic > Marine > Oceanic | place: Pacific Ocean: North...
AGGGGTTGCCGATAACCCGTTACAGCCGATACAGAGCGTGCAATGGACCAGTACACCGACAGTATTGTGAACGACGAATTTCTTGATCTTGATGATGACCAGTTCGAGGCCGTCGAGAACCGGCGTCCGCCCTGGAAGATTCTGATCGTCGACGACGAGCCGGAAGTGCACCGCGTCACGGAAATGGCCCTGGCGGGCATGACCTTCGGCAGCCGGCCGCTCGAACTGCTGCACGCCACCTCCGGCGCCGCGGCCTGTCGACGGATGCGCGAGCACGCCGATATCGCGATCATCCTGATGGATGTCGTCATGGAAACCGAGCACGCCGGTCTGGAAGCGGTGCGCGTGATTCGCGAGGTGCTGGGCAACCGCCACGTGCGGATCATTCTGCGCACGGGGCAGCCGGGCAGCGCCCCCGAGCGGGAAGTCATCACCCGTTACGACATCAACGACTACAAGGAAAAGACCGAGCTGACGGCCGAAAAGCTGTTCACCACGGTGTACACGGGTCTGTCCGCCTATCGGGATCTGCTGGCGCTGGAATCCACGCGGCAGGGACTCGAGCAGATTCTCGACGCGGCGTCGCAGCTGATGCAGCTGCAGCCCCGCCGTCATTTCTTCCAGGGCGTGCTGCAGCAGCTGACCAGCCTGCTCCGCATGGGCGGCAGCGCGGCGCTGGTACGCATGCTTCCCGGCGATAGGGAGCCGACCGTGGTCGCCGCTACCGGCTGGCTGGTGGGCGCCACCGGACGCACCGTGTCGGACGTGCTCGGCCCGGGTATCCAGGAGCGCATTGGCCGCGCGATCGACGCCGAAGCCTCGCAGACCGGCCCGGATCATTACACCGGCTTTGTGGCGACGCCGGACGGCGGCGTCTGCGTGCTGTATCTGCCCCTGGACGGACCGCTGTCCTCCGCGCACCGGCGCCTGGCGGACGGGTTCTGTCGCTCCCTGGCCACGGTCATGGAGAATCTCGAAGAGTTCGGGCAGTAGCCTCGAAGAACGCGGGCAGCCGCTCTTCCAGCCAGTAGCGCGGTCGGCCGAAGCGATCGGCGGCCACGAAGCCGACATGGCCGCCGTGGCGCGACAGTTCCAGCCGCACCTCCGGCGCCAGGTCGGCCTCGCGCGGCACCACCGCGGGCGTCATGAACGGGTCATCCTCGGCGTGAACCACGAGCGTGGGACGGCGGATATCGGCCAGAAAGGGGCCGCAGCTGGCCTGCCGATAGTAGTCGCGCGCGTCCCTGAAGCCGTGCAGGGGGGCCGTCAGCGCATCATCAAAGGCGTAGAAATCCTGTAGCTGTTCCAGCGGGGGTAGCGGGAAGGGCGGGCTTTGCTGGCTGAACTTCTCGCGCGCGGCGGCGCGCATGGCCTCGATGATGTAGCGCTGATAGTGCCGTGAGAGCCCCTGTCCGATGGCCGTGGCGCACAAATCCAGATCAAAGGGCACCGATACCGCTGCGGCGGCGTCGAGCGGCGTGTCATGACCTGATTCGCCGAGGTATTTCAGCAGCACGTTGCCGCCCATGGAGTAGCCGGCTGCATTGAGTGAGCGTTCGGGAAAGCGCCGTCGCAATTCCCCCAGGACATGCCGGAAATCATCGGTTTCGCCCGAATGGTAGCCGCGCGGCAGGCGGTTCGGGCGGCCGCCGGCGCCGCGGAACAGCATCAACAGGCTCTGCCAGCCGCGTCGAGTCATGGCCTGCATCATGCCGCGGGCGTATTTCGACTCGGTCGAGCCGATCACGCCGTGCAGCAGGATGATCAGTGGTCCGTCTGCCGGCGGCCCCCAGGCGAGCTCGAGAAAGTCGCCGTCGGGCAGCTCGAGTATCTCCAGATCGAGATCGAGCGCGGGCATGCGCCGCGCCTCGCTGGCGAAAACCGTCTGCAGGTGGGCGTTGCGAAGCCAGGGTGCGGGCCGGAACGGGCTGCGGACAATCATGACGGCATTCGCAAGGACAGATCGGGCCGGGCGCGGCGGGCGCTTATTTCAGTATCGCCGCCAGATGGCCGTGGCCGAGCTGGCGCATCTGCTGCAGAATCCACGCCTGGCGCTCACGCACGTAGGGGCCGGGGCGGCTGGCGCTGTAGCGCAGGGGATTGGGCAGGACCGCGGCCATCAGCGCGGCCTGTTCGGCGCTCAGTGCATCGGCGCGGGTGCCGAACAGCCGGCGGGCAGCGGCTTCGGCCCCGTAGATATGGTCGCCGAACTGCGCGACATTGAGGTACATCTCGAGTATCCGCGCCTTGGGCCAGAGCAGCTCCATCCAGAACGTCAAATAAGCCTCGATGCCCTTGCGGATGTAGCTGCGGCCCGGCCACAGGAACAGGTTCTTAGCCGTCTGCTGCGTGATCGAGCTGGCGCCGCGCGCCTGCCCCTGGGTTACGACCTTGCGAATCTGGCTCCATACGAAGCCGCCGTGTCGGGGAAAGGTCTGGTCCTCGGCGGCGACCGCGGCCAGCGCCAGATCGGGGCTGATCCGGTCCATGTCGGCCCAGAGATAGTAGATGGAGGGGCCGTCGGCGTTGGCCGACCAGTGGCTGCGAAGCATGAAGGCCGAGACGGGCGGGTCGATCCAGCGCAGCGCCAGGACCGTGATGATCGGCAGCACGGCGGCGGCCAGCAACAGCCCCATGAGGACGTAGCGCAGGCGTTTCATTCAGCGATACCGGGCGGCCGGTGCGGATTCGCGCCGGCCCCGCAATGCCGGGGCCGGGCGATGCGCTGCTAGCCGTCGTTCAGGGGACGGTACTCCAGCGGCTCGGGGTCGTTGATGTACTCCTCCTCGCTGTACTGCGGCTGTTGCGAGGCGGGTGCGCCGCTGCTCCGGTCGTTCATGTTCGCGTTCTCGCCGGTCTGCGGTGCCGGCCCCTCGCCTGCGGTCTCGAACTCGGCCTGGCTGGCCGGCTCGGTGGCAGGCACTTCGCTGGGCCGCGGCAGATAGCGTTCCAGCGTGGTCACGAAATGCTGACCTTCCTCGGGTATCCCGCTGGTATCGGTCCGCTTGAGGATTTCGTAGGGGCTGATGTCCGCCTGGCTGTAGAAGTCCATGTTGGCGGCATCATCGACGGAAATCGCGGCGCCTTCGAGCGACACGCCCGCGAAAAGCCCCCTGGAGCGCGAGTAGGAGTACACCTCCGCGTCAAACCGGATATTGGTGGCCGCACCGACCGACCGGCCAACGGGACCGGCGGCCACCGAGGCGTCGGCGCCGAGCGTCACGTCGCCGCGGGCAATGCGGTCAATACTCTTGCGCGACTTGAACACCAGGATGATGTCGGTGCTCGACGCGCCCACCTGCCAGCCGACGCTGCCGCCGGTCAGGTTGATGAACGCGGGGTTGCTCCATTTGCCGTTCTCGTTGCGCACGGCCACCACACCGGAACCGCGCCGGCCACCCACAATGAAACTGACCTTGAGCACGCTGGGAATGACGGCGATACCGTAAGCCTGCGTGAGCAGGGCGGGCGGAATGGCGTTTTCCGGAATATTGACGAAAGACTCGAGCGCGGCGCGCGCATCCGAGAGTTCCTTCTCTTCGCTCGTGCCGGCCAGGCTGGCGCCGTGCCAGATCAGCGATACCGCCATGGCGGCCGAGAGCCAGATCCTGTGCTTCAAAACCATCTCCTTAGTTACGCGACTGGGACTGCTGCATTCGACCCGCGCGCCGGACCAGGGTTCATCGGCCACCCCGCATCGCGACCGGGCGTCATGCTGCGGTGCAAATTAACAGATTGTCTAGCGTCTCGCAGTTGCGTCGGCCTGGCGAAGGGATGGCGCAGGGTCGGGGTCAGCGAGTGTGTGCGGGCCCGCCGAGCAGCAGAATGGCCAGTTCCGCCTGGCGCGCGGCGCCGGTCTTGCTGAAGACGCTCTTGATCTGGTTGCGGACGGTATGAACGCTGGTATTGCTCTGCTCGGCAATTTCGCGCGGCGCGCCGCCGTTGACCATCATGCGAGCCACGCGGGCCTCGGCCGGCGTGAGATCGTACAGCTCGCACAGCACGGGTTCGGAGATGCGGGCCGTGAAGGAGGGCTCGTGCAGGTAGACGGCGACCGGCGGGCTGGAAAAGCCGGGAATGGCGCTGACCAGCAGGGCGAGCGGGGCATTGCCGCTACGCTCGACCTTGAGAACCAGGGTGGAGCTGCGCGGATCGGGCGCCTTGCCGTCAATGGCCTTTTCAATCAGCCGGGTCAGGCTCTGCTGCTTGACCGCGGCGGTCATGGCCAGCCGATTCTTGTCGGCGGCGAATGATTTTTCCCGGTCAACCAGCAGCTGCGCGCCGCGGCTGGCCGCGAGGATGATGCCCTTGGCATCGACCAGCAGAAAGGGTAGCGGCGACAACTCCGCCGCGGCGGCAAATACCGGCGCATGGCGTGGCTTGACGGTGTTTCGCGGTGCGGCGGTGGCGGCGTCCGGCGTTTTCTTCTTGTCTGTCATGTCTGATGCTCGCGTACGGCGGCAAAGCGGATGGCGGGCCAGCGCTCCTGGGTCAGGTCGAGCTTGACTCGACTCGACGCCAGATACACAAGAGCGCCGGAATGGTCCTCGGCCAGCCCCGGGTCGCCACGTTCCCGGAATTTCTTGAGCTCCCGGGCGTCCTCGGTTTCGAGCCATCGTGCGGTGTAGACGTCGATGGCCTCGAATCCTGCGTTGACACTGTATTCCGTCCTGAGACGTTCGGCTACTACATCGAACTGCAGAATGCCCACGGCGCCGAGAATCACGTCGTTGTTGTTCAGCGGGCGGAACACCTGCGTGGCTCCTTCTTCGCACAGCTGGTCGAGCCCCTTGTGCAGCGCCTTGGCCTTGAGCGGGTCGCGCAGCACCACCCGCCGGAAGAGCTCCGGCGCGAAATTAGGGATGCCGGAAAACCGCAAATCCTCGCCCTGCGAAAAGCAGTCGCCGATGGCGATCGTGCCGTGGTTGTGAATGCCGATGATGTCGCCGCTGAAGGCTTCCTCGGCCGCGGCGCGCCGGTCGGCCATGAAGGTGATGGCGTCGTTCACGCGGATCTCCTTGCCCGCGCGCAGGTGCTTCATTTTCATGCCCTTGCGGTAGTGGCCCGAGCACAATCGCAGAAAGGCGATCCGGTCGCGATGCTGCGGGTCCATGTTCGCCTGGATCTTGAACACGAAGCCCGACAGCGGCTCTTCATCCGGCGTGACTGAGCGGCCGCTGGCTTCGCGCGGCAGCGGCGAGGGCGCCCATTCGACGAAGGCATCCAGCAGATCCCGCACGCCGAAGTTGTTGATGGCCGAGCCAAAGAACACCGGCGTAAGCCGGCCCGCCCGGTATTCGTCCAGATCGAAAGCGTGGCCCGCCTCGCGGATCAGCTCGATTTCCTCGGCAAGCTGATCGAGTTCCGCGCCGGCCAGGTCCGCCAGCCGCGGATCATCCAGCCCGGAGACGGATTCGGTCTTGCCGTCCAGCGCGTTATCGTCACCCTCGTAAATGTGCACCGTGTCGCTGGGCAGGTGATACACGCCCTTGAAACGGCTGCCCATGCCGATGGGCCAGGTAATGGGCGCGCAGGCGATGCCGAGCACATCCTCCACTTCATCCAGCAATTCGAGCGGGGGTCGGCCCTCGCGGTCGAGCTTGTTGATAAAGGTGAAGATGGGCGTGTCGCGCATGCGGCAGACATCCATCAGCTTGATGGTGCGCGGCTCCACGCCCTTCGCCGCATCAATGACCATCAGCGCCGAATCGACCGCCGTAAGCGTTCGGTAGGTGTCTTCCGAGAAGTCCTCGTGGCCCGGCGTGTCGAGCAGATTGACGACGCGCTCGTTATGGATGAACTGCATCACCGAGGTGGTGATGGAGATACCGCGCGACTGCTCCATGGCCATCCAGTCGGAGGTGGCGTGCCGGGCGGCCTTGCGACCCTTGACGGTGCCGGCCAGCTGGATGGCGCCGCCGAACAGCAGCAGCTTTTCGGTCAGCGTGGTCTTGCCCGCATCCGGATGCGAAATAATGGCAAAGGTGCGGCGCTTGGCCGCTTCGTCGGCAACGGACATGTGCGAAACAGCTTGGTTGACCAGCCGCAGCGGCCGGCTATAAGGGGTAAATCCGGTTTCGGTCAGGCGCCGCCGGCGGTGTGCTGGCGCAGACGCAGCCAGAGAGAGAGCGCGTAGATCAGGATAAACAGCGCCAGCAGCAGTTCCTTGATTTCGCCCAGGCTGATATCCAGCGGCACCGGCGCTTCGCCCAGCATGCTTTCGGCAATCTTGCCGGGCACCGAAGCCAGCGGGGCAATCAGGCCGATGGCCATGCAGACACCGGTGGGCATGATCCAGTACCACGGCCCGTCTGCATCCAGCGGTCGGTCCCGCAGGCGGCGAATGAGCGGCAGTAGAAAACCGCCAATCAGCGCGCCGAACGTCAGCAGGGTGCGCGGCAGCTGGTCCAGCAGAGAACCGACAATGCCGTCGGTGTTGTGCAGGTTCGTCTCGTTCTGATCATTCAGGGCTGCCCACTCCGCGGACGCTTCCCAGCCCATGATGTGCTGTCCCCAGCTGGCTTCCTCGCCGCAGAAGTAGATGACGCCCAGCAGAAAGACGATCAGCCAGGCGGTCAGCAGGCCATGCCCCAGACGCCGGGCCATGGGCAGACACAATCCGGCGATTACGATTGAGCTTGCCAGAATGGCCAGGGTCACCATTTCGGTCACGCCAAATTCGCCGTGCATCCAGGTTTCGTAAAAGGCTTCGCCGACCAACCGAGCCGCTAAGTGCCCCAGGTACAGCACGATGGGCAGCCCCAGCCAGAACCAGGCCGGCAGATCACGATAGAAAGCAGTGAAGGAGGCGTTTTTCATGGCGCGTATGATACAGCAGTTGACGGGGTTGCCAGCAGGCGCCGCGGTGGAAGATTTTCGGTTCCGCCGGCTATCCGCGTATTATGCAAGGTTGAAATTTGCGTCGACCCGTTGCCCGGAACGCCGGGTAGCCCCCCGAACGAGAAGGCCCTCGCATGACCCTGACCTCCGATTTTGCGCCCAATCCGACTCAGGCCGAAGTACTGGCCGAGGCGCAGGTCGAGAAGCTGATGCAGCGGCATCTGGATACCCGCAAGCTTTGGTTTCCCAACGACTTCCTGCCTGCCGACGAGGTGATGACCCAGGCCCAGGAAGACGACCTCAAGTCGCTGCCGGAACGCGCCCGGGGCATGCCGGACCCCGTGCGCGTGTCGCTCGCGCTCAACCTGCTGACCGAGGAAGGCCTGCCGCATTTCCATCGGCTGGTGGCCGTATACATGGGCGCGGACAATGCCTGGCAGCGCTGGAACTACATGTGGACCGCCGAGGAAGACCGGCACGGCATTGCCCTGCATGACTACGTGCGCGGCGCCCGGCTGTTCGACATGGGCGCGTTCGAGAAGCTGCAGTATCAGTACCTGGAGTCGGGCTTCAACCCGGTGTGGAACGGCGACCCCTACAAGCTGCTGGCCTACACCAGTCTGCAGGAGCGCGCCACGCAGGCCGCGCACGCCGCTACGGCCCGCGTGGCCGGCCGGCACGAGCCGCTGCTGCAGACCATCATTTCCCGGATTTCCGGGGACGAATCGCGGCACTACCGCTTCTATCGCGATGCCTTCAAGGCGGTCCTGGAAATCGACCCCACCCGCGCGCTGCAGGCCGCACTGGAAATCGCGCCCAACCTGGCGATGCCGGGTCACAGCATTGCCGGCTACATGGAAATGGCTGACGTGGTGCGGCGCGCCGGTCTCTACGGGCCGCAGGATTACCGCAAGATCGTCATTGAGCTGCTGGAGTACTGGGATATCGAGCACATCGAACCACCGGACGCGGCCGGGCGCGAGGCGCGCGACAAGCTGCTGGCCATTCCCAAGCGGCTGCAGCGGCTGGCGGACCTGCTGGAAAAGCGGACCAACCCCAAGACCTTCAGCTTCGACATCGTCTACAACCGCAGTTTCGAGCTCATGCTCGACGGGCGGGAGGGCGCGACGGGCTAGTTAGGCGCGCCACACTGTCTGGCACTTATTACCGGCCCCATTTTCCGCCATGCGGCGTTGCAGCTCCTCGCCATAGCTACGGCTATGACTCGTCGGCGCGCCTTGCCTGACAAAAAATGGAACTCGGTCTAATGTGCCATCAAATGTGACGCACTACACTAGCGAATCTCGAAGCCGTCTGGCGGCGCCTCTTCGGGCAGTGGCTGCGGGCTGACGGCGTCCACGCGCGCCGCCGTCGGACCGTCGGCCAGCCACTGCTCGAACGCCTGCACCGCCGCATCATTGCCCTGAGCCAGCGTTTCGACGCGGCCATCCGCCAGGTTTCTGACCCAGCCGTTCAGGCCCAGCTCACTGGCCTGCCGGCGGGCGGCGGCGCGGAAGCCAACGCCCTGGACGCGCCCGCTCACGCGAAAGCACTTTTGCGCCATATGTCTGATAAATATCCGAATTTGCGGCAGGCGAGTATACTAGCCCGCATGAGTTTTCTGCTGCATGCCGGTTTTTCTAGCCATGCTTGAAGCCATCCGATCTCGCCTGTTCCAGCGCGCTCGGCGCCGCGACGACGCTGCGGCGGCCGATGGCCAGCCCGACGCCACCACCGTCAGCCTGGCCGTGCCCAGCCTGTTCGGCGGCGAGCCGATCTGCCGCGCCACCGTCACGCTCACCACCACCCGCGCCGGTCGCGGCGAAAATTGGCGCCTACAGGCCCACGTCGAGAGTTGTCTGCGGCCACCGCCGGTTGCGCCGGCCGATCGTCAACTGGCTTCGGCGAGCACCAGCAGGCGTTTGACGCACCGTGGCCAGGCGGCCGTCAGCCGGCTGGCCACACGAGGCGTTAGCCTGCTGCCCGCGCGGATGCAGCCGCTTTTCGAGCAGCGGGTTCACACCTGGCTCGATCTGCGCGGCAGTAGCCTGCCGCTGGTGCGCGGCGCCGAGGCGCTCATGCCGGGGCCGCTGCGGGATATCCATGCCCGCATGCCCGCCCCCCGGCCGGGCGAACCGCGCGTGTTGGCCTGGCAGGGCGTTGTTCAGGGGCGCTACCCCGGTATTGCCCGGTTCCTGAGTCTGCAGGTCGATCAGGATGACTTTCCGCCGGGCAGCCTGGGGGACCGGCCGTTCAGTCTGAGCGCCAGCGCTGCAACCATTGTCCAGTCGCCCGCGCAGGCGTCGCGCTCACGCGGCGCGGCTGACGATAACGACCGTTAGAATCCGTTCCCGGCGGGCCGACGGAATTGACTCAAGAGACCTTTTGCAAGAGCATTAGCGCCCGCAATGTTGGTGCTCGCGCGCCAGCGCAGCCGCGCCGGAAGGGGACGGCACAGGCGACACCATCGTGTTATTGCGACAACGTCGACCAGTTTCGGGCCGTCGAATCGACGCGACGGACGGGCGCGCGGCGAAAAACTGACCGGAGAATTTCCAGATGAAGCATTCCTGGCGCGTGAGCGGCGCACTACTGGCTGCCATCGCACTGCAGGCGGCCCCTGTTTGGGCCCAGAAGGGTGATGCCGAAGCGGGCCGCATCAAGGCGAGCACCTGCGTGGGCTGTCACGGCATCAAGGACTACAGCAACGTGTATCCCACCTACCGCGTGCCGACCATCGCCGGTCAGCATGAAGCCTATCTGACCGCCGCGCTCAAGGCCTATCGCGAGGGGCAGCGCAAACACCCGACGATGAATGCGCAGGCCGGCAGCATGAGCGATCAGGATATTGCCGATATTGCGGCTTATCTGGCCAAGGGAGGCGACAAGGAATGATGCAGCGTCTGAATCAGACTTTGCGGTTGATTACTGCCGGCGTTGGCGTATTCGCCGCCTCGACGGCCTGGGCTGCCGGCGGCAGCGGCGGCAGCGAAAAGCCGCACGATGGACAGTGGCTGGAAAAGCAGACCAAGGTCTGCGCCAGTTGTCACGGCGACAAGGGGATATCGCAGATTCCCATGAACCCGATTCTGGCAGGACAGTACAAGGGCTATCTGCTGCACTCGCTCAAGGCCTACCGCGACGGCAAGCGCAATAACGCCATCATGGCCGGCCAGGTCAAGGACATGAGTGACGGGCAGCTCAAGGCGCTGGCCGAGTATTACAGCCGGCAGGACGGTCCGCTCGACCTGCTCAAGCTGGACTGACAACGGCCCGACAAACATGGAAAGCCGGCCTCGCGCCGGCTTTTTTGTGCGTGGCCGCTTTGCGCCGGTCGATCGACCGGCACATCCGCCGGGCCCTGTTTACACGTATGCATGCCCATGATGATGCGTAGCACCCTTAGTCTGGTGGCCGCGGCGGCATGGCTGGCCGGCAGCGCAGCGTCTGGCGCCGCCGCTGACCGGGACGGCATCCAGTGGCGTGACTGGAACGAGGCGGCGTTCACCCAGGCGCGTGAGGCGAACCGTCCGATCTATCTGTATCTGGAAGCGGTGTGGTGCCACTGGTGCCATGTGATGGATCAGCAGACTTTTGCCCGCGAGGCCGTGGTCGAGCGCCTGAACAACGAATTCATTCCCGTCCGGGCCGATCACGACGCCATGCCTTCCCTGGCGGACCGCTACCGCGCCTGGGGCTGGCCGGCGCAGATCTGGATCGCCCCGGACGGGCGAGAGCTGGTCAAGCGGGCCGGGTATATCCCTGCGGACGAGTTCAACGCCGTGCTGGATCGCGTGCTGAGTGCGGGCGGGCCTGGCCAGCCCGTCGCCGCGGCCGAAGCTTCGGGCCCGCCGGCCGCGTCAGGCCTTGACGGCTCGTCACTGCCCGTCGGCCTTCGCGCCAGGCTCATGGACAAGCACCTGCGCGCCCACGATGACCGCAACGGCGGTCTGAATCTGGCGCAACGTTTCCTGGACCCCGACAGCGTGGAGCTGGATCTGCAGCTTGCGCGCGAGGGCGATGACCAGGCCGCCGACCGCGCCCGGCAGACGCTGGATGCCGCCATGGCGCTCATCGACCCGGTCTGGGGCGGCGCCTACCAGTACTCCACGCACGGCGTGTGGACGCGGCCCCACTACGAAAAGATCATGCGCACGCAGGCGGCGTTTCTGCGCATCTACAGTCAGGCCTATGCCCAGTTCGGCGAGCCGCGATACCGGCAGACCGGCCGGGCGGTAGTGCGCTATCTCGACGAGTTCCTGCGCAGCGATGAAGGCGCGTTCTTTGCCAGTCAGGATGCCGACCTGAATCCCGGCACCAAGGCGCACGACTTCTTCGCGCTGGACGATGCCGGGCGCCGCGCGCGCGGCATGCCCCGCATCGATCCACAGCGCTACGCGCAGCACAACGGCATGGCCATCGAGGGCCTTGCGCTGTGGTACGCGGCGACCGGCGAGTCACGGGCGCTGACGCTGGCGCGCGATGCGGCGAGCTGGGTGCAGGCCAATCTGCGGCAGGGTGAGGGGTACGTCCATCAGGCGGGCGACCGGACGCTGCATCTGGCGGACAACCTGGCCATGGCGCGCGCCTGGCTGGCGCTGTACGCCGCCACCGCCGAGCGGGACATGCTCGCCCGCGCGGTGTCGACCGGCGCATTCATACTGCAGCATTTCCGGCAGCCATCCGGCGGGTATAGCGGCGCAGCGGACACCGTGGGCCCCATGGCGCCCAGCATCGACACCGACGACAACATCTCGGCCGCCCGGTTTTTCAATCTGCTGGCCCGGTACAGCGGTCAGTCGCGCTTCGAACGGGGTGCGGCGGCGGCCATGAGGCATCTCGCGCGGCCGGCTGTGGCGCTGGATCGTATCGACGAATCCGGGATTATCCTGGCCGCGGACGAGTTGCATCGCCCGCCCGTTCACGCCACGGTGGTTGGCGACAGTAAAGCCCCGGTCGCGCAGGCCCTGTTTGACGTGCTGCTGCGCCAGCCCGGCTGGTACCGGCGGCTGGAGTGGTGGGACCGGAGTGAAGGGCCGCTGATGCACGACGATGTGGCCTACCCGAACCTGCCGCAGCCCGCAGGCTACTATTGCGAGGCGCGGCGCTGTTCGGCGCCGCAATT
>Ga0310345_10004953_pt1 | contig 11959 bp, 8 predicted proteins | sample HC15DNA20500_MG_FD_204667 | JGI IMG/M metagenome (GOLD analysis project Ga0310345, IMG submission 204667) | Marine microbial communities from station ALOHA, North Pacific Subtropical Gyre - HC15-DNA-20-500_MG | ecosystem: Environmental > Aquatic > Marine > Oceanic | place: Pacific Ocean: North...
CATCCGCAAAATCGAGATCGCGCGCAACATAGACCGATATGCTGGTGCCATGCTTCACTCGCAGCGTCGGAGTAATCTGCGACTGATCGATCCGAGTGACATTCTGGGTCGATCCGGGAAGCGCGACGATGACGCCATCACTTGCCTTGCGCGAGGCAACCCCAACCCCGATGTCAAGCACGGACTGAAGCAATGCACCGCCGAAGCGCTGGAAGAACTTGCTGTCGACCTTCCCCTTGATGCCAGCCCGGCCGAGCTGGTCGGAAGCAGCTGAGTTTAGTCCGATCGTGACGCCATCGGGCCGCATCAACCGGGTCCAGGTGACAAGGGCCCGGTTCTGCCCAGGCTGTAGATCGCCCTCATATTCGCCATAGAGCCGGCTCCCGCGAGGGATGAGAACGCGTGTCCCGTCGAAACCGAAAATATCTTGCTGGACTATTGCGCGTGCAGACCCTGAGCGGGTCGAATCTAGCGCGGTCTCCAGCACAGCCGGAACGATCGTCCCAAGTGGTACGGTAAATCCGGGGCTCGCGAACCGTTGGGCGCGAACCCGCTCACCCTGCGGGCTATCTCCTTGCTGAAAGCGCATCGCGGGATCAGGCGGATCAAGCAATCGCGGCGGCTGAGGAACGATGACGGGGCGTTCGGACTGGTAGGATGGCGTTGGTGGCAGCGGATCAGAAGAAGCCGCTGGCTGCACAGGTGCGGCGGGCTGGGTCTGTGGCGGCGTACTGGCTGGTGTGGCCGCAGCGGACCGTATGAGCCGCACAGGCCTAACCCGCTGGACCGCGCGGTCTTCACGCACCGTCGGCATCGCAAACCTCTCGGGGAGCATAGGAGGCTGCACCGCCTCAATCCGGCCCACAGCTTGCGCCGCGTCGGGAACAGGTGAGCCATTGGCTTGCTGGCGCGCGGTACTCATCAGTGAGAATATCCAAAGCCCGCCAATTCCAAGAATAACAGCGAAGGCAATCACCCCGATCTTGCCTGAGCCGGTCCGCTCGATGACCGGAGTGGAATCACTTGCCATGCCTTCGTTCGACGAATCGCCCGCTTCACTCATCGGGTAACTCGTTGCGCCGTGCGGTCGCTTTCTTCCCGTCAATGTGGAATACCAGTCTCTTCCAGACGCGGTCGATCACGAAGGTGGCACCGCGCATATAACCGTTGGTCAGCGTCTCGTCCCCTGTAGGGCTGATCGCAAAGATCGCTGGTAAAAACTGGTTCGGCGAGAACAGAATATAGGTCTTTTCTCCATCGTCGCGAATGCCAACAGGCTTCAGCGCATCCTCGCCCTTCACTCGATAGGACCACCACCGTTCAGCTGACTGCGGATCGCCAGTTCCCGGAGAGTATTGTGCTGTCGCCGCCCACTCCTGCTGCAGTCGAGCCGGGCGAGGATTATCGGTTACCTCAACCACATTGGCCGCCAGGAGATCGCGTCCGGTCCGAAGCGAGAAGCGGTAGCCGTGCCGGTCGGTGGTTACGCGCACCCCTCCCCGCTCACCTTCAGCATGGGGTGTGAGAACGACCGCGTTGCGTTCCGGCGTTATTGTAGTCGTATCGGCCTCAGCCGAAGCGATCCGTTGCGTCGGGGGGAATACTAGCAAGAGATCTGTGTCAGGGATTGCCGCAAGCTGGATAGCCTGGTCCGCCGCAGACTGCACCGTTTGTATGCGCGGATTGGAACCCTCCGCACGCGGTAATACCTGAGCCGCAGCGGGTGTGAGCAAGAGAACCAAAGGGAGCAGCGCCAGGCACCTCATTGGCCAGACTCTTCGGGTCGGGGAGCAGGCGTTATCGCTGGGACTGTCTCCGGAAGGGTCTCGGCATTGCGGCGGTAGGATGTCACCTGGAAGCCCAGCGGATTGAGCAGACGGTCACGCTCGCTCATCTCGGCTGTGCTGTAACCGTAGCCGACGATCGCAGCCCAGTGTTGCGGCGGCTGTGCGGCAGCACCGGGATCGTTTCGGGTTGTAGTGAAACGAACCAGCGCACGCTCTGCATCCAGCTGCGAGATGCTTCGCATATCGACACGGATAGTGCCCCCTGCTGGCAGGTAGTTGAGCGGGCTGAGAGGATTGTTCGCGCTCATGCGCGATACATATTCTCGCCGCTCCGATGGCCCGCTCATGAGCGTTACCTTGGCATAATCCTGATCGAAGCTATCTGGAACGAAGCTCTCGCGCGCGGTCACGTACTGCATCAGGAACGATCGCGTCAGCGCGCTGTCGGCAGTCACCGTGCTCTCCGCAAACGGATCGAGAGCTTCGACATTACCCGTCTGACGATCGACCAGAAGGGTGTATGGCACAACCGTCTTCAGCGGCAGCATGATGACGACCGCGATCGCCAGCATCAGGGCGATAGCGCTCGCCACGACCGCTACAACCCACGCGATACGGCCTGAGCGCTCAAGATCATCTGTCACGCTCTGGCTCCAGCTATCGGAGACATCCGCGGTGTCGGAGCGCAATTTCTGCAGAGTCTTCATCGGCGCGCACTCCTGCTGGTGGTGAGCCTGGAGGTACGCAGGGATGTCCGCCGCCAGCTATCGCCAAGCCGAGTACGGTTTTGCGGTGAGGTATGATCCGTGTGTGTCTGGGGTCCAGAGTCCGCACGAGGTGCAGCGAGCGTACGGATAGTGGTTCGCTCGTTCGAAGGCGATCCACGGATGATGCTCTCATTTGCACCCGCCGGAGGCGAAGATACCTTTTGCAGGCTGGTCAACGGGATACGCGACGAAACTCGCTCGGTTCGCGATGCCCCTCTTCCGAAGCTATCGGGTAATCGCGGCAGCGATAGCCAGCCGCGCATGAAGGCAACCTTACCCAGAAGCCAGACGAAGCCAAGTTGGGCCAGAGCAAAGGCCAGCGTCATCGCCATGAGCTCTGTCGGCGCGGAAGGCGTTGCGTAGCCGAGTCCGCGTACGCGCACGGCGTCCTCCAGCCAAGGGGCCAGCACCGCCATCTCGACTGTAAGTAGCACGCTCGCGCCGACCGATCCGATTAGAGTGAGAACTAACCCGCGCATCCATCCGGCAAACAGTCCGCGGCTAGCATCGAAAAGCAGCAGACCCGCCGCAAGCGGCGTCAGCGCCAACAAGAGCCCGGCGGCCAGTCTGAAGAAGGCAACCGATCCGATCACGCCGGTCAACCAAAAAAGGCGTGACCAGCCGAGCGCGCTTTCGTCTTGCATTGCAATGCCTCGAAAGGACGATCCTGTTCCCTCTTCCTCCAGAAAAGCCCCCGTCGTCCGCCCCGAACCATAGTCGGAGAGCTGGACGATGGCGCTGTCGATCGCTTGCAAACGCTGAGGAAAATCGCCCGAAGCGGTCGCGGCGATACGTCCCGCAATATCCGCCGGGGCCAGAAAAACCACGTCGTAGATCAATGTGCGGAATGCGGGCCATGACAGCGCTAGCGTTAGAACGATCCCGATCTTGAGCACATCGAAAACGACATCGCGCGAGCCCGGCGTCGGACCGAACAGCAAGCGCAGGCCGAACAGCGCGATGAACAAAGTCAGCAGTCCGGTCGTGACGGTCGACGCTAACGAACCCGGCTCGCTCAAAGCCAGCCAACCATAACTCCCCATAAGTTGTGCCTGGCAATCGATCTGCCCGAGGATCCGTACAAGGAAACCCTCGCCGGTATAGGTGGTCGGAGAGGCCACTATCAGGAGACCTCTCTCAGCAGCGGTTCCATCCAATTGTCCGGATCGTCGCCATGCAGCTTCACGATGTTGTCGAAACTGCGCATGGCGGATTCACGCCCCGAGAGGATCGCCAGAAGCTCCTTTTCACCGGAGAGGTCGAGCCGAGCCACGACGCTTTCATTGCCATGGCGGATCAGGAAACAATGTGAGGTGTCGGGCAGCGTGCGCACAAGCAGGAACTCATGCGCGGAAAGGCCGAATCCGCTGATGTAGTCCTCCGCGCGGGCCTTTGGATTGATCATGAAAATCTGCGTGGCCGCCTGCTCGATGATCGCGCTCGAAATCTGGCTTTCGAGCGCATCCTGCGCGCTCTGGGTTGCAAAACCGACGATGCCGTTCCGCTTTCGGATCGTCTTCTCCCAGTCTTTGATCCGACGTACGAATACCTCGTCGTCTAGCGCCTTCCACCCCTCATCGATCACGATAATCGAAGGTGTCCCGTCCAAACGCTCCTCGACCCGATGGAAGAAATAGAGCATCGCCGGGGTCCGCGCCACAGGATCGTCGAGAATCGCGGTCATATCGAAGCCGATCGACTGCTCGGTAAGGTCTGTCGTATCGAAAGCATTGTCGAACAGCCACGCCCGGTTACCGCTCCCCCACCAGGCCTTCAGACGGCCGTAAAGATCGTCTGGCCGCGGGCGATCTCCACCCCGGAACAGATCGACCAGATAACGCAGACGCCGACGTTCCACTGGCTGGAGAAAATTGGTCTCCAGCGCATCGCGCACCTGCTCTTCCTCTGCCTCGTCCAGCCCGCCAGCTAGTATGTTAAGCCAATCGATCAGGAAAGATCGGTTCGTGGGCGTATCGTCCAGCTGCAGGGGATTAAGCCCCGAGGGCTCACCGGGCCGCAACTGGTCGTAGCCTCCCCCGATGGCGCGGATAAACAGTTCCGCCCCACGATCCTTGTCGAAGAATATGATTCTCGGATCATACTTGCGCGCCTGCGCCAGCAGGAAATTGAGGACCACTGTTTTGCCCGAGCCCGAAGGGCCGATCACTGTGAAATTACCAAGATCGCGCTGGTGGAAATTGAAGAAGTAGGGGCCTGCCGCAGTCGTTTCGAACCGCGTCACCGCGTCGCCCCAATGGTTATCCCGCGCGCGCCCGACAGGGAAATTATGCAAGCTGGCCAGAGCGGCAAAATTGGTCGTCGAAACCAGTCCACGCCGCACGATATATTTGAAATTGCCGGGAAACTGCGCCCAGAAGGTCGGCTCCAACGCGATATCCTCGCGCACACCGGTTATGCCGAGATCGGCAAGCAGCGCGACCACCTCCGCCACCTGCGTATCGAGCAGCGCCAGATCCTCGGCATGTACCGCAATTGTCGTATGATGTTCGCCGAAACCCGCACGCCCCGCCGCCACTTCGTCCTTCGCCAGGCCTAATTCGTCGCGTAGCGAGATCGCCTCGTCCTCGGCGGACTTCATCCGGCGCAGCGCGAGGTTCATCTTGCCCAGGGCTTCGCCGCGTTCGACGAAGGCGAAGCTCTGGCTGACGGTCATCTCGAACGGCAATCGGGTCAGCTCGTCGAGCATGCCGGGCATCGTCTGCGAGGGCCAGTCCTTGATTGAGACCAGCGCAACAAAACCGCGCTCCTGCTCGCCTGCGGGCGCCAGCTCCACCGTGTTGCGCCCGAAGCTGATGCGGCGCGCAGGGATATGCATGCCGATATCGCGGAAAGGCTCGGCCATGGGGCGCATATTGCCGTTGAACAGGCAGGAGAGAAACTCGATCGGCTCAGACCGAGTATCGCCTGCTGCGCCCTCGTAGCGGGTGAGCAGATCGGGCGCGTATTGCTCTAGCGCCGCCACCAGCGCCTCTCGCGCATTGTCGAGCGCGGTCAGCTCGCCCTTAAGCGCGGCGGCGTTCTGTCGGTTGGATCGCGCGAACACTCGACCAATTCGCTCTGCAATGCCGATGCGGCCCTGCAGCGGGCGGCGCACCAGCGTGACGAACAGCTCGTTGACGTAAAGCTGGCGGCTTTCGCAGCGAGCTCGCCAGCGATCATCGAGACGGCGAGAGAACGCATCGGGGAATTCGCCCGCCAGATCGGCGTCGACCCTGCGGCGAATAATGTGGTGATAGACCGAAAAGCGCGAGGTGCCGATCGCACGCAGCATCGCATCGCGCAATTCCGCGCGGTAGTTCAACTCCTCGCTGTCGGTGGTTTCGAACAATAGCCCGCCGACGCGGATGGTCTGCATCAGATAGCCATCGCGCGTCTGGATCGTCGCGTCGTCGAGGTGGCGCGCATAGGGCAGGTGCGTGCCTGCCGGAGCTTCGCGCGTGGCAGCCCTGGGATCGCTGCTCAGGGCCGGTAAGAGTTGCATTGCCACAAGCGGTAGTTCTTCATGCGCGGGCAATGCCGGACGCGGGCGATCCAAAGGTCGAAGATGCGTGGCTCATGCAGGGATAGAAGCATGGCCACCCCATGCAGCACAAGCGCAATCAGCAGCACCCACCAGGCGCGGAAGATCAGGAAGAGTTCGACCGCGAGGATGACGTTAATAACGAAGAAGCTGTAGGTGACGCCCGCGAACATCTGCGGCCGCGTAAGCGCAGTAAACAGCGTGGTGCGATGCAAGCTTCCCGTCATGCGTCCCTCGATTCGACCCCGTCGCCATGGTCGCGGTTTGCGACGGGATTGCAAGGACTATGAGACTGTCCGCAGTCGGCGTGCGAGCGCGGGCGCGAGGCCTGGATCGTGGACGAGGCTTCCATGCTCTCCGCCCGCGATAGCGAGGCATTGCTATCCCACGCCCGCGAGGCCGATGCTCGCCTGATCATGGTGGGCGACGTGCGCCAGTTCGGTAGCGTCGAGGCGGGCCGCGCGTTCGGGCAGCTCCAGGAACACGGCATGGCCACCCACGTCCCCGACCAGATCGTGCGCCAGACCAACACCCACACCAGGGAAGCGGTCGAAGCGATCCTGGCAGGCGAAGCGGCACGCGCATTCGACGCCATCGACCGGGGCGGTGGGCGGATCGTGGAGCAACCGGACGATGCGCAGCGCTATGCAGCCATCGCCAGGGATTACGCCAGGCTATCGCCCGCAGACCGAGCACGAACCGTCGTGCTCGATCCGACCCGCGAAGGTCGCCAGCGGCTCACCGACGCCATCCGCGCCGACTTGGTCCGCGACGGCACACTGGGGGCCGAGGCCATCACCGCCACCACGCTGGAGCCGCTGGGCCTGACCCGCGCCGAGGCGTCCGACGCCGCCAGCTACGCACCCGGCCAAATCGTCACGTTCCGGCGTGGCAGCCGCGAGCAGCGGCTGAGCCGGGGACGGGCCTATCGGGTGGAGAGCATCGACGCCGAGGCGGGCACGGTCTCGCTCGCCACGCCGCAGGGCAAGTCCGTCGCTTGGTCGCCCGCGCGCTGGGGCGGCGACCAGGCCAAGGCGTTCATCGATGTCGAGCAGGAGCTGCGGACCGGAGACCGCATCCAGTTCACCCGCAACAACCGCCGCGCGGGGCGCAATAATGGCGATATCGCCAGCGCTGTCGGGATCGATCCGCAACGGGGCGGCATCACGGTCAAGCGCAAGGATGGCAAGCACGAGGCCTCGACCTCTCCCGGCTCGCAGATCGGCATATCCGGCCCGGATGGGTCCGCACCATCCATTCCGCCCAAGGCGCTACCGCCGACCGCGTGATGGCCCACCTGGAAAGCTTCCGCGCCAATACCGTCGATGCGCCTGCGGTCTACGTGGCCATCAGCCGCGCCAAGGACGCGGTCGCGCTCTACACCGACAGCCGCATCAGGCTCACCGACGCGCTCGGGCTACGCGACGGCGCGCAGATCGGAGCGATCGATAAAGTGAGGCAGCGCGAGCCCGAGATGGCGGTGGGGTGAGGGCAGCCCTCAGCGGATTTGATAGTGCCGCTCCTCAGTCGCCCAAGTCAGCCATTCCAGGGTCGCGGCCTGGTGAATGAGCCTGAACAGGATCCCAGGGCTTGCAACGTCATATGCTTTCGAAAATAGGGAAATCCATTGGGCCGCCATCCCACTCGATAGAATCTATGTCTATCTCATCGCTAGTTTTTAAAAACGTCCCCACCTTCTTCAGAGACAGAATAAGAGATTGCATAGAGTCAAATCCAATAGAATTTCCAGAGTAATCTATACCCCCTCCCCTAATGTAAAATGAACATGAATACTGATCACAAAATGGAGATACTCTCTCAGGAATGAATAGGCAAATCTTCACCTCATTTCCCATATATCTCATTTTGGTCGAGGCAATAACCGCATCGCCGCTTCCTATCATCGCTCTCTCCTAATTCCCCAGAAGGACAGCGCCACCACCGAGAACTGCGGACCCTCCCGCCAATACACCGCAGGGTTCTGCGAGGAGACAAATTACGCCTCCAACGATGACTAGAACACCCGCGCCTGCTGCGACATCGCGGACCGACCAGCTTCCTTTTACGCCCGTTCGAAGAGGTGGGACAGGCCGACCAGATACTCGTGCCGCATCTCGCTCAGCAGCACTTGCCCAACATTCCCGAGTATTGACCATTCCGCAAATCTTGTAATCTTCCTCGGCTGCACGCTCTCTCTCTTCTTCACTCATCTTTGCCGCATGGGCCTGCCCACTTTGCGGCCCATCGTTGGCGACACCCTGGCGGTTGCTGTTGCTAGACCCACCGAAGAGCCATCTTCGTTCAAAGTTTAGGACTGGGGCTGGGGTTGGGGTTGGGCCCGTTACAGTAATACAATCCCCCGAACATTCGCTCTCGCTCTGCAATCCTGTCGGATCAACGTTATTAATAGGATCGCTGCCCACATAGGTATACAGATTCATCGCATCACCGTACCCGATTGGATCACTCTGCATGAAGCGACCGAGCGACGGCGAGTACATACGAGCCTTATAATAATAAAGGCCGAGCTCCGGCAGCCATGTCTGCCCAGTATAACGGAACCGCCCCAGGCCGCTACCACCCGGGATACCGAACTCGTCATAGGAATTGATGCCGAGCAGCGCCCCGGACGCATTAGACACCGCGATCACCGAACCGCGCTCATCGTGGTGCAGGAAACGGCGGTCGGATGTACTACCGCCCTCGTACCAAACCAGTGCATTGTCGATACCAGGACCATGGACGTAGCGCCGCTCGAGTTGGTTCGAGGCGTTGTATTCGCCGATCATGTCCACCCCGTCGTATGCGAAGCGCGTATCAGCCTGGGGCGCGGTGTAGCGATAAAGCCGCCCCAGCGGATCGTAAGACAACGTGCCAGAGCCACCGCTATAGGCGTAGCTGGTTAGCTGGTTCTCGCTCGAATAAGAGAACACGTCGCTGCCCGACTGCGTTAGATTACCTCGCGCATCGTAGGCGATCATCGTAGTGCCGGCCTGGGTTATCTGGTTGAGGCCGTTCACGCTCTCGGTTCTGTCGAACTCTCCAAGCGCGGTAAACGCATATAGATCGTTGGATTGGGTTGTTTGCTCGATCTGACCGGCGGGGTTATATCCGAAACCACGCGTGTTGTCGGAAGATGCCCCAGCGAGATCGATGCCAAGCGAAGAGAGACGCCCCAATGGGTCGAGCACGACCGATTGTGTTGTGCCGTTGGCGAACGCGATACCGGTGGGGTCACCCTTCGCATTGTAGCCATAGCTGGCCAGCGCAGTGACGCCATTCTCTCGTATGGTGGAAATCCGGCCATCGACCAAATAGCTATAAGTTACGTAGAACGCGTCGGGCCACGTCGTGCGCGTCCGGCGTCCTGCGGCATCATATTGATAGGAGATGGCGCCAAACGGGCCAGTCTGCGCCTTATTGCGCCCAATGCCGTCATACGCGAAACTGAGAGTTTGCCCGTTCTGTACCGCGCTGACGAGCTGGCCGACCATGTCGTAGCCATACGTCGCATCGGGCTCGCTACCCGGCAAGTCTTTAAAGATAAGCCTATCGAGTGCGTCGTACCCATAGCCGATAACCTGACCGTCGCGCAGGCGCCGCGCGATGATGTTGCTGGACGCATCGTAACTCAATTCTTCGTAGTCGGCGCTGTTCGATATACCGGCGGTTGAATCGTCAGGATAAACTGTCCGCCTGAGCCGATCGAATGTATCGTAAATATAGCTCGTCTTGTTGCCTTCGCCGTCGGTCAGGCTCGCAGTGCGACCGTTGTTCGTGAAGGATTTGACCACGTCGTTTCCGACCGCACTGGTCCCCACCCCGCTTTCGATCCGAATGACCCGGTCGTCTCCATCGTAATGGTAGCGCGTGATGCGATCAGGCCCGGAAGGGCCTTGTGGGCCCAGAGTGCATGCCGACGCCGGCAATGACGTCCACACGGCCGGGTTCATACGGATGGCCTCGCAGGACAGTCGCTTTTGAACATCGTAGCTGAACTGGACCAACTGATAGACCTGCCCCCCTGCAAGCACTTTTTGCACCGTGCGATTGCCAGCGCTGTCGTAGGTGTTCTGCACGCTCTGGTCGGCCACCATGCTGGTCACCGCAGCCTGATTGGTGTCCGTAACCACACCAGATTCTGCGGTCAGAAGGTCGTTATTCTCGCTGTAAGTGAAACGCGCGGCGGCCCGCTTCATAGGCCCCGTGCCATCGGGATCCGACCCGATCATACCGACACGCCGGCCCCTCACATCGTAAAAATAATAAGTTACGTCGTCGTCGCCCGGAAGCGGGCCGTCTTCGGTCTCGAGTCTGGAAGCAAAATCGTAAGTGTAAGTCGTAGTAGAACTAATCGAGCCAGTGCCGTTCGTCACGGTAATGCTGCTCGGCTTCAAATTGGGGTTATCGTAAGCGATCATCGTGACCCGCTCATCGCTCGATCCCGCGCAGGTCTCGGCGGTGGTGCAGGTCCGAACCTTGACGACCTTCCACACCGGGTTTCCAAAGGGAACATACAAGCTCCCCATACGCCGCTTGGCGGTGAACTGGGCATATTCGTAATGCGTCGTTGGTCGCGGTAGGCCGGGCGCCGGAGCTGGCTGCTGAACCTGGGTTACAAAGCCGTGCATTGCACCGTAGGTATAATCTGTCCGGTTCCCCTTTCGGTCGATCACATAGTTGGGCTCATTGCAACTGGCCGCGTTCGTGCAGCTTGCCGGGAAACTGGCGCTGGAAGTGAGAATGCTAACCCCATCCTTACCACGAATCGTCGTCTGCGTGATGTTGCCGCGTGCGTCGCGCTGATATTCGACGGCATTGCCCTCGGGGAAGATCGTCTTGATGAGACGCTTCGAGCCATCGTAGAAATTCTGAACCCTGTTCCCGGCGGCGTCCTCGACTTCGATCGGGCGACCGATGTCAGGGTCAGTTACTACCTGGCCATCGGGGCCGCGGTCCAAGATGGTGTCGCCGCCGATCGACGCCCAATTGTAGGTTGATATGTCCCCATCATCGGCGACTGAAACAACGCGGCCATGGCTATCGAAGTCGACGAAAAGGCTATCGGCGCTGCGACCGGGCTTGCGTATCGAAAGATCGCCGTTTTGGCGCGTGACCGTCCAGCTGCCAACTTGGCTGTTGGTGATTTTGAAATCGCCATACGCTGGTCGTTCATAGGTCACGACCAGGGGATCGTAACTCGCTGGATCCTCGGCCAAGTTTGAGAAGGTGCTGCTCTCTCGGTCCCAAAAAGCCTGAAAAGGAAAGCCTGCGTATCGCGTATCCACATCGTCTGCGTAATCGAAATCGATTTCGTAGCTCGAACTACTGGTGACAGACGATAGACGATAGGGGACGTAGCATTCCACCTGCCCGCCCTGCTCGCCCCCAAGTCCTCCCCCCAAGCCGCCTCCGGTGCCGGGAAGAACCGGTGAACCGTCCCGAAAACACCGTTGCGGAATGTCCCAGGCCAGCGTGAACTCGACACCGCTTGGACGCACAACCTTCGTCAAAAGTCCACAGGTTGTACCGTCGTTGCCACATTCAGTCCCGGAGTATTGGGTCGGCGAGGAAGAGGGGTCCGGTATCATACTGGACGGGCGAATAAACGTAACCTTCGCTCCTGCGCGCGATGTGTACAGCCAACCGCCACCGACGTCTTGAAGCGTGCCACCGTTGGCCTTTGTCGAAATCCAAGCGGATCCTGAACGCGCAAACTGTTCGGATGATTTACCCAGGCTGATGTAGGCCGTCTGACCGCTGCCCGAACCGCTAAGCTTAAGAGAACCAGTCCAATTGTCAGACTGCGAATACCGTCCGATCGAACGAACGGAGACCAGTTCACCTTCACCAGAGCCAATCGC
>Ga0310345_10004954_pt1 | contig 11957 bp, 10 predicted proteins | sample HC15DNA20500_MG_FD_204667 | JGI IMG/M metagenome (GOLD analysis project Ga0310345, IMG submission 204667) | Marine microbial communities from station ALOHA, North Pacific Subtropical Gyre - HC15-DNA-20-500_MG | ecosystem: Environmental > Aquatic > Marine > Oceanic | place: Pacific Ocean: North...
TCTATTCGAGCGGTAACCCTAGGCGTCGTGCAATCCCCGCAAGACCCTTCCGATCCGGCGTCAGCGGAGACTGAAGCCTGAGCGATGGGGTGAGGCGTTCGGTGCGTGATGTAGCGGTCGCCGCCCTTGCGCGTCGCGAGCACAGCCGCTTCGAACTGCAACAGAAACTTGTTGCAAAAGGGATGGAACGTTCTAGTGTGACGGAAGCGCTAGACGCCCTCGAAGCGGAGGGCCTTCTGGATGACCGACGTTTTGCGGAAGCATACTCGCGATTCCGGGTCGGTCGAGGCTATGGACCCCGGCGTATCACTGATGAGCTTCGACAACGAGGTGTCAGTGACGCACTCATTGGGCGTGAAGTAGAGTCTGATGCATATGATTGGGCGAAACTGGCAAGTGCAGTACGTTATAAAAAGTTCAAGAGTAAGCCGGATTCGTTTAATGAATTAGCGCGCCAGACCCGGTTTATGGAATACCGTGGATTTTCTCACGAGCACATACGTTATGCGTTGGAACAAGCAGTAGATGATGAAAACCTCTGACATTAGGCATACGTTCCTAGATTATTTCGAACGCGAAGGCCATACGATCGTCGACAGCAGCTCGCTAGTGCCCGGGAATGACCCTTCTTTGTTGTTTACGAATGCGGGGATGGTTCAGTTCAAAGATGTGTTCCTAGGGTTAGAAGAAAGGGAATATAGTCGTGCAACCACGAGCCAGCGCTGTGTTCGAGCAGGAGGAAAGCACAATGACCTGGATAACGTTGGGTACACCGCGAGGCATCATACTTTTTTCGAAATGTTGGGAAATTTTAGTTTTGGCGAGTATTTCAAACAAGAAGCGATCGAGTTTGCGTGGGATTTACTGACGCGGGAGTTCGGCCTCCCACCTGACAAGCTATGGATAACGGTCTTCGAGCAAGACGATGAGGCCGCTGCCATCTGGCTAGACCAAATCGGTGTTCATCCGGAAAGGTTTTCTCGTTGTGGCGAAAAGGATAATTTCTGGGTGATGGGAGATACGGGTCCATGTGGTCCGTGCTCTGAAATATTTTTTGACCATGGCCCGAACGTTTCTGGTGGCCCGCCGGGCAGTGCACATGCGGAGGGAGATAGATACGTAGAGATTTGGAACCTCGTTTTTATGCAATACGAGCGAAGCTCGGACAGCACGCTTAAGCCGATTCCGAAACCCTCGGTAGACACTGGTATGGGTTTAGAGCGTGTGGCGGCAATTTTACAAGGTGTGCAAGATAACTACGATATAGATTTGTTTCAAAACCTACTCAATGCTGTCCGCGACCAGACGACGAAAGGTCCAATGGAGGAAAATTCCTTGCGGGTCATATCAGATCACATTCGTTCTTGTGCGTTTCTCGTGTCGGATGGAGTTGTTCCATCTAACGAGGGTCGTGGTTATGTCTTACGGCGCATTATCCGACGCGCACTCCGGCATGGGCAGAAGCTCGGAATTGAAGAACCATTTTTTCACAGACTGGTACGGCCGCTAGCGGATGAAATGGGTGATGCCTACCCGTCACTTAAAGATAAACAGGATTCCATCGCCGTTACGTTGAAACAGGAGGAAGAACGATTTGCCGAGACGTTACACCAAGGGATGAAAATTCTCGATGGAGAAATGGACTCGCTAAGTGGCACCGTGATCCCTGGCGATGTGGCCTTTCGCCTATATGACACCTATGGTTTTCCGATTGATCTAACTGCTGATATTGCACGGGAACGAAATTTGCAGGTTGATCATGTTGGGTTTGATGTCCAAATGGATGCCCAACGAGAACGCGCTAAGGCGGCTAGCGACTTTAGTTCTGTCGATACCTCAAAAGTGATCCATGTCGATGCCTTGTCATCCTTAGGGGTCGAGCAGCAATTTACTGGATACGAAACTACCCGAGGTGAGGCGACGGTTGCGGGGCTTTTTATGCAGGGCAAGGCAGTAGATACTTTGCGCACTGACATTACGGGGATTGTAGTATTGGATCGAACTCCCTTTTACGCCGAGTCCGGTGGACAGGTAGGCGATCGGGGACACATTGTGCGAGACGAAGTTACTTTCGAAGTCATAGATACACGGGAGCAAGCTGGTCTTTTCCTACATATAGGGCAGATGCGTAATGGTGGTTTGACCAAGGGTGATTCGGTGTGTGCTGAAGTCGACCGATCAAGACGTCAGGCGACCACCCTAAATCACTCTGCAACTCACCTAATGCATGCAGCATTGAGGATTGTTCTGGGTAATCATGTAGAGCAGCGTGGTTCTTTAGTCGACGCCGCTCGGACGCGCTTCGACTTTTCTCATCCACAGCCGATGACAATCGACGAGCGACACGAAGTAGAACGCATGGTTAATCAAGAAATTAGGAATAATATTATAGCGAGCGCGGACATCGTTCCATATCGTGAGGCTGTAGATGGGGGCGCTATGGCGCTGTTCGGGGAAAAGTACGGAGACGAGGTGCGCGTGCTTCGAATTGGCGATTTTTCGATTGAGCTTTGTGGTGGAACGCATGTGGCACGCACTGGTGACATCGGCGCTTTTAAGATTCTGTCAGAATCGGGGATAGCATCTAGCGTGCGCCGGATAGAAGCCGTAACGGGTGCCGTTGCCGTCGAATCTATGCTTCAGAACGAGGCGGTTCTAAACCGTATCGGCGAGTTGGTCCGCGTTGACGCGAGCGAGGCGGAAGCCAAGGTTGGCCAACTCGTTCGACAAATTCGTACCTTTGATAAGGAGATCCAAAACCTTAGAAACCGGCTTGCTGGTCAATCCGCGCGCGATATCACGGACGACCTGCAGGAGATCGCTGGCGCGATGGTTGTGGCACAAACAATAGAAGACGCTGATATCGATACCCTGCGTTCAGCGTGCGACCGGTTAAAAAATCGATTTGAACGGGCGGTGATCGTTTTGGGCACTGTCGAAGATAGTAAAGTGCGTCTAGTCGCCGGCGTCACTAAGAACCTGATACCCGATGTTCAGGCGGGTGAACTCGTCAACTTCGTAGCAGAGCAGGTTGGAGGGAAAGGCGGGGGACGCCCCGATATGGCCCAGGCGGGTGGTTCGGATCCGACGAGATTGACGGGTGCGCTCCGATCAGTAGCCGATTGGGTAGCCGAGCGTCTTTCTTAAATAATCTGCATGATTGTACGATGAATATGATCGTTCAAAAGTTTGGAGGCACGTCGCTCGCGGATGTAGAGCGCATCAAAGCGGTGGCTGCAAAAGTTGCGACGACGAGGCGTGAAGGTCATTCTGTCGTCGTCGTTCTATCGGCTATGGCTGGAGAAACAGATCGTTTGCTTGGTCTGGCAAAAACGTTTTCCCGGCAACCGAGTGGCCGGGAGCTCGATGCACTTTTGTCAACTGGGGAGCAGGTTACGACAGCGCTGTTGAGTATGGCGCTAAGCGAGGAAGGAATTACCGCAGTCTCATATACCGGTAGTCAGGTAAGGATACTAACCGATAGTGCACATAATAAGGCCCGAATCCTAGAGATCGATGAGCGAAAAATTCGTAACGATCTTGATGCGGGTCGAGTTGCAGTGGTCGCGGGTTTTCAGGGAACGGACCGAAACGGAAACATCACGACACTTGGCCGCGGTGGTTCGGATACGACCGCGGTGGCGATGGCAGTGACTTTGGGTGCTGAGGAATGCCAAATCTATACTGATGTCGAGGGCGTTTATACTGCCGATCCGCGCGTCGTTCCTGACGCCCGCCGGCTTGAACAGATTACTTACGAAGAGATGCTCGAGTTGGCAAGCCTCGGTGCCAAGGTATTGCAGATCCGCGCGGTAGAATTTGCCAGTAAGTACCTCGTGAGAGTTCGGGTGCTCTCATCATTCGAGGAAGGTCCTGGTACCTTGATTACCACCGAGGAGGACATAATGGAACAAGCCTTGATCTCCGGCGTGACACTTAATCGTGACGAAGCGAAAGTTACTGTTGTCGGTGTACCCGATCGCCCAGGTGTTGCCAGTACCATTTTGGAAGCGGTAGCTGGTGCGAATATAGAAATTGACATGATTGTTCAAAATACGGGTGCAGATGACACTACGGATTTTACCTTCACGGTTCACCGTAATGACCATACTGCGACACTCGAAATTCTTAACGGATTGACGGATGCACTCGGAGCCCGTGGAGTTGAGGGAGATAACAAAATCGTTAAGATCTCAATAGTTGGTGTTGGCATGCGGTCACATGCGGGCATAGCGAGTCGAATGTTTAGTGCCTTGGCGTCGGAAGGAATAAATATACGTATGATATCGACGTCCGAGATTAAAATTTCGGTCGTAGTGGATGAAAAATACTCCGAGCTTGGTGTACGGGCTTTACACCAAGAGTTTGATCTGGGAGAGAATGAAGATTGATCTAAAATCACCAAACGCGCTTTCGGATACTAGATGATTTCAGGATTTTTCTCGTTTTTATCGATAAAATGGAATTATCAAGGAAGAATAATATCCACAGTAATTGACAGGCTCGTTTCGGTAACTCCGGATTAATTGTTGATATTACTTGCGACGGGCGCATTGTGCGGAGGGTAGGTATGCTGATTCTAACCAGACGAATTGGAGAATCCCTAGTGATCGGTGATGATGTGAACGTCACTGTGCTGGGCATAAAAGGGAATCAAGTCCGAGTTGGCGTGAGCGCGCCTAAAGAAGTAACAGTACACCGGGAAGAGATTTACCAACGCATCCAGCAAGAAGATGGTACTGAGGTGACCGGTAGCTCGGAGTAGCATCCTGTATTTCCTTAACGGAGAGGTGGCCGAGCGGCTGAAGGCGCTCCCCTGCTAAGGGAGTATGGGTTAAAAGCCCATCGAGGGTTCGAATCCCTCTCTCTCCGCCATTATTCATAGAGAGGATTAAATCCTTGTCGCGGCTGATTTTGCATCACTATGACGAAGCGCCTTTTGCGGAAAAGGTTCGCATGGTGTTCGGGATAAAACAGCTCAAATGGCACTCAGTTATCGTACCCTCGGCGATGCCCAAGCCAGACCTCATGCCGTTGACCGGCGGCTACCGGCGCACCCCTGTCTTTCAGATTGGCGCTGATATTTACTGTGATACTCAGCTTATTGCAGCGAAACTCGAACAGCTCCATCCTGAGCCGTCAATTTTCCCCGATCGCAACCCGGGCCTCGATATGGCTCTCGGCAGCTGGGCCAACGGTGCCTATGTCGTGACATCGGTGGCCATCTATATGGGCGCGGACGATCCATTCGCTGGCAGTCTCGATTTACCCGAACATTTTCATGAAGATCGCAAGAAAATGTGGAAAACCCAATTCGATACTGACCGCTTGGGTCCGCGTCTGGCAGGCTACCGGAGCCAACTCGACGCCCATACTGACTTCATCAACCAGCAGCTCGCCGATGGACGTCCATATCTGCTCGGCGACCAACCTGGCTGGGTCGATATGCACGCAATGTGGGACCCTTGGTTCTTGTTCGCCTTCGCGCCTGTCGAGGCCGAAAGAGCATATGGTCGCTTCCCCCAGATCCGGGCATGGTTGGATCGACTCGCTGAACTGGGACAGGGGGAGCGAATAGAAATGCCGGCAACACGAGCACTCGACATCGCGCGCGAAGCGACTCCATTGCCCGCCACCGGGATAGCCGAACATGATGCGATTGGCATCAGTGCGGGTGCACAGGTTTGTGTGTCACCGACGGATTATGCCGAAGCACAAATTATCGGCGAGCTCGTCGGCACGACCATGAGTACAGTATCGGTGCGGCGGGAAGACCCGCGTGTCGGTGACGTGGTCGTACATTTTCCTAAAATAGGTTACAGCGTGGATAACGTTTAGATCCGTCGCGACAGTTTCCATCAAGAAGACCTGCCCGAGGTACTCGTTGTCCCGAGCAAATGCCCCACGCATTCGAATTAATTGAATTGGTGTCCCTTAGGGGATTATTGAGAAGCTCATATCCCCTTGGTTGCGGGTAGGAAGCTCCGCCTCGCTGTTATTATGTTCTGCGGTATACAGGAGGACTGAAATATGCGGGACGGCATTCACCTGGAGGTTGACGCCGACTTAGCCGTCGTCACCATCCATCGTCCTCAGGTCCGTAATGCACTGGATGTGCGTTCAGCGGCCGAATTCAAAGACATAATCGCTAGGATCGAGGTGGAAGAACCGGTTAAAGCCGTGGTGCTTAACGGGGCCGGTGGAGTTTTTTGTGCCGGTGCCGATTTAGGTGAGATGGCTGATAAGGGTGCTGTCTACGAAGCCTGGGCAGGTGCCGGCGGGCCTTTGGCGAGGCGCTGCACGAAACCGGTCATCGCGGCGGTGGAAGGCTACGCTGTGGCGGGTGGCTTGGGGCTGGCGTTGTGGGCTGATCTGCGGGTGGCCAGCAAGACCGCTATATTCGGTGTGTTCTGTCGCCGCTTTGGGATACCTATGAGTGATGGCACTCCGACTCGGTTGCCGCATCTTATCGGCCGGTCGCGGGCTTTAGATATGTTGCTAACCGGGCGTGCCGTAGGGTCTGACGAGGCGCTTCGTATGGGGCTCGCCGACCGCGTGACGCCACCCGGCGAAGCTTTGGAGACGGCGAAAGCTTTGGCGAGTGATATTGCCGATTTCCCGCAGTTGGCCATGCTGGCCGATCGTGCTGCTTGCTGGCAGGCGTTCGAAGCGGACGAAGCGAGGGCCTTGGTCGCCGAAGCCGAGGGCGCCGAGTCGGCGAAAGCTACTGTGGCGGCGGCCGGCGCATCCCAATTTAGGGACGGAGTGGGGCGTGGCGGATCTTTCCGGAAATAAGCCAGTGATCCCGATTGTTTTCAAGGGGTCGGAAACTTTCGCAGACGTACGAGCCGTTCGCAAATAGAGTCAAATGCGTGTTCATCAGCATACCGGCTAGTTTGAATATATTGAGAAGCGCCCAATTCCCGCAATCTGCCCAAGACGTCTTCAGCCTCGGTGTCAGTGTCCGGGAGCCTACCCATAACTATAATTTCGGGGACGCTTTTTCGGGCTTCCTGTGCTAGTTCGCGCAGACGAGTAACTTTAGGTGCTAGCTGGGTTGGATTGAGGCCGACGGGCATCCAACCGTCGCCGCTGTTGACTGCCCGCTTTAGAGCGGGTTCGTTCATACCGCCGACGTAGACTGGTGGCGTTTTGGGGTGCGGGCGAAATAGAAACGACTGTCCGTTTTCTGCTACAAGATCGTCACTCGCACCAAAACAGCGTTTAAATAAATCGAGCACCTCGTCAGTGATCACGCCCCGCCGGTTGCGGTTGACGCCAAGCGCTTTAAATTCCGCTGGCATCCAGCCGCAGCCAACACCGAAAAGCAAACGCCCCCCACTTAGTTCTTGGATTGTGGCGATCCATTTAAGAGTTGGCAACGCCGGCCGATAAGGCAGTATTAGCACTGAAATCCCTATTCCGATGCGGTCGGTGATGGCAGCTAAAAATACGAGCGTGGCCAGTGGATCGAGATACCGACCAAGGGAACCTTCTGCGTCGTCCGGCGGAATCGCGATGTGGTCTACGGCCCAAATATGATCGAGACCGGAGGCTTCGGCTTGTTGAGCGCAATGGGTGATGCAATTGCGGGTGGCTTGTTTTCCCATGTTGCGAATCACTGTGCCAATTTTCATACTTTTCCTTTTTGGGATAGGACACCCGCACGCTTAACGTCGCCACGCGTAAGGTGAATTAATTAGTGACTTTGCGCATTGATTATAATTCTTCCTTGTGGATGTGCGAGGAACTAGGAGATTATAAGTCTGAATGTTCTTTGTTACTGACCTACCTTCTTGCAGGTAAGTTGTATTTTCGAAGCTCGAGCGGTTGGACAAAAAGGGAATTTTTAGCGTGATTTCCATCAAAAACATCTTGTCAGGCGTATAGCGCGGTGAACTGGGTCGCGATCGGTTCTATATCGGAGTTGATAGGTGCCGTAGCCGTTGTTGCGGCCATAGTTTATCTGGCGGCCCAGATACAGCAGAACTCCAGGGTTGTAGGAGCAACGATCGAAGAGGCAAGTGCGCAATTCATCAACCAGAAATTCATTACGATGGCATCTTCGGAGACCACGCCACTCTTGATAACCAAAGCGACGGAAGATTTCTCAGTGCTTAATGAAGATCAACAGGCTCGTCGCCTTATCACCCTAGGTGAAATTTTTCGGACCTTTGAAGCGGTGTATCGGCGGTACAAAACGCGACATATCAGTGACGAAATTTGGAGTGGCTATAAGGCATTTTTGAAGGGGGTACTACAGGCTTATTTTCCGTACTTTCTGGCGGATTCCGAATGAGTACCGAACAAGATCCGATTACATTCAGCGTTATTCTGAATCGCTTTAATGCGATCGCCAACGAGATGACTCTGACTTTAGAACAAAGTGCGTGGACACCTATATTAGCGCTATGTCGTGATTTTTCCTGTGCGGTTTATGACCATCAACAACGGCAAGTGGCAATGTACGATGCACTTCCGATTCATACGACATCACTCAAAATTGTATTGACGGAAATCGCGCGAACTTTTGAAGATGCTATAAACGATGGTGATGTATTCATGTGCAACGATCCCTATCGTGGTAACACCCACGTCGGAGATGTTGTTACAGCTTTGCCGGTATTCATAGGGGGTTCACTACGTTTTTGGTCTGTGACAAAAGGTCACCAACTCGACATAGGTGCATACCTGCCGTCGAGCGTGGTGGCTTCGGCGCGAAATGTTTGGCAGGAGGGTTTGACGATCCCACCACTCAAAATTTACGACCGCGGGATCCCGCGAGATGACGTCATCGATCTTTATCTGTCGAATGTTCGCTATCGAAATTTGTTACACGGTGATCTACTCGCACAGCTCGGGTCCATCCAAAAGGGACGGGAACGTCTACTGACACTGTGTGAGGAATACGGCACCGATGAGGTTATGTTTTACGTCGATGCCATTATTGATTACGCAGATGTCCGTACCTCTGAGCAGATTACGCTCATCCCTGACGGAGAGTATCGGGGAAGCTGTTGGATCGATAGCGATGGTATTGAGGGTTTCAACATACCGATCAACGTGGCGGTAACCGTCACTGATGATCGCGTAAAAGTCGATTACAGTGGCAGCGGGCCGCAAGGGGAGGGTAGTTTGAATGGCTCTTACGCGACCAGTCAGGCTGCAGGCGCGGTTCCTTTCCTGAACTATATAGACCCTGATATCCCTCATAATGAAGGTTGTATTCGGCACATCGAAGTTGTGGCTCCCGAAGGGACTGTGTGCAACGCGTCTTACCCCGCATCCACTTCGAGCGCTACGATTGTGCCCTCAGATGCCATGCAGGATGCGGTCAATAAGGCCATGGCTGCGGCGGCGCCAGAGCTTGTAATGGCTGGCAGCGCTCGGTGCGCCAATGTTCCCCAGTTTGCCGGGACTTATGCAGACACCGGTGAAGCATGGGGGGTAATGTTATTCAACGGTATGGGTGCCCAAGGGGCATCCAAAGGCACGGATGGTTGGCCATTGTACGAAAGTTCTGCTGCGGCAGGAGGACTAAAAACGCAATCACTCGAACAGCTGGAACTTCTGTACCCAATCGCGATTGCTCAAATGGAGATAGAAACCGATTCTATGGGGGTGGGGGAGTCGATTGGGGGTCCCGGCGTACGTCTTGTAGTGGCACCATTGCAAGGCGAGATGGAATGTATAACTTTTGGTGATGGCAGCAGCAATCCCCCGCATGGAGCACTCGGTGGGAAGCCTGGGATCGGTGGTGGTCAATACGTAGAGAGCCGCGAGTCTGGCCGACGTCGTTATATCTCGGCATCGGGACACGTGCGAGTCGCCCCTGATGAGTTCCATGTAGGCGTCTCAACGGGTGGCGGTGGTTATGGAGATCCGTTACGACGAAATCCCGAACACGTCCGACGCGATGTACGCGACGAAATCATCAGCCGTAAAGTAGCCCTGGACTTATTTGGAGTGGTCGTGAGCGATGACTTTAATCCAAAGTTAGACGTTGAAATGACGCAAAAACGGCGGCAAGAACTGACTTCACGTGAGGTAGCTCTCGTGGAACCCTCAAAGCCCTCTTTTGATGCCAAAGGAAAATGGACGCGTGAGCGAATGCGCAAGGGTGACGAATTCCTCATAAATCCTGTCAGCTAGTCGTTCTGGACAAGCTCCGCCACGGTCAAGTCCAAACCTTTCCTGGCGAGCGCCACGAGTTCATCGACTTCTGCTTTGCTGATGACAAGAGGTGGGGAGACGATCATGACATCGCCTACAGAACGCATAACCAACCCGTTCTCCATGCAAAGGGATTTACAACGCGTGCCGACGACACCGGCGTGTTCCTTGGCACGTTTGTTCACTAGCTCCAAGGCTCCGAGAAGGCCCGCGCTACGTGCTTCTCCAACCAGTGGATGCTCACCTAGTTCTGTCCATTTCTGACGGAAGTAAGGACCTATATTTTCATGTACGTAATCGACAATCTTTTCGTCCTGTAAAATTCGGATGTTGGCGGCAGCGACTGCGCAGGCAGCCGGATGTCCCGAGTACGTAAAACCGTGCTGAAATTCCCCACCTTCGTCAATAAGAACCTGGGCGATCCTGTCGCTGATCATGACTCCGCCAATAGGGAGATAACCGGAGGATAACCCCTTCGCGATTGGCATCAGATCGGGCTGAAGCCCATAATAATCGCTGCCGAACCACGTCCCCATTCGACCAAATCCACAAATCACCTCATCGACTACTAACAAGATTCCATATTCTTCACAAATACGACGAATTTCTGGCCAATAACTCGATGGTGGAATGATCACGCCACCTGCACACTGAACCGGCTCGCCGATAAAAGCTGCGACCCGCTCAACGCCGAGTTGTTGAATCTTGGCTTCAAGTGCCCGAGCACTGTTAAGGCCGAATTCTTCCGCCGGCATACCCCGGCTATAACGATAACTATATGGCGCATGAATGTGTTCAATGTCTGCAATAGGTAGCCCCCCCTGAGCGTGCATTTCGGGCATGCCGGTCAAACTTCCGGCGCCCATCGTGCTCCCGTGATACGCCCAGATACGGCTAATAATGACCTTTTTTTGGGGCTGGCCTACCAAGTCCCAGTACCGCCGTACCATCCGTATCACTGTATCGTTGGCTTCCGATCCGGAGTTTGTATAGAAAGCGCGATTTAGTCCCGCGGGCGTGATGTCGGCCAGTAGGCCTGAAAGTTCGATAGCGGGTGGATGGGCCGTTTGAAAGAAGCTGTTGTAGTAAGGCAGTTCGCACAGCTGATCCCTAGCGACCTCTGCTAGTGCTCGGCGACCGTATCCGACGTTGACACACCAAAGACCGGCCATACCATCGAGGATGCGATTATCCTCCGAGTCCCACAGGTACACTCCCTCTGCACGGGTGATAATACGGCTACCTACCGCCGCGAGTCCTTTGTAGTCTGTAAAAGGATGAAGGTAGTGGCGTTGGTCGATAGCTTGCCAATCGCTGGTTTGCATTTCATCTGTTCCTAGGTAGATCGAAACGTGATTTTTTTAAATCTGGCAGTATTGTCGCACAGTTCATAAAAACACCAAGGGCGATAAATATGACCGCGGAGATATACGCGCTCGAATGTGGCCAACTTACTATGCCACTCAAAATATTTTTTGAGGAAGCCGGGGAAGGAGTGATGCGTGCCCCTATCCCGTCTTTTTTAATCAAACATGCCAAAGGTAGTTTGCTGTTTGATACTGGCCTTAATGAGATTACGCGAGTGGACCCGAAAGGATATCTGGGCGAACGATTAGCAGGACTGATGGAGGTCCATTTCGGTCCTGGGGAGGACCTCCAGTCTCGCTTGGAGCGTATAGATGTGGAAATTAGCCGTGTAGACTACATAGTAAATTCCCATCTACATTTTGATCACTGTGGGTGTAACGCTAAGGTTATCAATGCACCGGTCATCGTCCAACAAC
>Ga0310345_10004955_pt1 | contig 11955 bp, 10 predicted proteins | sample HC15DNA20500_MG_FD_204667 | JGI IMG/M metagenome (GOLD analysis project Ga0310345, IMG submission 204667) | Marine microbial communities from station ALOHA, North Pacific Subtropical Gyre - HC15-DNA-20-500_MG | ecosystem: Environmental > Aquatic > Marine > Oceanic | place: Pacific Ocean: North...
GCGTCGAGCCGGACCAGCCAGTCGGCGGCCCTTGCCGCTATCTCATCCCAAGCTTTCGCATCGTGCGGCATTCGCGAGCAGATTCCGTTGCACCTGTTTCGTCGATGCCCAGGCCGCTGGCGTAACGCCACCTGGCAAGCAGACGAAGCCCCTTGGACAAATGTTTCTCCAAGGTCGAGACGGAAATGTCCATCTTTGCCGCTACTTCGCGGGGCGGAAGATTCTCGATCTTGCGGAGTCTGACGGCTTCGCGGCAGCGGGGCGGCAGGTTCTCGAGCTGGCCGGCCAGGCGGCGCAGTTCATCGCGCGCCATCGCGACGCGATCGGGCAGCGGCTGATCGTCTTCGGGCTCCAGCGCCTGCAGCGAGAGCGACTGGTCGAGTTGCACCAGGCGCGCCTTGCGAAATCGCTCCATCGCCTCGTTGTGGATGATGCGCATGGTGAAGGCGTGAGGGTTGGCAATTTCGGCCCAGTTGTCGAGGCGGAACAGGCGAGCGTAGGCTTCCTGCACGAGGTCTTCCGCCTCTTCCGGGTTTCGCGTCAGCCTGTAGGCGTAGCTCCGGTGCTGCGCCTGGTAGACGAATATCTGGTCGACGAACCATTGATCGATCGGACGGAGCCAGGACACGGGGACCCCCACAGCGAGTTCCCCCGCCGGCTAGTCGCATGACGTGACAGTTTGCGGTCAGATCCTCTGCCGCTGGCCACGCCGGCAATCGCGACTGATGCCGCTCCCGGGCACATTTGGCCGGCGCGGGCCTCGACGAATTGCGCCAGTTCGGCGCTCCAGCATCAGAAACCAATGGCGACGCCGACTCTCCCGCCGTTCGATCCCCTGGCGGTAGAACCCACGAAACCGCCCGAGACGTAGATCCTGGGCGAAACGCGGGCCGCCACCGTTCCGGCAAACCCCTGCTCTCCGCGATAAGTGGCGAGATTGAAGTTCACCGAGATATTGCTTTCCGGCACGAGCATCGTGCCGCCAAGCGCCATCGCCGCGGCGATGCCCGCATTGCTGCGGCGGTTGAGTTCGGAAAGGCCGTGCTCGAGCGCCGCCACCTCGCTATCGAGCGCATCGATCGCGCTCATGGCATCCCCCAGCAGGGCCGCATTGGCGGCCACTTCGTCTGCCAGCGCATCGAACTGCGCCACACCGACGATCGCAGCCGCCCCGAGGGTGCCCGATGCATCCACGGTGACGGCCTGTACCGGCCCGGATTGCGCGGCGGTGGAAGCGGCGATGTCGCCGATTGCAACCGAGCTTCCGCTGCCACCGAGCATGACCTGGTCCGCCGCAGTGGTCGATGCACCGTTGCCCAGTGCTGTCGAGCGGTCGTGATCGGCTGTAGCGTTGGCGCCCACCGCCATCGCGAAGTTGCCCGCGCTATCCGCGCTGTAACCGATAGCCGAGGAATAGGCGCCCGTTGCTTCGGAAGCGGCCCCCAGCGCGCTGGCGCCGGTTCCTGCCGCGGAGGCGGCATAACCGACCGCGCTCGCGTAATCTGCGGTCGCGGAACTTGCCGTGCCTACCGCGTTGGAGAAGGCTCCGCTCGCCTCGGCGATATAGCCCAGGGCATTGGCACCATCTCCGGCAGCCGAGGCGGCGGCCCCCAGCGCATTGGCATAAGCCCCATTCGCGGCGGCGATATATCCCAGCGCGCTTGCGCCCGTCCCGCCCGCAAGCGCACCGTGACCGAGCGCAGCAGCATGCTGGCCGCTCGCCAGGGTATCCGCGCCCAGGGCCACTGCGCTGAGCCCGGTTGCCGCGGCACCGGTGCCGTCAAAATCCTGGTCGGCACCGATCGCGATCGAATAGGCTTGCCCGGCCGAAGCGCTATGTCCGAGCGCAGTCGCCCCCTCGCTCGCGGCCGCCGCACCGCTCCCGACGGCCGTGGCGAAGTCTCCCGTGGCGAGAGCTTCGGCACCCAGGGCCAGCGCGTCTTCGCCGGTAGCCTCTGCGCGGTACCCAAGCGCGGTCGCAAAGTCGCCGAGCGCGTTCGACGCCGTGCCGCTTGCGGTCGAATAGTCGCCTTCGGCCGATGCCTCGGTCCCCACCGCGCTCGACGAGTTACCGTGGGCATTGGCGCCAAACCCGCAGGCCAAGCGCGAGATCATTCCCTCCGAATCGGCCAGGCCATCCGTATCGGCAGGGTCGGCAACTCCGTTGTCGTTGGTGTCGAGCAAGCATTCTCCGGCCTGCACGCCCTCCGGCGCGCCGACGACCAGCACGGCAGTGCCCGTCAAGACCGCCGTCGCAATAATCGATCGCAGCGCAGTCATAATTTTTCTCCCCTGGATTCTGGTTCCGCTAGTACAGAGCGCACCCAAAAGCCTCGAACGACCACCAGATGAAGAAACGATGGCGGCGACCGGCTCCGGTTGCATCGCGCATTTCTGCGGGCTGTGAAGGAGTCGTACGCTCATACGGCGACAATTAAATCAGTGGAGACGCCCAATTTTCACGATCTATACCTATATTTGGCCTGATCGCCGTTGACTCTTCCTCGCGGATTTCCTGCTCTTGCGACAACCAGGGAGTCGACGCTGTGCTTGTCGAACGGGACGAACCATTGAAACAACTGCTCGGACTTGCGCGCCGCGCCGAGTCCGGGCGCGGGGCCGTGGCGTTGGTCAGCGGCGAAGCGGGAATTGGCAAAACCGCCCTGCTCGAGGCGTTTCGCGAACAGATGGGGCCGGACTGCGCTATCGCGTGGGGAAGCTGCGAGGCGCTGTTTACTCCACGCGCACTCGGCCCTCTTCGCGACATGGCGGACCGCCTGGGCGAGCGGATAGTGAACCTGGTCGAAGACAATGCCCCTCCGGGGCAAGTCTTCGACGCGCTGCAGCAGGAAATCAGGAGCCGGCGCACCGGTGTCGTGCTCGTATTCGAAGATGTGCACTGGGCCGATCACGCGACGCTCGACCTGCTGAAGTTCCTCGGCCGGCGGGTAGCGGTGATGAACGCCCTGGTGGTGATGAGTTTCCGCGACGATGAACTGGAGACGCGGCATCCGCTCCTCCAGGTGATTTGCGATCTGCCGTCGCCCCACACCGTGCGCCTGCCGCTCGCACCCTTGTCGAAGGAAGGCGTCAAACGCGTCGACACTGTCGGCCTGTTCGATCCGTCCGACCTGCTCGCCATAACCGCGGGCAACCCGTTCTTCGTCACGGAGCTCCTTGCCGCCCGCCAGTCGAGTGGCGGAAGGGAGGTGCCCGATTCGATTCGGGATTCGATAAATGCCCGCCTCAACCGGATCACGCCGGAAGAGTGCGCGTTCCTGGAATCGGTCAGCGTCTTGCCGGGACCGTTCGACGCGCAGGTCGTCAACGACCTGTTCGGGCCGGGAGGCGAACCGCTGGCCATGAGCTGCATCGGGCGGCGTCTCCTGGTCGAGGACGCAAATGGCGCCATTCGCTTCCGTCACGAGCTTGCCAGACTTGCAACCATGGCGCGGCTGCCCGCGATTCGCCTCCAGGCGGCTCACGCCAGCGCCCTTCGGGTCCTCGAGGCCCGGCGCAACGCGTCGATCGATGTCCTGGTCCATCACGCCGCAGGGGCGCAGGACGGGCCACGGGTCCTGGAACTCGCCCCGCAGGCGGCCCGGGCAGCCGCCGCGGCGGGTGCCCACCGCGAAGCCGCCGCCCATCTTGCCACTGCCCTGCGATTTATTGACGAGGCGGAACCCGAACGCGCGGCCACGGTCTACGAAGACTGGGCCTACGAGGCCTTCCTCGCGCTGGGTGTCGACGACGACGTGCTCGATGCCCGTCGCTACGCGATCACCTTGTGGCGCGCGCTGGAACGACCGGACAAGGTCGGCGACAATCTCCGATGCCTCGCCTCGCTTCACCATCACCGGGGGGAGAAGGCCACGGCCTTTCGCCTGGCGGGCGAGGCAGTCCGCGTGCTCGACCAGACCGGCTCTTTGCGCGAACGGGCGATGGCCTACAGCTGCCTGTCACAGCTTCACATGCTGAGCGACCGGGCGGAAGAAGCTATCGCCTGGGGGCAGCGAACGCTCGCATTGGCGGAAGAGCTCGACGAGCTGGAAGTGAGAGTCCACGCGCTGAACAACGTCGGCACGGCAAGCGCCTACGCAGGCGACGCCAGCGGCGTGCGCCTGCTGCGCGAGAGCCTCGACCTCGCACTTGAGCGCGGCTTTCACGAACATGCCGCGCGCGCCTATACGAATCTCGCCTGCTACGCGGTCGATTTCCGCGACTTCGCCCTGGCGGAAGCGATCACCGGCGAAGGGATCGCCTTCGATACGCAGCACGATCTGGACACCTATCGACCAGCGCTGATCGGTGTCCTGGCGTCTCTGCGGCTGGAACAGGGGCGCCTGCGCGACGCCGAAGCGATCGCGGCCGGCGTTCTCAGGCTCGAACATCCGACCCTGGCCAAACGGCTCCCCGCCGCGTCCGTGCTGGCCCGCGCCAAGATACGGCGCGGCGCCCCGGACGCGCGCGAATTTTTGGCGGAAGTGCTGTCGCAGGCGATGGCAACCGACGAGATTCAGCACATCGCGCCGCTGCTCCTTGCGCTGGCAGAACACCACTGGCTGCACGACGCCTTCGACAGCGCGGCGAGCCAGGTCGATGCGCTGGCAAGCTTCGCGCCGGAAACAGTCAATCCGTGGGTCGAAGGTGAACTACGCACCTGGGCGCGCCGCTGCGGACGGGCCCTGCACCGTCCGGACGGCAAGGACCTGCCGGCACCGTTCGCCGCGGAGCTGGACGACCATGGCGGCCGGGCGCCCGACATCTGGCTGGAATTGCAGGCCCCCTATGCCGCGGCCCTCGCCTACATCGCTGCCGCGCAGGAGGATCCAGCCGGCCATCTGTCGGCCGCTCTCAGGCTGCTCGCCCCCATGGGCGCCACCGCCGCGATGGACAAGGCCCGCCGTCTCGCGAAACAGATGGGCGTCGAAGCCAGGATGCCGCGCGCGCGACGCGGCCCCTATGGCGCCGCACGCACCCACCCCCTGGGCTTGACGCGACGCGAACAGGACGTCCTCGTTTTGATGACCGAAGGCGCTTCGAACCGCGATATCGCCGAGCGTCTGTGCCGATCGCCCCGGACGATCGAGCACCATGTTTCCTCCATTCTCGGCAAACTCAATGCCCGTAGCCGGATCGAGGCAATGCTGCGTGTCCAGAACGAACCGTGGATCGTGCCGCAGAAATATCGGGACGACGCAACCACACACCTCACATAACTTTTGTTTCTAATCCATTTGCGTATTGTTCGTCGGGCCGAGACCCCCAAAAATTGTGCTCAGAAACCAATTTTCGGCTCAATCGCGCGCATCTTGCGGCTCTGTTGTGCGCGAAAGACCCCCAAGCCGGGCGGTGGGGCCGCTTCCTTTTACTTGCTAACAATGCTGCTTACATCTTTCGTCGGAGTAACTACCGCCGCACCCGGACGACGGAGCCCCTCGATAGATACGGTCCGATGACCAGATCATTCGATCCCAGGAGAGCATCCTTGTTGTCGTTCTCGTCGCCGGAACCGTTGCCGCGCGAGAGGAAGTCGACCTTGTCGGCGAGGATCTCGGTTCCGTAGCGCGTGACGCCGTCCTGGTCCTCCCACTGCGTGTAGTGGATGCGGCCATCCCACGCTCGCTCGAACTGGGCCGACTTGCGCCTTGCCGCGCGGTGGAACAGATTGACGAACCCCCAGGCGAGGCCTTCGGGCTCGGCTTCGAGCGCGGTGTCGGCAAACAGCGCGAAGAGATCGGACCTGGCTGCGGCAAACGTGTGAACAATCGCGTCCTCGCATGGGAAGTCGCTTGCATCGAAAGAAGCGGGCGCAAGCGACAAGGCGGAGCGGTCGAGGCCGGCGAACTGGCGGGCAAGGGTTGTCGTTCATGGGCAATTCTCCTGAGTCCGGCGAGGCCGCGACATCGGCGTATCGGAAGCGTTCCTCCTCAACATCGCTCGGGCCCTGAAACTGAGCGATGCCGAATGCTGCCACTTGTTTCTCCTGGCGCACCGGCACCCTCCAGCCGCGCATACGCTCGTGCAACCAGATATCGGTCCGCGCTTCCAGGAAATTCTCGACGCACTGGCGGACAAGCCAGCCTTCATCCTCGATCTCGGTTGGAACATCCTGGCCTGGAACGACGCTGCGGATGCAATCCTGCACCTGGCATCAGGCGACCGGTGCGATCGCAACCTCTTGAGAAGGGTGTTTACCGATCCGGGTCTGCGCGCGCGGCATAACTCGTTTCACGAAGACGGCCCGCGCCTGATCGCCAGCTTTCGATATGATCTGGCAGTCGCGCCTGAAAGCCCCCCTCTCCTGGCGCTTGTCGAGGACCTGAAGCGACAGTCGCCGCATTTTCGCCGATGGTGGGATCGTCCGGCCGAAGGCGGTTACTTCCGCGCAATATCCACGCTGCAGGCCGGCAACGGCGAGATCCACTTCGACCACGAAACGTTGACGGTCGACGAACATCGGCACTTGCGCATGATCGTGTGCTTTCCACACCGAGCAGCGGGTGGGCGCGGGTAGTGCGACGAGGTAGCGCTGCCGCACTGGAGACGCACCTCGCGAACCACGTGAAGATCATCCGGCCCCGCATCTGTTAGCATCCGGTCGCCCCTCACCGCGGGATGTGGCGTATCTGGTCCCCCTCGTCTTGAAACGCCTTCTACGATCACGCAGACGAGGGAGTTCAAATCTTGACGCCCGACATTCAGTACGCGGCAAAAATGACGAACGCGGCGATGACGTTCCAGGCGGCATGGGCAGCGATAGGAGCGGCGAGCCGCATGCCGCGCCACCAGTAAGTCAAGCTCAGCAGCAAGCCGCCGAACACCCCTGTGTCGATGATCCCTGCCCACCCCTGGTAGCCATGGCTCAGGGCAAACAGGACGACCACGATCACCGTGGCCCCGGCCTTGGCAAGGGTGCCGCTACCTCCGAGACGCGCGATGCCGGCCAGCAGCAGGCCGCGGAAAAGCAGTTCCTCGCTCGTCGAACCCAGTAGCGCGAGAACCAGGATACCGGCCAGACTGCCGGGTGTTTCGCCAACCTGCGCGGCATTGGCTACGATATCGCTCCGTTCCGCGCCGCCTGTCGCGGGGATGATCACCAGAAATTGAAGCGCTGCAAAAGCAGCCGCGATCCCCAGGCCTACTGCCATGTCCGACGCAAGGTGGTCGGACCTCAATCCTGCATCTGCGGCGCGCATGTCCGCGATGCGAAGCGCGAGCAGAATGGCGGCGCCGCCCAGGAATAACTCGACGGCGCCAAGGATGGCATAACGCGCGCCGGCCGGGAGGCCCGACCTGACGAGCACGTAGTCTGCCACGATAGCCGCGGCGTACCATGCGAGGAGGCCGAAGAGCAGAGCAGCGACAATGCGAAGTTTGTGTTTCACTGCCTTAGTGAAGCATGACACCTCATCGATTGCAAGCGTCCCTCGCTGCGATTGTCTCCGATCCGGGCCTCATACGCAGCGCCGAACATATGCGTACTCTATGCATACCGAACTCTTCCCGACCATGGTGGCGGCCCGGTGCCGCATAGTGGAGACGCGGCACCGCCAGGCTGTCATCCCCTGGCGCGGCGCGGCGCCTCGCCCAGGAGAGCGTGGAGCCGCTCCGATGGAATGGCCCGCGAGAAGTGGTGACCTTGCAACTCATTGCAGCCTGCCGCGCTGAGGAAGTCGCACTGTGCATGCGTTTCGACACCCTCGGCGGTGACCACGAGCCCCATGGCGTGACCGAGCGTCACGACCGCAGTGACGATGGCGGTCGAATCGACCGCTTTGCCGAGGTGCTGCACAAGACTCCTGTCGATCTTGATCTTGTCGACCTCGAACTTGCGCAAGTAGCTCAAGCTTGAATAACCGGTTCCGAAGTCGTCCAGGGCAATGCGAAAGCCCGCCTTCCGAAGTTGGCGCAAAGAGGCACGCACCATCTCGTTGTCTTCGATGAGTATCCCTTCGGTGATCTCGAGTTCGATCTGACGCGGATCCACGCCTGCCGAAGTGACCAGCGACGTGACATGATCCGCAAAGTTGCTCATCCGGAACTGTGCGGGCGAAAGATTGACGGCAATCGAGAGGTCGGGCCATTCGAGCGCCACGCGGCAAGCTTCACGCAGCACCCAGTCGCCAAGTTCGCCGATCAGCCCGGTTTCCTCGGCCACCGAAACAAACATCTGCGGTGAGACCAGTCCTCGCTCGGGGTGCTTCCACCTCGCGAGTGCCTCAAGCCCTGTAATGTCTTGATCCGAACCGTCGAACAGCGGTTGGAAATGCACCTCCAGGCCCTCGCCCGTTCTCAGCGCGAGCCGCAGCTCCTCTTCCAGCGTAGCGCGAGCTCGCACGGTCTCGTCCATATCGGCACTGAAAGCCCGGTAGCAGTCTCTGCCCTCGTTCTTGGCCCGGTACAGCGCGATGTCGGCCTTGCGCATCAGTTCCGAGCGATCGGTTCCTGCAGCCGGTGCGGTGGCAATGCCGATACTGACTCCGACGTATGCCTGGTTGCCCAGCACCTCAAACGGCTTGCGGACCGCTGCAATCAATCGTTCGGCTAGCGCCGCGGTCGCCTCGGTGCCCGTGCACTCCATGCTGAGAATCGCGAACTCATCCCCGCCAAGCCGGGCGACGGTATCGGTGGACCCAATGAGGCTTGCCACACGCGATCCGAACTCCTGGATCAACGCATCCCCCGCCTGGTGCCCCCAGGCATCGTTGACGTGCTTGAAGCGATCGAGGTCGAGCATGAAAATCGCCACCTCCTCGCCGTTGCGGACCCGGGCCATTGCCTGATCGGCTCGTTCATCGAACAAGGCGCGGTTTGGAAGGCCGGTGAGAGCGTCGTGATAGGCGGCTACGGCGATCTCGAAGGGGCGCGACCGGTCACCGTCGACACCGTTTTCACCGCTGCGTCGCTCAGCAAACCGGTCGCGGCGATGGCAGCACTCAGGTTGGTCGACCAGCGAAAACTGGCTCTCGATCGGGACGTGGATCAGGTTCTCGTCGGTTGGTCGTTACCTGCAAGCGAGTTCACCAAAGAGCGAAAGATCACGCTACGCGATCTCATCGGCCACAGGTCCGGCGTCGGGAACCACCTGTTTGCCGCCTATGACCTGGGCGACGACATCCCCACGACACTCGAGTTGCTGACCGGTGCTCCTCCGTCGCTGGATCCGCAAATCGCTATCGAACGCGCCCCGGGGCGAACGCTACGCCTATTCCAATCCCGGATATACGATCGTCCAGAAGCTGGTCGAGGACGCGTCGAGCGAGCCCTTCGAGCGGTTCGCCACCCAAAGTGTCCTCGAAGCTGCGGGCATGCAGCAAAGCTCGTTCGCCCACCCCGCACCCGAAGCGATGAGAGCACGTGTTGCGACCGGATACACGGACGATCTTGCTCCTTACGAAGAGAAGATGTTCCCGTTTCTTGCAGCGGGCGGCATGTGGTCCACGCCTTCGGACTTGGCTCGCTTTGCTGCAGCACTGATGGACGACTACAATGGCAAGGGTCGCATCGTTTCTAAGAGCGTCGCCGATCAGGTGTTTGCGCGAAGCTCGGCTTCGGAAAACGCCTTGGCAACGATGGTACACTGCTGTTCGACCACTGGGGCAGCAACGCCGGACAGACCAGCTACCTCCTTGGCAACCTCACCAAAAAACAGGCCTTGGTTGTCATGACGAACAGCGATGACGGGTTCGACCTGATGGCGGACATCGTCCGGTCGGTCGCGGCCCATTATGATTGGGGCATATTGGAACCGAAAGTCTACGATCGGCACGAACCGTCACCAGTCACATTCGACCGCTTGGTCGGCAGCTATGGCAATCCCGACGACGATCTGCGCGTGGTGCGTATCGACGACGCACTTTTCCTCGTCGGTCCCGGAGGAGAACGCGAAGCACTGACCCCCGTCTCACAGGACGTTTTCCTCGTCGCGGAAAGCAACATTCTCTACGACTTTCTCGAAAACGATGACGGTCTGATTTCCTGGCTGAGGGTCACTCTGCCCAGCGGCGCAAACAATGATTATCCGCGCCGCTGAACTGTTCGCGATCGGCGTGGTTGCGGTTCTTGCGGGTTGCTTGTCCGCCCCCCCGATCGATCCCGTCAACCAGTCCGCTGGAGCCGGCGCTGCTCGCCGCCTTCGTCGAGAGAAACCGCAAGGCTCTCGGTGTACCTGGGCTCGTCATGGCTATAATCCGCGACGGCAACATCGTCTTCGTGCGCGGGTTCGGCAGCGCCAACCTCGACAGGCAGACGCCTGTGGGGCGCGATACCCTCTTTGAAGCGGCATCGCTGTCAAAACCGATCTTCGCTTTCTTCGTACTTCTGCAGTCGGAAAAGGGCATCATCGATCTCGACCGCCCACTCCACGAGTACATGCCGCATCCCGACCTCCCGGCGGGCATGCGCGCGAATGGAATGACGGCACGCATGGTGCTCGCCGACACCTCCGGCCTGCCGAACTGGCGCAGTGAGACGGGCGGAAGGCTAAGACTGATGTTCGAGCCGGGAAGCCGCTACGGCTATTCAGGCGAAGGATACGAATATCTTGCGCGCGTAATGAAGCACCTTCTCCATGTCGACGACGATGGGCTCCAGGGTCTGCTCGACGCCGAACTTCGCGATCGTATCGGCGCAAGCTTCATGGGGTACACGTGGCACGACAGCATTCCGGAACGAAAGGCGTTTGGGCATCGCGGAAATCGGCCCACCGACAATGAGGCCCATGATGATAACTTTGGCGCGGCCTACAGCCTCAACATATCTGTCCTCGACTATGCCCGGTTCGTTCGCTTCCTGATCGAAGAGCACGCCGCCGGTAGCGCCACGGCCACCGAAATGCTCGCAATCCAGACGTCGCTGCCGGCAGAACAAGGCGAGCTGCATCGTAGCCTGCGCTTTCCTGTAGAAAGGACGGATCGCGGTGTGCGTTACTATCACTCCGGCAACAACGGCGACTTTCGCGCCTATGTGCATTTCCACGCCGACCAGGGCGATGGCATCGTTCTGCTCAGCAATACCGATCGCTTCTTCAGTTCCGGCTTGGCTCAGCGGATCGTCGAGTTGCTTGGAGATGCATGGTTTCGGGTTTGAGGAAAGCCACGACGAACGCGCAATGGCGAATGCGCCGCCTGGACGCATGAGCCTTGATGCGAACTCGGTAATCGGCTTGGCACACAGCCTTGTCGACCGAAAGATCGCCGGCTGACTAGGTCGAACGCTCCTCGCTCACCCAATCGCGAAAGGCCGATCGGAAGCCGTGCACCGTGTAAGGCTCCTTCATCTCGCGCAGGAGCTTGGTCAGCGTCATGTCCGACATCGGCTTGAAACCGCGCATCCCGGGAAAGACCAGCGGACAGTTGCGGATGCGCAGCTCCGCGCAGCGTTCGATGATGCGCGCGGCCCTCGCGCACAGCGGCACGACATGTTCGCGGCCGGCCTTCATCTTCTGCGCAGGGATCGTCCAGAGACCGGCCGACAGGTCGAATTCGTCGAACTCGGCATGGCGCACCTCGCCCGAGCGCGCCGCGGTCAGGATCGCGAACTCCAGCGCCAGCCGGCTGTAGCTCTCGCGCTCGCGAAGGCGCGGTACGAACGCCGGCACCCGCGAATAGGGCATGGCCGCAAAGTGCCCTTCCTTCTTCGGCTGGCGCGGCAATCCCTTGGTGATCGCCCGCATCGGTGCCTCGCTGTCCCGGTATCCCGAGGCATAGGCCCAGTCGAGCACGGTGCCGATCCGCTGGCGAACGCGGCGGGCAGTCTCCGGCTTGGCAAGCCAGATCTCTGCCAGCACGTTCCTGATCATCGGCCCAGTGATATCGTTGACCTGAACATTGCCGAGATGGGGGAATGCATAGGCCTCCAGCGTGCGGATCCACTGCTGCTCGTGCTTCTCGTTGCGCCAGGTCTTGCGGTGCTGTGCCAGCACTTTGGCCGTAGCTTCGCGAAACGTGGGAA
>Ga0310345_10004956_pt1 | contig 11955 bp, 3 predicted proteins | sample HC15DNA20500_MG_FD_204667 | JGI IMG/M metagenome (GOLD analysis project Ga0310345, IMG submission 204667) | Marine microbial communities from station ALOHA, North Pacific Subtropical Gyre - HC15-DNA-20-500_MG | ecosystem: Environmental > Aquatic > Marine > Oceanic | place: Pacific Ocean: North...
GGAACCTACACCAGCTACATCGATGGTACCCAGGTCCAGCAGAATACCGGGGAGGCGCTCGATGGGAGGTTCTCGCTCTACTCGATCAATGATGGGGAGCTCGAGGGAATCTCGATTTTCGCCGATGACAGCGGCGACAGCGCAAGCGGCTACGTAAACAGCGTGCAGATTCGCGACGTGGCCATGCCGGCCGGTGAGATCGCGGCCCTGGGCAGGCCGACGGCCGATGGCATTCCCGTCCTCGCCGAATATACCTGTCCGATGGGATTGCAGGGCTGCGCCGACCAGGATGCACGGGAGGTTACCCTGAGCTGGGAAGGCGGCTCGGGCATGGAGGGGCTGGAGCTGTTCCGCGATGGGGAGCTGCTCAGCGCCCTGGCCGAGGGTGCGACCGGGTTCAGCGATGAGAACGTACCGGCGGGAACCCACGTCTACGAGATTCGCGCCACCGGCGAGGAGGAGTGCGGCAACATGCCGCTGACCTCCACGGTGCTGCTGTTTGACGAGATGGACTATATCCTCTTCGAGGGTTTTGACTGCTACAGGACTGATGAAGACCTGGCCGCCGCCGGCTGGGAAGCTGTCGAGGTGGGCGAACCCCTCGAGGACCAGCGCTGGACCGTCACGAATCCATCGAACCGGGCCAATCCGCCCTCCGCCAACGGGATGCCCACCGGCGGCGGTTTCGTCATCTCGGAGTACGATGACGCCTCTCGAGATGCGCCCGGCAGCGGTGTCTCGCATGATCTCTGGAGCCCTGTCTTCAGCACCTCCGGCCACGATGAGGTCTGGCTGCACATGGATGCCGCCGTTCAGCTCAACAACAACGGCGACGCGGTCTTCGATGTTGAGGTGTCGACCGATGACGGCGCCACCTGGGATAATGTCTTCCGTCGCATCGCGCCGGCGCGTGCGGTCGAGCCCGTGCCGTCTCTCGAGCTCGAGAACGCCGATGGCGCCTATGGAAGGCTCCACATCGACCTCTCTGAATTCGGCGCCGACCAGGAGTCCGTACGTTTCCGCCTGCGCCATTTTGAGCCGACCTGGGACTGGTGGATCGCGGTCGACAACGTGCTGGTCGACGGCAACGCGCCCGGGGGCGACATCGAGGTTCTTCCCCTTGTTGATTTCAGCGATGAAGCGGTTCCCGATGACTGGGATGTCTACACAGGGGCTGACGCCGATGGGCTTCGTCCGTGGAACGTGGATGATATCTGCACGGTGTCCCTGTTGAATGCCGGCATCGGCGGGTTTCCCGACCTGGCTGACGGACGCCAGCTCCATCATTTCGATGAGTTCTTCGCCATGGTGGACCCTGTCTGCACCGGGGACATCATGGATGAGTACATGGCGCTGCCACCGATGGATTGCTCGTCCTACGAGGAGGTCTTTCTCCACGTGCGGTCGGCGATCATGGCCAGCGCCGACACGCTCGCCGAGATCCTTCTCAGCCTCGATGGCGGGGAGACCTGGGAGGAGGAGCCGATCTTCACCTACTCCGGCGGCGCCCTGAGCGATCCGGAGGAGGATCCCTATTACAACGAGTTCGTCTTCGATGTTCCCCGGGCGGCGGGGCAGGCCGATGTGGTCATGGCGTTCCACTACTCCACCCGTACGCTGCCGGGCATCCAGGCCTGGTGGGCCGTTGATGACATCGCCGTCACCGCCACTGGTGGAGATGATCCCGGACCGGGACCCGGAGGCGGACAGGAGTTTATCCGCGGCGATGCCGATGACAACGGGAGCCTGCAGCTGACCGATGGTATCTTCATCCTGAACTTCCTCTTCCTCGGTGGAGGAACTCCGGGCTGCACCGAGTCCGCCGACGCTGACAACAACGGGGCCATCCAGCTCACCGATGGGATCTATATCCTTAATTTCCTCTTCCTCGGAGGAGAGGAGACTCCGGCGCCCGGCGCGCTCGCCTGCGGTCCGGATCCCGATAAGGATGGCTCACCCCTCGACAGCGGCTGCGAGAGCTATTCGAGCTGTCCCTGATGGAGGAAGGCGGCGGGCTCTGAACCACCCGTGGGATTTCTCCGGGCTGAAGATCTCCCTGGTTGAAAAAAGGCGGGGTTTCCCTGAACCTATGCTGATGCCTGGTACCTGGAAATCCGGCGGCGCGGGGGCTCATCAGAGTCCTCGCCCGCGTGATGAAGATGACCCGCGAGAGCCGCGGAGGAGCGGTTGTCGAGCAAGTTCGAGGAGCTCCCGGGATTTGAGAGATCATCCGCTGGTTTTCCGGTTCTTTTTCGTGGCGCTCCTGCTCGCCGCCTGCCCCTCGTGCCGGCCCGGCGGCGATGAAACCGGCACGGATGCGGGAGGAGAGGCTCCTGTCCCGGCGCTTCGGATCTATCACCAGGAACCTGTTCCCGCCGAATGCGCCGGGGAATTTTCACGGATCAGCGCCCTGGCGAAGAAGCAGGCCTTCGGCGAGATCGCGGAGGTCTACCCCGGCCTCCTGGACTGCCTGAGCAGGAGCTGGGGGGCGAAAAAAGATGAGCGTCTCTGTTCCTACCACTACAATTTCTGCGTGGCGCGGAAAAACAGCGCGCGGCCGGGGAGCGTTCTCGGGGAGATCGGGGCCGGCATGAAGACCTGGCCGGAGAGTTTCCAGCATCGAGTGCTCTTCGCATCGGCGCTGATGCAGCTTGGCGTGACCCGCTCGACCATCCCCGAGGGAACGGAGGAGGCCGTCGAAGCTGTTCTCAGGCCGTCTCATCATTCAAAGCTGAGGGAGATGAGGATCACGCCTGAGTCTCTCCACGTGCAGTGGGCCCATCTCCTGCTCAGGCTCAAGCGGACCGAGGAGGGCCTGGCCCATATCCAGAGGGCCCTGGAGCTGCGCCCCTCTTTTTACCGGGCGCGTCATCTGAAGGCTAATTTTCTCGTCGCCCTGCAGCGCGGCAAGGAGGCGGTCCGGCTCACCAGGGAGCTCATCGAGGAGCGTCCCGGGGATGGTTCTCTCCAGACGATACTGCTGAGCGCCTGTCTCGATACCGGGGAGATCACCGAGGCGCTGGAGATCTACGAGCGCCTGGAGTCCGCGGGCTCACCCGGCGCGCCGGTGCCGGGATTCGGCCTTCGCCTGAAGGTCAAGATCGCCGGTGGCTTCAACAACCTGAAGCGTTTCGCTGAGGCCAGGGATGTCCTCATGGATGTGCTGCTGGAAGATCCCGAAGACTCCGGCGCCCTGCACCAGCTGGCGACTACCCTTCGGGGGCTGGGAGTCTCCGTCGCGAGCCGGGCATTGATCCGCAGATCCAAGGAGCTGCACGCGTATTTTTACGAGAAGCTGGAGGCCGAATCGGCCGCGCGGGGCGCGCGGCTGGCCCAGCACGCCTACAACAGGGCGAGGGCCCTCAACGAGCTCGACAGGTCCGGGGCGATCCTCGATGAGCTTGACGAGGCCCTGCGGCGCAGCGACCAGCTCGTTGACCTGCAGCTTATCAAGGCGGACGTATTGCTGCGGCTGGGGCGTGGCGAGCTCCTGCGCAAGGAGCTCGAGGAGATCGTTCTTTCCGACCAATGTCCCGACATGCTGAGGGCATTGCTGGCGAGGCTGCGGGCTCAAGAAGGTGACAAGCTGGGTGCGGGCAGGATTACCGCCTCCCTGGGACACGACCTCGAGAGCCGCATGAAGGAGAGCCCGAGGCTGGGAGCGCATTTGCTGCGGATCGCCCGTGAGAGCGGTGATCTTCCGGAGGTCGCCAGGTTGCTTGAATTTCTCGAGTCCCTCGACGGCGTAAATGGAGGGGCCCCTGAGGTCGCGATGCTCTGCAGGGCCGAGGCCCACCTCAGGGAGGGCCGGCGCGTGGAGGCGGGGGCCCTGCTGGGCAACAATTACCGCATGCTGGAGGGTGGGGATACCTGGGCCGGCGCGCTGCGGCTCCTGGCCACCGAGCCGTCACAGGCGGCGGAGGATGCCGTAGTCGATATCAGCGACCTGGTGGACCATCCGGAGCTGGTCGCCGAGGTGGCGGGTTTCGAGATTGTCACCGCCAGCCCCGCGCTGGAGGCGATGGTTAAAAGAGCGACGGTGTTGATCCGTGAGAGGGGCGGTATCCTCGCTCGCATGCGGGGGTTCGGAGATGGGGATGTCCTGGGGCTGTGGCGAGAGCTGCTGGAGCTCTATTTCGAGTCCGGCGCTTCGAGGAAGGCGCGGGAGACGGCCTGGTACCTCTGGCACCTCGACCCGGGCGGCCTGGAGGCGAGCCTCGAGCTCGCCCGCGCCCTCGGCCGCGAAGAGGAGGTGCTCACCCGCCTGCAGGTCGTGGAGAGGGGGCTGAAGAGAACGCCGGGGAACGGGGAGCTGGCCGCGCTGCGTAAGCAGGCGCTTCTTTTTCTCGGGGTGGAAGACAGATGATGAAGGCCGCGATACAGCTCATCTCTCAGCTCATGGGGGCCTGCCTGCTGGTGGCGCTCTGCGGCTGCCGGGGCGCGGAAGATCCGCAGGACGCAGGATTGTTCAGCGATGTCACGGCCAGCCTCGGGATTGACTTCAGCCTGGTGAACGGGGCGACCGGTGAGCGCTTCGTCAACGAGACCATGGTCGGGGGAGCGGGCTGGATCGACTACGACGGCGATGGCTGGCTGGACCTCTACCTGGCCAATGGGCACGAGGCGTCGAGCGCCGCGGAGAAACCCGGGACGGCGGGAAACCGGCTGTACAGGAATCTCTCGGGCGGCGGCTTTGAAGACGTGACCGCGAAGGCGGGAGTCGGGGACCGGCGCTATTCCAACGGCGTGGCCGTGGCGGATTACGACAACGACGGCGACCAGGACCTCTTCGTGGCCAACGTGGGCCGCAACACCCTCTACCGCAATCGAGGTGATGGGAGCTTTGAAGATGTCACGGCCGGGGCCGGGCTCGAACGCGAGGGCTTCGGGGCGAGCGCCACCTGGTTTGATTACGATGGGGATGAGTTCCTGGATCTCTTCGTGGTCCGCTACCTCGAGTACATTCCCCACCTGGCGAGGCCCTGCGTCGAGCGGGGCAACAGGGTCTACTGTCATCCCCGCCTGTTCAACGGCCAGGCCGACCTGCTCTACCGCAACAGGGGAGATGGAGGCTTCGAGGACGTGAGCAGGAAGGCGGGGCTCTCCCTGGGAGGACCGACTGATGGAAAGGGACTCGGTGTCCTGGCGGCTGATTTTGATGGCGACGGCCTGCAGGATCTCTACGTGGCCAACGACACCACGGCCAATTTTCTCTGGCGCAATAAGGGGGATGGTACCTTTGTCGATGTCGCCTATGACTGGGGAGTGGCCCTCAGCTCCTCCGGCAGGACCCAGGCGGGCATGGGGGTCGATGGAGCCGATATCAATGGTGACGGCTGGCTGGAGATCCACGTGACCAATTTTTCCCGCGAGACGAACAACCTCTTCATGCGAAAGGCTCCGGGTTCCTATACCGAGGGGATCCAGGTTTCGAGGCTGGGACGCTCGTTTGACAGGCTGGGTTTTGGAACAGTCTTCGGCGACTACGACCTCGATGGTGACCTCGATCTCGCCATCGCCAACGGTCATGTGGATGACCTCGTGGAGGTGAATTCCCGTGAGACCGGGATCAGCTATCGCCAGCCGCCGGACCTGTTGATCAATGATGGGGCGGGGAGTTTTTCTTCCGCCACGGACGCCGGGCGGCCCTTTGAAAAGAGCTACGTGGGGCGGGGACTGGCGAGCGCTGATTTTGACAACGATGGAGACCTCGATCTTCTCCTCTGCACCATCGACCGGGGCGCCGTCCTCCTGCGCAACAATCTCAACACCCGGGAGAAGACGGCCGCTAATTATCTCTCCATCCGGCTCGTTGGCTCGAGCGGTCCGCGCGACGCCTACGGCAGCACGGTGGTGGTCGAGGCGGGGGGGCGAAGCCAGCTCTTCCTCTGCCAGGCCGGCAGGAGCTATCTCTGCTCACTCGATCCTCGTATCAACGCCGGTCTCGGCGGCAGCGTCCTTGTCGACAAGGTGACCATCACCTGGCCTGGTGGGCGAACCCAGGTTCTCAGAGACCTCCCGGCGAACCAGCAGCTTATTGTCGAGGAACCCCGGCAATAAAAACAGGAGCCCTGAACCTCCTGGGAGGTCCGGGGCCCCTGGAAGATCATCTGAACGCTGCCGATCAGTTGCAGACGTCCGGACAGTCGACAATCTGCACACAGTCGCTTCCGAGCGCGTGGCTTTGACCTCCCTGGAACAGCCAGTTCAGCATCCCGATACCATCGGAGAGATCCACCGAGTTGTCATCGTTGAAGTCGAGACCGCCCAGGCAGTCGGGTTCCGCTCTTCCCAGGAAGAGGAATCCGAAGACCGAGATCGCGTCACTCATGTCGATTCTCCCGTCCTGGTTGAAGTCGCTGGGCAGCTGGCTGCCGCCGGGAGGAACCTCGTTTGTTCCGGTCACATTCACGTCGTCGATGTACCAGCCCTCGCGGATTTCGCAGTTGCCGCAGTCCCATATGACGTGGAACCGGAACTGGATGCGCTCGCCCTCGAGGGTTGAGAGGTCGAATACCGCGGGTACGAACCCCCCGGAGTCGCCACTGTAGGCCGGTCCACCCCCACCCAGGCCGGCCGGGCAAGGGGGGTTTAGCTCCTGGACGGGATAGCCGCCCTCGGGTTGGAGGAGTTGCCAGGCTTCGCTTTCGTCTACTTCCGGGGTGTTGGGGTCGTCCACTATGGTAGTGATGCGTGCTTCGACGATCCCTCCGTCGGGGAAGATGTCCGTCCAGTTGCAGTCGGTGAAGTTGTAGAAGTGGTTGAATTGGAGTTGCGGGGCAGTCGCGTCCCTGAGGTCGATCTCCGGCGAGATGAGGACGGCTGCCGAAGTGCCTATGGCCGGGAGACCGCTGTGCCAGCTCGTCGTGCCACACGTACTGCGCCTCTGGCTGAGCTCCCAATGACTCGCATCGCCGAGGAGTACCCGCTCGGTGAAGCCCTGGGCGCCGTCCTCGAAGTCGAAGGTGGCTCCATTGCCTTCACATGCCGGGGGGGGCAGCTCGGCCGTAACGTCCAGTTCAAAAGCGCCGAGGCTGGCCGCGAAACCATGAACGAGAAGATAGTAGGTAGCGCCATCCTCTGATCCCCAGGAAATCCTGGAAAGACAGCACTGGCCGGGTTGGGTGCAGGCATCGTCATTGCTGATGACGCAGGTCAGGGAGCCGCATTCGCCACTGAACAATGAGATCCGGGTGTCGTATAGACTTCCAGCGCCGCAGGTCTCGGCGCTCATTTGCTGGCCGTTTCCGATCAGGCTGAACCAGACGCCCGGAGCGTCGCTGTTGCCGCAGAAGTCGTTCTCGGGGTCATCAGTGGCGCCAACCGCTGTGTTACCACCCAGGTTCGCTGTCAGGAGAGCTACTCCCTCGGCGTTCGTATCTTTTTCGAGGGTGATGGCGATAGCCCCATCACACAGGTCATTACCCTGATTGTCACAGACGTCGCCCATACCGTCCCCGTCGGCGTCTTCCTGGCCGGGGTTGGCGATATCGATACAATTGTCGATGTCGTTGCTGACACCATCATTGTCCTGGTCGTCCGGTGGAGGAGGCATTACCGAGGTGACCTCGAGTGAGTAGACGCCGGAGTTGGCCGCGAAACCATGAACGAGGATGAAGTAGATTGCGTCGAGCTCAGAGTTCCAGGTCACGATTGAGAGGAATCCGGGACAGGCGTCGTCGTTCTCCACGGTGCAGACCAGATTTTCGCAGTCGCCATCGACTCCGCCGTTAAAAACACTCAGGCGGGTGTCATATAAACTGCCTGCGCAAGTGTTGGCTGTCATCGAGTCTCCGGTACCGAAAACCATGTACCAGACTCCCGGCGCGGTGCTTGTGCCACAAGCCTGGTTTTCAGCATCCTCGGCGGCGAAGGTTGTGTCGCCGGTGACGTTGGCGATCATGGCCCGCTGCCCGTTCGCGTTGATTCCTTCTTCGAGCACCAGCTCCTCGGCATCCAGGCAAATATCATTTTCGGGCGCATCCGCGGCTTCGACCTCGGAGACTGTCAAGGTGTAGTCGGCGCACTCATTGGGGCCCGAGTTCGGGAAGATGCAGATGAAGTAGGTCCCGGCAGCCAGGAAACGGGTGATGCAGGAATTGACCGGGCTCTCAAGGCCCAGTTCCCCTGAGTTCGGACAGTTGGTATTGTTGGCGATTCCTCCGCATGCGGAGTCCATCAGCTCCATGAAGGTGTCGCAGGCCGAGCTCGTGGCGATGGTCACAAGCCCATCGGTTTCCTGTACGTATTCGATGATGTCGTAGTTGCGCCCGTTTCCAAGCATGCAGTCTGCCGCATCGATATTGCCCATGAATGGCTTGTCAGGGCTCACGTTTCCTACGGTGCAATTATCGCAGTCCTCGCCTCTGAGAGGAGAGACCTCAATGCAGAGAAAGAGAGCCAGGATGATCGCTATTCCCCACGAACAAATACCATTCAGCCATCGAGCATTATCCATACCGTAACTCCGGAAAGAGGATAGAAATTGAAACCAAGGAGCCCCGGCCCCGAACCTCGTGAGAGGTCCGAGGCTCCTTGAAGAACTTCCCGTTCGCTGCCGATCAGTTGCAGGCGCTCGGGCAGTCGATAATCTGCACGCAGTCGAATCCGAGCGAGTGGCCCGGACCGCCCTGGAACAGCCAGTTCAGCGCCCCGATACCATCGGAGAGATCGAGAGCGCTGTCGCCGTTGAAGTCGAGACCGACGGGGCAGGCGGGGTCCTCTCTTCCGAGGAAGAGATACCCGAAGACCGAGATCGCGTCGCTGATATCGACTCCCGCGTCCTGGTTGAAGTCGCCGGGCCTCTGGCTGCCGCCGAGAGCCTCCGGGGTGGCCTCGACCGCGGCCGAGTTTTCGGACTCGTTGCCGCCGGCGTCCACCGAGGTCACGGTATAGGAGTAGGTGATGCCGTTCTCGACGTCGTCGTCGGTATAGGCGCTGTTGATCAGAACGCCCGCGATCACCGCGCCGTTCCGGGAGAGATTGTAGTGGTCGAAGTCGCCTTCGGTATTGTCGTTCCAGTCAAGCGTCACGACACCGTCTCCGGCCTCCGCGCTCAGTCCCGAGGGGACCGCCGGCGGCGTCACGTCGGGAACGACCGAGAAGCTGCAGGCGCCGAGCCTCGGACGGACCGTCGTACCTTCCCAGGTGGCGACGTTCTCGACCGGGCGGCCCTGGCCTCTCAGTCCCTCGCGGTATTCGAGGTTGACCGTGCCGGCCTCGGCGCCTATATCACCCTCGATCGTGATCGTGGCGATGCTGGAGCTCGAGTTGGGCGGCAGGCTGGCCGACGTCGCGAACGATACCACGACGGCGCTGATGGCGCCCTCGTTTCCATCACCGGAGGTGAGCTCGTTGATCTGGAAGCCGGTGTTCTCGATCACGCCGCCCGCGTCGGTGCCCTCGGTGGTGATCGCGGTGATGCTGCCGCCCCTGGCGGCAATCCCTATCGACCAGCTCTGGGCGCCGGAGGCGGAGTTGTTGTTCGAGTCGCTCAGGACGAGATCGACATCGGTGGTGAAGGCGTCCCCGGTATACCCGGAAACTTCGTCACAGCCGGCGAAGCCAAGACTGTAGGACGGAGGTCCATCGGCGTCGCCGTCGATGGTCACGCTGACGTCGTCGATGGCCCACCACCAGGCGTTGCTGCCGCTGTAGCGGAAGCCGAAACGTACGTTCGACTGTCCGATGGCTCCGGGAACGGAGATCGTCCTGAGAGCGTAGAAGGGATCCTCGCCGGGGTCGGCCAGGGCTCCGCGATGGTAGGAGAAGAGAACCTCCGAGGTCACGCCATCATCGTAGCTGACAAGCACCTCCTGGGTAGCGGACGAAGCCCAGACGGTCTCGTCCCTGAAGTGGAGGTAGACGCCCTGGGCATCCGAACAGTCCAGTGACGGGGTCGCGAGGACCTCATCCTGCTCGGCGGGATCCGGATCGCAATCGGAGTCCATGATCGCGAAGAGGCCATCGAGCCTCGATGCGCCGTGCCCATCCTGGTGCGGGAAGCCATCGTCACCGTGGCCGCGGCCGCAGACGTCGTTCGTGGTCCAGGTGCTGTCGCCGCTCTCGGCGTTGGGGCCGAGGAGGATCCAGTCGGCCGGGATGCCGCCGTCGAAGCCCTCTTCGAGGAGGGTGATGTTGCCGCCCTGGGGAGGCGCGACGTCATCGACGAGGACGTCGTCGATGGCGATCCACCAGTCCCATCCCGGCTCGAAGTGCCGTGCGCGGAGGCGCACCTCGGGTTCACCGGCGAACGCGGACAGGTCGACATCGAGCTGGCCGAAGTAGCCATCGGAGTTCGAGGTCGAGGCCACCGGCTCGGCGGTCCGGCTCGGAGCGACCCGGCGGAATACGTTCCTCCAGGAACCGCCGCCGTCGACGGAGACGTCGATATCGAAGATCGCCGTGCCGTTGTTGTTGAGCTGGGCGCTGACGGCCATGTGCAGCCAGGCGCTGTCGGTTCCTTCGAGGCTGAAGATCGGGCTCCAGATGTCCCAGCTTCCGCCGGAACCCTGGGCGATATCCCCGCCGCCCAGGTCGTTGTCGGAGATCAGGTACTGGCCGTTTGACGGCGAGCCGTCGGCGGTCGGAGGGTTGGCTTTACGGCCGCTGATGACGCTGAATCCGCTGGCGTCCTCAGGGGTGTTGACGTGGTCCCTGAACCAGCCGCCATCGACCTCGAGGGCGACATCGTCGGCGTAGCTTTCGAAATCGTCGGCGAAGAAGACCGCCCCGGTCGACAGCGTGGTGCTGCCGCTGGCCGAGCAGTTATCGGCGCCTGCGCGTGAGACGGTGAAGTCGACCCTGCCGCCTTCCGGAGCCTCGATGGTATAGGAACGATCGCCGGTGGTGGCGGCGACTTCGCCATTGACAGAGACCTCGAACTCACCGCCGGGCGCGGGAGATTCCCAGGTCACAGCGATGGTGCCTGCGACGTGATCGGCGTTGACCGAGGCCAGGGCGATACAATCGGCCGCTTCGGCGGTCACGTTGAGAGTGAAATTACCCGAGTTGGAGCTGAAGCCGTGAACCAGGATGTAGTAGGTCACACCCGCTTCACCGACCCAGTCGACCACCGACTGCAGGCCGCAGGAGTCGTCATTGCCCTGGAGGCAGGTTACCACGCCGCATTCGCCTGTGTAGACACTCAGCTTGGTATCGTAGGTGCTGCCGCAGAGGGAGGCGGACATGGCGCCGCCGCGGCCTTCAGCCGTGTACCACAGGCCGGGCGCGCTGCTGGCGCTGCAGTCGGCGTTCTCTGGATCGACAGAGGCGCCTTCAGCCGTGGTTCCTTCGACAGTTGCCGCACCCCCGGTCACGTCAAGAGCGATTGCCCCCTGGCAGCCGTCGTTTTCCTGGCTGCAGGCATCTCCGAGGCCTGTGCCATTGGTGTCTTCCTGGTCCGGGTTGGCTGCGGAGGGACAATTGTCACAGGCATCACCGAGACCATCTCCGTCTGTGTCTTCCTGTCCGGGGTTGGCGTCAGAGACGCAATTGTCATCGAGATCGCCGACTCCATCGTTGTCCTGGTCTTCCGCCGCGGGCGGTAATTCGCTCGTGACATCGAGCTCATACAGGCCGGCGTTGGCGCTGAAGCCGTGGACGAGGATGTAGTAGGTCGTACCGTCCTCTGAATTCCAGTTGATTGTGGAAAGACAGCACGTGCTAGGATTGCTGCAGGCATCATCATTTTCGGTGACGCAGGTCAGGGAGCCGCATTCGCCACTGAACAATGACAGCCGGGTATCGTATTGACTTCCTTCGCCGCAGGTCAGGGCGCGCATGGCCTGGCCATTTCCTACCACGCTGTACCAGACGCCCGGGGCGTTGCTGTTTCCGCAGGAGTCGTTCTCGGGATCATCCGCCGCGCCAAGTGTGGTTCCGCTCAGGTTCGTAAACAGAATAGCGGCCCCGGCGGCATTATTGCCCTCTTGATCGAGGGTGAGGGGCGTTGCT
>Ga0310345_10004957_pt1 | contig 11954 bp, 7 predicted proteins | sample HC15DNA20500_MG_FD_204667 | JGI IMG/M metagenome (GOLD analysis project Ga0310345, IMG submission 204667) | Marine microbial communities from station ALOHA, North Pacific Subtropical Gyre - HC15-DNA-20-500_MG | ecosystem: Environmental > Aquatic > Marine > Oceanic | place: Pacific Ocean: North...
AATTCAGGCATTCGGTGCCTGGACTGCAAATGCTTACTACATTTTCCCAAACTGGTTTGTCATCCAAGTAAACGGTTACCTTATATGGTCCAATAGGAATAAAACCGCGCATAAATTTGCCATTCTTTTTCGTTTTCATCTTCAGCTTTTTTCCTGAACCTAGCGATAACATCTCGATCTGTGCTTTGTTGACCGGTTTCCCATCTACAAATAAGCTGCCTTCAAGAATTCCACGTTGGGCAGAAGCATCTGTCGGGTTGAACAGGAAAAGAAATGTCAACACCAAGCAAGACATAAACACAAGTTTAAAGAGTCGTCTCATATTGACCTCCCATAGTAATCTTAGAGTATAGAATCTTTATCGACATCCTTCAATGATTCGGTATGAAGCATTCAGTATAACGGTCTAACACTGAGCAAATAAAAAAAATATTATTCCAATTACGCTAAATTATACGCTACAGAAATCATCCTGTCATCTTTAATACAAAATATAGTTTCTAGTCTTACACTTTTAAAATAAGGATGTTTAACCCAACTAAGTCGAAGAAGCTCCTGCCGGGGAAAGCAGTCCATTAAGAGCAGGCATAACTTCCTTTGAGAAAAGCTCTAGGCTATGGAGATGTCGTTCTTTATCATCCCACTCATGAGCAACTAATACCAAGGTTCCAAAAGGTCCTACCGTTTCACGGAGTTGAAGGATTTGTTTTGTAACTTCCTGTGGGTCTCCAGCAATCACTACTTCATTCATGAAGTAATCTAGATTACAATCAGATTCACTCATTTCTTCGTTTCGTTTCCACATGTTTAAATTCCCTGAAAACTGTTTCGCGAATTTAAGAATAAAATCAATGGTCCATCCAACGGTATTTTCTTGAGCAAGGCGTTTAGCCTCTGTTGTAGAATCAGCAACAAAAATATTTCTGGCTATTTTCCAATTCTCAGGACGAATTTGCCGTCCGGAGCGTTCAGCTGCCTCTGAATAAGTTTTCCAGTGATCTTTTAAAACATCTGGGTGGACCATGTGGTGGCTAAAGGGTTGAAATCCTCTGGAAGCTGCCATTTTAATAGTTCCTGATCCTCTGCTAACGCATGGCAGTGCAATAGGAGGATGAGGAAGCTGTAATGGACGATGAATAACTCCACAACCAAACTCGGAAAACACGTTCTCAGTGAGTTTGAAATTCCAATACTTACCTTTGATATCACGGGGAGGATTTTCCGACCAAAGTTGTAAAATTGTATCTATCGATTCAGCAACCATAGCTCCACTTTGTTTCATGTCGACTACTTGGTGCATTTCAAGATCTGAGGGAACAGAACCAGGTCCAAAACAAAGGTTCAGGCGTCCTTTAGAAAGGTGATCTAGGAAAGCCAGTCGGCTAGCAACTTGAGCGGGGTGGTGATATTGCAGACAAACAGGTGCTGGGCCCAAACGAATTTTTTGGGTCAGACCAAGCGCTTTAGCTAAAAAAATCTCTGGCATAACAATATTTTCATAATCAGAAGTATGGTGTTCACCAACCCAAAATTCTCGAAAATTCCATTCTTCACAATTAACAATCATTTCAAGATCTTCGTCATAACACTGAGCTTTAGGTTTGTTTGGATTGTGGATTGGCATCATAAACATGCCAAAGTTAAGAGGTTGATTATTATCCATGAGTTAAATCCTTAAAATTGAAGTCATAAATTAGCTACTAAAGCAGCTGTGAAAAATAACTAAACAAGATCTGGGTAAGTTTGGTTTAGTTAGGAAATTCCTGTGCTAAACCTTGTAAAAAGAATATATTGGGCAATAAAGTATGCCTGAATTTAATAGGTATATTTTAATGTTAGCCATCTTTTACCTGCAGAATACACCTGCCTTCCTACTAAATCAATTGGAAAAGATTTTGTTTGTTGAGTCTGTTGTATTTTAACTAATCCAGAAATTCATTCTGAACCATTTTGGGGTGTGTCAAGATCAACTAAGGCAATTCGTAGTCTTATATTCGAGGAAGAAGCAGGAACAAAGTAACAAAAGAAAATAGAAACAGATCTTTAGAATTTAACTAACGATAGTTGTCTGCAGAGTCCAGTGGTTGAAAGTTTATCTTTTCCTGTGCGTGTTTAATATCTCGATAGCTCAGAATGTTATTAGATACAGCAAAGAAAATATCGTACTTTAAATCCTCTGGAGCTTTAAGACAAGATTCAATCATATGAACAATATCTCCTTGGCTACACCACACTGAAAATTCACGTTTTTTGCTTGGACGGTTATCAACATTAACAGCTCCAATACGAACACACAGGATGGAAAGAGGTGAAGTGTCAGTAAAGTGTTTGGCCAGAACTTCTCCCCAAACTTTGCTGCATCCATATAACCCTGATGGTCGGGTAGGTGAGTATTTCGTTAGTTTTTCCCAACTCCTTGGAATCTCACTTTCAATTCCTAGGACAAGAGATTTGTAGGGTTGAATATCTTCCCATTTTGAGATAGTAGCTCCACTGCTAGCATAAATAATTCGTTTAACCCCTGCTCGACGAGATGCTTCAAAAACGTTGTATGTTCCAATAATGTTGTAATGAAGAATTTTTTCCCATGTGGCATTAGCTGCAACTTCAGCAGCGAGGTGTACCACAGAATCCTTGCCTTCAAATGCCGGTTGGATAGCGTCAAGATCAGAAATGTCAGCACGGTGGCATAAAATATTTGGTATTTCCCGTCGATTAAGTGCACTTAAATCGTACTGACTGCCGAGGTCCCTGTATACTGCCTGGCCAATCAAGCCACTCATTCCCGTGACAAGCACTTTCTTTGTCATCCTAGTTTTTCTCTCCTAGTTTTCTTAAGTTTAGTTGAAACATCATTCTACTTGATTCCAGTGCACAGGGTATTCTTTCTTTTTAAGAGAACTAACTTTTTTTGTTAATGTCAAAACATAGATTTGCCATAGAATGTTAATGCTGGACAATTGTTTTCGTTGAGATATTTTTCAATTTAGATAAATTAATAATCTCTGGTAAGAAATCTTGAGTGATCTTGGATATTTTAAGACAGTGTGCGATTATTGAGATAATTCTTCCCACAACCAACAATTAGTTAATCAATAAGTAGAAGGGAAAACCCATGCCCAAACAAAATTGTTACACAGATGAATGGATGAGAACTACTCCTGATTATGCAGTATATTTGCCAAAAAATCCGGGGGAGCGCGATGAGTATGCTGACCATATTCATGTATTTTTTACCCCTGGGGGGGATCTTATGTGCATGTGGACTCAGGGTTCCCATGAGAGTTCACCCGATCTTCGGGTTGTATGCTCAAGAAGCAAGGATGGTGGGCAGACTTGGAGTCCCATTATTGCCATTGATGAACCTCAATATAAGAATATGACACCTTCATTAGGATTCCCCTTGGTGAGTCGTACAGGAAGAATATATTGTCTTTATAATCAACACCTTGGATATGGTAGTGGGGGACTGTATTCATCACCGTTAAGAGTAAAGTACTCGGATGACGATGGGCACACTTGGATTTCTAGTGGCGTGGATATTAAGTGGCGACACACCCGTTTTGACCACCCGGACCCTAAGGTTCATCCAACAGGGGTTGTCTGGCAACAACCAATACGGGATGCAAAAGATCGTATGATTGTTGGCTTTACGCGCTGGAGCAGTCCAATGGTTTTTCCAAGACCAATTGGGGGAAATCGAAATCATGGTGACAGTGGCATTGAATTTATGCGATTTGACAACATTGACGAAGGCCCTCATCCTAAAGATTTGAAAATTACCTGGTTACCTGATGAAGTTGGTACAGTTCGGGTTTCCCCTAACATTGAACCGGAGCATTCCCGGGGTTATAGTTTGGCTCAGGAACCAGGCCTTACACTGTTACCTGATGGTCGACTATTTACAACAATGAGAACGGTAACAGGGTATATTTGGTATACAGTTTCAGATGACCATGGTCATAGTTGGCGACCTACTAAGCCATTACTTTATCGAGATAATGGTCCCAAAGTTGAACACCCCAAATCGCCTGAGCCACTATATCGGTTGTCAGATGGACGTTATCTATTGGTTTTTCACAATCATTCAGGTTATCGAGATGGAGCCACAGGTCCATGGGATATGGATGGTCGTCGTCCAATGTATATTACAGTAGGAGAATTTAGACCCAACGCACAACAACCACTATGGTTTAGTGAACCAAAATTTCTTTTTGATACTCAGAAAGTTGTGTGTGGGGTGACAAAGCTTTGGTGGCTAGCTATGTATGCTAGTCTTACCGAAAAGAACGGTGAGAGAACTTTTTGGTATGCTGACCGAAAGCAGTTTGTCTTGGGGAAAAAAATTTCTGACAGTATGCTTGCAGACATGACCGTTCCACAACCCTAACAGAGATTCAAGGTTTGTTGATATCTCTAAATTTGGGGTTATCACATTAAACATATTGTAGTTAATTAGTTTATAAAAAAAGGAACTATTTTATGACACAGAGATGGATTAATGATTTTGGAGTAGGGTTCAAAGTTAGATGGTTTTTGATCCTTTTTTTTGCATGTTTCAGTTTAAATCAAGCTTACCTTAATGCTCAATCAGGTGAAAAATATCAACGATCAGATTCTAAACGAACACCAATTTATCTGTCTGATCTTGAAAAGTGTCAACCCGCCTCTGCCTTAGCCCAGGATTGGAAGCACAATAAATGGCGTTTGCTAAGCTATGGAACAAAGAATTTTAATGGAACTCTCCTGTTGGCAACTGAAGATAGTCGCCCTCCAGATGTTACTTATCCATTAGACAGGAAGGGCTGGCATGCGGTCTATATTGGGATCTATCGTAAACCTTTCACCTCACCCAAACAGGTGAAGGTTAAGTTAAGTAGTGATCCTGGCTATACATCTGTTAAAGGACTAGATGGGGCTAAGGATCACCGAGACCATTTAATTGATGAAATTTTCTGGAAGGCAGCTGACTTAACAGGGGAAAAGATTATTTTCAGACAAATTGTCCAGCCGGTAGTGCAACATGCTTGGATTGCTTTTATCAAGCTCGTACCTTTATCTCCTAAAGAGATTGCTGCTCTTCATTCTGATCGTCAACGCTCTGATTCTAAGCGCCTGTGGGTTCATAATGATGGAGGTGTCATTAACCTATCGGGTACTCCTCAGGAAATTCTTGATACGTTGGAGCCACTTAAGTTTTCAGATGTCTCCAGAATCTATTGGGAAGGAGCTACAGGAGATCGAGCTAAACGCTTTTCAAAAATAGCTCGAAATCATTCAATGGAACTTTTAAAACCAATTACAGGCAAGGCTTTCTTTGCCCATCCATATTCCCGTTGGTTTGCAGAGACCTGGATGGCTTATCATCAGAACGGTATAGATCCCTTTAAAGTTGCTGCAGAGTATGCTCGAAAAATAAACATTGAATTTCACGCTGCTTATAGACCTGGTGGTTTTATTTATCCTCCCCCAAACGTTATACTGCCTGGAGAGAGTTTTTATGAAAAACACCCGCAGCTTATTTGTATATCTCGAGATGGTAAGCCACTGCCCAGAATGTCTTATGCATTTTCTGAAACAAGAAAATATGTCTTATCATTGTTCCGGGAAATGGCAACTGACAACCCTATTGATGGGGTAGCGGTTCTCTATAATCGTCGTCCTCCTCTACTAGCGTATGAGACCCCTATAGTAGAAGGATTTAAAAAAAAGTTTGGTATTGATCCAAGGGTAATTCCAGAAACAGATCCGCGCTGGCTAAAGTTCCGGGCAGGATTTCTTACGCAGTTTATGAGAGAACTGCGTCACGAACTGGATCAAGTAGGTCAACAGCTAAAACTAAAAAAACGACTTGAGATAACTGCTGTTGTTTCTCGGGGAGAAGAAAATTTATTTCATGGTATGGATCTGGCTGCTTGGATTAAAGAGGATTTAGTAGATACGATTATTCCCTACTCTTCTGCTGTGCGTTTGGGTGCCTATGAACCAACATGGGAAAACCCTGAAGATGTGAATTGGTTTGTGTCTCTAGTGAAAGGAACAAAGTGTCGATTGGCACTGAATTTTCTCCCCAGGGACTTGACTGCAGAAGAGTATTATAGAAAAGCTAATAAACTTTACCAAGCTGGCGTAGAAAACCTATTTTTTTGGGACGGTACCGAAAGGGTGAGAAAGGTTTTGCGACTTGGACACCAAAAAGAAGTTTCTGAATGGATGGCAAAAGGTCAACCTCCTCATTTGCCCAATTCACTTAAAGTTCGAGCTCTTGGAGGCTGGGACTTACAGATGGAAACTCCTGGGTAATGTGATTGTAATCATTCTTTAGATTTTGAAGAGTCTAATCTTAGTAATGCCTGTAATAGTAAGTTGGAACCGTTAGTTAAATCTTGAACACGGGTATATTCATTAGGTGAGTGGCTAATTCCTCCAACGCTTGGTACAAAAATCATTCCGGCTGGTGCAATGCGAGCAATATTTTGGGCATCATGCGCAGCACCACTAGGCATGTTGTTAAAACTTAAGGTTAATTCCTTAGCCGATTCTCTAAGTAAATGTTTAATATCGATATTTGTTAGGATTGGTCCGACTCCAATATCAATTTCTTCAAAATTAATTTTTGTCTTTGTTAGTTTTTCGATTAACTTAGACCGCTGTTGGATCTTAGTAAAGAGATCATCGATTTTTTTTGTCGATAGATCTCTCAGCTCCAAACTCATTTCAGCTTTCCCGGGGATTACATTGGGAGCACCAGGCAGAACTTTGATTCGACCTATTGTTGCTACATGATCTCCATCTATCAATTTAGCAACCTCATTAACAGCAATAATTAGATGGGCAGATGACAGGAGAGCATCGTGCCGAATATCCATGGGCGTTGTCCCAGCATGGTTAGAAAACCCCTGGACAATTACGTTCCACCAACGAATACCTACGATACCTTCGACGATCCCAATATTGATTCCCTTAGATTCTAGAATTCCCCCTTGTTCGATATGCAGTTCTAAATAGGCTTTAATGTTTTTGGGATCTCGAATTGCTTGGGTTAATTTTTCTGGATTTCCACCAATTTTTTGAATGCCATTTCTGATAGACAGACCACTCCGACTGACTTGTTTCAAAACCTCAGATTTTAATTCACCGATGAATGCACGGCTTCCAGTCATTCCCCCTTCTTCATTTGTAAATACGATAACTTCTACTGGGTGTTTAGGTTGAAAATCATTTTCTTGTATAACCTGGATACATTCAATGGCTGCCATAACACCAAGGACTCCATCGTAATTTCCTCCAAGGGGAACCGTATCTATATGGGATCCTAGTAAAATGGCAGGTAAGTGTTGGTCAGTTCCGTCAAGTCGGCCTAAGATGTTTCCAGCAGGATCGATCCTGACTTTTAAGCCAGCCTCTTTCATCCGAGCAATAACGTAGTTTCTTCCAAGGATATCTGCTTGAGTAAAAGCTAAACGAGTAACTCCTTTTAGGTCTTTCCCAATTGCACCCAGTTCTATTATGTGTTTTGCTAGGCGTTCTCCCTTTACACGCAGTGAAAAAATGGTTTCTGAACCCTTAAAAGAGCTCAAAGTTAGAATGATTGATAGGCTAGAAACCAAAACAAACACAGTCAAAGCACTCCTTTTTTTGATGTGTCTCATTACGTTTTTTCTCTCTAAACAAATATAATAATGACTGAGATCTTGAAACAATTGGGTACAAATACAGAGTAATTACAAGTCAATCAGGATTGTATTAGCTACTCAGGCAATGATAACATTTCTCTTAAAGCTGACATGAACATTTAACAGGAAATTATCAGGAGTTAAAATAATGCTGACCTCTAGTCGTAGGTCCCTTCTTAAGAAGTTTAGTATAATAACAAGTGCGCTAACACTCCAAGGTTGCTCCAACAGACCTTCTACTAAATCATTAGTTAAATCCAGTGGCAAAAAATCCCTTAACATGGATCAGCTTAGAAAAGATATTCAGGGGGTTCATTGCTTTATGGTTACTCCATTTTTAAAAAATGGTCAGTTAGATCATGAAGGTCTTTCCCGTAATATTGCCTTACACGCTAAAGCAGAAGCTGAAAATATGACCATTGTAGTTGGAGGGGGAATGGGTGAGATTTTTTCACTTAATATGGAAGAACATCGAAAGATGGCCAAGGCAGCTGTTTCTGGTGCACAAGGAAAACTGCCTGTAGTTGTTGGTGCCTGTGGAGGATACAGTACCGCAAAGCAGATGGCTCAGAATGCTCAACTAGCAGGTGCCGATGCAATTCTCCTATTTGCCCCTCCTTATTGGAGTTGGATTCCAGAATATGATGGGGGAATAATTCGATACTTCAAGGATATAATAGAATCCATTGATATTGGTGTGGTTCTCGCCACAGTTTCTGGTCATAAATTCCCAACTGGCGGAGAGAAGTATTGGCCATATGTCCTTAAGAAACTTGCAGACCTTCCCAATGTCATTGGGTTTGAAGATTCCAGTGGTGGCATTAGTATGGGGAAATCTCTTGGATCACTAGTTGAGGAGCGTCTGGTGTGGGTTGCCCGTGGAGAAGGGCACGCATTGCATGCCCTTCCGGTAGGCGCTAGGGCAACTACTTCAGCTGTTGCAACTTTTGTTCCTAAAGCCTGTCGGGAATTTTGGCAACAGGGCATATTAGGGAGAGGTAAACAGATGAAAAATATTCTAGACAGTAGAATTAATACAATGGCTAAAGTACGTAGTGTAAAACCCGGTTACCATGTGAGTGGTATTAAGGTGGCCCTTGAATTTCTTGGAAGAGCAGGAGGCCCAGTTCGTCTTCCTTTAAGATCTGTTTTATCCGAAGATCGTCTAAAGATTGGGGATATAACAAAAACCCATGCGGAAATCTAAGAGAATCTAGTAGACTGGATTAAGAAAAGTCTGAGTGGAGTAAATATTCGTATCAAAATAAAGTGGGTGTTTCATTGACTGATGATGTTCTAAAAAATAGTTTTGTGTACAGTAGTATTAGAAGTATTTGTGAAGTCTCTCTTGCGATAACAATAGTTCTGGTTTTTACCGTCAAGTCTGTTGCTCAAGTACCCGAGTCTCAAGATCCTACTGAACCAAAGATTGACTGGGTTTTTCCTATGGGTGGTGAACAAGGCTCATCCATCAAAGTCAAATTTGAAGGAAAGCTCTTGGATGGGGTTTATGCGGTCTGGTCTCCAAAAGAAGGTTTGTGGGGAAAGGTTTTAGATGTTCAGGAGATTTCAGTCGACGATAATTCAGAGACATCAGAAACAAAGAAAAGCCAAAAGAAACAACGTGTTCTAGTCAAATTGGAGATTAGTTCAAAAGCTAAAACTGGAATTTATTCTCTCCGGTTAGTTTCTAAAAGAGGTGTGTCTAATCCAGTGACCTTTGTGGTCAATGGAGAGCGAATCATTCAAGAATCTAGTAATTCTAATCGAGTGCCTCATCAATCTAGGTCTGTAAAACATCCAGTTGCTATCAATGGCGCCATTGATCAGCCTGGTGAAGTTAACTATTATTCGGTCACAGTCTCTTCTAATGAGGAATTATTATTTCAGCTGTTTACTGTGGCAGAGACATTTCAACCGACTATTCGATTGTATGATAATAAGGGCAGTTGGCTATCGGACGAGAGCCTTCTTCAACTTGAGTTTAATCAAGGGACAGGATATAGGAGGGCTCAAAAGATTGAAATTGGAAGGCTAAGACAGACAAGGCATCGATTCAACAAAGCTGGTCATTACATAGTTGCTATAGGATCAATTTATGGTAAGTCTGATTCCAGTTTTGTTTATCAACTAAAAATTACTGCTGTTGACTCTTATTTAAGACAAGCTGAATGGTTTCAACATGATAGAGTTCCTAAATGGAGTGAGCGTAAGTACACTAGAAAATTAACACCAACTAGGATTGATGACCTGTGGTCCCGGACAATTAGAATTGGAAAACATGAATCTCAGAAATCGAATGATAATCAGTTATTGCCCCAGTCAACAGACAGTCTTCAAGATCCCGAAAATTCTGGTTCTCCAATGTTTGCAGATAATGATGTTACTGTAGTTTCTGATGAAAAAGAGCCAAATGGTAGACAAGTACAAGCTGTGACCTTGAATTTACCTTCCCTGATAACTGGAACGATTGAAAATCCTGGGGATATAGATTTATATCGTTTTAAACTTTTGGAAGCTCGGTCGCTAGTCTTTGAAATTGAGACTCCCAACGTACCTCCTTCGGCTTTTAGCCCCAGTCTTAAAGTTTTAGATTCTGAAGGTCATGAGTTAATTAACAACAAACATAGGAAGATCGCACTTACTAGACAAGATCCTATTTTTCTAATAGAACTTTTGAAACAACATCTTTCGGATAAGGGGAATTGTGGAATAACCTCCTTATCTTTTTTTGAATCTTTGGAAGCTAAGATGATAGTGAAATTTGCAGTTGGTGGAAGTTATTATCTTCAGATAGGAGATATTACTTCCCAGAAAGGAGCTTCTGGGTTCAAGTATCGACTCATGGTTCGTGGGCAGATTCCTCATATTGGAGAGCTTAATTTAGAAGAGGACCGGATAAATCTAGTTTTGAACCAAGTCAAAAAGATTAAGGTTACTACCGGGTTAGAAGAAGGGTTTACTGGTGATGTTGCTTTCTCTCTTGAAGGACTACCTCCAGGTGTGAGAACCTTAACTGCTACGACAGTGGAACCCAAGGAACCAATTGGACCTACTACTGAACGCCAAGAAAATTTTTCAGCTTTTGTCAATGATGTGATTATTTTGTTAAGGGCAGATCCAGCAGCACCCATTACTAAAATGCCTTTTATGGTAAAGGTTTGGGCTCAGCCTGTTTTAAATAATAGACTTGGATCTAAATTATTGGTTGGTGAAATGCCATTAATGGTGACTACCCCATAGATTATTTTGAAAGTTCCAGAATTAATTTTTCAACAGTTGTAAATCTAAAAATACTCTAGTTATAAACATCAATTTTTGGAAGAAAATAATGAGAAGTTTAAGTCAATTTTTCATTCCCTTTTTTTTGGTTGTTGGAGTGATTGTAATATTAACTGGAAGATTGCTTGGAGAAGAGGTTAATGATTCAGTCAAAGCTTCTAGACTTGTTGGACTGAACCTAGCAGAAGGATTGAAAGAGGTTACTCTTTTTCCGGAAAAAGTTATTTTAGAGGGAAAGAATGCAGCTCAGTCATTTCTAGTGTTGGCTCGAGATCACAGAGGTTTGGAAGTTGATATTACCTTAGAGTGTATCTTTAGTGTTTCAAATGATCAATTAGCTCAGGTCAGTAAACGCGGGCGTCTGACAAGTAAAGCCAATGGTCATTTAACGTTGAGGGCTGATATTGCAGGCCAGCGGCTAACTGCACCAATTTTTATTAAAAATACAGACCTAGAAAAATCATTTAGTTTTCCTAGAGAGATAGTTGGAGTTTTTACTCGAAATGGTTGTAATGGCAGTGAATGCCATGGGGGAGTCAAAGGTCGTGGTGGGTTTAAACTATCTCTAAATGGTATTAATCCTCAAGAAGATTATCGCTGGACCGTAAAAGGTGGCATTTACCAGGTTCTATCTCCTAAAGCACTAGAACCATTTCAACCTCGAATAAATCTTTTTACTCCAAACCAAAGTTTGCTGCTATTAAAACCAACCATGGCTGTACCCCATGGCGGAGGTCAGAGATTTGAAACAGACTCAGATGATTACAAGATTTTACTTGATTGGATCAGTCGGGGTGGAAGATACGCATCAGATAGTCAACTAGCAATCTCTCCTCAGATAGAGCAACTCAAAGTGTTCCCTAAAGAAATCATCATGGAACCAGGTGTAAAACGGAAACTTTTGGTGATGGGTCATTTTACTGATGGTCGGGTTGAAGATCTAACCCCGGAAGTACTTTATGGGTCTAGCAACCCTGAAGTAGCTAATGTAACTGC
>Ga0310345_10004959_pt1 | contig 11948 bp, 10 predicted proteins | sample HC15DNA20500_MG_FD_204667 | JGI IMG/M metagenome (GOLD analysis project Ga0310345, IMG submission 204667) | Marine microbial communities from station ALOHA, North Pacific Subtropical Gyre - HC15-DNA-20-500_MG | ecosystem: Environmental > Aquatic > Marine > Oceanic | place: Pacific Ocean: North...
CCACCACGGTCTGGTGAACAAGTTCGAGGGCGACGCGGTGCTGGCCGTGTTCGGCGCTCCGGTGTCGCTCGAGCACCCCGAGGACGAATCACTGGCCGCGGCCAGGCAGATCAGCCGCAGATTGCGCCAGGAAGTCCCGGAGTGTGAGGCCGGGATCGGTGTCGCCGCCGGCACGGTGCTGGCCGGCAACGTCGGCGCCCAGGAACGCTTCGAGTACACCGTGATCGGTGAGCCGGTCAACGAAGCGGCCCGGCTGTGCGAACTGGCCAAGGACTTCCCGCAGCGGCTGGTCGCCTCCGCCGAGACGGTCGCCAACGCGACCGAAGCAGAACGCTCGCGCTGGTGTGAGGGCGAGACGGTGACGCTGCGTGGATACCGCGAGCCGACCGAGCTGGCCGTCCCGGCTGAACCGTGACAGGCAGGCCGGCCCGACACTTCTCATGTCCCAGCGGGAAATCCGCCGATGTCCGGATCGGTGATGGACACCGGCAGCGCGACCACCGAGCATAGGAGGCCGGGCCAGAGAGGCGGTTTGAGACATGACGATCACTGCGGCCGAGCGGTCGGATCTGCGCGCGGCGGTCGGTGAGCTGCTGGACCGGCGGTGCACCGAAGCCGACCTGCGGCGGGTCATCGCCACCGACGACGGATTCGACCGCGACCTGTGGACTCAGTTGGCGAACCAGGGCGTGCCGGGCATGCTCGTCGACGAGCGCTACGGCGGGATGGGGTTCGGCGCGCTGGAACTGGAGGCGGTCGCCGAGGAAACCGGAAGGGCGCTGCTGCCTGCCCCGTTCATCTCCAGCGCCGTGCTCACCGTGACGCTGCTCGCCGCGGCCGGCTCCGAGGACGACCGTCAGCGGCTGCTGCCCGCGCTCGCCGACGGCACCGCCATCGGTACGGTCGCGGTGACCGGAGAATCCGGCACCTGGACCCCAGCCGGAATCGGGGTACGCGCCGACGCCGACGGCACGCTCACCGGCACCGCGCACTACGTCACCTGGGGACAGATCGCCGACGTGATCCTCGTCGTCGCGCGCACCGCAGAGCACATCGGGGTGTTCGAGGTGGCGCCGGATGCCGCCGGGTTCCACCGCACCGCGGCAACAGTTTTCGACCCCACCACACCTTTGTCGACCTTCACCTTCTCCTCGACACCCGCGCGCCGGATCGGCACCGCCGGGTGGGAGGCCGTGCAGACAGCGCTGGACCACGCTGTCCTCGCCGGCGCTGCCGAACAGGTCGGCGGTGCTCGGCGGATCTTCGACATGACCGTCGAGTATCTGAAGACCCGAATCCAGTTCGGCCGCCCGATCGGCAGCTTCCAGGCGCTCAAACACATGGCCGCCGATCTGCTCCTGGAGGTCGAGTCGGCGACCTCGGCCGCGCAGCATGCCGCCCGCGCCGTGTCCACGGACATCCGGACAGCTGAGGGCCCCATAGCGCTGGCCGGATTCGTCTGCGCAGAGACGTACGACACCGTCGCGATGCAGGCCATCCAGATGCACGGCGGAATCGGCTTCACCTGGGAACACCCCGCCCATCTGTTCCTGCGCCGGGCCCGGACCGGGCTGCAGCTGTTCGGCGGTCCGCGCCTGCACCGCGAGCGCTACCTCATCTCGAAAGGTGCCTGACGTGTCCGACGGCTCCCTGCCCGCGCTACCCACCGCCGACCAGTTGCGCTCTGAAGTCCGGAACTGGTTGCGCGACAACTGGACGTCGTTGCCCCGCAACGTCGATCCGTGGACGTCCTCCCCCGAAAGGATCGCGTGGCTGGAGAAGGTGCTCGACGCCGGATTCGCCGTACCGACCTACCCATCCGACTGGTTCGGCCGCGGATACCCGGCCGACCTGGCCAACGTCATCGCGCAGGAGTTCGCCGCGGCCAAGGCGCCGGGCTCGCGTCAGGACAAGTACAACATCGCCGCCAACACGACGTTCGCGCTCGGCACCACCACGCTCAAGGACGACCTGCTGCGCGACTTCCTCGTCGAACGGGCGCGCACCTGCCTGCTCTACTCCGAGCCCGGTGCGGGTTCGGACCTCGCCGCCGTGCGAACGACCGCGGTGCGGCACGCGGACCGCTGGGTCGTCAACGGTCAGAAGGTGTGGACATCGGGCGCGCAGACCGCCGACTACGCGCTGCTGCTGGCCCGCACCGACTGGGATGTGCCCAAGCACAAGGGCTTGAGTCTGTTCATCCTGCCGATGAAGCAGGCCGGCATCGAGGTGCGGCCGCTGGTGCAGATCACCGGTGAAGCACATTTCAACGAAGTGTTCCTCAGCGACGCCACCGTGCCCGACGCCTATCTGCTCGGCGGGGAGGGCAACGGTTGGCGCGCGCTGCAGACCGCGCTGGCATACGAGCGCTCCATCATGGGCGACACCGGGCGGGGATCCCGAAACAGTCGGGCCGACAGTCTGCTCGAACTCGCCCGCGTGCACGGCAAGCTCGACGACCCGGCCATGCGCCATCAGCTCGCCTCGGTCCTGGCCATGCGCGAACTGAACAAGCTGACCAACGCCCGCGCCAAAGCCGCTGCCACCCAGGGCACGTCGAGTTCCCTGATGTCACTGGGCAAGCTCGCCATGTCGAAGATCCTGCACGCCGAAGCCGCGGTGAAGTCTCAGCTCATCGGCGCCCAGGCACTGCTGGCCGGTCCGGAGAACCCGGTGGCCGACGACGTCAACTTCCTGACCCTCAACGCATTCTTCACCTCGATCGGCGGGGGCACCGACCAAATCCAGCGAAACATCATCGGTGAGCGTGTGCTCGGGCTGCCCAGGGAACCGGAGGTCGACCGCGACATCCCGTTCCGTCAGGCACGCCGGAGCTGAGTGTGATGCCCGCACGCGGCGCCTACGACCCGCCCTTGGCGGGTGTCCGGATCCTCGATTCGTGTTCGGGTCCGATGACGGCCGTCGGCCGGCTGCTTGCCGACCTGGGCGCCGAGGTCACCGTCGTGCGGTTGAGCGGCGTCACCGCCGACGAACCGGTCGGCCCGCACGTCGATTCGGTGCCCGTGGCCACGGCGATCAACCGGCACGGCATGGCCGGCGTCGAGATCGACCCCTCGACCTCGACCGGCAAGGTGCAGTTCACCGACCTACTGGCCGGGGCCGACATCTTCATCGAGAACACCCGACCCGGGTCGTCGGCCGAGGCGCTGCTGTCAATTCGCGACATCCGGTCCCGGAATCCCGGTCTGGTGATCCTGTCGATCAGCGACTTCGGCCGGGACACCGAACAGCGGGCCTGGCAGGCCACCGGACCCGTGCTGCACGCTCTGACCAGCGAGCTGTCGCGCTCGGGCATCCCCGGCCGAGAACCCTTGATTCCCCCCGCCGACCTGCCCTACCAGGTGGCCGCCGCCCAAGCCGCGGTCACGACGCTCAGCGTCTTCGCAGACCGGCTACGCAGCGGGGAGGGTGATCTCATCGACTTCTCGGTGCTCGACGGCGCGATGCAGGCCCTCGACCCGCCGTTCGGCACCGCGGGAAGCGCATCGGCAGGCGTGGCGATCACCAGCCAGCTCCGCGACTGGAACGCCGAACGACAGCGCTACCCCATCGTCGCCTGCAAGGACGGCCACGTCCGCATCTGCATCCTGTCGAAACGGCAGTGGCGCGGCATGTTCTCGCTGATGGGCAGCCCCGAGGAATTCGCCGATCCCTCGTTCGACAAGTTGGGCAAGCGATTCCACTCGCCGCAGCTGCTCGAGGCCATCGAGCGGTTCTGCGCCGACAAGACCCGTGCCGAGCTGGAAGCGCGCGGGCAGGCCCACGGTGTTCCCACCGCGGCGGTACTGACGCTGTCCGAAGCGCTCAACGCCGAGCACTTCCGCGCACGCGGCTTCTTCGTCCACGCCGACCTCGCCCCCGGTGTGACGGCACCGGTCCCGGCGGGGGTCGGTGAGATCGACGGGCACCGCGCGAGCACCGTGAACGTCGGACCGACGCACCACGGTGTGGCTGAGCGCCTCACCGCGGCACCGATACTGGCCAGTCGGCCGCGACGCGGCGAGGGACGACCGCTGGAGGGGATCCGCGTCCTAGACCTGGGTGTCATCGTGGTCGGCGCCGACACGGGGCGACTGTTCGGGGACCTGGGTGCCGATGTGGTCAAGATCGAGCACTCCTCGCACCCCGACGGTCTGCGCGTCGGCCGGCTGACCTCGATGACCCAGCCGTACGCCGCAGGTCACCGCAACAAACGGTCGATCGGCATCGACCTGTCCGATCCCGAGGGACGGGAGCTGGCCCACCGGCTGGCACGCACCTGCGACGTGGTCCTGACCAACTTCAAGCCCGCGCTCGGCATGGACCACGCGACGCTGCATGAGATCAACCCGGGGCTGGTGGTGGTCGACAGCTCGGCGTTCGGCCCCACAGGTCCGTGGGCCAAGCGCCTGGGCTACGGACCGTTGGTGCGTGCCGCGGCCGGATTCACCAACCTCTGGGTGTATCCCGGTGAGCCGGAGACGTTCTGTGACACCGTGACGGTCTATCCCGACCATGTCTCGGCGCGCATCGGAGCACTGTGCGCGATCGCGCTGCTGCTGCGTCGGGAACGCACCGGCACCGGTGGCGCCGCGAGCATCTCGCAGGCCGAGGTCATGCTCAGTCATCTGGCTGCCGACATCGCCGCGGACGCGCTGCACCGTGCCGGGCACGCCCGCACGCAGCCGGGCCGCCGGGGCCCGTGGGGCCTGTTTCCCGCGCGGGGCGACGACGAGTGGATCGCCGTCACCGTGCGTGACGACTCGGATCTGCGTGCGCTGCGCGAGGTTATCGGCTTCACCGGCGACGACGACTCGATCGAGGAGGCGGTGCGCGCCTGGACCGCGCAGCGCTGCCGGATGGCGGCCATGGACCAGCTGCAGGCCGTCGGCGTGCCGGCGGGCGCCGTCCTGCGCCCCCCGGAAGTGCCGGAGTGGGATCACTACGTCCAGCGGCGCGCGTTCCGCGAGGAACTGCACCCGCACGCCGAGGCACCGTTCACGCTGGAGAACGTCCAGATTCACTCCGACCACGTCGCCGACCCGCCGCTGGGACAGGCCCCGCTGCTCGGTGAGCACACCGCCGAGATCGCCGCCGAGCTGCTCGGTCTCGACGACAGGCGGATCGACGAGCTGCATGCTCGCGGGGTGCTGGAGACTGCGCAACCACCCGCCCCGGCGTAACGCCGACCGCCGGGTGGCGGTGATCTCGTAGCATTTCCGTACATGCGCCGGTGGCCCCGGCCACCGGGTTCGAGATGCGGCAGGAATGGACATCGACTTCACCAGGCTCAGATATTTCGTCGCTGTCGCCGAGGAACTCCACTTCAAGCGGGCCGCCGACAAGTTGATGATCACGCCGCCCCCGCTGAGCAAGCAGATCAAACTCCTCGAGAAAGAGCTCGGCGACCCGCTGTTCGAACGCGGCTACCACGAGGTCCGTCTCACCCCGCTGGGGCAACAACTGCTGGGGCCGGCACGCGACGTGCTGGCGCAGGTCGAGCAATTCAAAGCGGTGGCCGCGCAGGGCCGCCGGGGGCCGGCCCCGGTTCGGGTCAGCGCCACTGCCTACGCGCCGTCGGATCTGCTCGCTGAGCTCGAGGCGGTGCTCACCGACTTGGCGCCCGTGGAGTTCACGGTGCCCGGATCGGCGGCCGAGGTCACCGCGAAGCTCATCGCCGGGCACGCGGAGTTGGGCCTGATCCATCTCCCCGCCCCCGACCCGCGGCTGCGCCACCGGGTGGTCGCCCGTTACCAGGGCGCCATCGCGGTGCGCTTCGACGACCCGCTGGCCGAACGGGAGGCAGTGTCGATCGAGGAGCTGCGCGACCGTGAGGTGGCGATCGACTTCGCCCGGCCCAACCCGGTGGTGCTGGCGGGGTTGACCCGCGGGCTCAACCGCAGAGGCGTGCACCGCATCGTGCGCACCACCAACCAGCGCGGCGGCGAGGTCGAGATGGCGAGCCAGGTGTTCAACCGGCACCTGGTGGCGGTGGTCAGCTACGCGCCGGATTCGTTCATCGGCAAGATCTTCTCTCCGCCGGAGTTCAGACTGATCCCGGTGGACGAAAGCACCTGGGCGCCTGCCGAAATCGCGCTGGCGTGGGTGCCGGAACGGATACCGGCACGGCTGGCCGAACTCGAGTCGATGGTCGATCAGATCGCCCGCCGGCTGCGGCCGGTGCGTCGAGGAACCTGAACTCACCTGCCGCGTCGGGCAGCGTCCAACCACAGACGCGCTGCGTCGACGGCGTCGGCCACGGACGCGAAGCGACTGGCGTCGAGGGCGGAGTCGGCGCGAATCACCGACCGGTCGGGGTCGACGACGAACCCGGACTTCCCGTCCGAGCGCAGCTCTTCGGCCATCCCGGAGAGCAGCGCCCGGGCGGCGTCGTCGATGTCGTCGATCCGGGAGACGTCGAGGATGGCGACCTGGAACGCGTCACGTTCGCGGTCGGCGACTCGTATGACCTGTTCGGCGCCGCTGAACAGCAGATCGCCGTGTGCCTCGTAGACCCGGATACCGGGCTCCGGGTCGTACACCGCGCGCAGCGTGGCCCGCGAGTCCCTTGCCACCGTCAGGAAATGCAGACCGAGCTGTTCGGATAGGCTGCGACACACCCGGACCCCACGCACGCTGTTGCCTTTGGCGTCCAGGCGCGGCGAGTACACACCGATACCCAGCTGGCCGGGCAATACCGCGACGATTCCTCCGCCGACGCCGCTCTTGGCCGGCATGCCGACGGCGCTGACCCAGTCGCCGGCCCCGTCATACATGCCGCAGGTGACCATGACGGCCAGGGTGCGCTTGACCACCGCCGCGTTGCTGACCCGGCGGCCGGTCTGCGGGTTTACGCCGCCGCGCGCCAGGGTGGCGCCCATCTTGGCCAGATCGGTGGCGGTGACACGCAGCGAGCACTGCCGGTAGTACACGTCGAGCACCGCGTCGGGGTCGTCGTCGAGCACGCCGAAGCTCTGCAGCATGTAGCCGATGGCCCGGTTGCGGCTGCCGGTGGCCTTTTCCGAGGCGTAGACCTGCTCGTCCAGCTCGAGCTGCCGGCCGGCGAATGCCGAATACCAGTCGCGGATGAGCGCGAACCGCTCTTCGGGTGAGGATGCCGGGATCAGCGCGACAGCGGCGATCGCGCCGGCGTTGATCATCGGATTCTTCGGTGTCTTGGATAGGGGGTCGACGCTGATCTCGTTGAATGCCTCCCCGGACGGCTCGACGCCGATCGAGGCGTCGACGACCTCGGGGCCGACCATCTCGAGCGCGAGCGCGTAGGTGAACGGCTTGGAGATCGACTGGATGGTGAACTGCACCGCTGCGTCGCCGGTTTCGTAGATGAATCCGTCCGACGACGACAGCGCCAGGCCGAATCCGTCTGGATCGACGTCGGCCAGTTCGGGGATGTAGTCGGCCAGCTGTCCGTCGTCACAGCCCGCGTGCTCGCGCCAGATGCGGTCGAGGTAGCGCTGCACCAGTCCCGCCACAGCTTGCAGTGTAGGTCGGCGCGGTCTGTACCGCGGCAGAGCCGAGTGGGACGTTGTGGGTCCGAGATTCTTCCACCCGGAGAACGGCATCTACTCCCAAACTGTTCCGCACCGCTACCGGCAACTGAAGCCGCTGCCCCACCGGGGTGGGCCGGCCGATACGGTTTCGCCGACGGCGTCGCGGGTAGCCGCCGGGAATGGCTGAAACCAAGAAACTCGCGCTTGTGACCGGCGCGTCCAGCGGCATCGGATTCGAGCTGGCCAAGCGCTTCGCCGACGATGGTTACGACCTCGTCATCGCCGCCGAGGACGACGGGATCACCACGGCGGCGGGCAAGCTTTCGCACAATGGTGCCCACGTGCGGCCGGTGAAGGTCGATCTTCGCAGCCCCGAGGGCGTCACGGAGCTCTATGCGCGGGCGACCGAGGGGCGCCACGCCCTCGATGCGGCGGCGATCAACGCCGGCGTCGGCACCAGCGGAAAGTTTGTCGACAGCGATCTCGAGCACGATCTGTCGGTGATCGACCTGAATGTGCGCTCGACCACCCACCTGACCAAACTGGTGCTTCGCGACATGGTCGAGCGGGGCAGCGGAAAGGTCCTGCTCACGTCGTCGGTCGCGTCGATGATGCCGGGCTCCTATCAGAACGTGTACAACGCCACGAAGTCTTACGTGCAGTCCCTGGCCGAGGCGATCCACGACGAACTGCAGGGCAGCGATGTCACGGTGACCGCGCTGATGCCCGGTCCCACCGGGACGAACTTCTTCCACCGCGCCGGCCTGGACCACACCCCGGTGGGGAAAGCACCCAAGGACGACCCGGCGCGGGTCGCCGACGAGGGTTATCGGGCGATGCAGCGCGGCGATCAGAAGGTGATGGCCGGCTCGCTGATGAGCAAGGCGATGGGTACGGTGAACCGGGTCCTACCCGACCGTGTGAAGGCGCTCGGAAGCCGGTTGATCTCGGTGCCGCTGAACCGGTCCTGACGCCGGGCCGAGGCTACCCAGAGCCCTGACATCGCAGGGCAGTTCCATGTCGTTTTTCCGCTAGTGCTCGCGGCGCCGACGTGCCATTGTCGGTGACATGCACACCGACTTCGACCGCTGCTACCGGGCCGTGCAGGCCAAGGACGCGCGGTTCGACGGGTGGTTCGTCATCGCGGTGCTCTCTACCGGAATCTACTGCCGCCCCAGCTGTCCTGTGCGGCCGCCGCTGGCCCGCAACATGCGCTTCTACCCCACTGCGGCGGCGGCGCAGCGGGGCGGCTTCCGCGCGTGTAAGAGGTGCCGGCCCGACGCCTCGCCCGGATCTCCGGAGTGGAATGTGCGTGGCGATGTCGTCGCGCGGACCATGCGGTTGATCGCCGACGGCGTCGTCGACCGCGAAGGCGTCGCCGGACTGGCCGCCCGGCTCGGATATACCGCACGCCAGCTCGAGCGCCTCACGCAGGCCGAGCTGGGAGCCACTCCGCTCGCGCTGGCCCGAGCGCAACGCACGCAGATCGCGCGGGTTCTCATCGAGACGACCGAGATGCCCATCAGCGATGTGGCATTCGCGGCCGGCTTCTCCAGCATCCGCCAATTCAATGACACGGTGCGCACGGTGTGCGACATGTCCCCGACCATGCTGCGTCGGCGCGCCCGCGCCCGCGACGGTGGCGACGCCCTCGCAGGCGCCGGAGCAATGTCGCTGCGGCTGCCGGTGCGGACACCGTTCGCCTACGAAGGGTTGTTCGGGCATCTGGCCGCCACCGCGGTGCCCGGGGTCGAAGAGGTCCGGGACGGCACCTATCGCCGGACGATGCGGCTTCCGCACGGAAGCGCTGTCGTGGGCCTCACGCCTCACCCGGATCACGTGCGGTGCCGGCTGGTGGTCGACGAGTTTCGCGATGTGTCGGCCGCCATCGCCCGCTGCCGGCGGCTGCTCGACCTGGACGCCGATCCGGAGGCGGTCGTCGAAGCCCTCGGCGCCGACGATCACCTGGCGCCTCTTGTGACCAAGGCACCCGGGCAGCGCATCCCGCGCACTGTCGACGAGCACGAACTCGCCGTGCGGGTGGTGCTCGGCCAGCAAGTGTCCACCGCCGCCGCACGCACCCACGCCGCGAGACTCGTGAGCGCGTATGGCGACTCCGTCAGTGACTCGGCTGGCGGGCTGACGCACCTGTTCCCTTCGGTAGCCCAGCTTTCCGATATCGACCGCCGCCACCTGGCGTTCCCGGCCTCGCGGCAGCGCACTCTGACGGGGTTGATCGCCGCGTTGAGCACCGCAGAGGTGGTCCTCGACTCGGGATGCGACTGGCAGGCCGCGCGTCAGCAGTTGTTGGCGCTGCCCGGCATCGGCCCGTGGACCTCAGAGATGATCGCCATGCGGGGACTGGGCGACCCGGACGCTTTCCCGGCCACCGATCTGGGCGTGGCCGCCGCCGCTGGGCACATTGGCCTACCGTCGGCGCCCAAACCGCTGAGCGAACACGCCAGGGCCTGGCGCCCCTGGCGATCCTATGCGACACAACATCTTTGGACAGCCCTCGATCACGCGGTCAATCAGTGGCCGCCGAAGGAGAAGTGATGAGCGACGACGTACGGTACCGGACCATGGACAGCCCGGTCGGGACGCTGACGCTGGCGGGAAACGGCGGCCGTCTGCGTCACCTGCGCATGACGGATCAGACGTATGAACCGGACCGGTCGGGCTGGCTGCGCGACGACGAGGCGTTCGGCGATGCGGTGACCCAACTCGAGGAGTACTTCCGCGGCGAACGCCAACACTTCGAACTCTCCCTGGATATGGTCGGTACAGCGTTTCAACGCCGGGTCTGGGAGGCGCTGATGACCATTCCCTACGGTGAAACCCGCTCATACGGAGAGATCGCGCGACAGATCGAGGCGCCCGGGGCGTTCCGCGCGGTCGGCTTGGCCAACGGGCACAACCCGATTGGCATCATCGTGCCCTGTCACCGGGTCATCGGGGCCAACGGCAGCCTCACCGGGTACGGCGGGGGCATGGAGCGGAAGAAGACGTTGCTCGGACTGGAGCGCAGTCACGCGTCGGCGCTACCGACGTTGTTCGATTAGCACCGCGACGCAGCACGTCGCAGAGACTCGGGCGCGCCTGGTAACCAGGCGCTCTACCGAAGTGCCACTCCGTGGCGACGGGCATTGGCCTCCAGACGTTTTTGCTCTCGCGCCAGGAGTCGACTGACTTCCCGCAGGCCACTGATCTGCTTGTCGATGCGCTCGCGCTGTTCGGCCACCAGCCGCGCGCCGTCCGCGCAGTTGATGTCGCGGGCACGTACACCGTCGAGCACACTGCGGATCTCGTCCAGGGAGAAACCCATCGACTGCATGCTGCGGAGCAGTCTGATCTCACCAACGAGCTTCTCGGGATAGTCGCGGTAGTTTCCGCGGATGCGGGGCACCGTCCCCAACAAGCCGCGACGCTCGTAATACCGCAGCGCGTGGCGACCGAGTCCGGTTCTCGCTTCGAGTTCAGCGATCTGCATGCGCGTTCCGCCTTGACTGTAGACCGTGGTCTACACCTTAGTGTTCGGCGACCGATCACACACGAGGAGAGTGACCATGCATCTACTGGCCGCCGCCACTATCAGTGTCGACTGTCCCCGCGCGAAAGCGTTTGCCTACGCCGCCGACCTGGAGAACTTCGGCGAATGGTTTCCGGGTGTCATTGCCATCGTGGCACGCGATCAACTGGCATTCACGACGATCGACAAGCAATATTCGGAGCAGGTCACCGTACCGTTGCGCGGAACTCGTGAGGTGGGATTGCGGGTCGTCGATGTCGATGAACCGCGACGGATCGTCACCGAAGGGGACCTTGCACTGTTGCTACCCCGTATGGAGATGGAGTTCTGCGACGCCGCAGCCGGCTCGTGTGTCATTCATTGGCGCATGTTCAGCCGAGTGCAATCGGCGTGGCTAAGTCGTTCCGCGATTCCGCTTGCCGGGCTGTTGATGCGTCGGCGGGCACGAGTGGGCCTGCGGACCTTGAAGGCACGCTTAGAAGCGCATGCGCAAATCCCATGATCTGCTCGCCGCCGCCCAACGCCCGGTGACCGAGGCCTCCGACGCTCTTGAGTGCACGAATGCCGGTGCCCCCCAACTGTGTTGGGGGGCACCGGTTTTAAGGTGTGTTCGGCGGTGTCCTACTTTTCCACCCGGGTGGGTAGTATCATCGGCGCTGGCAGGCTTAGCTTCCGGGTTCGGGATGGGTCCGGGCGTTTCCCTGCCGCTATGGACCGCCGTAACTGTATTCACTCGTTTTTGAGTGCCCCCCTTTTTTTGTGGGGGGAGGTGTGTGGGCCCCGTGTTTTGGTGGTGGGGTGTGGTCGTTGTTGTTTGACCGTGGTGTGGTTGCGAGGTTTTGGGGTTGTTGTAAGTTTTCGGCCGGTTAGTGCCAGTTCCCTGCGCCTATTGCTAGGTGTGTAGGTCT
>Ga0310345_10004960_pt1 | contig 11941 bp, 6 predicted proteins | sample HC15DNA20500_MG_FD_204667 | JGI IMG/M metagenome (GOLD analysis project Ga0310345, IMG submission 204667) | Marine microbial communities from station ALOHA, North Pacific Subtropical Gyre - HC15-DNA-20-500_MG | ecosystem: Environmental > Aquatic > Marine > Oceanic | place: Pacific Ocean: North...
GCGTTTCTTTAACCAGACGTAGACTCCCCCAACAAAAATGGAAGCTGCCAGTGTGGCACCTGAGTTGATCAGAGCCATCACCCAGAAACATCCAACGGCTCCCAGGAGTGAAAATGCCCAATGAATTTTAAATTTGGGCCTAAAGGAGGGGCTTCGTAAAAACCGTTCTAGTCCCGCCGCTACGTTCAACGCTCCATAGGTGGTCAAAAAGAACATCGTCAAAACCGGAGCGATAATTTCCAAGTTGCCTAAATAGGCAGCTGTGCCTGCGAAAATCAATGTTATCATCGTTCCAATGCGAGGAGTGTCATCTGGACCTGTTCCCCTCCCCATCCACCGCAAACCAGATGGAAGAACATTATCTCGAGCCAAGGCCTGCAAAACTCTCGGAGCTCCTAAAATACTCCCAACAGCAGATGATAAAGCACCTCCCCACACACCAAGGAGGATCGCATCACCCCAAGCCGACATAGGTCTCATGATTAGAGGATCAGCCACGAGAGCTTCCGACCCCGCACGAAATGCCAAAATCACCGGAAGGATCATATAAACCAAATATCCGGTGCCGATAGCTAAAAAAGTCCCCAAGGGAATAGACCTGCCTGGATCTTTCAAATCTCCTGACAAATTTACGCCGACTGTTATACCTGTGACTGCTGGAAAAAAGACAGCAAAAGCCTCCCAGAAGCCAACAGGTTCAGAGATAGTGCCCGAGGCACCCGCCACTTCGGTTGAGATTGCGCTCCCGAATAGTAAAGATATGATAGAAAGGACCACCACTCCCATTACCACATACTGAGTACGTATCGCTAGCCTGGGGGACAACAAAGCAATACCTGCAACCACGATAATTGTTGCCATCACAATGAATTCTTGGGTGAACCGTGGAAACACGGCCGTAAAACTTTCCGCGAATCCTACAGTGTAGAGAGAAACGGAAAGGGCTTGGGCCAGAAACAATGGTATACCAACTGCACCTCCAGCTTCCAACCCTAATGATCGGCTTATCATGTAATAAGCTCCTCCGCCCCGGACTCGCTGATCTGTAGCTATAGCCGCAATAGACAGACCAGTGAGGAAAGTTATCGAGGTGGCCAGGGTTACTATTAGCAAGGTCTTATACAGTCCTACATTGCCGACTACCCAACCCAATTTGAGGTACATAATGACCCCAAGGATTGTCAGAATGGAGGGTGTAAACACTCCATTAAAAGTACCTAAACTTTTCTTGGATTCAGCCAATTTTCATACCATTTCTAGTCAAACCAACTAACATTGAACCAACCAATAATGCCTAAACTTGGCCACGGAATTACCCATCATTCGATTCACTTCAAACTTCAGGACAAACCCAACTCAAGAATTCCGTGGCTTTTCCTTTTCCAGCACAAATGCGATAAGCCTTAGAATCATGTCTCACCCCTCTCCCAACTAAAGTAAATACTTCCCTACACAGTTTCCGGGTAACCCCACCACATTGATTAACCAACCACGGCCCACCACTCACCCACCCTTTCCCAGGCAATATCGGGAAGCACTGGAGGGAAATTTCCTTCTCTACTGGAAGGCCTCTCTGTATTCTATAGTCTCCCTTTTGTGCCAATGCAACTGGGTTCCATTCACTAATGTTGTGCTCTGAGAATTCCCGTAGAGGATCCCCCGCATCAATCGGCACCCGTACATCTTCGCCAAATAGAGGAATTCTCCATAAACCAGAACTCACAGAAATATGAGCGGCCAAAACGACACTGACGCTTATTCTGGATTCGTATTCAACAAAAATCTTTTTTTCATTCCTTGAAACATACGCTAAGGGGAGATTCGGTATGGGTGATTCAATCATCACTCCCCCGTCCGAATGCTCCAACAATATCGGTTCGAAAGACCGGAATACACTCGATTCATTTCTAAAACTCATTTCGCAAGCTGAATTGACCCAAGTGGATCCGACTAATCCCGTCGTGTAACAAAGAGACTTGACGAAGCCTCTTCTCCCAATGACTGTCGCTGACTCACTGATCCCCCCGTATGAAATGCTACTCAAGATTTCCCTGGTTTTTTATTGCCTCAATATATTTGTTAATTCCTTCGTACTGACCGGGTCCGTCCAACCCAGCCTCTCGAATCACATCGTCACCCGGCCCACTACCTAAATAATGACCTTTTTGGAATGGGTGCATGGTATGTTTTCTGCCCAAGTCTGATTGAATCCACCGATACATTGTGGGCAACGTGAACCCCGTGATCCCCATCGCATTTTGTGCCATTTTTTCACTATAAATTGATTGCTTCTCACTATCTGGAAGCCGATCAAATAGCTCTGGGCTAGACACATACATAACTCTTAAATTAATTCCTTTCTGCTTGAGCTTTGGCAATACATCATTCACAAAAACTAGAGTGACTCCAGAGCCTTGTAGGACAACAACGCCATCTAGATCAACCGAACAACTGGGTTCCGACAAACAGTACAGTCCTGCGACTGCACCAGATGCAGGGGCCAATCCCAAAGAAACTCTGTCCAATATCGGTTCATTGGGTCTGGTAACAAAAGGTACAAGGACGGCCGGGCGTGCCTTAAGCCCAGCAGCCATAAGGGGCCAAATCTCCTGAGGCTCCCATGGAGTCAAAGTGATAGCGGTATCAGGTGCATAATTCTCGGCATGTAGTTGATATGCTTGGGGATCTGCATGGGTAGGTCCGTCCTCACCAGTTTTCATTCCAGCATGCCCACACTGCAAAATTACAGTACTATATGGAGCAGGGTCTAACTCCTGCTTCATTTGTTGACTGATCGCATGAACACGAGCAGCGATGTGGCCCAACGGTGAAAGAAATGCACCATACGAAGCCCCGACACCTATATGTCTTCCAAATCCCGATATTCCAACGATTATGCAAGAAAGGCCATCCTCACAAATCCCGCCCATACTCAATGATCTACTTAATGGATTAGATCTGTAATGCCAAAAGTTTTCTGCAAATCCTTGATTGGCTCCAGACACAGCAGTAGAGTCACTCAAATCAGCCGCTCCAAATAGAATGGCTCCATTGGATTCTCTATTTAAATACCCTAAAACTTCTCCCAGTTGCTTACGTAGGGGAAATGTTGAGCCGATTTCCAAAAGCAAATCAGGAGGTGTGCTGTCGGGATCACACGCCTGAATCACACCTTCTACGTTTGGTGCGGCAGCATGTGGTTCCCTACAGTAACCATTTAAACGTTCAGAAGAACTTTGGATTCGGTTAGATAGAGACTCGCACATATCTTCTTCTTTCTCGATTAAGCCACGTATTCTAAGCAAGGTTTCCCAAAAACAGGATTCTATTTCCTCCAAATTGGATTTGTCTTCAGGGGAAGGTAGTTCGCTGGCCTGTTTGCCAAAAAGTGGTGACATGACTTCATGCCAACTATCACTTCCCATTTTATGTCCAGCACCGTGGGATTTTTTCCCTGAAATACCGTAATTCCAACCTTTCTCGGTGCGATAAATTATAGCTGTTGGCTGACCGTTATTGATTTTCGGAACCATCCTTTGTGCAGTCACTACCTGACCCATGTCGAATCCATTAGCTACATGAATCACATTCCAGTCATGCAAATAGAAAAACTCCATCGGGTCCCACTGAACATAATCCCCCCACGTGTCTCCTTCTCTCGTTACTTTGTCGGAATCAATGGACGCTTGATTCCAATCCAAATGGCAAACGGCGTTGGATAATCCGGCCACACCAGCAGCTGCCACACTCTCGTAAACTCTACCTGGAGTGAGCCCACCCTCACCCTCCAGCATGTGAACAGTCGGAGCATCCTTACCGTAGTAATCTGCCGCCCCGAATGCCAACCCAATCGAACTGGCCATACCCACACCCGATGGCCCAGTAGCAATTCTCACGAATGGAGTCATGGGAGTTGGATGTCCATCCAAGGGAGTAGATTCAAATTTTCTAAATAACGGAGCAGTATGAGTCGGATTTCTTCTGAACCCTAACAGGTCCTCAAGTCTGAGCCTGAATTTCTTCTGTGAAGGTAATAATTCTGGTTTTGCAATCTTTACCAATTCATCCCTCAAGGCCCACATTGCATAAAGGCCAGTAGCCTTGTGTCCAGCGGCAAACGACAGAAGGTCTTGATCCGAGCGCACAGGATCACAGAAGTCATAGTCCATTGAGTCGAAAAGCAAGCTACTCATAATGTGACCGGCCGAAACCGATCCGCCTGGGTGCCCCGTTTGATGGAAATTAAACTGAGTAGCTACTATAGCTCTGTATATCTCGTCGAAACGTCTAAGATGATCCAGGAATGTTTCATTCTCTAAGTTCTTATCGCATTCACTAACCTCTGTCCAGATAGCACGCCTAGGACCGAAAGATCTTGTCATATTATTTTTATTCTCTTAATAGTTGTTCAAACCCTTACATCTACTTAGGGGTAAAAACCCATGCTCCTAGGAAGCAAACAGTCTAACCTGGAAGTTCTACCTCAAACGACCCGAAGTTAACACAAGCATTTAGATCGGTTTTTAGATTTAGGACAGTCTACACCTTTTAAGTTATTCAATTCTTACCCTGAGATCAGTTCACTTTGCCTTTTTCAACCTGTAATTGCAGTATATCTGGATCCCACCTGTTATCACCAAGGAGATGTTTCACGAAATATTCTGCTCTCAGCCAGAACCAATAGTCACTCATGTCCCCATAACTATGCCGCTGTCCTGGAAACATAAAAAAGTCAAATCTCTTATTAGCCTTTATCAAAGCTTCAGCAACACGGAAAGTCCCCGCGTGGTGTACGTTGTTATCTACATCCCCAGTTGTTAGTAATAGATGTCCCTTTAGATTTGCTGCCAGGTCAGAATTTTTTTCTATATCAAATTCGAAAGATACGCTACCGTCCTCAGAGATCACTTCTTCTACACCATGGTGGGTTTCAGACCAATTACGGTTGTACACGTCATTGTTATGGTTTCCTGAAGAGGAAACTGCAACCTTGAAAAAATCAGGATATACAAGCATGGCGGCAGTCGACATAAATCCGCCCCCAGAATGTCCGTAAATACCCACTTTGTCTAGATCTATGAAATCATGTCGATCACCTAGTTGTTCAAGTACTGATTTCTTGTCACCTAAACCGTAGTCCCTGAGATCTCCATAACCATAATTGTGATACCATTTTGAACGATCGGGATGGCCTCCCCTGTTCCCAAGCGTGACTACTATGAACCCAAATTGTGCTAAACCCTGTTCATAACCATTCAAGCTAAAAGATTTTGAAACTGATTCAGTTTGAGGCCCTGGGTAGACATATGCTACGATCGGATAGCTCCTGTTAGGATCAAAATTATACGGCTTGTACATCACCCCATAAATGTCAGTAACGCCATCTGCGGATTTGGCTTTATAAGGCTCTGGAAAACCATAGCCCGCTGCAGTAAGCGACCTAAGATCTGACTCTTCGAGTTCCATTATTATTTGACCAGAAGAATCGTAAAGGCTTGTTTTTGGAGTGGTGTTCACACGTGAATAATTATCTACGAAGAAACGTTTCGATCCGCTCATATCGAACTGATGGTCAAAATCTCCTGCGTTTAACAAAAGAAGCCCTGATCCATCCAAATTGACTCTATAAAGGTGTTGATAGTATGGATCCTCACCTTCAACTCTTCCATTAGCTCGCAAGAAGACATGTCCTCGGTCTTCATCTACTCCCAAGAAACCGTCTACATGCCAAGCTCCTTCTGTTAAACGACCTTTTAACACTCCATCTGATCCATATCTGTATATATGACCCCATCCATCCCTTTCGGACCACCACAACAAATCTCCACTATTCTTCAATCGACCCAAACGTTCTATTGAACCACCAGAGCCGTATCCTCTATCCAGATATGTATTCATTCTTTCTTCGATGACCACCCTAACATTTCCAGTTTCAGTATTGACCACCAAAACATCAGTCCGATGTCGATCCCTGCTTGTCCTGGTAATCCATAGTTCTGAAGATCCATCGGCTAGCCACACCGAAGGTTGAGGTGACACTTCATCTGTTGGAGAAAAAACTCTATCCAAGGCTATCGACATCATTTGATCCTGCCATGGACTGTCGTCCACAGAAATCTGACTTCTATTTTCCAGGTCATAAATGATGACTTCATTTTTAGTGACATCTTTTTCACCTGGCATATCGTATTTATATGTCTCGAGCTCTGGCCTGTCATTACCCACCGCATGGACCACCCACAGTTCGCCAACTTCACGTTGGTCTGAACGCACCAACGCTATTTTTTTGGAATCTTTTGACCAGGAAATATTGGCCCTTTTCCGCTTCTTTTGATTCTCTACAACAGTCTTGTTTGTTTCACCACTACCACTCGAACGGGCGGAGTAACTGTAGTATTCAACTCCATCTGTCGTCAGTTGCACTTCCTGCACATCTATGTCCATCTCTACCTTCTCCGCTTCCTCTTCATCCTTTCCTTTTCTCACTTGTAAGATTTTTCCATAATCGACTGCAGACATCATCCATAGATTATGCTCCCTAGCAAAAATGACTGTATTTCCATCCGGAGAGATGCTCGCCCACTCTGGATGGTTTTCCAGAGCTTCTTCTGAACCCAGTTCGATTAAACCATTAGTTCTTAGATCTAATTCAAAATGGCGGGTGTCAGAGACAGATTTTCCATCTTCACTATCAATTCCGCTGTCATCGAACCTGGCAATGAACTCGTTGAGAAAACGAAAGTTATTGATGGGAAGATGCTGTCCATCCCATGGATCCTTTGTGATTTTAGTCAGTTCTGCAGCCATCCAATTATTGTCAAAAACCTGAGATTGACTTCGAGTTACAGGATCTACAATTCGATAATTCATTCCATTGGTATCTTCCCATTCATACCAAAACTTGTCTGTATCTTTTATCCAATGAGGATCCACACTGGTGCTGTGCACTAACTCGCTAATTTTATAAGGAGCAAATCGTGCTGCCAATTCGAAATTGGCCCGACCATTTAATCCTTGATCTTGGCTTCCTGATCGCCGCAAATTTAGCTCGATTTCTTGAGCTACTATCACGTTGGTGTTGCCCACAATCAGAATAAGAACAAAAATGACTCTATGAATCTTTGCGAAAGTTATACCAAACATTGTGCTATCCTCATCTAGAACTGATCGAATCACGGCAAAGAAGGGTCTCTCCCCTCTTTATGTTACTAAAATACATTAACTTCATAAAATATAGGAACTCCCCCAAATCGCTAATACAACGTAAGATTGATACAGAGACATATAATGACTTCAGTGTTATCCGAAAACTCAAATATTGATTATTGAACAATTCCTGCAAATAGTTGATGGCGACTGATGACTGAAACCAACCTTGATCGTAAAGGTATACCAGAAAACCTCCAACCCTATTCAACTATTGAGTAATCTGACAACTATAAACCGAATTTTAAGACTAAAGAAACTCTTCTTTTTATTCTTTGTTTTACTCACCGCCTGCGACGATGGAACTGGCCCACCTTTTAGGTCACTCTCTCTTACTTCAACTGCGATTACATTTTCTTCACTCGGCGAAATATTGCAATTAAAAATCTCCGCTGAAACTTTCGAAGGAGTTGAATTGCAGAATCCCGTTGTGATTTGGTCTTCGGGAAACCCTCAAGTAGTCACAGTTTCAAAGACCGGCCTAGTCACATCGATAGCAAACGGTTCCACGGAGATTATAGCTCGCTCGGGCACATTGACAGCTACAGTATCCGTCGTTGTCCTCCAAAAACCAATAGCCATAAATCTCTCAACAACACGTATTCGCTTTGAAAATATCGGTGACACCGCCCAATTATACGCAACAGTAGAAGATGCTCTCGGTAACCTGCTGGCAAACCCTGTGCTGAGTTGGAACTCTAGCGATTTTTCCGTCGCAACGGTTTCTGAATCCGGCCTAATCACAACAGGCAATCTGGGAAATGCCGACATATCAGTGACAATAGATGTGGTTTCTGCCCAAGCCAATATTACCGTCAGTCATTGGACTAGAATCACGGCAGGCTATAAAATGACCTGCGGAATACGGACTTCAGCTGAATTATATTGTTGGGGGGACAACGAACATGGGCAAGTCGGTGACGGTACTTCAGAGAACCGAGATGCTCCTACAGCTATTGGAACGAATCTCGAATGGAACTCCATCTACTCCATGGTCGACCACAGTTGTGGTATCCTAACCAACAAAATTGGCGTCTGTTGGGGAAACAACGAACATGGGCAAGTCGGTGACGGTACTTCAGAGAACCGAAATGCTCCCACAACTATCATCACTCAAGATGTGTTGACCAAAGTGGACGGAGGCTTCCAACACTCCTGTGCGATAACAATTTCAAAAGAGATCAAATGCTGGGGACGCAACCAGTTCGGTCAACTAGGCAGTGGCGACGACATCAACCAGCTAGCTCCAATAGGGATAAATGCACAACAAGCTTGGATGGACATCACCGCAGGTTCCTACCATACTTGCGGCACCACCATTTCCAACCAAGCCTACTGTTGGGGACTAAACCAATTCGGTCAACTAGGTAATGGCACCACAACAAATAAAAATTCTCCCGGGCAAGTTTCAGAAGGAATCGTCTGGACATCTATCAACGCTGGGCTTTATCACACCTGTGGTATCAATCAGTCGGGTGAAGCTTTTTGCTGGGGGCTAAACGATGAGAATCAATTAGGATCAGCAAGGAATCAAAGCCAATGGCCTTACCCTGATAAAGTCAAAACGGAAAACCGATGGATCAGTATTTCTGCTGGCCGTTCACACAGTTGTGGCTTAACAGATACAGGAGAAGCCCTTTGTTGGGGGGACAATCAGTACGGTCAATTAGGAGACTCTACTCAGATCGACAGAGCATTACCGATCTCAGTACATGGTAATCATACTTGGAAAAACGTAGAGGCTGGGATACGTCATACTTGCGGAGTAACTACGACCGGAATGGGTTATTGCTGGGGAAATAACCTAGATGGACAGTTGGGAACCTATACTGACTTGGTCCAATCACATCCCAAAAAAGTGGGTATCACAAAATATTAAGAACAACCACTGAATTCTTAATCAAATTTCACTGTCAGTCCACAATAGAACAGTCCAATCATTCAAACGGACTTAGTGATCCCTCCATCGACCCTCAAATTCTGGCCTGTAATATATTCTGATCCGTCTGAGAGAAGGAAAAGTGCTGCTTCACCAATTTCAGAAACTTTACCGTAGCGACCAACGGGGATTCGTTCCAAGATGGATTCATCGACAGGATATGAGTCAATAAACCCCGGAAGTATATTGTTCATTCGGATTCCATCAGATGCATACTCGGTTGCATATAGCTTAGTATAACTACCCAAAGCCGCCCGTATACAAACAGAGACAGGGAAGCTTGGATCAGGCTCATAAGCAGCAAAAGTAGAAATATTGACTATAGAACCACCTCCTCCTTTTACCAACACAGGAGTGACCACTCTAGCCAACTTTACCACATTCATGAAAACCAAATCCATCCCGGAGTGCCAGTCTTCATCCGTCAAGTCTAGCAGTGGCCCTTTAGGCGGATGCCCTGTGCTGTTAACCACACCATCAACCCGTCCATAGTGATCCATACATGATTTTACAGCAGCTTCGATGTCCGTTTCCGAAGTCACGGATCCTGTCAATCCGACACAATCCAATTCAGTCGCAAGTTGCTGGGCCCCACCGGAGTCAGATAGCAGAACCAACTGATAGTCGTTGCTTCGAAGAGTCCTTGCCACCGCAGCACCCATTCCTCTGCCAGCTCCTGTAACAATAGCCGCTCGCTGTGTCATATTCATATATATCGTCCTTATTCCATAAACATTTCTATTCCAACATATTTTCCGGTTTGAAACCACTAATAACATCCAAGACAGATTTCACAGATAACGCACTCATGGCCTCCCTTGCTTCCCTGGTCGCACTGCCTATATGCGGTGTCAAAGTCACTCTGGGATCGAGTCTCAACTCCATTGGTATATTCGCTGGGTTTTCGAAAACATCCAATCCGACTCCTCCAATCAAGTCTTCCCTGAGAGCTAACACCAAATCACTTTCTTTGATGATTCCACCCCTTCCAACATTCACAAGGATAGAACTTTTTTTCATCAGTTTAAAGGTTTCAAGGTTAAATGAGTGTCTATTCTGATCATTTAATGGAGACGTGATTACCAGAATGTCCGAGTCGGCAATTAAACTCTGGAAATCTACGTAACGAATACCCAACTGCACTTCTATTTCAGATTTGAGTTTTCTCCGATTATGGTAAATCATCTCCATACCGAACCCGCTGACAATCCTGGCCATGGCCTGACCGATTCGGCCGCAACCTAATATTCCAAAGGTTTTGCCACGAAGTTCCGTTCCCAAGAGAAGATCGATTTTCCATCCTTTGAATCCTCCACTTTCTATGAGTTGGCATCCCTCAACCACTTTCCTAGCAGTCATCATGACCAGAGCCACACCCAGTTCAGCACACGAAAGTGTCAAAACATCTGGCGTGTTGGTAACTATCACCTGTTTTTCACGGGCGTATTTTACATCGATATTGTCATAACCTACCCCGAAATTCGAAAGAATCTTGAGCTTGGGAGCCGAATCGATTAACTCCTTATCCACTCGCAGGCTAGTCATGACTATTGCAGCACAAGCATCCCTCACAATGTCATTGAATTCCTCTTGATCCATGACTTTCTTGTCCGAATAAATCACTTCATGATTATCAGGAAATCGTACTTGTTGATCTCCTATCAATGGACCAGTTATCACTATAGTTCCGTCTGAATTTTCATCCACTGACCGTCTTCTCCTCGCTAGACTATAGTCGATGTCCTAAAAGTGACTGTGTCAATTGGCAGTTTCGGGCTCGCTGTCTTGAGACAAAGAGGTCCAGATCCAAGGGAGTCTTCTAACAGCTATATCTGACAAGAACAAGATTAGAGCACAAAACAAAAACCAATTCCACAACGGAAGGGCTACAGAAGTTTCCTCTCCATAATCAAAAAATATTTCTTCTTCTTCTGGTAGGAATTTCCCTCCCGTTATATCGCTCAACGAACTAAGGAACTGCACATTAGCGGGATACCTCTTGTACTCGTCTCGGTACGTATAATGAAAACTCTTTTCTTCGCTTCCAGATTCATTGGTATTCAATTGGAATAGATACGCAGAGTCTATCGAACTCGTAACCGGATAACTTGCACTATAAATACCGAATTCTGCTTGGATAAGATCTAATGCTATCTCTTCCGATCCTGGACCGGTCACACTGATCCTAGGTTCCAAGCTGGAATTCAACATTCCGTCCAAACCAACTTCACTGACTGTAACTATGGCTTCGTCACCTTGACGCTGTACTTCAAGATTGAGGCCAGGCTCATCTCCCCGCCTCATAGTCTCTCTCACCAATTGAGTCCAGAATTTCCCGTATCCATCCCAATTTAACCAATTGACGGCCCATCGATTTTTGACGTCTGAGGTAAAGGCCACAGTCCTGCCTAAACCATAGTGCCATCTTGCCAAAATAGGTGTGCCGTCCTCGACTTCAATTAACATTTCTGCATTGTCTTTGCTACGAGTTTTAACGTATCCCTCTAGATCAGGAGCTGAATAGAGATCTAAACCCGCAAACACCTCCGAGGATCGAACCTCCTCGAACACCACACGCTCTTCAATTAAGGTTGACTGGGCAGCTATCTGTGCTTCCTTGATGAATACCTGCGGAACTCCCTGAGCATCCTGTATGTAGTAACTTCGACCATTACCCCACAATGCAATGTCTGAAAGAAGATCACGATCCGCTTCTTCTCCGACAGCTACAGACGATACCGTTATTTCCTCATCAGCCATCCTAGTCACTAGTCCTTCATAATCATCTGCATAAGT
>Ga0310345_10004964_pt1 | contig 11935 bp, 17 predicted proteins | sample HC15DNA20500_MG_FD_204667 | JGI IMG/M metagenome (GOLD analysis project Ga0310345, IMG submission 204667) | Marine microbial communities from station ALOHA, North Pacific Subtropical Gyre - HC15-DNA-20-500_MG | ecosystem: Environmental > Aquatic > Marine > Oceanic | place: Pacific Ocean: North...
CTGACATAGCAAAAATAAAACAAGCTATTCGTGATATTGATAAAGAACAGAAGAGACAAGCTACTCGAAAAACATTAAAAGTAGATAGAGATTTAAGACTACGTCCTGTTCTTGATGACAAAGATAATATTGTTGACTATCGAGTAATCATGAATCATGTAACTAGGAAAAAACTTTTAGATCCAGATCTAGAAATACAAAATGTATTTGCCCATATGCAGTCTTCCTATATTGATCGTAAAAATACAATTAAAAATGACAAGAGAACTGTAGAACTTCTAGTATACGAGCAAAAAGAAAGAATGCCGTCCCATCCTAAAGAGTTTATTGATCTTCTAGATCCTGCAAATGGATTTGCCGACCGTTACTATAGACTTCCTAAAGAAGTACGAATGTACATAGACAAGTTTACTAAAAACGGCACGTTTATGGTTAGGAAGGATGCTGTTAATAAAATATTTGGATACCAGGCAAAAGATTTCAGAAATCTCGCTTGGCTCCAACATCCTAGTATGCGGCATATAAAAAGATATGCAGGACTATTCCACTACATACTTAGAGAAGTTGTAGGTTATGGAAAAGACCGCATAGTTATCGCTATGCCTCAAGTATGGCTATATAACGCGTATTCTAATCTAGCTCAATTAACAATGAGGAATATTCCTATAGCTTACACGATACACAAAATTATTGAAGGTTTTCATGAGTATCAGGCATATCGTGGTGATACTGAGGAACGTACAAGACTTAGGCAAAGAATTGCGATTAAGAAATTACCTGCTGGTAGTGACGAACATAGACAGTTAGCTGCGGTAAATGTACGGATAGAAAATAATAAGATTCATAATATGAGTCAGGCAGGGTTGAATTCACTTATCGTGGAGGATCTTAATGATGCTTCTTTGGATGGGTATATAAATAAAGGCCGCAGAATACTTCGAACCAGTAAATGGTTTAATCAATCAGATAAACTTCCCACAGCAATACATGCTGTAGCAGCTAATATCTTTATGACTAAGAGTACGGGTCCTTATCAATTTATGCGTCAATTTGTACAGATGACAGACTTCTTAGGTAGGTATGTGATGATACAGCATGCTATGGAAATACGGGGAGTAGATTTTGATACAGCTATGCATGAAGCTCTTGATGCATTCGTACTATTTGATGAAGCATTAGCTCCTGCTTTAGAAGCTTTAGATGCTACTGGTAGTACTGTATTTCTATCTTATTTCTTACGTAATCAGAGAGCTTCGCGTCAACTGGCTATGAGAAATCCTACAGGCGTGGCTTTATCAGGGGCGTTTCAATACTCTACAGGCATACCAACATTAGGTAATGTTGATAGTTCATTTCTAGCTGGAGATGTATCTCCCACTGTAATGTATTTAGATGAGTTATTTGATGAGGCTAATAATCCAACAGGAGCTGATTTATTAGCACAAGCGCTGGGAGAGATATTTAACTAGTTATCTTCCCGTTCATAAAGAGCCATTTTATAAGCAATAAAGACAACAAACCCAACTACTAATACAAGTAGTATTGGTAATAAAAGAACGGATCCTAGTAATACAACTAGAACCCCTCCAAGAGTTAAACCCGCATAAATCATACTTCGCGCATTTAACCATAATGATTTTAGATGATCTTTCATTGTTGAGTCTTTAGGTGCTCGTTTCTTTGGATTTAAGTAAGTTTGTCTCATAATTTATTTCGAAAATAGAGAGTCTGGGTATTGTGATTTTAATTCTTCTACTTCTTCTTTTTCTTCTTTAGTTTCTGCTTCATAATGGATTTCTACTCCTTCTTCAGCTAACTCTTTAGAAGCCGCAGCCATACCTTCAGCAGTTAGATTATCTATATGAGCTTTCTTAATAGCAGCTTCTTTAGCTTCATTTTCAGTAGTTGTATCTATCTGAATAACTGCTTTAGCTTCTCCCTTTTCTTCTGGAGTTAATAAACGTCCTTTTTCTTTTTCTAGTTTATGTAAAGCCATCTCTTCTGTAGTACGTCGTCTTCCGTTCCTACGACCATATTCCCATTTAGATCTACTATTAGAAGTAACTTCTATAGGAATAGCATCTTCTGCTTCTTTCTTAAGTGCTTCTTTTACTATAGATTCAATATCTATATCGATTTCTATCTTCATACTTTCTCCTTAAGATTGTGTAATCCGTAATAGGCAATCATTAAAGCATCTGATCTCCCATCAAGTAAGCCTCCTCGTTTACCATGTAGTTCAGCTTGTGGATACAAGTACTGAGCTATCTTAGCTACTTGTTTCTTTATAGCTTTACCTTTAGCAGTAACACCTATGTATTTCTGCCATATTTTAGGAGTAACCATATTTGGCGGGTCAACTAACATTATTGAAGCCATAGCAATAACAATTCCTAAATTCTTACCAAAATTAAAATTAGATTTAGCTGACATTCCATGCATAGAATGTACATCTTCTATCCATATGTGTTTTGTCCCACCGCCAATTGCTCCAAATAATTCTGCTCCAAACCAATGGTCAATATACCAGAGATTATGTTTCTTTAGATCTAACAGAGCTATGTATGCCGGATCTTGACTATCCAACACACATATTGCTCCATTAGCTCCAGGGTCTATTCCACAGACTCTCATTAAATAGGAGGTTCTTTATCAAATAATGACCCCGTAGCTTCTTCTGTAGGTGCACTACCCATAATAGAAGCTGCAGAGTTATTACCTTGACCTTTAGTAGACTGATCAATAACTGCACCAGTATTCTTACTAGCCCATTTAGTGAACATAGTAGCTGCTTCCTTTTTAGTAATTTCTTCGGCAGTTTTACCATCCGTATTTCCGAAAAACTTACACTTATTCAAAGTTCTAGCTTCGCCAGTTGGTACATATACACCACTGGCATTTGGAGCAGTTCTATCTTCGATAACTTGATGAACAGCTACTTTAACAGGTTTACCAACTAAACCCATTATTACTGAACGTTCGGCAGGTGCCTCCTTTTTCTGTTCAGAATTCCAAACTTTAACAGTTTTTGTTTCTTTGGATTTCATGCATGCATCTAGGTTTTCGCCTGTAGCGGCTATACACATAGATTCTGCAATTTGATATCCTGGAAGAGGGCGTTTCTTACCTTCTTTAGTTACAAAGTAAGTTTTGTAACCCTTTGCTTTACCGGATTTAATGCAGAAATTCTCTCGAAGTTCTTTCATGTCACCGCTATTCTTTGTCAGAATAACGTTGAACCACATTGCTTCCGATTTCGTCTGGTTTAGATACACCATCTTAATGGTAGTATCATAGACTCCAGACTCCCATAGAAATCCACCACCTAGTCTTTCAATAGATTGTGTTTCTATATCTTTAGGAAGATCCCATTCACCCATAAGTTATATCCTTTCTTATTTGAGTGTTAACATACACGGCTTTTAACTAGCCATTATTATTAGCTTGAGCTTTCTGTTTCTCAAGAAAGTCATCTAATACCTTAGTAAATTCTTTAACAGACATACCTGGTTTTCGTTTTACAGTTTCTGCAGCAATTTCCTGTACTACACCGATACCAAGTTCTATAGCAGCATATGTCATATTTTGAGTGAGATTAGTTCGTAAATTATCTCGTTTATTATCTATGATTTCGTCATTACCTTCGTGGCTCATAGTTCTCCTTTTCAGTTAAAAAATAAAATGCCTCTCCCGAAGGAGAGGACTAGTGTTTTATAACTCTTCAGTTAGGACAGGTCCTATGAAGGGAGGAGATCCCCATAAGGACGGCATATTAACCCTATCTAGGGCGTTATTATACCACTTATTTATAGTATTCGTGAAGTCGATTAATAACATTTTGCAGGTTATTATCGATATAGGTTTCATTCCTAGGCCACATTCCCATTGGACTACGAATTCTCTCGTTAACTGTTTCTTTAGTTAGTCGAGTTTGAAATACGTATTTGAATCCATCTTCTTTATTATCTGGAGTAGCTTTAAATATTGGAGATTTAGCAACTTTATCTTCTAATTTAGTTAGAGGTACTTTCTTGGTAGATATTACACAGGTAAAGAAACTCTCAATACCCTGATTCATCAGGGATCCTTTAACCTTAACCATAGTTTCATTTACCATCTCGGCTTCATTAAGAATGTCTGAAGTGTGGGCCAGAAATACTACATTTTTGGTAGACTTAGCCACTTTTTGAGACATTAGTACTTTCATATATTGCGCGTATTCCCCCCATGCTTTATAACCATCCGTTGAATTCAGTACTCTAATACTTTCGTACATATCCATTAGATACGTAAGGCTGTCAACAACGATAGTATGTACGTCTTTCATTGTTTCGGCTTTGTCGAATGCTTCGTATACCTGATTTGGATCAACAACGGTGTATTCTTGAAATTTACTTTTGAAAGGTAGTTTCTTACCATTTTCACAATTTAAATACATAACTCCTTCAGGCTTATCCATATCCATCAAGCTAGCACTTTTACCGGAACTGGATTTTCCTGAAACTAATACTAGGTGATTATTAATCATTGATTCCTCCTCTTCCATTCTCTTAAACCTTCTTTTAAACTTAAAGGTTTTTTCTTAGTTTTAACTAACTTTTGAACTCTCTGTACCATCTTTGGTGAGTTTACATGGTTAACCATTTCCATAACTGATATACCTGTATTATGATCTATTTTATCTTTTGCAGATAATCCATGATATTTAGTTGAGAACAAGCTTGATATTACAGCTTTGCTTTTTCTAACCATTTGTTGATGAGTCCTAACGCTCTTAGCAACTTTTTCTGCATCAGTCATACGTTGTATACCGACGTTATGAATAGCTTTAAATTCTACTCCGTAGCTTTCTCGTACAATTTTTCTAGCACTAACTAGAAAACGATTCTTGTCTCCATGATGAGAACAATCCCCCAATGCTGGTACATTCAACGCTTCGTAAGTGAGTATCTTTTTTTCTGTTGCTTTTAATAGAAATTTAACTAACTGTTGAGTTTCTATTGTTCTATGGAACTTTTCATTTTTTGGGTTAAGTTCAATACTCATATTTCCTCCTTTCTTTTAAATTTTACTTCGTTTTTGAAATTCTTTACTTATTGATTTAATTATACTATTTCTAAACTGTTCTTCAGGTAAGGGAGTTTCTAAGTTATTGTTAAAAGTTTCAAGTTTTTCTACTATGTCACCTAATGCCCACTCTGCATCAATTAACACCATCCCAAATCTATACAAGTGATTAGCTCTATTTCCTTTACTCGTATGAGTTTTAAACCAGCGCTCAATGTTGTTAGCACCAGTAGCACTGATTTGTGTCTTTATTTGATCAGATCGCTTAGTTTCTGGAATAAACATAGTAGCGTCAATAACATTGCCCTTATTGTATTCGTAACTTCCTGGATGAGCAGCCCATTTTCTAGCTATATCCTTAGCTCCTTCGTCCACCGGAAATGGTAACCATTCAAATACATTCGTCATGAATCTAGAATACTCTCCTGTAGTTAGTTTAAGTCTGTGGGATAGAGGCAAAATAAGCCTAAATCTATTAACTTCTGGAGTATGTCGTTTAGTTGTAGACATAAGAAAAGTATAGTCTTCTAGTAATACCTTAACTGTGGACATTGATATGTCCCCATCACAATCCAGAATAAGCAGATCAAATCCTGGGACGACATTTTCGCTCTTACGATGACCATTAACAAACTCATGAGCGGTATAGTGATACCCCTCTGCAGTAGTTAACTTATGCAATATGTCAAATGAAGGCCTTGGATCATGGGGCTCGAAGTGATATGCAATATCCTTACTGATTGCCACAGTTAGGCTATTTAGATCAGTTTCCATAAGAGTTTCACCTAGGAAAAAGTCAATATCGTCTAATACCCGCTTTTTGATGATAATATTGTTTTTATACCCAAAAGACGTAGCTAAGGTCATTAAATCCTTTCTTTGAGCCTCTGAGCCTCTATAGAATGGCAGTTCTTCGACCAACTCATGCTGAGTTACCTCATTATCACAATCCGCTAAATAGTGAGCTAAGCGCTCATACGGCGTTTGTTTACGCATTAATGTATGAAAGGCCTCTCCTGAGTCCTCAACTACGCTAATTGCGTAATCTAGATGATCTTTCGTAATTTCTGTGAAATTGTCTGCGAACGTGTAGGCACCCGCTAACTTAATAGCTTTATAGTATCGATGTATCATTTCTGCTTTATGAAGACTCATATGATCTTTCATATCATCAGCTGAAGCTTCACATTTCAGTTGATATTCAATTAAGTGAATATGATTGTCTTTTGACATTTGTAATACCGGATTAAACGGTCTCTTAGCAAAATTAGTAAATTCTTGCTGGATAGACAGCATATCTCTAGCTAAGTTAGCATCCACCATGAGTGCGTATCGCTCCTCTGCTGATGCATATGTAGTTCTATGACTATCTGTTGTATATCCGAATAATAGCCGGCGAGCATACCCAGTTTCCAGGAATTGCTTAAATTCTTCCTCTATCTTTCCACCATCTAATAGTTTAGTAGGTGTACCAAACATCATTAAATTGGTGGGAGTATTACCCGGTAATTCTTCTGATCTGATATTTTCTAGGGTATTTTTAATAAGTTTTTGCTTTACTAAACCTACGTCGTAGAGTTCAAGGAATGTATTTAATACATCTGTATTAGCAGACATATTTGATCCGACTTCGTCTAGTTCCAGATTCATAGAACCTGCAGAAGCTAATAGTAGTTTCTCACGCATTTGTTTAACAGCTGGAGAAGTTCCACTATCAAAGCTAAAAGCCAGTTCTCCTAACCGATCAAAATGTTTTTGAAATTCACCATGTTGGTACTCGATTTCTTCATCCAACGTTAGCGTAGTTTGTCCGATATTAACTCGCCATGCAGCTCTTTCTTGAGCTAAAGTTTGAATATTCTCCTCAGCTTTTTTAGGGAACACATTATTTAAAAATTCTCTTTTAAAATATGCTACAAATTCTCGTTCTAGAATATTAGTAGAGTGCCCCTTGCCTGTTCCCGATACCATCAGATTTAATACGTAAGTGTTAACCGGGATTACATCTCTATCATTTGTTTGGATGTTACATCGCATCATGGAGGCTACTTTAGACAAGTAGTATCCAGTTAGAATGCGAAAAAAATGCCGATTATCGTTGTTAACTTTGCGAACAAGGATATCGACTATCTTTTCAGAAAACGGGTGGTATTTCTTCATGTAGGCTCCTTTTATGTTATATATCTGCTTCCGATCCATAAACCAGCGTAAAATATAGCCATACCTACAATACCGTAAATTGCAAATATTGCTAACATGTCATACCAATCCGGTAAGTTAGAAACTGAATATGTGGTTGATTGTGTCCCTTGTCTTATATTTAACAGTAGAGTTAATTTATCGCTATTATCACAAGAATTAAGTCCCTCCATCTGGATTCCCCTCTTTTAGGTCTTCAATAAAGTCTAGGGCTACTTCAATTAATATTGAATCTTCTTTATCATCTACAGAACCATTCTTGACTTCTTCTAGTATTTGTTCTATGTACTGTAGCTTTTTCTGTTTATTCAGAGCCATCTTCCACTACCTCCACCTCTTCAATAGTTTTAGTAATTATCTTGATGTAACCATCAGTAGGTACAAGGTCTACAATGCCTTTCTGACTGGCTTGACCTAGGGTAGAGATCCACAATGGAGCACCAATCTGCATAACATAGTCTTTGTAGAATTCATCAAAATGATCTGCAGTTATAAATGATTTTCCTACGGAGTCTTCACATTCTTTGAGAAATTCAGCAACAGTAACTGGCTCTTCAGTTGGTTCAAATGCTAGATCAGTGTGGTATCCAAAGTAGCTATGAGATCTACCTGGATAGTGCTTATCAGTTATTTTTACAAGTAGCCCAACTCGTTCTCTCTGTAACGCTTTTATTAAGCTACCTAGTGTCATTTGAATATGTGCTCGGTGTTTAGGTTTCTTAGGAATACCTTTTTTTATTGCATCCATTACTTGTCTTTTATCCATAGTTGTCTCCGTTAAAAGTGCGCCCTTGGGTGGCTTCGAACCACCAACTTTCTGCTTCTTCTCCTCAGAAGAATACAGTTGCTTTACCAGTTAAGCTACAAGGGCATAAATTTAATTAGATCCTTGTTTCTTTCTTAGTATTTTAAGACCTTTTTCTGGAATATGACCTGCTTGTGGTTCTAATTTATCAGGACATTGATTTTCTATACCTGCTGCTTTTCCACTTTCTTTAAGATAATCTTGAAATATATCCTTGAATATAATGTCAATCATTGCTGCGTATCTATCTTGATCGTAGTGCTTAAGAATTAAATTTCTAACTGTTTGTTTACAAAAAAGAATATCTTGTTGTAATTTTTCTACACTCATTTTTTCTCCTTAAATATGAATGGCGGATAGTGAGCTACGCGTTTGTATCGCTATCTCTTTAATGCCGCATAACTAGTATTGCTCTCGACAACCAATTTAAATAACCTCGGAAGTTTCCAGTACACGCAAGAGCTTCCGTTAATAGCATTCGCATCACGCTCTATTCTAGTGTCTGCTGTAAACAGTAGACTGAATCTCTCGGCATGGTGTACTTGTCCCAGCTAACAGGTTAATTAGCAGAGGAATAGCAATGTACAACCCGCGTGTGTAACCTACGGCTCTGTGGTGGTACCTGCCATATATTGTACACCGCTCAACAATCTTAAGACTTTACCGCCTCCACTTTTAGCTTCGCAGGCCATAAACCCTTTACTTCCAGAGTTTCAATTTTACAGGGTACGGAGCGACCGCAACTCCCAACTCCTACGGGTTAAGCTTCTAAGGCTCCTCTTTAAGATTATTGTTCCTCTTAGTCCTAGCTTCAGAATGTCTTGGATGACGTAACTTTCTCAAAGCTTTTGCTTCGATTTGTCTAATTCTGTCACCAGTAACACCCAATCCTTCTCCAACTTCTCCATAAGTATGTGTTTGATCCTTTTCTGCTTCTTGATTTATACCAAATCTCAATTCAAGAACTCTGCGTTCTCTTGGATGTAGTGATTCCCAGCCTCTTTCAAGCCTATCGTGTAATTCGTCTTGTGAATCTTTTTGAATTGTCTCGCTGATCTGGTCAACACCAGCCGTAGAAACTAGTTCCTTCATTTCTTCGAGTGAGACCTCGCCTTCAATAACGTTGTCCTTCAGTGCTTTAGTTAAATGTTGTTCTGGAAATAACATTTCTGGTGGAACTTTTAGGAATTCTGATATTCTTACTACTGTTTCTTTCCAGCGTCCAGCTGTATCGAACGGAATGCTCTGTAAATTTAAATACTTCCCAACGATTGTTTGGGTTACTCCTGTTTTCCGACTAAGCTCAGCGGCTGTATCCATATTATTAGCTCGCATGATACCCATCATGGGACCATTCTTAATTTTAATCTGTAACAGGTAATCCTTCATTCAATTATCCTTTTCTGCTTTAAGACGCTTCCATGCATTTTTTTCGGTAGGAGATAAACTCCAAATTTTTTTATGACTTTCATTGTAAAGATTTATGGCTCTTTCTCGGGATATTTCTTCTTTCAGTACTCCCTTTCTATCGTAGATTTTAATCCCGGAAATCATAATACTAATCTCCCATCTGCTAGCATAGTTTCTGCTTGGGTACATATACCAACAACTGAGCAATAACGACATGCTTTAACTTCTCCTGGGATTGTTTTAATTATTCCTCCGCCTTTTTGTGCTTGAAACTTTAATGCATCATCCATTGAAGTATGGACACCGCCATTAGTAGCTCTAGTACTGCTAGAGTCTTTGTAATGTTTATATTTTGTATCTTCCGCCCAAAGTTCCTCCTTAGTACATTCTGGTAGCTCTTCTTGAGGAAGATTTGCTGAGGCAATATAAGCTTCTACTTTATTCATGATCCAATTAACGGTTTCTTCATTACTCCACAAGGGGTATTTTTTAGATACTGCTTTGAATTGAGGATAATTTTTAGGTTTTTCCCTAGCTTTGGCAGGTGACCAATCCGTAAAGATATAATGAATATGGACGTAATCACTGGTAATTTTATCTGGGCTTAACCATTTATAGATACTGCCTTGTTTTATATAATTATCAACATTACTTCCGTAAATGTAGGCCCAAACACTTGTAGATTTGAAATCATTAAGTTCACCGTCTAGAACTAAATCATATTGACCTGAAATAATAAAATTATTTATTGTTTGTTTTTCCACTCTTTGTTCTACATATATAGGGGTTTCACCATGTTTTACAAATGCTGGATTTATTTTTATGTTATCAATAGCATCTTCAGACATGCCGAATAATTTTAGAGCCTTTTTAATCGTGTCAAGATCTGTCCAAGCTATCTCACATCCTTTATGTATTGCATTACCCATACGAGAATGTACTAAATCTGCTATGTCTACTTTTTTTGCTTCGGCAGGATATTGTTTCGCTAATACTAACTGACGAAGTGGTTTCATAAGCCCCGTAGCACTAAGTACATTAGGTCTCTCATCATAGTCATACTTGTCGTACATAAGAAATACAGCTAATGGTAGCTCTATACCGTTATTGTTTGTGTATTCAAATGCCATTTAGTTATCTCCCTTAAGTTTTAGTGCACTATCCAATGCGTCTTTTACAAGTTTTTCTAATGAGTCTTTGTCGTCTTCTCCCATCAAATTTAGACCATACCATTCAGTTGTTACTTTTGTTAAATTTTTAACTATAAGGTTTATATGATTACGTCTCTCCCTTGATTTATCAATATCCCCGTACATCATCGCCATTTAGTAACCTTTCTGTTTTAAGAGTTTTAAGATAGTGTACATAATCAGTACCTTCAGGAAGAGGTCTTAAGACTAGATGATTTACACCTGGCGTATTTTTTACTAATCTAGCCCAGTCATTTTGACTACTAAAAAATACACATTCGTCATGAGGTACTTTGTACCATCTCTGAAGCCATTCAGCTTCTACCTTATCGGTCCCTACGCATATGTATTTTTTACTAGGTCCTCGTATTAAATTTTCCATTTCGTAATTCCACTCCTCCTCTTCATTTGGTCCTTCTTGTCCCCAATCATCTGGGAGTGATCGTTTAACTCCGCCCATTTAATTCTCCTAACTATTTATATATACGTTTTTGCTAGCTCTAGTTAAAGCAACGTAGAATAATCTAGCTCTAGTAGTTTCGTCACGGCATTTATTTATATTTATTTTATCTATAAATACAGCAGGGAACGTGCCTCCTTGGGCTTTATGAGTTGTACCTGCAAATGGTGGGCGTAAATCGGCTAGAGAGTTTTTTATTGCATAAAAGTCTAACCAGCCTTGTTTGGATTTACTTTTAATGGCGTCTTTCTTATGTTCTTCAAGAATCTTATCAGCTATGCCTTTACTTTTTGGAGAAAATACTTTTTTTCTTCTTGATCCAGTATGGTAATTATGTTCGCCATGTACTGTTACATAGTATCCAGGAATACCATGTTGAATCCCTTCTATATAATCCTGGACATGCACTGTTTCATTATTCATTAGTATAGATTTGTCAGAATGCATAACAACGCTATTGGAAATTAGTCTTTCTCCTTTATAAAAAGGCTCAATAACGTCTTCTAGAAAGAAGGCGGATTTGCGTACCATACTATTGTAATTAATAGCGGATTCATTTGTATAGGTACATAATGGTACATCTACTGGAGCTCCAGCAGAATAACTTATATATTTTTTTACAAATTTAGCAACAAAATCTGCATGAGGAAGTACGTGAATACCTTCACCTTTAGAATTAATATCAGTTTCCAACACAGGTTCAATGTCCCGAATCCCTTCAATATATTCACGAAATTCATTAGCTTTTTCGAGAACAGGATTACCTCCTAATTGTCGGTGGACTTGAGTAAGTGTGAATGTGGA
>Ga0310345_10004967_pt1 | contig 11932 bp, 11 predicted proteins | sample HC15DNA20500_MG_FD_204667 | JGI IMG/M metagenome (GOLD analysis project Ga0310345, IMG submission 204667) | Marine microbial communities from station ALOHA, North Pacific Subtropical Gyre - HC15-DNA-20-500_MG | ecosystem: Environmental > Aquatic > Marine > Oceanic | place: Pacific Ocean: North...
GATTCATCAAAGTAGACTCACTTATGGAAATCGATCCTTCAGACTCCACAGCCCCGGCCGTGGTTGCCCACTTCCGAGATGACTGAGCCACCCGCGGCGTTCAAGTCTGAAACCATCACCCGCATTTTGGAGGGATAGGCATGCACAGGTTTCACCCCGCTCCGAATCTCCTACTCATAGGAGGCCCTAAGACTGGCACAACCTCATTGATGCATTGGCTCAGCATTCAGGACGACATCCACCATCCATGGCCCAACGAGAGCCACTTCCTGATGGCCGGGGCCGCGGAGTTTCCAACCTCTCCACTTCATCCGAAAGGGACGGCCATCCTGGCCCCCCAGGCGGATTTGGATGGAACCGAGGAGCACAAGTGGATCCTAGACAAGTCCGCTTTCCACATATACTCAGAGAGGGCTCTGGAGGCCGTTCGCGACCATCTCCCCGATGCGAGAATAATCATCACACTGCGTCACCCCGTCGATCTGATGCTCAGCATGCATCAGGAGCACCGAAAACGACTCGTCGACTACACGGTCGAACAGGACGCGATGATCGAGTTGGCGAGGACGCAGTCCTTCGAGCCCGATGAGGACGCCCCAGAAACCTACAGCTTCCTGCGATTCCCACGTCTGAAGGAACCGACCATACGCTGGACGGAAACCCTCGGCGACCGAGTCAAGGTGATCCCCCTCTCTTCGATCAAGGACAACCCCCTGCGAACGGTCAACACCCTGCTGAACTGGCTCGAACTCCCTGAGATGCCGTCCGACACGAAGCTCCCCCGGCATAACGAGAGTGGAGGGATGAACCAATCGGCATGGGCAAGGACGCTTCGAGAACCACCAGGCTGGTTGGCTTCGCTTGCAAAGACACTCCTACCGACCAAGGGGCTGCGCCGAGCGGTATTGGATCCGATACGCGCGCCGGGTTTCAAGCCGAAACCGTACAAGGGGCCGGCATTAAGCGAAGAGACCCGGAAGGAACTGGAAACAGCGTTCGCCGAAGAGATAGAGTTCCAAGCGAACCTATCGCAGTATATCGACACCAGCCTAATCATCGACGGGCAGTAGAAGCGAGTCCCGCTATGACGCAGACGCGCAACGGTGAAAGGAGAGCCACAGGAGCGGGATTGTGATGAAGAAGCTGTTCATGCGTCAGTACTGGCGGATCCAGCAGAGCCAGACACTTATCTCGATGGCCTTCTGGTGTGCCACACTGACACTCCTGATTTGGCCATATGTCAGTTGGAGATTCGACCCCAACGCCACTATCGGGGGCATCCAGACGACCTACTGGGGCCTCTTCAGCATCAGCGCCACTGTCCTCCTCCTCGTCCTCCTCATCGGTCGGGTGTATGACGCCACCTTGGGCCTCTGGCGAGAGCACCTTACCGTGGTTCAGGAACGCAACCCGTTCACGACCTACAAACTGAACGCCCCCTTCGGGATTCTCCTCGCCCAGACAAACGCCATTCTTCGTCGCATGGATCCAGAAGATGAGGAGATTCAGAGACACTGCGACTTTGTCGATCGTTGGCTGGAATGGAACTCCCGAGAGGAGATATGGGCTCGTACCATGTCTTCTTGGAAGAACATCGTAGGTGAGGAAGACCCCTTCTTGTTCCACCTCGACAGCGATTCCCACGACAAACTCTCAGCGGCTGCCGATGAGTTGCAGGACTACTGAAGGGACTCGCGCCAGTGTGTGGTCGAGAAGCCCGTCAAATCCTCGAGACTTTCCAGATCGTTGCGTACTTGCTCACCCAACATCGCATAATGCTCAGGACCAGCCCGCCTTCCGATGCTCCGCCCTCGACTCAGAATCGGCATCTTGTACACATTCATCCCACGGCTCTGCAAGGCCGATACCACTGGCCGTTTGATGAGGTTGGGGATTAACGAGGCCGTGAATTTGAAAGCCCGGCCGAACAGAGTCAGCGGACGTCTGTCCTCAGCCGGGTTGGTGTTGTGTACAGCCCCCAAATCGAACCCGTGAGATGCTAGACCGAGGTGTTCGACCACCTCAGAGAGGACACTCTCGGGTTCGTTCCTCATCCTCTTCGCCTCTATGAAGAGGAAACTGCCACGGCCGAAGTACTCCAACCACCGCGCCATGCTGGCGCCGTACAGTGTGTCCATGTGCAGACGGGAGTCCGCCCAAGCCACAGCGAAGTCGGACCAGTCGGCCCCGTTTCGCTTGTCCTCCTCCGTATCGAGTATCATCCCCCAATGGCTCACAGTCCTGCTCACAGGCTCTCTCAAACAGACGATGAAGCGCGCCTCCGGCCAATAATCCGCCACTCTCGATGGCGCGATGGGGCAGGCGAGCGCGTGTACGGAACAGTCGATGCGCAGACCCTCTCCTGTATAGCATGAAGAATACCTCCCCCAATCAGGCAAGGAATCATTGCGGCGAAAAGTCCCCTTGTGGGTGGCGACCTCATTGGGTTCCTTGGGCTTAGAGACGCATATCCCGGGGTGCTGCTCGAGAGCGCTGGCCAGCCAGGTAGTGCCTGATTTGGGCGCTCCGAGCAGAAATGCACCCACCCTAGGAGCCGAGGCAGGCATCAGAGACACAGCCATGGCCCTACTGGCTACGATATAGGATATACGCGCCCCCGTCGGTGTGAAATAGGGAACTAGTCTCGCCACGCCCGTATCTCGTGGGGGTCAATAGGTGTCTAACAGGGTAATCTGGCTCACGGGGCTCTCTGGTGCCGGAAAGACGACCATAGCCATGGCAGCGGCAGAGCGGTATGGGTGCGAGGTTCTGGATGGTGACACCATACGGGACTTCTTCTCTAACCACGACTTCAGCCACGAGGGACGAAAGCGCCACCTTCTGGGTATAGCCCGCATGGCCAAGATGATCTCCAAGCACACCCACGTGGTTTGCTCGTTCATCACCCCCTACGAGGATGTCCGCGAGGAGATTCTTGAGATTCTCCCCGACAACGCCATCATGGTCCACGTCTCGACCTCGCTCGAGCTCTGTGAGGAGCGCGACGCCAAGGGCCTGTACGCCAAAGCGCGCTCAGGGGAGATTTCCAACTTCACCGGTATTTCCGATCCCTTCGATGAGCCGAAGTGCGCTCACTTCTCACTGGACTCGAGCGGTGATGAGGGCAAGAGCGTCGACGATCTCGTAGACCAGTTGGCCCCCTACTTTGAGAAGCCGAGAGCCGTTCTGCTCCCAGGTCGCTGGCAACCCCTCCACGTTGGCCACGAGTGGTTGATTCAGAGGGAACTCGACCAAGGCAAGAGAGTCGTGGTCGGCATCAGGGATACACCGGTCACCGAGAATGACCCCTTCTCCGCGGATTTGCGCAAGCGCATGATAGAACATCGATACGAGGCTGAAGACGTCGAAGCTTGGATAATGCCAGACATCGAGGCCATATCGTACGGCCGCAAGGTTGGCTATGAGGTCCGAGAGACCGACGATATCCCTCCAGAGGTATTCGAGGTCTCTGCGACCGGTGTGCGCGGCGGCAACCGTGCCAACGTCTCTGCCAAGGTCATGGAATTCATGATTCGGGAAGGCATATGGGACGGCGAGTGAACCTGCGACGGCTTCATGGGTGTCGGGCATTTCGAACAGTCCGATGACGGTTGACAGAGATGAGCTGCAGCAGATCGCACAACTCGTTGAGGCCAACCGCGAGCGCATGCAGGCTATCGAGGGGCAGATTCACCAGCTCGAAGCCATCAGAATCGAGCAGATTCAAGCCATAGAGGCTTTGTTGGCAATTCCTGAGGACGGCGTTGAAGGCGCCATGATCCCTCTCGGGTCCGGTGTCCAGATAGTCGCAGACATCGCTGCAGACGCCGGTGCTGTGATTGACATCGGCAGCCGGGTGCAGGCCGAACGCACTCGTGAAGAGGCCGCGGAGATTCTCGGTAAGCGCAGCGAAGAACTAGTCGCAATCATCGAGAGGATGAAGTCTGAGTTCGATGATTTGGAGAACAGTACGGTGGTCCTTGCCCAGAAGTTCAACGAGAGCATAGAGGAGATACAGTCTGAGGCACCGGAAAATGAGGAGCCTGTTCGTAAGGCATCAGGGGGCACTGGGTCCGCTGCGCGAGGAAGGAAGCGCAAGCGCGGCACCGACCTGACTCTCGACGACTGAGGTATTGCATGGGCCTGTTCGACCGCTTCAAGAAGCGCTTCAAGAAGAGCGCCGAGGAAATCACAGTCGAGGAGGACTCCATGGAGGCCGAGCAGGCTTTGGAAGAGAGGAGAGAGCTCATTGAGTCTCTTGAGGACTCGAAACCCACTCACCACCCCGCCACTCAATCAGTTGAAACCCCGGCCGAAACAGGCGAGCAATGGGATGATTTCGATGAAGAGCCTGCCGAAGATCCCTTCGCCAAGCCATTGGAGCGCAAGGAGCGCAAGAAGGCGGAGAGAGCAAGTTCCGTGGAGAAAGCGGCCAAGGCTCCGGAGAAGAGGGAGCGAACCCCCAAAGACAGGATGGCGAGCACCACAGGACGAACACTGGTCGCCTCTGGTCCGGCGAAGATCGAGATTGACTTCGGTGACTCCGCTTCTCCCACTGGGGGACGAGTCATTTCAGGGAGCGAGAAACTCAACAGAATCATGGAGGAACTCGAGGAAGAGTTGCTGTCTGCCGATATGGCGCAGAGCGCCGTCGAGGAGGTTTCCAGAACTCTGAAAGCTACCTTAATTGGAAGCAGGATATCGACTCGGAAGAAGCTCGAGGTAGTCATCGAGGAAGCACTCACAAACGCACTTCTGAGACTCTTGGAAGCCGGTTACTGGGATTTCGACAAGACCGTGCAGTCGTTCATCGACGCCGGAACACCGGTCACGATAATGATGGTAGGTGTGAACGGCACCGGCAAGACCACCACATGTGCCAAGCTAGCCCACAGGCTCTCCCAGCAGGGCCACTCGGTGGTTCTGGCCGCCTCTGATACCTTCCGCGCGGGCGCCATCGACCAACTGGCCGCCCACGCCGAGCACCTCGGGGTCCGCTGTATCCGCAGCCAGAGGGGCGGGGACTCCGCCGCTGTCGCCAGAGACGCCGTGGAGAGCGCCAGGGCCCGAGGCGAGGACATCGTGATTATCGACACGGCAGGCCGGATGCAGAACAAGGTCAACCTGATGGAGGAGCTGCGCAAGGTGCACAGGGTCTCAGAACCCCATCTCGTTCTCTTCGTCGCTGATGCGCTGGCTGGAAACGACGCCGTCGCTCAGGCAATCGAGTTCCAGCGCATGCTCAGCTTCGACGGAGCAGTCCTATGCAAACTCGACACCGACGCCAAGGGCGGTGCGGCCTTGTCGATAGCCCACGCCACAGGCCGACCCATAGTGCTCGCTGGCGTCGGCCAAGGCTACGACGACATGATTCCATTTGATCCGGATTGGCTCGTCAACTCCATTCTCGAGTGATTGCACTACAGGCAACCGCGCCGTTCTTGAAGCGCGGCCCGTACGTGCGCCCGAAGATGTCGAGCGAAGAGGCACCCTTGGCTCTCGTGGTTGTCGGCAATCCCACCACAGAAGGTCGGATACGTAGCATCATGAAACACCAGGGATGGCGCACGGAGATTTGCAGCGATGGAGACAAAGCCGTCGATGAATTCGTGAGATTGCGCCCCGATATGGTGATCTTGTCCCTGGATCTTCCTTCGATGGACGGACATATCGCCGCGCTTGAGATGAGGGAGACCGATTACAGTGCCAGGATTGCCATCGTTACCAGCAGAACCCGCCAGGAGAAAGCCGAGGACGCCGCCTATTCCGCAGGTGCTGTCGGTCTACTCGTGACCCCTCTGACACAGTCAGTTTTCGACGAACAGTGGGATTCCATGATGGGCGATATCCCAGAGGCCCCGGGCCTCGCTGACCTGGATGAGATCTATCCTGAGGTGGAAGAGTCGGAGATGCCGTTACTCCCGCCAATGCCTCCCGAGATGCCGCCTATGCCAGAGGCAGTGGAGATGCCTTCAGGAGAACCCCTCGAGCCGGAGCCCGAGGAACCACCTAAGAAGAAGCGCAAGTGGTTGAGGAGGATTGTACTATTGGCGGTGATTTCGGGTGGTGCAGCTGCCGGCGCCCACTATGCCGGCCTCGTCGATCTCAGCGAGTATTTCGCAGCACTGGAGTCATATTTTCCATAGGTTCTAGGTCCCTAACCATAATCAACCATCTTTTTCGATGAGACTCTATGAGTGATTCTGCTATGTTCAAAATGCCAACAATCGATCTTTCTGCTAAATCCCTGCTGACACTATCTCAGTTGGGAATTTTTGCTGTTTTCGCCTACTGGGCGGTGGAGGGAGGAGTAGAGGACAATTTTCAATACATCTTTCTGATGATGATGGGGGGTGCTGGTTTGGCACTCTTCCTTTCAGTCCCTAACGCGAGGATGGGGGTAACCTTGGGGATTCCAGCAGTGATGGTCGTGATGGGCGTGGCTATGGGCGAGTATGGGATGATGTTCTGGGCTGTTTTCATGTTGATCATGATAGGTCCAATTGCCTACATGCCAGCAATGGCGACCGGCGACCCGACATTGGGTCTAGATGACGAAACCAGGCTGCAAAGACTGGGCATACTTTGGGTCGTCTTCGCTCTGTTCATGATGGTCATGTTTACCGGATTAGCGGATATGGCTATGGAGGGCGAAACCACAGATCAGGATAATGATGGAAATGAATTTACCATGGTAATAGACTCTACCCAACAGACAATCGCACAGGGCGGGCTGGCATTGGGCGTAATCGGGGTTCTGGTGTTCCTACTGACGGCCGTAATGGGCAGTGAGGTAGGGTCGATGCGTCCTTGGCATGGTGGTGCAATGGCAGCGGGTGCCATGTTAATCGCCCAATATCTCTGGAGCGTGGCAGAAGGAGCACCCGCACAGTCGCCGTTTGATTATCTCATGGTTCTCAGTATGGTTGGCATACTTGCGCTAACTCCTTGTGTAGCATATGAGGGGTCGTCCGACTCATCTGAGAGCGAGTGAAGCTCATCTAGACATCAATGCAGCCCACGTAGCTTCGGCGTATGCCTTGGCCGCCGCCGCGGGGTCATCCGAGCCATGTATCCCTGTGCCCACGATCACCCCGTCGGAACCAGCCCTGATGGCATCCGATGGATGTCCGTAGCGTTGCCCTAGGACTCCCTCATCAGCTGATAGGTTGACCCCAGGCGTCCAGATCATCTTGCCCTCGCCGACTTTTCCCCGTAGCGATGAGATCTCGTCAGGCGAGCTGCCATTGCCGATGTAACCGAGAACATGGGGCGAAGCGGCGCCAGTCGCAATCGTCTCATCGGTGTAGCCCTCGGAGAGTAGGTTGCCACGACTCGACATCTGCGCGAGCAGGAATACACCACCTATCCTCTGTACATCATCCCACCCCGCGGCGATGCCATCGATGATGTCCGGTCCGGAGACGCGGTGGGCGGTGACGATGTCCGCCCACGAGCGGATGTCGTAGATTCCTCCCATCTGCGTTTGTGATACTCTACCTATGTCGGCGAACTTGCGGTCTTCGAAGAGCATCAGATCATGTGAGTGAGCAGCATCTATGACCTCCTGCCATGACTCCTGCGAGAAGTCCCCGACCATATCCACATGAGTCTTGAGTGCAGCGATGTGGGGACCTACTTGTTGGATGAGAGACACTAGATCCTCAGTACTCCCGAGATCGGCCGCCAGCACTACCAATGTCCCCTTCTCAGCAGCCGTTTCCATGAAACGATGTGACAGAGGATGAGCGCAACTCCGCCATCTAGCGCCCCACGCCTCATCGGCTCGCATCGAACAGCCTCGCCGCCGACCCTCTCTCAAGGCTTTCCCTTTCTGTAGGCCAAATCAGGCCGTAGGCCTGAGCCGCTTTGTTCATGGACGGGCAGCAACGGAGGATGCACGATGAGCGGTAGCCCTCACATTCACTTCGTCGAGGTGACGACACGAGCCCTAGAGGGCTTGCCCGACGCGCGCGGCGACAGCGTGCGTAGCATGCTTGCCGCCGACCATGACATCTTGGTGGGTGATGTACGGGTTTCCATTGGATACCAGGTTCAGGCCGAGATGACATCCGAGCAGATCGAGCGCACCGTGTACGACCTGTTCGCAGATCCGGTGATTGAGCATGGCTCGTGCAACGGTGCGTTGTTGGGTATCACCGGGATATTCCCCTCCTCTCCTGAGGCAGCCATCCAAGTCGGTTTCAAACCCGGAGTCACAGACAACGCCGGGCAAGCAGGCCTAGATGGGCTGCTGACTCTGTACCCTAAACTCAGAAACGCTGCACAGGTCGCCACCTCGCGGACTTATCTATTCTGGGACGTGCCAGAGGGAATCGAACTGTCTCAGCTGGCGGATATTCTACACAACCCGATGATCGAGCGTTGTGCGTACGCCGATGCCGATGATTGTGCAGGCGGGCGCTGGCCATCATTGCCCTTCCCGGCCCGCCCCCCCGCTGTCTTTGCAGAGCCGGCGGTAATCGACCTAGAAGTCAGCGACGAGGAGCTACAGGAGATCAGCGAGACCGGGCTGCTCGCACTCAACCTTAACGAGATGCATACGATCCAAGCGCACTACAGGAGCCCAGAAGTCAGAGCGGCCAGAGAGGGACTGGGCCTTCCCCCCAACGCACCGACGGACGCGGAACTAGAGTGCTTGGCGCAGACCTGGTCGGAGCACTGCTCGCACAAGATTTTCGCTGCACTCATCAATCACAAGGACAACGAGACCGGGCAGACCAAGCAGATCGACTCGCTGTTCAAGACCCACATCATGAGCCCGACACTCGACATTCAGAAGGAGGTCGACTGGCTTCTCAGCGTCTTCCACGACAACTCCGGGGTCATCGCTTGGAATGACGACTGGAGCCTTTGCATGAAGGCGGAGACCCACAACTCGCCCTCCGCCCTCGACCCCTTCGGAGGAGCGATAACAGGCATCGTTGGCGTCAATCGGGATATCCTCGGGACGGGGCTCGGGGCACGCCCCATAGCCAACACCGACGTCTTCTGCTTCGGTCCCCCGGACTACAGCGGCAAGCTACCAGAGGGCCTGTTCCACCCTTCGAGGGTGTTCAGGGGCGTGCACTCGGGAGTTCGCTCTGGCGGCAACGAGTCGGGGATTCCAACAGTTAACGGGGCCATGGTCTTCGACGAGCGGTACATCGGCAAGCCGCTGGTCTATTGCGGTACTGTCGGAATCATGCCGCGCAGGCTGGCTGACGGGCGAGAGAGCCACGACAAGACCCCCTCTCCGGGCGATGTCGTCTACATGGTCGGAGGGCGCGTCGGCAGCGACGGCATTCACGGAGCGACCTTCTCGAGCCTGGAGTTGACCGAGGAGAGCCCGAGTTCTGCTGTCCAGATTGGCGACCCCATCACCCAGAAGAAGATGATCGACATGATTCTCGAAGCCCGAGACGAGGGAATAATCCAGATTATCACAGACAATGGAGCCGGGGGTCTGTCGAGCAGCGTCGGCGAGATGGCAGAACTGACGAACGGAGCTGACATCGACCTCTCAGTCGTCCCTCTCAAGCAAGCCGGACTCTCACCTTGGGAGATACTAGTTTCAGAGTCTCAGGAGCGCATGACTGTAGGTGTGAGACCAGTGGACTGCGCGGCATTCGAAGCACTTGCTGACCTACATGAGGTCGAAGCCACAAACATCGGCGAATTCACCGATTCAGGCGCATTCGTAGTTCGTTTCGGACAGACCCCCGTCGCTCACCTGCCAATCTCGTTCCTCCACGATGGGTGCCCGCAGCTGCTACTCGAATCCGAGTGGACCCCACCCGTTCACGACACCATGGTCCCCCCTCAGACTGACGCAGTTGGGATGGGCGGCGTCTTGGGCCGACTGATGGCGAGACCGAACGTCGCGAGCAAGGAGTGGTGGGTGAGGTCCTACGACCATGAGGTCATCGCCCAGTCAGTCATCAAACCGTTCTGCGGCATCAACCACGATGCCCCCGGCGACGCCGCAGTCATCGCTCCTCTTCACGGGGGGACCCAAGGGGCGGTGATCTCGAATGGGATAGCCCCGAGGTATTCGGACATCGACACCTACTCCATGGCGGCGGCATGTGTCGACGAGGCGTTGCGCAACGCGGTGTGCGTTGGCGTTGACCTCGACATGATAGCGGGCCTCGACAACTTCTGCTGGCCCGATTCCGTCGAATCCGCCAAGACTCCTGACGGACGCTACAAACTAGCGCAGTTGGTCCGTGCTAATCAGGCCATAGACGATGTATGCAGAGCCTATCGACTGCCTTGCATCAGCGGCAAGGACTCGATGAAGAACGACGTGACGATGTACGGGGAGAAGATCAGCGTCCCACCTACAATCCTGTTCAGTCTCATCGGCAACCACGCCGATGTTCGTAAGGCAGTCTCAAGCGATTTCAAGAGCGTCGGAGACCATATCTACCTCCTCGGAGAGACGCATCAGGAGCTCGGGGCGAGCGAGCTCGCGTTCTTGTTCCGTGACGAGTGTTCTGGCGGCATCGGTGGCGAGATCCCGCGCATCAATCCCGAACGCAACCTCGCGATGTACCGTGCGCTGACTTCAGCGATGTCCGAGGGTCTCGTGGAAAGCGCCCATGACTGCAGCGACGGCGGCCTCGCAGTGGCCCTGGCGGAGTGCTGCTTCGGAGCCGATTCAGGAGCGTCCGTGGACATCTCAGGACTCGAGAGCGACCGCAGCCATCTGGATGAGTGGGGTGCGCTGTTCGGAGAGAGCATGGGGCGCATCATAGTCAGCGTCTCCCCTGGTGATTCAGAGGGGTTCTCCAAAGCGATGGGGGGCAACTCATGCACTCTCATCGGCATGGTCGGAGAAGGCGACGACATCATTGTCTGCTCTGGGGAAACCGAGGTATTGAGAGCCTCCATGAGCAAACTCAGAGAGTCTTGGCAAGGCGCTCTCGGGGGTGGTGCTTGATGGTAGGTAAGCCACGGGTCGCTGTCATCTCCGGTTTCGGCATCAACTGCGAGCTGGAGACCATGGCGGTCTTCGAGATGGCAGGAGCATCGGCGGACAGGGTACATGTCAACCGGCTGGTCAGTGGTGAAGTGAGCCTCGAGGATTACCAGATCATGGCTGTCCCGGGCGGTTTCTCGTTCGGAGACCACCTCGGCAGCGGGCGCCTGATGGGCAACCGCCTCCGATTCGGGCTCCGCGAGCAGGTGCTGGAGTTCGTCAGGGCCGGCAAGCCCGTGATCGGCATCTGCAACGGCTTCCAGGTTCTCATCAAGATGGGCCTTCTCCCGGGCGACGACGAGGTCAGCCTGACCCAAACCGCCTCCCTCGCACTCAACGACAGCGGTCACTACGAGGACAGGTGGGTGACCCTCGAGTTCGATTCGAACAGCCCCTGCATCTGGACGAAGGGAATGGATCGCATCCGCGTGCCTGTCCGGCATGGGGAGGGCAAGTTCGTCACCGACGACGCCACCCTCCTTGACAAGTGGGCCGCATCGGGCCAGCTGGCCGTGAGGTACGTCGACCCCGAATCGCAGTTCCCCTCATCTTCGGACGAGATTCTGCCCTACCCGACCTCGCCCAACCAGAGCTGGCGCAACATCGCGGGGGTGTGCGACCCCTCGGGCCTCGTGTTCGGACTGATGCCGCACCCAGAGGCCAACCACTCGACCTGGCTGGGCGCCACCTGGACCAGAGAGGATGGCAAGCACGGAGAGGGGGAGGGCATGGCGATTTTCCACAACGCGGTGGAGTACGCCACTTCTAGGATGTAGGATAAGCCCCTTATCCACAACCCCACACGCATTTCCGTGTCTACCTACTCCAAGGACCCAAAACGCTCGGGTGCAACGGGTGAATACGCCAAGGTCACCAAGGAGAGCAATTTCGACAGCGGGCTATTCGGGGGCGCTGTGGCTCTAATGGTAATCGGCTTCCCGTGGGTGG
>Ga0310345_10004968_pt1 | contig 11930 bp, 10 predicted proteins | sample HC15DNA20500_MG_FD_204667 | JGI IMG/M metagenome (GOLD analysis project Ga0310345, IMG submission 204667) | Marine microbial communities from station ALOHA, North Pacific Subtropical Gyre - HC15-DNA-20-500_MG | ecosystem: Environmental > Aquatic > Marine > Oceanic | place: Pacific Ocean: North...
AAACTAGCAGGCTCTTTGCTTATTACAGCGGAGGCCATGGTGACGTCGCGGGCGTCGCAGGCGAAGCTTCGCCGAGCCGTAAGCACCTCATATTACTCAGTCTTTCACGCCTTGGCTAAAGCCGCAGCTGACGCTTTGGTGGGCTCGCGACGCGCAGAGCGTTCGAACAAAGCTTGGGTGGAGGTCTACCGGGGTCTTTCGCATGGGCCTTGCAAGGACTCCTGTATCAGGGCTGGGGAAATCGACTTCCCAGAGGAAATAAAGCAATTTGCAGATGCCTTCGTGCAACTTCAGGTGGCCCGGCATTCAGCCGATTATGACCCGGTCTTTCGACTGACCGCCAAAGATGCGGAGTTCTATGTCTCTCTGGCCAAAGAGAGCATCACCATGCTGCGCAAGGTCAAACGGCGGGATATGGTAGCATTCGCATCTTGGGTTCTGATCACCACGCGAGGCGCGCAGGATGCTCGGAAGAAGACTAAAGCGACCAAGCGCGTTTGAAGCAATTGGGCTACCAGGCGCAGGCTAACCAAGGGCTGTGTCTTCGCGGGACGCGCGGGAAACCCGCAAAACGTGCAAAAAGCTGCGTTTATCGCGTGGAAGCGTCGCGAGCATAGTCGCGGACCCGATGACGTATATGCGCGAACAAGGCCATCACAAGCAAGTGCGCGAGACACAGCAGAACCTTGCTGATGGTATGAATGATGGGATACTTTCGGTTCCTCGCCGAAAGTCGTCAACTTATCAGTGGTTTGGCTGATGTGCTTGGTAGCGGAGGAGGGACTTGAACCCCCGACACGCGGATTATGATTCCGCTGCTCTAACCAACTGAGCTACTCCGCCTGAAGCGAGGCCGGAAGTATGACAGCGGGGCGGGGGCGTCAAGTCGAAAACGGCGGAAAAATCACGGGTGCGAACCGAGGCGCGCGGCGGCGAGTTGTGAGGGCAGGGCGGCCGTGCTTCAGTGTTGCCTCCTGATCCCGCCGAAAGGCCATTCGCTCGATGCAAGACCCTGCCGCCGATACCATTCGTGACGACGCGCCAGCGCCCGTGGTCTGGCTTCTGGGGAAGACCGGGGCGGGGAAATCGTCGCTGGTGCGGGCGCTCACCGGGCTCGACGACATCGAGCTGGGCTCGGGATTCGCGCCCTGCACCCGCAGCGCCGTCATGTTCGACTTTCCGCAGGACCGGCCGCTGATGCGGTTTCTCGACACGCGCGGACTGGGCGAGGCGGGCTACGACGCAGCGGAGGATCTGGCGCAATGCGAGGCGCGCAGCCATGCCATCCTCGCCATGGCGCGGCTAGACGATCCGGCGCAGGCGGATCTCGAAGCGGCGCTGCGCGAGGTGCGGCGACGCCAGCCCGGCATTCGGGTCATCGTGCTGCACACGGCTGCGGCCGAATTGCCCGACGGCCAGTCCCGGTTCCGGGCGCGCGCTGCCATGCAGGCCCGGCTCGAAAGGGCAGCGGGGGGTCCATTGCCCTCGCTGGAGATGTCCTTGGGCACGGGCGAGACGCGCGGTCTCGAAGCGCTGTGCGACCTTCTGGGCGAGACCATGCCGGAGGTGGCGCTGCTGCTCGGGGGCGACGAACAAGTCGGCGACGGCTTCGAGGCGGTGCGCGGCGAGGTGCTGCGATATGCCGGGGCGGCGGCGGCGGCGGATCTGGCGCCCCTCGTCGGCATCGCCGCCGTGCCGGGGGTGCAGGCGGCGATGCTGCGGGCGCTGGCGCGGCATCACCGGGTCGACTGGAGCCGCGCCCGCGCCGCCGAATTCGCCGCCGCGCTGGGGCTCGGCGCGGCGCTGCGCTACGGCGCGGGCTACGCGCTGCGTCAGGCGGCCAAGCTGGTGCCGGTCGCAGGCCAGACGCTGGGAGCGGCGGCGGCAGGTGCCGCGAGCTTTGCCGCGACCTATGCGCTGGGCCGGGCCGCGCATCGCTGGCTCGCGGGGGCGGCGGCCGGGGCACCGGTGCCGGAGGCCGAGCTGCGCGCGCTCTACCGCGAGGCGCTGCGCCGGGCGGAGCGGCGGTGAAGCCGCGCCCCTTGGCCCGGCTGCGCGGCGCGCTGCTGCGCTGGGACCGGCTGCTGATCGCGGTGTCGCTGGCGCTGCCCTTCATGGTGCCGTTCCTGCTGGGCTTCCTGTGGCTGACCGAGCACGACTGGCTGCTGCCCTATCTGGGCGTGTCCATCGGCGTCGCGGCGCTGGCCTTCGCGATGCGCTGGTTCGCCCGGCGCCGTCCCGGCGGCGGCCGGGCGCCATCTGTGCTGATGGATGAGATGAAGGTCGAATCCGACCCGGTCTGGACCGAGACCGAGCGCGAAACCTTTCGTGCCGCGCGCCGGCGCATCGAGCGCGAGACGGCGGAACCGGTGGCCTGGACCGAGCTTCCCGATCTGGCGCTGTCGGTGATCGACGACATCGCCAAGGGCATGGGGCAGGAGGATCGCAAGGCGCTCGATTTCACGCTGCCCGAGGCGCTTTTGCTGACCGAGCGGGCCGCGTCGCGCTACCGCGACCACCTGCGCCGCCACGTGCCCTTCTCGGACCGGATCTCGCTGCACACGATCCACTGGATCTGGAAACATCGCGGCCGGGCGCAGCTCGCCATGGAAGCGGCCTTCGCCGGTCACCGGGTGCTGCGCTTCGCGCTCAATCCCGCGAAAGGCGTGATGCGCGAGGTGGAATGGCTGATGGCGGGGGGCAACACCACCTATCTGGGCACGCAGATGATGGGCGTGCTGCAGGCGGTGCTGCTGGAAGAGGTGGCGCACGCCGCGGTCGAGCTTTATTCCGGCCGGCTGCGTTTCTCGGATGCCGAACTGTTGCAGTTCCAGCTCGACGAGACTCGCGCCGACCGGGCGCGGCTGGCACAGCCCGACGCCCCGCTGCGGGTGTTGGTGCTGGGACAGGTCAGTGCCGGCAAGTCGACTTTGATCAACGCGCTTTTGGGCGAGGACCGGACCGAGACCGACATGGCGGCGACGACCGACGGGGTGGTCGCCTACGAGGCGGCCATCGACGGCACCGACTGCCTGCTGCTCGACACCCAAGGGATCGATGGTGGCGCGGCGCGGCAGCGGCGGCTGCTCGACGAGATGACGCGAAGCGACATCGTGCTGTGGGTGCTGCGCGCCAACCGGCCCGGCCGTGCCGCGGACAAGGCGCTGCTCGAAGCCTTCGAGAACTGGTTCGAGGAACACCCCGACCGGCGCCGGCCGCCGCTCCTGCCGGTAGCGACGGCGGTGGATCGGCTGGCACCCGGCTGGCCCTATCCCGAGCATCAGATGCCCGGCGAGGTCCGAGAGCGCATCGGCGCGGCGATGGATGCCATCGCCGAGGATCTGGGCGGCCTGCGGCCCCGGGCGGTCAGCGCGGTGGAGCCCGACTGGAATCTCGATGCGGTGCGCAGCGCCCTGTCGGGCGCGGTGAGCGAGGGGCTCTTGGTGCAGCGCAACCGCCTGCGGCTGGCGGCGGCCCGTCATGCGCGTTCCGGCGACACCCAGATCGTGCGGTCGGGCCGGGGGTTGTGGCAGGGGGCGAAGCTGATCGGCGGCAAGCTGCTGGGCCGCTTGGGCGGAAACGAAAACGCCCGGCCTGAGGCCGGGCGTGGAGACAGGAAGGCGGAGCCTCCGGAGGATCACTCCCCGTAGGGCACCCAGATGTTCTTGATCTGTGTGGCGCGGTGCAGGAAGCCGCGGCCCTGGCCGTCCCTGGACAGCCAGTCGCGCGCCGCCCCGTCCTCGACCCAGGACTGTTTGAGGTTACCTGCCGAGGCTTCCTCGATCATCCGGCCACCGGCTTCGGTGCCGAAATACCAGATGCCCGCCACATCGTCGTGTTCCGCCAAAGTCTTGGCCAGCGCATCGCGCTCGCCCGCGACGATGTTGACCACGCCGCCCGGCAGGTCCGAGGTGTCGAACACTTGGTACAGGTCGGTCGCGGCCAGCGGGTGGGTCTGCGACGGGATCGTGACCACCGCGTTGCCCATGGCGATCGCGGGCAGCACGAGGCTGACGAAGCCCAAGAGCGGCTGCGCGGTCGGGCAGGCGATGCCCATCACGCCAAGCGGCTCGTGCATGGCCAGCGTGACATGCGCGCTCTTGGTCTGGTGCACCGCGCCGTCGAACTTGTCGGCCTGCGCCGCGTACCAGAAGGTGCGGCGGATCGCGGTCTCGACCTCGGCCTGCGCGGCCGACTTCGAGGCGCCAAACGAGGTCAGACGCTCGGCGAACTCACCTGCCCGCGCCGAGAGGTTCTCGGCCACGTAGTAGAGCACCTGCGCGCGGCTATGGCCCGTCGCCTTGCCCCAGCCCTTGGCCTTGTGCGCCGCCTCGACCGCGTTGCGGATGTCCTTGCGATTGCCGAGACCCGCGAGGCCCACGGGGCCGCCCGCGCCCTGCACGGGGTAGGAGTAGCCCGAGTCGGGCCGCGCCTGCTTGCCGCCGATATAGAACTTTGCGGTACGGTCGATCCGCGCGCCCGCGCCGGGCAGCGCCTCGCCGGGCTGGCCCACCGGGGCGGTCGGGGCCGCCTCGGGCTTGCGTGCCTTCGGCTTGGGATGGGTGAGATAGGCCATCATGCCCTCGCGCCCGCCCTCGCGGCCAAAGCCGCTCTCGCGGTAGCCGCCGAAGCCCGCCCCCGCGTCGAAGACGTTGGTGCAGTTGATCCAGACCACGCCCGCCATCACCTGCGCCGCGATGTCGAGGCAGAGGTTCACGTTCTCGGACCAGATCGAGGCGGCGAGGCCGTAGCGGGTATTGTTGGCCAGGGCCACCGCATCTTCGGGCGTGCGGAATGTGGTCACGGTCGCGACCGGGCCGAAGATCTCCTCGGTGGCCAGCGTCGAGGCGGGCTCGACCTTCATTGCGATGGTCGGCGGGAAGAAACAGCCCTCGGGGGCGCTGCCCTGCACTAGCTCCGCGCCCTCGGCCACACCCTGTGCGACGAGGGCGCGAATGCGCTCGAGCTGCACCGGGTGGACGATCGCGCCCATATCGGTGTTCTTGTCGAGCGGGTCGCCGACGCGCAGCTGGCGCATCCGCTTCTCCAAAAGCTCCTCGAAGCGCTTGGCGACGCTCTCAGCCACCAGCACCCGAGCGCCGGCGCAGCAAACCTGGCCCGCGTTGAACCAGATCGCGTCGACCACGCCCTCGACTGCCGCATCCAGATCGGCATCGGCGAAGACCACGAAGGGCGACTTGCCGCCGAGTTCCAGCGTCAGCGACTTGGCCGAACCTGCGGTCTCGCGGCGGATGCGGCGGCCCACCTCGGTCGAACCGGTGAAGGCGATCTTGTCGAGGCCCTCATGCGCGACGATGGCCGCGCCGGTGCGGCCGTCGCCAGTGACGATGTTGAGCACGCCCTTGGGCAGCCCGACCTCGGCCGCGATCTCGGCGAAGGCCAGCGCGGTCAGGGGGGTGTATTCGGCCGGCTTCAGCACCACAGTGTTGCCAGCGGCCAGCGCGGGCGCGACCTTCCATGCCAGCATCAGCAGTGGGAAGTTCCACGGGATGATCTGGCCGCAGACGCCATGCGGCGCGGTGCCCGGGAGCTCGTCCTCCATGATCTCGGCCCAGCCGGCATGGTGGTAAAAGTGGCGCGCCACCAGCGGCACGTCGGCGTCGCGGCTCTCGCGGATCGGCTTGCCGTTGTCGATGCTTTCCAGAACCGCGAGGAAGCGCGCGTGCTGCTGCACGTGGCGGGCGATGGCGTAGAGATACTTGGCCCGCTCGTGGCCCGGCAGCGCCGCCCAGCCGGGCTGGGCCGCGCGGGCGGCCTTCACGGCAGTGTCGACATCCTCCTCGGTGCCCTGCGTGACCCGGCCCAGAAGCTCGTTCGAGGCGGGGGACAGGACGTCGAAGGTCTCGCCGGGCGCTGTGAACGCGCCGTCGATGAAATGGCCGAAACCGGCCTCGTGCTTCTTGAGCCAATCGCGCACGATGGCGCTGTCCTCGGGGGCCTTGCCGTAATCCATGGTCGCGAGAATGTCCGTGATCGTGTTCATGACGCGCTCTCCCTCAGGCCAGCGAATGACGGTGGGCGGCGGCGTAGCGCCCGGTGACGTGGTGCTCCAACTGGCGCTCGATATCGCCCAGCATCGACGAGGCGCCGAGCCGGAACAGGTCGGGCTGGAGCCAGTCGTTCCCGAGCTCTTCCTTCATCAGGTACTGCCAGGCGAGCGCGTCCTTCGCGGATTTCATGCCGCCCGCGGGCTTGAAGCCGACCCGGTGGCCGGTGGCGTCGCCGTAATCACGCAGCGCCCGCACCATGGTCAGCGACACGGGCAGGGTGGCGTTGACGCCTTCCTTGCCGGTCGAGGTCTTGATGAAGTCGGCCCCCGCCTGCATCGCCACCATCGAGGCCGCGTAGACGTTGCGCAGCGTCGCGATGTCTCCGGTGGCGAGGATCGCCTTGAGATGTGCATCGCCGCAGGCTTCGCGCATCGCCGCCACCTCGTCATAGAGCGCGGCCCAGTCGCGTTTGAGCACGTGCTCGCGGGTGATGACGATGTCGATCTCGTGCGCACCCTGATCGACGGTCCAGCGGATTTCCTCGAGGCGTAGATGCAGCGGCATCAGGCCGGCGGGAAAGCCTGTGGCGACCGAAGCCACGGGGATGCCGGTGCCGCGCAGCGCCTTCACGGCGTGCGGCACCATGGTCGGATAGACACAGACCGCGCCGGTGGTCAGGCCCATATCGGCGATGCCGAGCCCCTCCATGATGCGCGGGGCGAGCGGCTGGCGCGCCTTGGCGCAGAGCCGCTGCACACGGCCTTCGGTGTCGTCGCCCGCCAGCGTCGTCAGGTCGATGCAGCGGATCGCGTTGACCAGCCAGGCGGCCTGATGGGTTTTCTTGACCGAGCGGCGGGTGGTCAGGGTCGCGGCGCGCCGTTCCGCCGCCGAGCGGTTGAGGGCGCGGCCTTCGAACATCGCCGGGTCGAGCTTTGTTCCGAGGTTGCGGGCTTGGTTCGTGAGGCTCTCGGGCTGGTCTGGCAGCGCGGCTGTAGTCATCGGTCGGGCTCCGGCCATGAAGGTGGACCCGGAATGTCTAACAGATAACGGTGATCTGCCTAGGGCGTCGCGACGGCACCTGTCGAAAGGTCAGCCCGGCGCGGGCATTTGCCCGGCCCGCGACCTTACGCTCAGCGCCGCGCGGGCACTCCGGTCCGGCCAAGTATGCTGGCCTTCCGGCGCGAATGCCAGATGTTCCGGGCCTCCTGTCACTATATGCGGCTCGAACAGAAAGTCTGATGAAGCGCGACAGCCGTATCACTTGGTCAGGATCAGTTTACCCGCGCGGGTGATGCGCAGCATGTAGCTCTGGCCATCCAGCAGGATGCGGGCGCGGATGCCGTCGCCGGTCAGGGCGCGCGCGTCGTGAACGGGCAGGTCGGCTTCTTCGGCGCGCACCGGGTAGGGAAGGGTAGTCATCGGGGTCATGTCGAACTCCTCGAGCACAGGTCGAACGCAGGGGCGCGGCTTGCCCGAGGGGCTGGCATGCGGTTGCCGTTAAGTTGATTAAAAGAATCAGGTTTGTCAATCGCACGCGTGTATCCGCCGGCAGGCCGCCGGTTTTCCCATTCCCGGCCGGTCTCAATCGGCCGAGAAACGCCACTCCGTGATTTGCCGGAATCCGGCCCCGGGCGTGATCCGGAAGCTCGGAAAGGCCGGGTGATGCGGCGCGTCGGGCCAGCGCTGCGCCTCGATGGCGAGCCCCGCATAAGGCGCGAGCCCGGCCCGATCGGCGTCGCGTCCGTCATAGACCTGAAGCCCCGGCGCCGTGGTAGCGACGCGCATCGTGACGCCACCGCCGATCATCTCCATGATCTCCCGCAACTCGGCATCCTCGTGCGAAAGGCAGAAATTGTGGTCGAGCGGTGGCTCGCCAGGCGTGATCGCGCGCGGCGCCCGGAAATCATGGCTGCTTCCGGGGGTAGGAGCGATTTCGCCAGTTGGCAGCGATTCCGCGTCCGTGGGCAGCCAGTGCCCGGCCGCGATGCGCAGCAACTGCCCCTCGATCGTAGGCGTGCCGGCGAGATTCCAGTAGCTGTGATTGACCGGGTTCATCAGCGTCGGCTCGTCGGTCGTGGCCTCGAGCTCGAGCCGCAGGGTCGCGGGGGCGCGCAGCGACCAGCGGGCGGTGATCCGGCGGTTGCCGGGAAAGCCGTCCGCGCCGTCGGGCAGATCGACCGCCAGCGTCGCAGTGTCAGCGGTTTCCTCGATCACCTCCCAGATCTTGAACTGCGTGCCATGGCGCCCCGAATGCAGCAAGGCGCGGTGGTGATTGGCGGTGAAGCGGTATTCCGCCCCGTCGATCGTGGCGCGGGCACCGGCGATGCGGTTGGCGACGGGACCGATGATGGCGCCGAAGTATTTCATCGCCCCGTCATAGGTCGCCAGATCGTCCGAGCCAATCGTCAGGTTTCGGTCGAGCCCGTCGAGTCGCACCGCGTGCAGGATCGAGCCACGTGTCAGCAGATCGACCGAGAGCCCGGCCCCCGAGAGCGACAGGCGATGCACCGCGCGGCCCTGCGCATCGGTGGCGAAGGGGGTCACAGGATCACCCGGTGCTCTTGCTGCCCCGGCGCCTCGGCCCGGACCTGGAAGGTGCGGCCCGAATCCGGGCCGTCGGCGATCTCGGCTTCGGACAGCCCCGCCGTGGCCGAGGTGAGGTACATCGTCCGCATGTCGTCGCCGCCGAAGGCGGGACAGGTGACCTGCGGCGCGGTGGGGCAGGGATGGACCGCCACCTCGCGCCCATCGCGGTCGTAGCCCGCGACCCGGGCGGATCCCCATTGCGCGTTCCACAGTGTGCCTTCGGCATCGACCACCGCGCCGTCGGGGTTGTGGCCCGCGCGCTTGCAATCGACGAAGACCTCGGCCTCGCCCACGGGCCAGCCATCCCCATCGGTACGCTGGCGCATGATCATCCCGGTCGGCGTGTCCGAATAGTGGAGATACCCGCCCTCGGGCGGAAAGCAGATCGCGTTGGGGATGGTCATGCCGGAACGGACCTGCCGCAGCTCGCCGCGATAGTAGCGATAAAGCGCGCCGGCATTGGTCTCGGCGTCGATGCCCATGGTCGAGACGTAGAAGCCGCCATGCGGATCGGCGCGCCCGTCATTGGAGCGGGTGACAGGGTTGTCGCTGTCGAAATCGCAGACCCGCTCGCTCCGGCCGGTCTCGATGTCGAATGTCAGCAGCGCCTTGTTGGTGGCGACGAGCAGCGTGTCGCGATCGACCCAGCCGGCGCAGGACGGCATGTCCTCGAAGGACCAGTGCAGGCCCGGCGTGTGCAGGCGACGGCCGAGAATGTCGAACCAGAAGAGCTGTCCGCGCTCCGGATGCCACAGCGCGCCCTCGCCCAGAACGCAGGAGGTGTCGTCGAAGACCTCGAAGGCGGCGCGCGCGCTCATGCCACGGCCTCGTCGAAAGCCGCGACGATCTCGCGGGCGCGGCGCCCGACCTCCTCCGCCGCAAGGCCCGGCGTGTAGAGCGCGGTGCCCAGACCGAACCCGTCGGCCCCGGCGGCGATCCAGTCGCGGAAGTTCGACGCGCCGGCGCCGCCCACGGCGTAGATCGGTGCCTCCTGGGGGAACACCGCGCGCATCGCCTTGAGCCCGTCGGGCCCGATCAGGCTCGCCGGGAACAGCTTGAGACCGGTGGCCCCGGCGGAAAGCGCCGCGAAGCCCTCGGTCGGAGTCATCACGCCGGGCCAGCTTTCCATGCCAGCCTCGACGGTGGCATGAATCACCTCCGGGTCCATGTTGGGCGAGACCACGAGATTGCCGCCTGCCGCCTTCAACTCGGCGACCTGCGCGGTGGTGAGCACCGTGCCCGCGCCGATCGTGGCGCGGCCTGCGCAGGCGCGGGCCATGGCGCGGATGCTATCGAAGGGGCGCGGCGAGTTCAGCGGCACTTCGATCACGGTGATGCCCTCGGCGATCAGCGCCTCGGCGACGGAGACGGCATCCTCAGGGGTGATGCCGCGCAGGATCGCGATCAGCGGTCGGGTCATGCGGTGGTCCTTTGTTTCCAAGCGGCGGTGAGGCCTGCCAGGGTCGCGGCGGTGCCGTTGGCCTGCGTCGCGGGCGCGCCCTGCGCGGCCAGCGCGCGGACATAGAGTCCCGCCAGGCCGCCGGCGCCGATCACCCCGATCTGCTGGCCGAGCCAGTAGGGTTTCGCGGCGGCGAGCTCGGCCCCGATCAGCAGCCCCGAGAGCCGGGCCCGCTGGACCTCGCCGCTCCGGCCCTGCAGCAGGCCCTCGGCGCGGATCGAGAACAGCGCCGAGGCCAGCCGCTCGGGGCGCGACAGCGTCTCGGCCACGCCCGCGTCGAAGGCCGCCTCGTCCCAGCCTTCATTCGCGAGCGAATGGCGCAGCACGGTATGGGTGGACAGGGCTGCGAAGAGCTCGCCGGTCAGGAAGCTGCGAAAGCTCACCACCTCGCCGGCGCTGAGATGTGCCCATTTCGAATGGCTGCCCGGCAGACAGAGCACGCCGTCCCACCCGGGATTGAGCGCGAGGAAGCCCGCGATCTGGGTCTCTTCACCGCGCATCACGTCGGCGGGGTCCGACTGCGAGAGGCCGGGGATGATCGAAACATCAAGTTCGCCGGGCGCACGGGTCAGCGCCGGCGACAGGGGCGGGCACGGGACCGACGTGTAGGACGCTTCGGCCCAGCCCTGCCTTGCCCCGACCATGCCGCAGGCGACGATCGGCACCGGCCCCTGGTCCAGCCAATCGCCGGCCAGCGCGCGCAGCGCGGTCTCGAAATCCTCGGGCGCGAGGCGACCCATTCCCGCATCGGAGCTGCGCTCCTCGATCACCGTGCCGTCGCGACGCATCGCCCAGCCGCGCAGCCGTGAGGTGCCCCAGTCGAGCGCGATCCAGTCGGGCCGGCTCATCCGGTCACGCTGACGCCGGCGTCGATCACCAGCATCTGGCTGGTCACCATCCGCGCCGCGCCCGAGGCAAGGAACAGCACGCCGCCCGCGATATCCTCGGGCTGCATCAGATCGGGCAGGCATTGGCGCTGGCGGTGCTTCTCCACCGCCTCGGTGCTCGCCCAGAGTGCCTTCTGCCGCTCGGTCATCACCCAGCCGGGGGCCACGGCGTTGACGCGGATGCCGCGCCCGCCCCATTCGCGGGCGAGACTGCGGGTCAGCCCCATGATCGCGGCATTCGCGGCGACATAGGCCGAGAGGCGCGGCACACCCATCAGGTAGCTGCCGGACGACATGTTGACGATCGCGCCGCCGCCCGCGGCCTCCATCATCGGCGCCACCTTCTGAGCGGCGAAGAAATAAGGCTTGAGATTGACCGCGAGGCAGGCGTCCCACTCGGCCTCGGTCATCTCCTGCGCGTCGTGACGGGTGTCGTCGGCGGCATTGGAGACGAGCACGGTCACCGGGCCATGCGTCGTCGCGGCGGTATCGATCGCGGCCATAAGGGCAGGGGTGTCGCTCACGTCGCCCTGCACGAAGAGCGGGCGATTGCCGGTGCGGGCCTCCATCTCCTCGACCGTGGCGCTCGCATCGGCGCGGTCGAAGAAGGCGACACGAGCGCCCTGCCGCAGGAACGCCTCGACCAGCGCGGCGCCGATGCCGCTGGCGCCGCCGGTGAGGAACACCGAGGCGTCCTTCAGATCCGGATGGACCGCCTCAAACCCTGTACCGCTCTCCATCGTCCTCCCCCGTGCTGCGCAGGCAGAGTGTCACCGCCACGCACGGAGTTACAAGGGTCGGCAAGGCGATCTGGATCCCTGTTTCATATAGTGAGACGTCGGTTCCAAATATCGGGATCAGTAGCAGAGTACCGTGTCGGCGGCATGGGCGAGGTCGATCAGCGTTTCGGGCATCGCGAATTCCGCCGGGTGGCCTTCGAGCAGCCCCTCGTCATAGCCGCGCGCCTTGGCCGACAGCCCGGAGACG
>Ga0310345_10004971_pt1 | contig 11924 bp, 7 predicted proteins | sample HC15DNA20500_MG_FD_204667 | JGI IMG/M metagenome (GOLD analysis project Ga0310345, IMG submission 204667) | Marine microbial communities from station ALOHA, North Pacific Subtropical Gyre - HC15-DNA-20-500_MG | ecosystem: Environmental > Aquatic > Marine > Oceanic | place: Pacific Ocean: North...
CATCGAGCGTCGCAAGGCCTGGAGGCTTCTGCAGAGCAAGGCCGGTATCATGAACTTCGATTACCAGGCGCAGCGAGTGCTCCTGGCGAAGGTGGACGCCGGCGACATCTCGCAGGAAGACTTCTTCGACAACGCCCAGCAGCTTTTCGAAGAAGAGCTCGATGCTCTCAAGGCGGCTGACAAGGCGACGAAGGCCGTTCTCAAGGCGGCGGAGAAGGCCGCGGCGGAAGCCGTCGAGAAGCCGGCGGAAGGCGAATAGCCGCTCTCCCCGGGCGGCGCGGAGAAAACCGCAAACGCTGCTTGCCCCGAGGCCGTCTCTGCGACGATGCTATGGGGAGCACGGGTCTTTCCATTTCAAATTAAAGAGCAATGAAAATGCGCATAGGCAGCCTTTTGTTATTCCTGCTTACGATCGCCGCGACTTCCCGGGCAGCGGACCATCCGAACATTCTCTGGATCACGAGCGAGGATCACGGGCCTGAAATGGGCTGCTACGGGGATAAGCTCGCCTCGACCGCGAACGTGGACGCCCTGGCGAAGAGGGGCATGCTCTTCAAGCTGGCCTGGTCCTGCGCTCCCGTCTGCGCTCCCGCTCGCACCACGATCATCACCGGGATGTATCCACCATCGGTGGGCGGCCAGCATATGCGAAGCATGGTCAAGCTGCCTGCCCACGTGCGCTTCTACCCGAATTTTCTGCGTGAGCAGGGCTATTATTGCACCAACAATTCGAAAACCGACTACAACGTCAGCAGCGCAGGCGCGACCGGCTGGAATGAATCTTCCCGGAAGGCTCACTATAAGAACCGCGAGAAAGGCCAGCCGTTCTTCGCGATCTTCAACTCCACGGTGAGCCACGAGAGCCGGGTTCGCGCCGGCGGCCACAAGCAGGTCCTCGACCCGGCAAAGGTGAGGATCCCGGCCTACCATCCGGACAACGCCGAATCACGCAAGGACTGGGCCCAGTACTACGATGTGGTCTCCCGCGCCGACGAGATCGCCGGGCGTCACCTGGCCGACCTCGGCAAGGCAGGGCTTGCCGATGACACGATTGTTTTCTACTACGGAGATCATGGTTCGGGAATGTCGCGCGGCAAGCGCTGGACTTATAACTCCGGCCTGTCGGTGCCGATGGTGGTGTATTTTCCGCCTAGGTGGAGAGCCCTGGCGCCGAAAGAGTACCAGGCGGGCGGCAAGAGCGATCGTATGGTGAATTTCGTAGACCTGGCCCCCACCCTGTTGAGTCTCGCCGGGGTCAAGCCGCCGGAGTGGATGCAGGGACATGCCTTCGCGGGCAAGCATCAGCAGGAAAAGCCGAAGCACATGTTCGGTTTCCGCGGCCGCATGGATGAGCGCTATGATTTCATCCGAACGGTCACCGATGGGCGCTATCACTACATTCGCAATTACAACCCTCATTTCATCTACGGCCAGTATGTTTCGTATAACTTTGTGACAAAGTCCACCGCGGCCTGGAAGAGGGACTACGATGCGGGGAAGCTGAACAAGGCGCAGTCTCATTTCTGGAACCTCAAACCCGCCGAGGAGCTCTACGATCTCACCACCGATCCGGACGAGGTGAACAACCTGGCGCAGTCGCCTGCCCACCAGGGCAAGCTCAAGGAGCTGCGCAAAGCGCAGCAGGACTGGTGCCGACGGATCCGCGACCTTGGTTTCCTGCCCGAGGGCGAGATCCACAGCCGCAGCAAGGGATCCACCCCGCGAGAGATGGGCAGGGATGACAGCAGGTATCCCTACGATAAGATCTTCGCGGCGGCGGATCTTGCCACCATGCGCGGCGCTGACCAGCTTCCCGCGGTGAAGAGGCTGTTGAAGGATTCCGACAGCGCCGTTCGTTACTGGGGAGCGGTTGGCATACTCAATCGCGGAGCCGCTGCGATCAAGGCGTCTGAAGAGGAGCTTCTCGCGGCCCTGCAGGACGATTCATCCTATGTGCGCATCGCGGCGGGGTACGCTTTCGGAAAGTACGGAAGCCAGGTGCAGCAAAGAAAAGGGATCGATGCCCTGGTCACAGTCGCGCCCTGGAAGAAGGGGGCCGATGTCTTTGTCTCGATGGCGGCCCTCAACGCGATCGACAAGCTCGATCAGAAGGCCGGCTACGCGCTCGAAACCATCCGCGGTTTTCCCACCAGCGGCGGGGTCTCCCCCGATGGCAGGTACAATAAATATGTCGCCCGGATCCTCGGTAAAACAATAGAGGACCTTGGCGGCGGGAAACAGCCTGGCGAGAAGAAGAAGAAGAAGAAAAAGAAATAACGCCCTGTCGCCAGAGACCGGAGAACCAGTGAAGAAAAGCGAGTTACAGGTTGTTATGGCACCACTCCTGGGCCTTTTATTGCTGCTGGGCGGGCTCCTCGATGGGGCGCAGCAGGATGCGGCGGCGGCGGAGATTCGCAAGGAACCGTTCGTCGTAGCCGGGCACCAGGCGTTCGTAATTCGCCCGCCGGAGAAAAAGCTGGAACCGATCCCCTGGGTGCTCTACGCCCCTACCCTGGGCTCGAACCTGCCCGGCAAATCCGAGGCGTGGATGTTCAAGCGTTTCCTGGATGCCGGGATTGCCATTGCGGGGGTTAACGTAGGCGAGTCGTATGGAAGCCCTGCCGGGCGAAAGACCTATACCGCGCTCTATGAAAAACTGGTGAAAGATGAGGGTTTCGACACGAAGGTGTCTCTGCTGGCCCGCAGCCGGGGCGGCCTGATGCTTTACTGCTGGGCGGCGGAAAATCCTGAAAAGATACGCTGCATCACGGGGATCTACCCGGTCTGCAATCTTGCCAGCTACCCGGGGCTGGGGAGAGCTTGCGGGGCCTACGGGATGACGCAGGGGCAGCTGGCCGAGGCGCTGGCGAAGCACAACCCGGTTGACCGCCTTGCTCCTCTCGCCGAGGCGGGCGTTCCGATCTTTCATATTCACGGCGACAAAGACAACGTGGTTCCCCTGCCGGCGAACTCCGGCCTGGTCGCGGAGCGCTACAAAGCGGCTGGGGGACTCATGGAGCTCGAGGTCGCCTCCGGGCAGGGGCACAATATGTGGCGCGGCTTCTTCGAGTCCCAGCGGCTTGTGAATTTCCTGGTTTCCTACGCAGCGGACGCTCCTTATGGATATGTCGGCTCCTGGCGTGGCCATCATGTCGGAAGCAAGAAGATCGGTACGGGCTCCATCGTCATGGTTGCTCCCTCCTGGGGCCTCACGGCGGCGCATGTCGCGACGGTCAAGGCCAGGGCGCCGAAGACACGCAACGTCAAGGCCGCTTTCGGCCGGAAGGTCGAGGTCCAGGTGGAGCAGGCGTTCATCGCGCCAAAGGGAGACCTTGCCCTGGTCCGTTTCAAGCGGCCACTCAAGGGAATCCAGCCGGTGGGAGTGCTCTCGCAGGTGCTTGAGGAGAAGCACGGGGCGATCACCTTCACCATGGTCGGCCACCAGGGGGGAAGACATTTCCATCCCGGGCGTCGGGGAATCGGAAGGGGGCTTAAATTCCGTCATTATCCCGGCAAGGATGGCACTCCGGGCAAGGGAGGAGACAGCGGCGGCGCCTATGTCATCGACCGTCCCGGCAACGACAGGGATGTTCTCTTCGGCATCGTCAGCGGCGGTACTCGTATCGGCGGTAAGAGCTATGGGCGGGGCATCCAGCCAGCTGCGGTTCGTGGCTGGATCGATCGGACGATGACAAAGAGCGGGGAAAAGGTTCGCTGGGTGGCAAAGAGCAAGGCTCTCCCTGCGCTCTCCAAGCCGAAGGGGAAACCCAAGGGCAAGAAGGCGGGCTAGGGTCGCCGCCGGGCCCTTCCACGCTGTTGGCGGGAGCGGTCGGTAATCGGGGTTTTCGGCTGCCACTGGATGCCCGCTTCGAGTCCGGCAGCCTCGTGTTTGTCGGAATCCTTCGGCGAGGGATTGTAGAGAGCCAATGAGGCCAGGAGTTGTTTCCGGATGCTCTCGGGCTTTTCAGCCGATGAGAGCTTGAGCAGGGGAGTCGCATGGCGGCCATAGGCTTCTGGGGCCACCAGGACGTATCCAGCTGCCGGCTTTTTGTCTTTTATCAGGCGACCATATTCCTCGGCGTCGCCGACAGTCACGTACACCGCCCGCCCGATGATCTCCTCTGTCCAGGCAAGGGGTTCCAGGACTTTTTCCAGCGCCTGCAGCTCGCCGGGTTTCTCGGCGTAGATCACCAGGAGGGGTTGGTTGTCACAGGCGGCGACATTGACGGCCATTCGCAGATCGCTCAGATAGGGGAGCGCCCGGTGGGCTCCTGCTGCGTCCTTTTTCCCTGGATAGGCCAGCGAGAGCACCTTCATCGTTTCCACCATTCTTGCGGCGGCGGCCTCGTTCTGCTCAGTCGCCCCGGGCTGGCCGGAGCGCCGATTGATAACCCCGCCAAACACCTGGGCCGGCGAGCGATCCGCCTCGGAGAGCCGGGTCTTTCCATCCGGAGAAAGCAGCGCGAACATGGTGTTGGCGATCTCCCCGGTGGTGCTCACGTAGAGAGTCTTGAGGAAGTTGACCTCCTCACGGCTTTCGTAGGTCGGCAAACGAATGCAGACAAATTCCCTGGAGGCGTCGATGGTCGCTTTCCCGGACAGGAAACTCCTGTCCATTCCCTGCTTGCCCTTTCACCAGACCCCGGGAACCTTGTGAATGAAGGCGCAGCCGGTCACGAGGAGGATGGGTCGCCCAGTGCGCTTTGCCTCAGCGAGCCCGCCCTGGAGGGTCCCATACCAGGCAACCTGGGGCTCTCCACCGGAGGCTTGCACATCGATGGCGAAGAGAACCGCGAGGAGAGAGAAAATGAAAAGCCGTCGAGTCATGAATGGCTACCGGCTGTTGAAAAAAGCGCCGTGGTCAGTTTACCGCCGCCAGCGAGGTCCGCACAGGGGAATGCGCAGCTTATGAGCCGGGCGGGGTCGTCGCTCGCTTCGCCGCGGCATGGATCTTGTTATCCGCTTCATCGAGCAGGGGCAGCAAGCTCTGGAGCTCGCCCGGGAACCAGCGAACCTGGCGATTCCGGTGGTCCCTGCTGCTGGGCTGGGTCTGGCGGTTGCCGTAGAGGAAGGACCAGTTTGTTGGTCTCCAGTACTGTTGCCAGAGGCGGTTTTTCTTCAACACAGCCTGCCTCAGGTTTTCAGCCGGTTGGGATTGCAGCTTTCCGCTGGGCCTGAGCTCGACGGAAGGAATTCCACTGGGCTCGCGGTGGAGCGTTCGGACGATCTCCTGCGCCGCGAGTGAATGACCCCTGCGGCTCAGCAGCAGGCCATCCCGGGTGACCTGCCTGCCCTTCAAACGGCTGAAGAGATCGATCACGGGAAGTTTTTTGTCCTTTCCCAGCTGCCGGATCGCCTGGGCGAAAGCAGCGAGAGACCGGTTGTGTTTTTTGGTGTCAAGCCCGAGGCCGAGGGGGTCCTCGCAGGGGACGGGGGTGACGAGGACGACACGGCCGGTGTAGGCCTGCAGTAAATCGACCTTCTCCCGGTAGGCCTGTACAAAGGCGCCGAGGTTTTCGGCTCCATCCATAGCCTCGCTCTGTCCCAGCCAGAGGAAGACGATATCGGCGGGAACAGGCGCCCTTCCGTCTCTCTCGCCATAGCCCGGGTTCACCACGGAAAAGAAATTGCGCGGCCGCTGCTGGCGGTAGACGGTATCGGCGGGCCAGGCCAGGTTTCGAAGGAGCACGGGGCGGCCAGGGTGCGATGCGGCCAGCAGGGTTTCGAAATACCCGAAGCGCGGAAGCTCTGCCGCATTGGAGCCGCCGAGGATGACGATGGACTCGCCGCCCTTCAGGGCAAAGCCGTTGGCAAACGGAGGCCGGGGGCTGGCTGGCCTGGCCAGGGGCCGCACCAGCGCGGGCGTTGGGGGCGGAGGAGGCGGTGGAGCGGGAGCGGCCAGCGCGCCGAGCCCGAGGGCTTTGAGGGTGACACCGGGCTGGAATTTCCAGTCACCCGCGATGGACAGGGACTTGAGTCCCCGTCCACCGATACGCATCTGTGCCGCCTTTCCGGCGAAGCCTCCCGGCCAGCCATGGTCGATCACGCGCACGGCGATGACGTTGCGTCCACCCTTCACCAGCTCGCCCTTGATGGCGTAGCGGCGGGGGGTGGCCCAGAAGCCGGGGCGCTCGATGCCGCCGACCCGCTTGCCGTTGAACCAGGTCATGTCCATGTCGTCAATCGGTCCCAGCTCCAGCGTGAGGGGCTTGCCGGCCCGGGCGGCGGGGAGCTCGATCACACGCCGGAACCAGACCGTGCCATCGTGGCCCGGCAGGCCGGCGGTCTCATAGTGGCGCGGCAGGTTCATCGTTTTCCACCGGGCGTCATCGAATGCCGTCGAAAACCATTCGCCCTTCATGCCGGGATCGTTCGCATCGAGCTTCGCGCGCCAGGCGGTTAGCTGCGCCGTCCAGGCGGGTTTCGGGCGCGGCGTGCCAGCGGCGGTCTTCTTCTTTTTCGGCAGGGCATCGAGGAGCTGCTTCTTTGTTTGTTTCTCCAGCTTCAGCGGGGGGTCATGGACCAGCTTCCGCACGCGGTAGCGCACGTTCTGTGGTGGCCCGGAATGAACCTGGAAGGCTATCTTTCCCGACAGCTCACCCTTGGGATCCTCTATCGCGACGCAGAGCGTGCCGTTGATGGCGGTCCAGATCTGGTGGCCTACGGCGAGGATCTCGTAGTGGTTCCACTCGCCGCGCTTCACTGCTTTGGCGGCGCGGTTGTTCCAGTCGAGCTTCCCGCGTCCGTGCTCGTGGTAGAGCTTGCCCCACACGCCTCCGCCCACATCCGCCTGGTAGCCAAGCGCCTGGCCGCTGGCATTCGCCTTTTTCGAGCGAAACTGTATCCCCGCGTTGCAGCTGTCCGGAGCCAGCTTCACGTCCACCACCAGGAGAAAATCTTTCACCTCGACTTTCGACCATATGAACTCGTTCCTCGGCACATTGGCATCCGAATGCCCGACGATGGCCTTATTCTTTACCGACCAGTATTTGAGCTCGCCCGAGGTCCATCCATCGAGGTTTTTGCCGTTGAAGAAGGTTTTGTCAACGCGTCCAGGGTCTGCCGCTTCGGCAGGCGGGATGATTGGGCAGCAGAGGATGGTTCCGCACAGGAGCAGGGCCGCGCGCAGGCGGCGGTCTTTTGTCATCATTTCCTGTTCGCTCCAGTAGTTTTCAATGTGGACAGATACTTGATGAGATCTCGCAGCTCGGCGCGCGTTAGGCTGGTGGTGAGCCCGGGGGGCATCACGGTGCCTCCCCTGGCGCGCCTCAGGATGGCGCCCGCCTGTACCGTGGTGATCTTTCCGGAGGCGAGGTCCAGGAGGCGCAGGGCCTTCTTGTCCTCGCTGTGGACCAGTCCGCTGAGCACTTTCCCTTCTTTTGTTACCACCGTGGTCGCGAGGTAGCCCTCCTTGATCTGGCGGTCGGGCCAGAGCACGGATTCGATGATGATGTTGGTCGGCACCCCGGCCGCCAGGGCGCTCAGGTTGGGCCCCTTGACCGCGGTGGACACGCCCTTTACCCCATCCACCGCGTGGCAGGAGGTGCAGCTGAGCAGTGGCAGCTCGAAGAGCTTTCGCCCCCTGGCGGCATCGCCCCCGGCCAGGGCCTCTTTTTCGAGGGCGGCAACGTAGGCGGGGCTGTAGGTTGCCGTGGAGCCCTGCACTCCGATGAGCTTGTCGAGGACGACAGTGAGCGCCGGCTCGTTTCGTCCGGCGGCATTGATCCAGCGCCGTGCCAGCTTGGCGGTGTCCGCTGAAATTTTCGTTTCGGTGAGGGCGCTGGCGAGGGCCTTCGCTCCATCGCTTCGCTGTAAGAGCGCTGCCAGCAGCGGGCCGATTTCCGTCGGAGCCGCCTCTACAAGGAGGCCGGAGGCGCGTTTCGCAGCGCGTGCCGTGTCGTGGCGCGCAAGGCTGGTGAGGGCGGCCTGGCGGAGGACGGGTGTTTCGCCCAGGGCGGTTAAGCCTGCCAGCTCCTGGCCCAGGGAAGGGCCGCTCAATGCTCCCAGTGCCTCGGCTGCTGCTGTCCGCACGGCAACCGCCTCTTTGGGATTAACCGCGATCCGGAGAATGGCAGGGGTGTGCGCGTTGAGTTTCCACAAGCCGCAGAGAGCAAGTGCTTCGATGCGAAGATCCTTGTCCGGGCTCGCCAGGGCGGGCCCAAGTCGCTCGGTGGCGGAAGCGGGCGCCTTCAGCCCGCGTTCGCGGAAGGATGTGGCAAGAGCTCGCAGCGTTCCGGGCCGGCCAGAGCCGAGCTTGAGCACCAGCTCTGCGTCAGCCGAGGAGCCGATCCCCGCCAGCAACTCGAGCATGGCCGCCTGGCGCCCGGGGGTAAGAGATTCGCTGGTGAGCTGCTGGCGCACCACGCCCGCCATAGCATCTCCCCCGATGGCGCCCACGACCCGGGCCAGGTGGGCCGGACGGCTGAAATCCAGGCGCCCGGCCAGGAGCGCCGGTTTCCACCTCGATGCCAGGGCGTGGACAGCCTGGGAGAAGGCAAAGTTGATGAATCGGTCGGCGGGTCCGTCTGCGGCCAGGGCAACGGCAGCTATGGAGTCAGCTGTGCGCACATCGCTTGCGGCGACGAGGGCTTCGAGGCGTACGCGAGGGTTCTCGTCCGCCGCACGCTGTTTCAGAAGGGCCAGCGGGTTGTCCAGGCGGTCATGCCAGCGCCCCAGCACGCGGGTTGCGTAGGCGCGGGCGCGATGGTCCTTCGCGTTCAGCAGGCGATCCAGGAGCGGCCGGTTCACCTCCTCGTGTGATTCAAAGACGCCGATCGCCTCGTAGAGCTTGTGTTCGAGTCCAGGGTCGCTGGCATCCAGGCTCTTCACCCAGTTTCGCGTGGCCGCAATCGCCTCGGCTTTCGGCAGGTCCATGAGGCGCAGTTTGGCCTGTTGGCTTACCCAGCGCGTTGGCGCGGCGAGTTGTTTACAAAGCTCTGCGGCCCCCATGCCGGCGAGGGCGGGTGGCCGGTTGAGAGGCCGTCCCCTGGCGTGGATCCGCCAGATGCGACCGCGTTTCTTGTCGCGATCCGGATGCCGGAAAGACGCCTGGTAGTGTCCGATGATGGGATTGAACCAGTCGGCGACGTAGATGGCCCCATCGGGGCCGACGTTGAGATCCACCGGGCGAAAGGCGCTGTGGGTGGAGGTCAGCAGCGGCGCGAGGGTCTTCAGCTTGTGACCCGCGCCATCCACCGACGGGCGCAGGCGGGCGATGTTGCGGGCGAAATAGCCTGCGATAAGAAAATCTCCCTGCAGGTCATCGGGCAGGTGCGGTGAGTCGACGATCTCGGTCACCATCGACTTGATCTTCGTAGCGCCAATCTGCATCGCGCCGCCCCAATAGCCGCCGGTGATGTGATCGGTGTGGACCATGCTCGGCAGAAATTCGCTGATGCCTCCGCCGTTGCTCTTGATGAAGGGCTCGCCCCAGTCACCAAAGGCGTAACCCCAGGGGTTGCCGCCTCCGGAGGAGCGCCGGTAGCTGTGGAGTTGGCGTCGCAGTGGCCGCAGCCGCCACGAGCCGTGTTCGTCCAGGCGGCGAATGCCCCAGGGCGTCTGTACGCGCGAGAAGCAGTGGAGACCCTGGCAGAAAAGTAACTCACCGCCGGGGGTCCAGGCGAAGGAGTTGATGTTCTGGTGGGTGTCGCCCGTGCCGAAGCCGCTGAAGAGGACCTCCCTGCGGTCGGCCTTGCCATCGCCGTCGGAGTCGCTCACATGAATGAGGTCGGGCCCGTTGCCGATGTACGCGCCGCCGTGGCCGAGAGCCAGGCCCGTCGGCATATTCAGGCCGTTGGCGAAGGTGGAGACCCGGTCGGCCTTGCCATCGCCGGTGGTGTCCTCGAGGATCAGCAGCTTGTCATCCGGAATCTCTCCGGGCTTGAGCTGCGGGTAGGCCCAGGTACAGAGGACCCAGAGGCGCCCGCGGGCATCCCAGCGAAAACAGATGGGGTTGGCGATGCCCATGGTTTCGTCCGCGAACAGGTTGACCTCGAATCGCTTATCGATGGTGAAAGACTTCAACTGCGCCGCCGGGGCATTGTCTTTTTCCGGGGGGGCAACAGAGTAGGGCGCCTGGGCCGCGCTCCGGGCTGCTGGCAGCAGGGCGGCGGAGAGAAACAGCAGGGCGGTGATTCGGGACCGGCTTTTATTCACGGAGGGGCCCTGGATGGTTATTACGGGTCGAATTCAATTCGGCGCCGGGCATCGGGCCGCGCTTGTGGTCGCGGTATTTTTTGCCGTAGGCGTCCTGGCGGTCATTGGTCGGATGTTCCGGGACGCTGTCGGCGGTCTCTTTTGTCCACCGGTCGAGGGAATTACGCAGCTTTGAGAGGACAAAGGCGTGGCGCTCGTCGGCCGCCAGGTTTTTCAGCTGGTGAGGGTCGGCGGAGAGATCGTAGAGCTCTTCGGCCGGGCGGGGCTTGAGGAAGATGTCGCGCTGGCGAGCCTTGAGCCGCCCCCCCGCCTCTTCATCCCAGAGCTCCTTGCCGGCCGGGAACTTCGGGGCGGCCTCGACACAGAGGAGCTGGCGTTCGGGAAAGGCGTTGCGGATGTAGGACCAGTTTTTCCAGCGTACAAGCCGTTCGTGGGCCTGGTGGACATGCCAGTTGTGCTCTGCATAGACGAAGTCACGGGTTTTGGCCCTGGGGTCACGAAGAATCGCACTGAAGCTGACTCCTTGTACGCGCGGGTTCTTTTTCGTCCCGGCCAACTCGAGGATCGTCGCCGAGATGTCGATGGAGCTCACCAGGGAGTCGGTTACCCCAGGCTTGATGCGTCCGGGGCAGGCGATGATGAATGGCGTCTTGATGCCGTCATCGTAGAGCCGGGTTTTGCAGCGCGGGAAGGGGCGCCCGTTGTCGCTCATGTAGATGAAGTAGGTGTCGCCGGCGATCTTCTGCTTCTCGAGCTCTTTTCGCAGCAGTCCGGCATAATGATCGGTGCGGCTCACCTCGTGGTAGTAGTCGGCGAGATCCTTGCGCGTCTGGGGGCCATCGACGAGGTAGGGAGGTACCATGACCTCCTTCGGATCGTAGGTGGGCGCATCCTTGTTGAAGCCCCAACCGCGATGGGCATCACTTGAGGCGAACCAGAAGAAGAAGGGCCTGTCCCTGGGGCGTTCCTTGAGGATCTTCACCCAGTCGCCTTCTTTGCCGGGGCCCTTCCCCCTGGAGACCTTGTCAAAGCCGCGGTCTACGGCGCCTCCCATGTGATGCTTGCCGGAGAGCACGGTGTAGTAGCCGGCCTTCTTCAGCGTCTCGGGGAAGATATACTGGTCCTTCGGCAGGGTGGTGTGCAATTCACAGGCGCCGGTATTGTGCGGCCAGCGGCCCGAGATGATGCTGCAGCGGCTCGGAGAACAGCTCGAGATGCTCAGGTAGGCGTTGGTGAAACGAAGCCCTTCGGCGGCCATGCGGTCAAGGTGAGGCGTCTTGATTTTCTCGTTACCGTAGCAACCGAGGTCCCCGGCGGAGATGTCGTCGGTGATGAAGAGAATGAAGTTGGGGCGGGCATCTTTCGCTTCGGCTGCCGAGGCAGAGAAGGCAGCAAGTAGGACCAGGACGGGAAGGCCGGGGTTTAATTTCATCATGGGAGGATCTCCGGGCTCATTTCTTTAGGTGTTCGTCATACCAGGAGATGGCGAGCTTCTGGGCCTGCTTCTTCGCCTCGCGGTAGATTCCGTAGTGTTTGATTTCCGGGACGATGACGAGCTTCTTGGGTCCCTTCGCCTTGTTGTGGGCGAGAATCCCATTCTCCTTGTTGTCGAAGAGCTCTTCGTTCTCAGCGAGGATGAAGAGCGTGGCGCAGCCCTTCAGCCGCGCGGCATCCTCCACCGGGGCATAGCGGCCGATTTTCTCGAGGATGGGAGCTCCCTTCAGCTTGCCGATGGAGGGCGAGCCCGGCTCCGGATAGCCGGCCTTGCC